>ENA-OYYX01000254-OYYX01000254.1-human-gut-metagenome-genome-assembly--contig:-NODE-254-length-19878-cov-10.219947_pt1 | contig 19878 bp, 15 predicted proteins | sample MGYA00244070_ERZ653464 | MGnify/ENA primary metagenome ERZ653464 (study PRJEB26926, sample SAMN06165152) | human gut metagenome | biome: ENVO:00009003; feature: ENVO:2100002; material: ENVO:00002003...
TTATTATATAGATTTAAGCTTGTATTTCAATATGCTCACTCCCATAAAAAAACAGGGTGATGAGCATATTTACATTCTGCTTTAAATCGGTATAATCAATTGGATATCAGTTCGTTATGTGGATATTCTTAGGTTCGTCTGGATGCTCATTGGTTCAGAAATCACCTATGGCGACGCTCTTTGTATCCTCTATGAAGTTCACGTCAAAGGCAATCACGCAGATGGAGACAAGGTTCTTCAGAAGAAATCGTGTCACGAAATCACGCCGGCAGCGGCAAAAGCCCGCTCCGCTCAGGTGCTTCGCAATTCGCCGCGGACTATGTCGCTGACTGGCTATCCATCGACAAGAGAATGTCCTGCACGATATCTGATGATGCCTTGTCAATCCTTGCCTGACACACGGCACCGCATCCGGCAAATACGCCGGCCGGCTGCACAAAGCAAACTGCGCAGCTCGGCCCAGGGCTGCTCCGCTTGCTTTGTGCCTCGAGCGCGCTATGAAATGCAAAACAACCGGGATTTTACGTTGACCCGTTGGTCCCTCATTAGAGTATGTTCGTTACGGAGAACCACCTAAAAAGCCCCAGAGTAAAACTCCGAGGCTTCGTGATCCCAATAGGATTCAAACCTATAACCTTTTGATCCGTAGTCAAATGCTCTATTCAGTTGAGCTATGGGACCATACCAGGTACTAAGACCTTGTTATGCTTCTGCTGGTGCGTTTTCTTCCTTAACCATCACAAGCTTCTTCTCCTTAATTCTGGCCTTCTTACCAGAAAGATTTCTGAGATAGAAGATTCTCGCTCTGCGAACGTGACCAACCTTGTTGACCTCAATTGACTCGATAAATGGAGACTGGAACGGGAAGATTCTCTCTACACCGACACCACCTGAAATCTTGCGGACAGTGAATGTCTTGGTGAATGGGGTAGCACCGCTGATCTGGAGAACTACGCCTCTGAACTTCTGGAGTCTCTCTTTATCACCCTCTTTAATCCTATAAGTAACGGTGATGGTATCACCACCTTTAAACTTAGGGAAAGATGCAGCTTTGTCGTTTACAAATGCCTGCTCTACTACTTTAATCAAATCCATTTTCTAAAATAATTTTTGCGCAACGTTACTTGAATTACAACGACAAGTAAGAGGTTACCTCGTTAATGGGACTGCAAATGTACGTACTTTTTTTGAATCTGCAAATTATTTTAGAAATTTTCTTTCATTTTATCGAAAAGATTTCTGTCTTCCCTGCTGAGATTAGGCACGAAGGAGTCACTTCCGCGCATTGATTCAAGTGCGGCCTTTTCGTTACTCTTGAGTTTCTTAGGCAGCCATACGAGATACTTCACGTACAGGTCACCCACTCCGGAACCATATCCCTTGACAGCAGGCAGGCCCATGCCTCTGAGTCTGACAATCGTGCCGGACTGGGTACCAGGCTCAATCTTGATCTTGTAATTGCCGTCAAGACAAGGGACGGTGGTCTCACCACCGAGAATGGCGTCAGTCACTGATATTATCTTGGTGTAGAACAGATTCTTGCCGTCACGTTTGAGAGAATCGTGAGGAATCTCTTCAATGACCACGAGCAAGTCTCCGTTCACGCCGCCGGATTTGGCAGAATGTCCCTGTCCCTGAAGCGTGAGCTGCATACCATCCTCCACACCGGCAGGAATATTCACCTTGATAGTCACTCTCTTGCGCACAAGACCGGTTCCGCCGCAGGAACGGCAAGGATTGCTGACAATCTTGCCTTCTCCGCCACATCTTGAACATGTAGTATAGGTAACAGTCTCACCGAAGATGCTTCTTACCCGCCTCTGTTCCTGGCCTGTACCATGGCAGACAGGACAAGTCTGTATGTCAGAAGCATTTGCGGCACCTTTACCGCCACAGTCAGGACATTGTTCATATCGGTCGATAGACACCTCCTTAACAGCACCTTTCGCGATTTCCTCCAAAGTAAGTCTCACTCTGGTACGGATATCACGTCCACGCGGCACACGCTGGGCCCTCTGGCCACCACCGAAACCGCCGAAGCCGCTGAACCCTCCAAAACCGCCGGAGTTGCCTCCGCCGAAATCGAACCCGGCACCGAACAGGTCCTTGAGAATATCATTGATATCAAACCCGCCGAAACCGCCGGAACTGAAGCCGCCTGACGGAGCATTGAATCCGAACTGGTCGTATTTTGCCCTCTTGTCAGGGTCGCTCAAGACCTCATAAGCCTCGGACGCCTCCTTGAAGTTCTCCTCTGCGGTCTTCTTCTCCGCATCGGTACCGCCGACCCATCTGTCCGGATGCCATTTCAATGCCATCTTCTTGAAGGCCGACTTTATATCATCCGCACTGGCATTCTTCGGAACGCCGAGCACTTCATAATAATCTCTTTTTTCTGCCATATTCCTTACATCTCCTATATTAGAGCACAAGCAAAACGCCCTCTCTCACGAAAGAGCGGACCGACTATATTCCAACTACAACTTTTGCGTAACGCAGAATCTTGCCGTTCAGCGTGTAACCCGTCTCGATCACATCGTAAATCAGTCCCTTCTTGTCCTCTTCCTCTACCGGAACCTGAGCCACAGCCTCGTGGAAATCAGTATCGAACTTCTGTCCCTTGGCCTCGATACGCTCCAGCCCCTTGCTCTTCAGATATTTCATCAACTTGTCATATATGAGTCCGGTTCCCTCTTTGGCCGCCTCATCGCTGGACTTCTGGAGCAGCTCCATTGCCCTTTCGCAGTCATCCAGAACAGGAAGCAGACCTTTGATGGTATCGGATGCAGCCGATGAAACCAATGCAAGTTTCTCCTCAGCCGAACGTCTGCGGAAGGTCTCGAACTCAGCCATCAGACGGACATAGTCGTCCTTCTCCTTGGCAAGCTTGTCCAATGCCTCTTTCTCAGCCTTCTGGGCAGCCTCCAGCTTTTCTGTCAATTCCTTGCATTCAGAATGTTTTCCGCAGGACTCCTCTTCCTCCGGTTTGTCACAATGACAATCGGATTTTTTGTCAGTGACTTCGCATTGACATTCATTTTCCGCCTGCTTTTCTTTCTTCTTTATTTCTTCGTCTTTTTGCTTTTTCATATCTTTTCAACCTTTTATATTTCTTCGAAAACAACCCGCACAGAGTCGCTATTATAATCACCCACAACATGTTACACGGGCAGTTTGTGCTGGGTTATCAACAAACTGCCCGCTATTGTTTCAGCAAATTGTCTGCCACCGTACAAGACTGACATTTTGTCAATGCCATTGAAAATCAGCCACGGACAGACAGGTCGCCCAAAATGTTGTTATGCAAGAAGCTTCGCCGCTGCCACTGCGCAGTTGATACCGTCAATGGCGGAAGAAACGATTCCTCCAGAATATCCTGCACCCTCGCCGCAAGGGAAAAGGCCAGGTACCTGAGGACATTGATACGAATCGGCATCCCTCACGATTCTGACAGGAGAAGAAGTCCTGGATTCCACACCCAAAAGAAGCGCATCTTCCGTATAATATCCGCGCATCTTATTGTTGATCAGCGGGAAAACCTTCTGGAGACGGGATGCCACGCACTCAGGAAGAAGCTCGTACAATGGTGCAGAAACCACTCCCGGACGATAAGAAGTCTCAGGAAGGTCCTCCGACATCTGTTCTTCACAGAAGTCCACCATCCTCTGGGCAGGCGCCGCAAAGCGGTTCACTTCCCCGTTTTCATCCGGAACAGCGTGGGCAGCAGCGTAATCAAACATCTTCTTCTCCACGTCGTGCTGGAAATTCAGCAATGCGAAAGTACCGTACTTCTTATATTCTTCAGGCACATCATCAGGCTCCACAGAAACGACTACACCTGCATTGGCCCACTTGGAATTGCGGGCAGAATTGGACATGCCGTTGAGCACAGTATAGCCGTCCTCCGTAGATGACGGAACCAGGATTCCGCCCGGACACATACAGAACGAGAACACTCCCCTGTCATCCACCTGCTCCACGAAAGAATACTCGGCAGCCGGCATACCGGGCTCCCATTGTCCGCGGTATCTGATCTTGTTTATCAAATCCTGAGGATGTTCCACACGCACTCCCATTGCAAATCCTTTGGCCTGCAGTTCCCAACCCTTCTTGTCGAACAGCTCGTAAATATCTCTTGCAGAATGGCCTGTAGCGAGGATTACTGCCTTTGCATTGAACGTCTTCTTGCTGCCTGCTGCCTCTGCACTGTCATCCACAGCCGTCACAGTAATCACACCGTCTTCGCCTCGACAGATATCTGACACGCGGGTCTGGAAATGGTATTCTCCACCATGTTCCAGCACACATTCCCTGATATTTGCCACCAGGCGCGGAAGCTTGTCAGTACCGATATGAGGATGAGCGTCAATGAGAATAGACGGATCAGCCCCGAAATTCACGAACTGATGGAGCACCTCCCTGTTGTCCCCGCGCTTGGACGAACGGGTAAACAGTTTGCCGTCCGAGAACGTGCCGGCGCCACCTTCACCATAACAGTAATTGGAATCAGGATCCACGATACCCTTGCGGGAGAGTTTCGCGATGTCCGGTTTTCTGCCGCTGACATCCTTTCCACGCTCCAGGACCACCGGTTTCAGCCCCAATGTAAGGAGTTTCAATGCAGCAAACATTCCGGCAGGACCAGAGCCCACCACAATCACAGGCTCAGCGTCGTGCACATCTTTGTATTCAGGAAGGTGATATTCCTCATAAGGCTCATCCTTACGGTAGGCCTCCACCCTGTAACGCACTTTCACATCGCCTCTTGCGTCTATCGACCTGTGGACTATATGACAATGCGCATCAGCATTGACCATAGTTGGCTGGTAAGACTTTGTCGGGTCAATGACATTGATCACTGCATTAGGCTTCAGGCGCAACGCCTCTGCCGCAGCCATCCTGATATCATCCAATCTCGGTTCACGTCCCATTCTGCAGGACACTTCAAATTCTATCATCGTTTTATTGTATTTTCTTAAAAATCCGCCATTCTGGAAACCGGAGCCACATCGAGCGGAGTACGCTCACCGGCAAGGTAATGGTAGTAACCGGCTATCGCAATCATAGCTGCATTGTCCGTAGTGAACTTGAACTCAGGAAGATACGTATTCCAGCCACGCTTCTGGCCTTCGGAAACTATCCTGTCGCGCAGGCCGCTGTTCGCAGACACGCCGCCGCCGATGGTAACCTCCTTTATTCCGGTCAATTTCGCAGCTTTCACGAGTTTGTCCATGAGTATGTCAATGAGGGCCTTCTGGAAACTTGCGCAGATGTCCTCCTTGTTCTTCTCCATAAAATCGGGATCCTTGGCCATCTCGTCCCTCACGAAATAGAGCAACGACGTCTTGATTCCGCTGAAACTGTAGTCCAGACCAGGGATATGAGGCTTGGCGAACTTGAACCTGTCGGGATCGCCGAGTTTGGCCAATTTGTCAATGACAGGGCCTCCCGGATAGCCGAGTCCCATCATCTTGGAACATTTGTCGAAAGCCTCGCCCACCGCATCGTCGATGGTCTGGCCGAGAATTTCATAGTCGAGCGGACTGTTCACTTTCACAATCTGGGAATTGCCTCCAGACACCAGAAGGCACAGATACGGGAACTCAGGATGATGGTTTTCCTTGTCATATTGCTTCACGAAATCTGCAAGGATATGTCCCTGAAGGTGGTTAACCATAATCATCGGAATATCCAGCGATACGCTCAACGCCTTCGCGAAAGAAGTGCCCACCAGCAATGAGCCGAGAAGGCCCGGGCCTCTGGTGAACGCTATCGCAGTAAGTTCCTCCGGCTTCACGCCGGCCTTTGCCAATGCCTGGCTCACTACAGGGACAATGTTCTGTTCGTGAGCTCTGGAGGCAAGTTCAGGCACCACTCCGCCATAATCTTTGTGAACCTGCTGACTTGCAATGACATTGGACAGAAGATATCCGTCCTTGATAACTGCAGCGGATGTATCATCACAGGATGACTCAATTCCGAGAATTATATCTGATCGTTCCATCGTATTTCAATCGTCTTTCAATTCAACCTGCAAATTTAAGAAAAGATTGTTAAATTTGTAGGTTATGCGGACTACGGTCAAGATTTTTTATTATATGACGGTCATTGCGGCAACGATATTTTTCGCTGCCCTGATTGCCGTACAGACTCCTGCCGTACAGACCAGACTCGCGGAGAAAGCCCTGCAGAGCATTGAAAATCACATCAATGGCAAGATCAGCGTAGGCAAAGTCCACATCGACCCGTTCAAGGCGATAGTGCTCCGCGACCTCGTGGTCCTGGATGCCGACCCGTTCAGGGACTCACTCGACGTGGTGGACACATTGTTCAGGGCAAGATACGTCACCGCCAACTTCAGCATCAGGAGCATACTGAAAGGCGGCAGCATCAGCATTGCCTCCGCAAAAGTCACTGACGGACTGTTTTTCCTGACTGTAGAACCTGAAAACAGGGGCTGCGCACCCGAGGCGGACACCTCAGGGACCACCAACATAAAGAGAATCTTCAAACTCGGCGGAGGAAAGGACAAAGAGCCTTCAGAGAAGGAAATTTTCAGCATCAGCAACGTGGAACTGGAGAACATGTCATTCAGAATGAGGAACTTCCGCAACGACGCATCCGATTTTCCGGACGACTCGATGAACTGGTTTGACCTCGACGTCCACGACATCAACCTGAAAGGACGCGGACTGAGGATGAAAGGCGGCATCATGTACGGCACCTGCGACCGCATGTCATTCACCGAAAAAAGCGGATACCAGTGCTTCCTGCTTGCCGGAGACGCACGGGTAGGCAGAGGAAAGACCATAGTGGACAACCTCCGACTCATCGACAGATGGTCCAACATCGACATCCCGTCCATAAAACTGCTCTACAAGAACACCGACGCCTGGTCTGAATTCATCAGCCAGGTAAGGATGGAAGGCGACATCAGCAGCAGTACAGTCAGCCTGCGCACGCTCAAATATTTCGCACCGGCACTCGACCAGTTCCGCATGAGCGCCAAGATAAAAGGAAAAGTGACAGGTTATGTCAATGATTTGAAACTCAGCGATATACAATTCGAAACCTGCGACGCGGACGGCTTCGTGGACTGGGATGAGCACAAGGGAAGAGGCATTTCCGGAGAACTCAGCGGCTCACTCATCGGCATCCCGGACACAAGGACAATGCTCACTGAAGCAGCCGTAAAGAAACTGAGTTTCACGTCCCGCGGACTGGAAGCATTCATAAAAGGATGGGCGCCGGGAGTGAAACTGGACATACGCAAGATATGCAAAGGCGAAAGAGTCTCCTTCCACGGAAAAGTCAGAGGGCCGCTCAACCGCCTGAAAGTCAGAGGAACACTCAATTCCGGCTTCGGCAAGGTCAATGCAGATGCAGACATCCGAAATGTCATCGACAAGTTCCGTCCCCTGACGCTCGGAGGGGCAATATCCACAGAAGACCTGGACATCAGCAGAATCTTCGGCGAGGGCTTTCCGGTAGGAAAATGCGACATGAGAACCGGACTTTCCGCCGTCATATCCGCGGACACACTCGGAGTAACCATAGATTCGCTTAAAGTGGACGGACTGGACGTGCTCGGCTACAAATACACCAACATTGCGGCAGCCGGCACATTCAGCCAAAGCGCTTTCGACGGACGTATCGTATGCAGCGACCCGAACCTGAACTTCCTGTTCCAGGGTATATTCTCACTGTCATCCAAAACGCAAAACGCTCTGTATCAGTTCTATGCAAACCTCGGATATGCAGATCTGCATGCCCTCAACATAGACAAGCGAAAGACATCACGCATGAGCCTGCGCACTCAGGCCAACTTCACGAGAGTCAGCGGAGAAGACATCCTGGGAAACATCCGCATTGACAATATGGTGCTTGAGGACAAGCACGGGGCTCACAATGTGGGGAACATCGAGATTTCCTCACACGCCAGCGACGACGTGAACCGTGTAAGCCTGAAATCCAAATTCGCGGACGGCTCCTTCGTGGGAAGCCGCTTCTTCAACAGTTTCATCCGGGATCTGCAGACAGCGACCACAAGACGGGAGCTCCCGTCATTGTACCGGAAAAACGAAGAGAACTGGGCCGGCAACTCATACGATGTATCGCTCAGGCTCCACGACACACGGGATGTGCTTTCATTTTTCGCACCTGGAGTGTATGTGGCCGACAGCACTGCTCTTAAACTCGGCATTGACAGAGACGGAAAAATGTCCGCCTCGCTGAACTCCAGACGAATAGCGTTAAGGGACAAATACCTGAAGAACATCAAGTTACGGATAAACAACGCTGACGGAAAACTGAGCGGAGACCTTCTCGCCGACGAGATTATGGCCAGACCGGCACTGATGCGCAAGTCCAGCGTAAAACTCATTGCCGACAATGATTCTCTCCACGTCGGCATCAGTTATGACAATGAAGAGGAACTCGCCAGCCGCGGCGAGCTTTTCCTAGACGGAATGCTGTACAGGGACGAGGACGATTCATTGTCATTGAAGACAATGTTCAGACCTTCATACGTTTACCTCAAATCCAAGCTGTGGAACATCGCGTCATCCGACATTGACCTGCACGACAATCATATAAAGGTAGATTCGCTCAGGATTGTCGGGGACAACCAGGCGATCAATATAGACGGAGGCTGGTCGTCGGCAGAGCCGGACACGCTCCGGGTGAGTCTGGACAAGTTCGACATCTCATTGACCAACTACTTCACCGGCAACGGGGAAATGGACATTCAGGGACTGCTGACCGGGCGCGCCATGGTGACATCGTCCAGCATCCGGAAAGCCGGCATCCTGCTGAATCTCACCTGTGATTCGACCATGTTCGGCGGCCAGAGGGCAGGAAAAGTGAAGGTGGCCGGAGTCTGGGACGAGGGCAGGCAGGGCTTCAACTACGTATGCCGCAACCTGCTGGACGGAAAGAAGACATTCGACGCCTTCGGCAATTTCTACCCGTCAAGCAGGCAGGTGGAGGGAAACATTTCGCTCGACGGCCTCAATGCAGGATATGCCATGCCGTTCCTGAGTTCCCTGTTCAGCGAAATCGACGGCAAGATATCCGGCGACATCGCCTTCAACGGCCCTTACAATGCACTGGATATCAGCAGCAAAGACCTCAGGCTGGAAAACACATTGCTGAAAGTGGACTTTACCAATGTCGGTTACATTACTGACGGCCCGGTATCACTGGACAGCAACGGCGTGAAATTCCTGAACGTAAAGGTCAATGACAGATTCGGCAAGACAGGTACGGTGAGCGGCGGCATCAGCTGGAACCATTTCCGAGACATGACTTTCGACACAAATATACATTTCAACGAGATGGAAGTCCTGAACCTGGCCGAAAAGGACAACCCGTTCTTCTACGGAGGCCTTTCCGCTACCGGAAACCTGTCCGTCACCGGACCGCTCAATTCTATACTGCTGTCCGCCGATGCAAGAACCGCCGGACGTGGCGAATTCCATATCCCGACAAGCTCATCGTCCTCAAGCGGCAAATCCAACCTGCTGACTTTCAAGGAACCGTACAGGGAAATTTTCATTGACCCTTACGAGGCGATGATGGAAAGGCTGCGCGAAAAGGAGAAACAGGCCAACAGCCTCGGCATCAGGCTTCATATCAATGCCACACCGGACGTTACGGCCAGCATTGAAATAGACAAGGACGCGGGCAACATCCTGAGCGGCAACGGAAACGGAGTCATTGACCTGGACATCAGGCCTTCAGCGGGGACGTTCAGCATAAACGGAAACTACATCATCACGAGCGGAACCTATCATTTCGTCGCATTGGGCATCGCCAAGAGGGACTTCACCATACAGAACGGCAGCTCAGTCAGATTCAACGGCGACGTTATGGACAGCGACCTGAATATCAATGCATTGTACAAGACGAAGGCATCCGTGGGAACGCTTATCGCGGATACCACATCCACGGCAAGGCGGACAGTCGAGTGCGGCATTTCCATAACAGACAAGATCCGCAACCCGAGACTGGGCTTCTCAATAAACATCCCGGACCTCGACCCGACCACAATGAACAAGGTGGAGAGTGCCCTCAACACGCAGGACAAGGTCCAGAAACAGCTGTTGGCACTGCTCATCAGCAACAGTTTCCTGCCGGACGAGCAGTCGGGCATCACGAACACGTCTTCAACAATGCTCTATTCCAATGTCACGGAAATCATGTCCGCACAGCTGAACAACATATTGCAGAAACTGAACATTCCGGTCGATTTCGGGCTTGACTATCAGCAGAATGCAAGCGGAAGCGACATCTTCGACGTGGCACTGTCCACGGCACTGTTCAACAACAGGGTAATCGTGAACGGCACCATCGGCAACCGGCAGTACAGTTCCAACACATCCGGAAGCGAGGTCGTGGGAGACCTGGACATTGACGTGAAACTCGACAAACCGGGCGCGCTCAGGCTGAACCTGTTCTCGCACTCGGCGGACCAGTACACTAACTATCTGGACAATTCGCAGAGGAACGGAGTCGGTCTGACCTACCAGAAAGAGTACGATTCCATAGGCGAATTCCTGCGCAACCTGTTCCGCAGCAAGAAGAAAAAGCAGGAACTGGAGGCTGCCAGACAGCAGGAGATACAGAACGAAAGAAAAGTCAGAATAAAAATAGAGGCTCAGGAGCCTAAGAAAAAGAGAACAAATGGAAAGAAAAAATGACAGGGGAAGACTGTTCCTGATACCGTCACCGCTCGGGGAAAACGACCCGAAGGAAGTAATACCGGAAGGAGTATTGTCAATGCTGCCGAAACTGGACACTTACGTGGTGGAGGCGACCAGGACAGCAAGAAGGTATCTGTCGGCTGCAGGACTGAAAGGACATATACATGAACTTGATTTTCACGAGCTTAACGAGCACACCAAGCCTGACGAGGTAAGGGCTCTGCTGACCTTGTTTGAAAACGGGAAGGACGTCGGCCTGATTACAGAAGCCGGTCTTCCTGCAGTGGCTGATCCCGGTGCCCAGCTTGTAAGTCTCTGCCATAAAGAAGGTATAGAGGTGGTGCCGTGCTCGGGGCCGTCCTCCCTGATGCTGGCTCTGATGGCCTCAGGACTGAACGGGCAGACATTCGCATTTTCAGGCTACATCCCGGCCAAGACTGACGAGAGGAGACAGGCGCTGAAATCGCTTGAGAGGCGTTCTGCCTCAGAGCATCAGACGCAGATTTTCATAGAGACGCCCTACAGGAACGAGTCTCTGTTTGCCGACATACTGAACATCTGCCAGAACAGTACCGAGTTGTGTATTGCGGCGAATATCACCATGCCTGACGCATTTATCCGGACCAAGACTATTGCGGAGTGGAAGAAATTCGCTGCCGGCAAGAACGAGGTCATAGGCAAGAGGCCATGCGTATTCCTCATTTTAGGACATTGAGGCATCCCTTTTAGGACATTGACATACTGCTATGACGAAAAAAGCATCATATATCACTCTCGGCTGCAAACTGAACTATGCCGAGACCTCCACATACGAAAGAAATTTCATCAGGGCCGGCTACGAATCCGTTCCATGGAACAGCAAGGCTGACCTATATATTATAAATACATGTTCAGTGACAGAGCATGCCGACCGGAAATCCAGAAACATCATCCGCAAGATCCACAGGACCGCACCTGAGGCGACTATTGTCGTGACAGGCTGCTATGCCCAGCTCAAACGTCAGGAAGTGGAGGCCCTGGAAGGCGTCAGCCTGGTGTTCGGCGCTGATGAGAAGAGTTCGCTGGTAAAGAGGACGTTGGATCTCATTGACGGAAAAGCCTCGGCCGGACCGGCTGAAAATGAGTACAGGACAATGCCTTCGGACAGCGCCACTTTCGCGGCTTACTCGAGCGGCGAGGAGCGCACGCGTTCTTTCCTGAAGGTGCAGGACGGATGCGACAATTTCTGCGCCTACTGCACTGTTCCGTTTGCACGCGGCAGGAGCAGGAGCATAAGCATTGACACGGCTGTCAGCGAAGCTGAAAAGATCGCGGCCGCAGGTGTAAAGGAGATTGTGCTGACCGGGGTCAATACCGGTGATTTCGGCAGGAAAAGCGGGGAGAGTTTCCTGGAGCTGCTGAAGAGGCTGAACGATGTGGAAGGTATTGAGAGATATAGGATTTCATCGATTGAGCCGAATCTGCTGACTGAGGACATCATCGACTGGATCGCGTCAGGGACCAAGTTCCAGCCGCATTTCCATATTCCGCTTCAGAGTGGCAGCGACACGATTCTGAAGGATGTGGGAAGGAAATATACCACAGAATTTTTCGCGGAGAAGATAGACTATATCCGCAGCAAGATGAACCCTAAGCCGGGCGAGACATATCCTGACGGCAGTTTGAAGCCTTCGGTGTTCTTCGGAATAGACGTCATAGCCGGTCTGCCCGGTGAGACTGACGAACTGTTCCAGGAGACGTACGACTTCCTCAAAAACAGGATCAGACCTGCGTTCATACATATTTTCCCTTACTCGAGAAGGGCCGGAACCCGCTCGGCAATGCGGAAGGACCAGGTGCAGGACTGCGTCAAGACCAAACGTGTGGAGATGCTTGAGGGGCTGTGCCGCAGTCTGAATGAGGAATTCATTGACTCTCAGAAAGGTGTGAAGGAGAAGGTGCTTTTCGAGGAGAGCTGCACTGACGGAAAGATGAGCGGTTACACCGGCAACTATATAAGGGTGGAACGGAATTGGGACGAAAAACTCGCCGGCAAGCTTGTGGAGGTGACTTTATGAAGGCGCGTCTGACTTTTCTCGGTACCGGAACGTCGCAGGGTGTGCCTATCATAGGGTGCAAATGCGCTGTCTGCCAAAGCATTGACCAGCACGACAAAAGGTTCAGGTCAGCTGCTCTGGTGGAGTATGGCGGGCTGACTGTTCTGGTGGATGCGGGTCCTGATTTCAGAATGCAGATGCTCAGACAGGGGGTTTCGCACTTGGATGCGATACTGCTCACGCACAGCCACAGGGACCATACGGGTGGTCTGGATGATGTCAGGTCATTGAACTACATCGACCGCAGGGCTGCCGAGATATATTGCGAAGTGCCGGTATTGAACTCACTCCGAGAGAGTTACGACTATGTTTTCGCTGAGAAGAAATATCCTGGCGCTCCGGAATGGCACGTGCATCTGATAGATGAGAGGCCGTTTTTCGTAGAGCCTGGAGATGATGACAGGGAACTGGTCTGGGTGCATGATGTCGGCTACTGCTACGTGGACTCGGACGGGAACCACATCCCGACTGACAACAGGAACGCAACGCCTGCCTGTGTCGCAGATGACATTGACTTTCACGGAGGGCTTTCTTCTCCTACTGGAAAGGGGGTTGAGATCATTCCGATACGCGGCATGCACGACAAGATGCCGGTCCTGGGGTTCCGATTCGGTGACATTGCATATATAACTGATATGAGTCTGCTGCCGGAGAGCGAATTCTGCAAGCTTAAGGGGCTGAAGCATGTTACTCTCAATACGGTAGGCTACAAGTCTCACCATTCGCATTTCTCTCTGTATCAAGCTATTGACCTTGCAAGGACAATCGGAGCGGAGCACACTTGGCTGACTCATCTGTCTCATACTTTTCCTACATATCCGGAGTTCTGCGGACAGTTGCTGGAGATTGCTCCCGACATTGACATAAAGCCGGCTTTCGACGGGCTTGTCATTGAGGGATAGGGTTCTGTGATGGACTGCATTTCTTCCTTACGGAATCCTTCTGCGCCTGTCAGCTCTTGTAGGGAGGCACCTTGCCGGATAACTATGAGGAGCTCGGTCTCCGTTCAGAGACTGTCAGCTCTTGTAGGGAGGTACCTTGCCGGAGTCTATGAGTTCGCGCAGAATGGTCAGATAATCAGGAGAATAGGATGCGGACGGATCAGCAAACCTGGCATTGATGTCACGGAGCGTGTAGGCGCCATGCATTGTTTCATTGACAAAAGCAGTCAGCGCCTCGGCAGTCGAATTCTTTTCATTGACTTTTTCATTGGCACCACCGGATGGCTGGGCAGCGTTCTCAGAGGCTTTTCCTTCGCGGCAGATGTCGCAACGGCCGCAGTTCGCGGACTCGGTCTGGCCGAAGTAAGAAAGCAGGAAGCGGGAACGGCAGGTGTTCTCCTCGCTCACGTATTCCACCATGGTTTCCATGCGCTTGTGCCAGGTCTCTTTCAGCATCTTGTACCGGGACGGGGAAAGTTTCACATTGCCAGGCGTAAGGTGCTCACTGTGAAGGGTCAGCACATCGGCACGCTGCCCCGGAATGTATTTTATCACGTGCTCGAGGGAGAGGTTGTACAATGTCTGCCTGAGGTTCGGAACCGTGATTGAGCACCGCTGGGCCACGTAGTCTTCTTCGATAGGAACCGAGAATGAAAATATTCCGTCATAGCGGCGCATAAGCACTTCCAGGACGTCCAGCATGGTCCTGTCGCTGAATTCCACATCGTACAGGTCGTCCCTGTTTACGGCTATGCGGACTCTTGTCGGGGCCTCAATGTCCTCAGTATAAGTCCAATGCCCTTCTCTTTCCAGATATTTGATCGCGTAGTAGGCGGAGGAACGGTTCAGCGAAAACCGTTTGCAGAACTCTATGATGTCGAACCTCACCTGGCATCCAAGTCCCTGTCCGTAAGCGAAATTGCTGTTCGCGAACACCTTGTGGAATATGTCCTCCACGTATTCCAATGACGGAAACGAGACAGTCTCTATCTGCCTTAGGCGTTTCACGTCAGAGGAGTTCCACAGCAGCACGGCATATGAGTCCTTGCCGTCACGACCTGCTCTTCCGGCTTCCTGGAAATATGCTTCCGGAGAATCGGGCATATCTGCGTGAATGACGAAGCGCACATCAGGCTTGTCAATGCCCATTCCGAATGCATTGGTACAGACCATGACTCTGGTTTTCCCGCTTTTCCACTCTTCCTGGCGGAGCATCCTCAGTTCGTGGCCCAGTCCGGCGTGGTAGAATGAGGCTGAGATTCCGTGGGCGGAAAGCGCGGCTGCGAGTTCTTCAGTCTTGCTCCGGCTTCTGACGTAAACGATTCCGGTGCCCTTCACGCCGTTGCAGATATTCAGCATCTGACCCATCTTATCCTCGCATTTGCGCACTATATATGAAAGGTTAGGGCGTTCAAAGCCGCTTCGGATCAATGTCTTTTCACGGAATTTGAGTTTTTCCATGATGTCGTCGGCCACTTCCGGCGTCGCTGTCGCTGTCAATGCTATCACCGGCGCGTCCACCTGATCACGCAACTCCCCGATTTTCAGGTAGTCTGGTCTGAAGTCGTAGCCCCATTGGGATATGCAATGTGCCTCGTCAATGACTATGAAACTGAATTTCATGACCGGGATGTAGGACTGGAAGAGTCGCGTGCCAATGCGTTCAGGGGATATGTACAGAAAGCGCACGTCACCATATGCGGCATTGTTAAGGGCGAGGTCCACGTCCCAGCGGGTCATTCCGGCATAGATGGCTACGGCTTTTATGCCTCTGGCGTTCAGGTTCTGCACCTGGTCTTTCATAAGTGCGATAAGCGGTGTAATGACCAGTGCAATGCCGTCTTTCATAAGAGCCGGGACTTGGAAACAGACTGATTTTCCGCCGCCTGTAGGAAGGATGGCAAGCACGTCTTTTCCGGACAATGCCGTGCGCACTATATTCTCCTGCATCGGACGGAACGAGGAATATCCCCAGTATTGTTCAAGTATGTCTATCGGCTCCATAATATATTATTACTTAGGAAAGTCGTGGTAAAACAATTTATATTCCTTATCCTCTTCATATGGCAAATTTTTTGCATACGTTTGGGGTTGGAATTTTTACAAAAATACGAAAAATTAAGTCTGCAAATGTGGCAGTAATCATAAAATTGTCTTAATTTTGCAGGCGATTTGAAAAACGAAATCAGTTATAATATTTTAAACATATTATTTACATTATGCCAACATTGGATTTAAGCAAGTATGGAATTAAAGGTGTAAAAGAAGTCCTTTACAACCCATCTTACGAAGTTCTCTTCAACGAAGAGACAAGACCGGAGCTTACCGGTTATGAGAAAGGTCAGGAGACCGAACTCGGTGCCATCAACGTTATGACCGGTATCTACACCGGACGTTCTCCTAAGGACAAGTACATCGTTATGGACAAGACCTCTAAGGACACCGTATGGTGGAACACCCCAGAGTATCCTAACGACAACCATCCTGCTTCAGAGAAGACTTGGAAAGCCTGCAAGAAGCTCGCTGTAAAACAGCTTTCCGGCAAGAGACTTTTCGTAGTTGACGGTTTCTGCGGTGCAAACGAGAACACCAGAATGAAGGTTCGTTTCATTATGGAAGTTGCATGGCAGGCTCACTTCGTTACAAACATGTTCATCCGTCCTAAGAACCAGAAAGAGTTCGATCAGGAGCCTGACTTCGTAGTATATTGCGCAGCCAAGGCAAAGGTTGAGAACTATGAGGAGCTCGGTCTCCGTTCAGAGACTGCTGTCCTCTTCAATGTAACATCACACGAGCAGGTTATTCTCAATACTTGGTATGGTGGTGAGATGAAGAAGGGTATGTTCTCTATGATGAACTACTTCCTGCCTCTCAAGGGCATCGCTTCTATGCACTGCTCTGCAAATACCGACAAGAACGGTGAGAACACCGCTATCTTCTTCGGTCTTTCAGGAACTGGCAAGACTACCCTTTCTACAGACCCTAAGCGTCTCCTCATCGGTGACGACGAGCACGGCTGGGACAACAACGGTATCTTCAACCTCGAAGGTGGTTGCTACGCTAAGGTCATCAACCTCGACAAGGAGTCAGAACCGGATATCTACGGTGCCATCACCCGTGACGCTCTCCTCGAGAACGTGACAGTGGACGAGAACGGCAAGATCGATTTCGCAGACAAGAGCGTTACCGAGAATACTCGTGTATCTTACCCTATCTATCACATCCACAACATCGTACGTCCTGTATCACATGCTCCAGCTGCAAAACAGGTTATCTTCCTTTCAGCTGATGCATTCGGTGTACTTCCTCCAGTATCTATCCTCGATCCTGAGCAGACAAAGTACTACTTCCTTTCAGGTTTCACAGCTAAGCTTGCAGGTACAGAGCGCGGTATCACCGAGCCTACTCCTACATTCTCTGCTTGCTTCGGACAGGCATTCCTCGAACTCCATCCTACAAAGTATGCTGAGGAGCTCGTTCGCCACATGAAGAAGAGCGGTGCAAGGGCTTACCTCGTAAACACTGGCTGGAACGGTACTGGAAAACGTATCTCCATCCGTGATACCCGTGGTATTATCGACGCTATCCTCGATCACAGCATCGACAGCGCTCCTACCAAGACTATCCCTTACTTCAACTTCGTAGTTCCTACAGAGCTCAAGGGTGTTGATACTCACATCCTCGACCCTCGCGACACATACGCAAATGCTGCTGACTGGGAAGTTAAGGCTAAAGACCTCGCTGCAAGGTTCATCAAGAACTTCGGCAAATACGAAGGCAACCGCGCAGGCAAGGCTCTCGTTAAGGCTGGTCCACAGTTGTAATCACTTTTCGGCTAAGGAATCGGTTATCTTTATCGGTTACTTAGCACGAAGAACATAAACCGAACGAGGCTGACCCTTTTGGGTCGGCCTCGTTTGTTTTTTTCTGACGACTTTTGATTCGCTCCCACATTTGCCGTTCCGACTACTTTTGTTTCGCTCCATTCATCTGCCGAGACTTCGTTCCTTCTGGACTCCTGCATTCGTTTTCCACCAATCATTCGTTTTCCACCAATCATTCGCTTACGGATCTTTCACACTCTTGTTCCTCATAATCTCGTTTATCCTGAGTTGTTTTTCGTACCAATGAGCATATCGACAGTAGAGCAAGGCCTGTCCAATCCACTATTCCACAATCAGTTACACACATTATACGACAAACAGATAGATGCTCATCCCCCTGTTTTATGGGAGTGAGCATCATTGGATACTGATCTTAACCCACATAACAGTCTATGATTCAATAGAATACAAGCATTTTTGCAACTTTGGGGATATGCTCACTGGTTCCGTTTTCTGCAAGACTGCAACGGCGGGCTACGCTTACTCTTATACGGACGGACAAAACGAAACGGTGAAGGCTATAGAGTGCGCGCTGGCAGCGGCAAAAGCCCGCTCTGCTCAGGTGCTTCGCAATTCGCCGCGGGCTATGCCGCTGTCCAGCTCTTAGTCACAGGACACTCTGAATCCATTCTCTACGCGAAAGAATATACTTTTTCCGAAATTGACCTATTCTTGGTTGCATACTACAAGTGATTTCCTTTGAGCGTACATCTATAATTTAATATAATTTAAAGACTATATTTGCGGCAAAGATTGTCTTTCCCATCGAATAAAACCAGCCTTGTACGTGCACCTAAGGCAACTTTTTCAAATAATGCGTTTTCATTTTCTGAACACGGACAGTTTTTCCTTATTTTGCGTAAAAAACAATGTATTATCATTTTTGCACAAACGGATTGTTGAAAAACATCATTTTCTCATCTAACGAAGACTATATCTATGGAATGAACGCCATTGCTAACTGCAAGATACAATACATAGATGTCAAGATTCTTGCTTTCTGTCTTATGAATAATCACGTTCACTTTATTCTCGACTGCGAAAAAGACGATGGACTATTATTTATGAAACACTATAAACTTCTTATCGGCAAATACCTGAAGAATAAATATGGAACAGAACGTAATCTGAACGGGGCTGATATTGGGTGTAAAGAAATGTCAGACCCTAATTATTGTGTCCGCGCCATCGCCTATGTTTTAAGGAATCCGATGTCTGCCGGTATTCAGATTATGCCTGGAGAATACAAGTGGAGTTCCACAAATTTGTACTTTGCTTCACGCTCATTCGTGTTACATAATTATACACCGATATCAAGTCTGCCTGTCGTCAAAATGAGAGAAATAACTGGAAGTCGTTGTAAATTTCCTGCTGAATGGCGTATAGATATGAACGGTATGATTTTCCCCGGCGACTATGTTGATTACAAGACAGTTGAAACAATATTCGTCCGCCCTATGCAGCTTCTATACTACATTCTTAAAAACAATGATGCCGAACTTGAAGCAGACACTGGGATATTAGCCAAAAGCCGGTATAGTGATGATGAACTTTGTGCGTCGAGAGATATCTTTATTCGTGAGAAATACGGAAAGAAAAGTATTATGCAGTTATCGGTAGAAGAAAGAATATCTTTAGCATCGATAATGAGACGGCGTTATGGAATATCTATGCCGACATTGTCCAGGATTATACAAATAGACAGAGATTTGCTCCGGGGAATGTTGTAACTGTGAATTTACCGGCCTGAGGATTCACAGCGTTTCGTACCAATGAGCATATCGACAGCAGAGCAAACAACCGCACAATCCGCTATCCTACAATCAGTTACACAACTTATAGCCCAAACAGAAAGATGCTCATCCCCCTGTTTTTTTATGGGAGTGAGCATCATTGAATGCCAGCCTAAACTCACATAATAGCCTATATTTCAATAGATTACAGGTATTTTTAAACTTTAGGGATATGCTCATTGGTTCCGTTTATCAGGGCGGTTTAGTGCTTTCCTCCTATTAGAGTCTATTCGCGCTTGACGAACAGTCCGAAGGGTTACCTCCGAAGGGTTACCAAGGCATCATCAGATGCCGGACCGGAGTTGGCGGGCAGGGCGGCCTTTGCGGCGATGGAAAGCCCGTAGGCCTTGATGTGCCCCCTTGAAAAGGGGGTGAGGGGGATTGAGACAGGTCATCAGATGCCGGGCCGGAGTTGGCGGGCAGGGCGGCCTTTGCGGCGATGGAAAGCCCGTAGGCCTTGA
>ENA-OYYX01000266-OYYX01000266.1-human-gut-metagenome-genome-assembly--contig:-NODE-266-length-19194-cov-6.018862_pt1 | contig 19194 bp, 7 predicted proteins | sample MGYA00244070_ERZ653464 | MGnify/ENA primary metagenome ERZ653464 (study PRJEB26926, sample SAMN06165152) | human gut metagenome | biome: ENVO:00009003; feature: ENVO:2100002; material: ENVO:00002003...
AGATTCATGAGCGTCTCGTGGGCTCGGAGATGTGTATAAGAGACAGATATTCCATAATATCTATTTCCACATCCTTATATCTAATCCATTACTTCGGTTGTATCACTCTTAATCCTGTTATATAAGTCCTCCACATATGATTTACCTTGTTCTTTAAATTTTGTATCTATGGCTTCATACTGTTCAACCTGGAAATTTACATAAAATCCCAATGCAGCAGCATAACCAATCCAAAAGTGGATACACGAGATAAAAACTTTATTCCCCCCGCCTTCAATTCATTTTTTACGCACTATCTTCCATGATTTTCGGATAATACTTTTCGGTCTTCTGTCTCTTCTTTAGTACCTTCCATATTAAAATATCCCACTTCGTTTCCATCTAAGAGGCGCAGACTCTATGTGTCCATTTCATCCGCTCACGCTGACGGCGCTTCCCGGTCTGCCGCTGACAGACATGTTCGAGATTTTGCTTTTTTCTTCGTAACTCTTCCTGTCCTGTTCACTTTCGATAAAAAGATTTCTTTCCCTATATGCTGCAGTGGACAGCCTGACTTTAAGTATTTCCATTTATCTATCTATTGGAAATACCATGATATAATAACTTTTTTCATATACCAACCCTTCGAAATTTACTGTTGTCTCCGCAGGAAAAGATAATTGACGCTCATCCGTTCCATCGGCATATATTTATCTACCTTTTTTATTATCTGCTTTCACTCTCAACTTCTCATATGCCTGCCGCTCTTCTGAAGTAAGATCTGACAGTGATGAAATTACTTGTATCTCATCATTGTTATACTTCGCTAAGGATCTATCTATCTCTTGTTTCTCCTCTAATGGCTGAGACGGATTCCTATATACCTTTATCCTAAATGGATTCGCATAAATCGTATAAAAACCGGCACTACCATAAGAATAGAACACTTTATCTCTGTAAAATATATCCGTTTCGCTTTCTTTTTCATATACATCCCTATCTAGAATTGTTGATTTCCTTTTTATTTTATCTTCCGGTCTACTATCCCATAATTCCAAATAAAGCGAATTCCTATTTCTTTCTACTATTTGTATGCGAGCTGCATATCCAAATACAGTTCTTACCGCTGGACTCCAAGCAATAGGTTCCGATAGAATCATAACCATATGAATTCCCATAAGAAATGCATTGTATAAACAAAAGGCCAAACACGCAAGGAATATTTTCTTTTTCACAATGTTCCTCCTTATTCTAACCCTATTGTTCCATCAAGATTTGCACTCCAGTCAAAAGCCTGTATCGCGCCAATTTCTTGATATCCTGCTGCCCCGTTATTTATGGCATCAATTATTAGTTTCCCAAATTGATCCCAAGAAGAATCCTCTTTCATCTTTTCTAAATTGGAATTGACATCATGCCACTCAAAATTATATGCATCGCTGGCCTGTCCATAATAATCTATACTATTTTCATTTCTTGTAATTTGTAGCCCCAATTTTATTCTCCCATATCCCAGTACTCCATTAATAGTAGCATTATTATCATACTCATCTTTTACCTGCAAATTAACAGACCCGTAAATATACTTAGTTTCACCAACTTTTAATTTCATTCCATAAGATTGTATAGCAGCCCTAAGAATAGCAGAGTTATTCAAATCAGAACTAATTTTTTGCCCTAACTGACTATCAGCTGAAACAGGCGAACCATTTCCATATAAGGCATGCCTTAATAGGTCTGCTGCTACTTCTGCACCCATTGAACTGCCTATGAATTGCCCCGCGGAGTTCGCAATATCTCTATGGTTCTTAAATATTTCATTACTCAAATCCGGATATTCCTGCATGAAGTCAGATTCAGGCGTTCTACTTGCCTCCTTTTCTTCATTTACATTTTCATTCATAATATCTTGCGCTTCATTTAAATTATCAACTTCTCTAATTTCTTCCAACTCATTCCACTTCGTTCCCATCTGGGAGATGTAGGCGCCTGTATGTCCGCTTCCTCCTGTCATCTTGGACAGGATCCCGCCAAAGGCGGCGGAGATGTTCTGCACTGTATCGGGATGCTTGTTTATCCAGTCTTTCCCTTTGGTCTGTTTTAAGTACTCTATGGCATATTCGTTGGCTCCCCCTGCTATCAAGCCGCTTAGCACGCTTCCTCCGCTCTTGGCGCTCGTGATGGCTCCCAGCATACCATGGAGGGCTACTTTTTCGGCGGATCCGTCTTTCCATCCATTGTGGGAGGCTATCTCATGGATGGCCCGGTTCCCGACGATCCCCAGTTCTTCCAATAGTTGTTTTCTTTCTTCTACTTTTGTTTTGTCGAAGATTTCTTTGAGTTTGTTCAAGCTGTCTTCTGTGTTCCTATTTAGTTTCTCTATGTCCTGTTTCTGGTTTTCTTTATCTGTGATGGTTATGGTTCCTTTGGCTACGGCGGATTTCGTGGTTGTTCCTTCTTTGTCTTTCACGGTGGGATCCATGTTTGAAAGGAGTCCTAAGGCATTTAAGGGGATTCCTGCTCCTGTGCTGTAGGAGATTCCTTTTCCGCTTGTTTTGTATTCCGCTTTGTTGTCTATGTTTTCCCACGTCAAAGTACCGGTGGTGAGTTTGTTCTTTTCTGCCGGTGCTTTGCTGTCTATAATTCCTCCTTTGAGGTGTGTATTATTTTTGACTTGGATGTCGTATCCTTCTTTTCCTGCATAGATGCCTGCCTGTTTTGTGACGCTGATATAGGTGGAGTCTGTGGTGTCTGTCTTTTTCCCAATGGAGAAGTAGGGATCGTCCATTTTCTTTTTCCCTGTATCCGGACGGACGGTAATATCTCTCTGCAGATGGATGCCGCTTTCTTTGTCCCTGCTGTGGTAGGTATGGCTGTCCTGCAAGCTTTCTATGGAGAGGTTATTTCCTGTTTTTACTTCTACTTTCTTTCCGCCTGCTTTGCTTCCTGTGATGTTCAGATCTTTGCCGCTTTCCATGGCCAGGGTTTCTTTAGCGGTGACGGCGCTTCCTGTATGGGTCATTATTTCTTCTTCCATATTTCCTTTGGATTTTCCTGCGCTGATGCCTACATTTTGGAGTCCGCCTATACCAAAGGAGGCGGTAATTCCTGCGCCTTTGCTCCTGCTGTTCCCTTCTGTTGTCTTCCTGTTTTCTGCGGCGGTAAGGCTGATGTCTTTCCCGGCCTGCAGGGTCACGTTTTCGCCTGTTATCTGTGAGCCTTTTACGGCAATATTTTCATCGCTCTTTATACGTATATTTCCTTGGGAAACGATCCTGCTTTCTTTGGGTTCTGTTCCCTGGTACCGGCTGTCGGATTTGGCGGACCGGCTTCCTATGCTGACTTCAAGAGTAATTCCTTTTTTCACGTCTCCTATGTTTTTATATGTCTTTACCGCATCATGCAGGTTGAATCCCGCATCGGCGGCATAGAGTTTCCCAAGCAGCCCGTCATGCGCCTGTCCGGCGTTCTTTATCGGCCGGATGACATTGTCTTTTGCCGTGATCAAGGCTCCGCCTAAGGATACGGTAAGGCCGCTCTTTTTGTATTCGTGTTCTTCTTTTCCTCTGTAGGTATTGTCTTTGCTTTCGATGTCTACGTTCCTGCCTGTGATAAGGGTGTCTTTCCCGGCAATGATGTCGGAGGCTCTGACGGTGATGTTGTTTTGGGCATGGATGGTGACGCTGCCTTTGACGCTTCCCACGGTGCTTCCTACCTGCATGGTTTCTTCGGTGTCATAGCTGTCTTTTTTCTTTTCGCTCCCGATGGTGAAGCCTAATCCCCCTCCGATGAGGCCGCTTTTCTTTACTTGTTTTTTGTGTATTTCTTTATTTGTTTCTTCTGCAGCATGTATGGAGATATTTCTTCCGGCTGACAGGGCTGTTTCTTTGGTGGAGGCGGCGGCGCTTCCTGTAAGGCTGATGTCTTTCCCTCCCTGCAGGGAGACGGTATTTCCTTCTATTATGCTTTTTTGTGCTTGTACGGCATGGACTTCATCGTGGGTGGTCGTGGTGGTACTGCTGAGCAAACTTCTTTCTTTATGGCGGTGGTGTTCTTCCAGGTCTGTTATTTCTTTTCCGTTTTCTACTGTAAGGTTTCTTCCCGCTTCTACAGCGGTCATGCCTTCGGAGCGGATATCTGCGGCTTTGATGGATATGTCTCTTTCGGACTGCATGGTGAGGCTGCCTTTAGCGGTAACGGAGGCGCCTATATCGCGGGCGGCGCTGTCATGGCGGTAGTTATTCCCGTCCCATGTGACGGCCGTGTCTTTTTTGACTGCGGCGGTTTCCATGGTTATGTCCCGTCCGGCTTTCATGGCTATATCCCCTGCCGAGGATATTTCCGCCGCTTCTGCAGTGATGTCTCTTCCCGCTTCTATTGACAGGGTGCCTTGATTTCCCGTGACGGCGGCTTTCCCTGAGGATGCGATGGTTTGTGTGTATCCCTGTTTATTTCTTTCTTTATGCAGGGTGGAGGCAAGGTCTATGTCCTGCCCGGCTTTCAGGCTGAGTTTGTTTTCCGCTTCCATGGTTCCGGTATTCCGGATATCCCGCAGGGCTTCTTCCATGAGGGTGGAGGCTTTTATGGTGCCTCCCTCGTTATTGATGTCGGAGGCGGAGAGACGCATCGTGTCTCCCGCGATAACGGTGCCGCGGGAGAGGATGTCATTGGTGGCACGGATATCTATATTTTCTGCGGAAATAAGGGCAGAGCCTGTAAGGGTGCCGTTCTTTCCATGCGCCAGATAGACTTCCGGCACGAGGGCTTTGACGATGTTCCCGTCAGGCAGAAGGACGGAGGATTCCACCATCCAGACGATGTCTTCTTTGAGGGCGGCCTTCTGGTCTTCGGTGAGGGCCATGCCGATGCGGACGTCTTTATTTTCTTGGGCCCATCTCACAGCGGCGTCCATGAGGGCTTTGTATTCAGTTTCTCCTGCCGGTTTTCCTTTGAGCTGCATGAGCCGGTCGCGGACGAGTTGGCTTTCATAGTAGCCGTCGCCCAGACGTTTTTCGAGTTTCTCCGGGTCGTACTGCATCCGGCGGAAGAAGTAGTCTGAGGACAGGAAGGTTTTTCTATCCGCATAGGCCGGGTCGGTTTCCACAAGGTAGCGGGCCGTCGGATCGGAGGTGACATGATACAGGCTGCTGTCGGAAATATGAAGCGGTTTTCTTTCTGACGGACTCAAGTATGCTTCTGCTTTCGTCCCTTCATATACCGGGTTTGTATGGGCTTTATCCACAGCGGCTATGACGGTCGTATCGGTGACTGCATCAGCGGGCATATAATCAGTGCGGGTTGTCCGTGTTTCTGTCCTTTTATGAATATGGGCTCCATGGTGGACTCTTTTGGTCCAATAGGAGGTGGCGGTTCCTTCTTCTTTTACTGTTTTATGTCCTTTTTCGTCCCGATTTTCTATATCTGCCCCATGGATGGTAAGGGTCTTGCCGGCGGTCATCACGCTCCTGTCATTCACTGCCCTGCCGGCTTCGAGGGAAAGGCTGCCGCCGGCTGCTATGTGCGCGGGGTCTGTCGTGTCTATCCGGTCTTCATAGACGGACCGGTCATAGATGTAGGTGGTGAAGTGGTCATAGTCTCCGCCGTCCGGTGTATACAGATGGTCTACATGTCCACGGCGCTCTATGTAGGCTGCGCCTTCTGTTCCTTTTCCGCCCAAGGTGAACCGGTCTATCTTCCCCTGCCCTACGGCTTCTTCGTGGTGGGTTTTCCCTGCCAGAACGTTTTTAGTGGAGAAGTGTTTATTACAGTTTTCCAAATGGTTCACGCCGATTGTCATATTTCCGCCGCTTTCCAGATAGGCGCTTCTGTTTTCTATTTTTTCTGTTTTTCCCGTTATTTTCCCATTCTCATCTGATTGTCCGCCGATGGTCAGGTTCCCTTCGGCACGGATGAGGGCATGTTCGGTATTCGTAAGTGTGCCGGAAATGGAAAGGTTCATGTGTTCCCGGGATGCGATAACGGGCGCTTTTTCTTTATATGTCCCCAGATTGTCCAATGTATGTGTTTCCACGGACAGTCTTGTTCCATAGATGCGTCCCGTGTTTTCATTGGTTATGTGGTTTGCCCGGATATGTACATTTTCTCCATTGACCAGCCCATGGTTTACCCAGGTGTTTTCTGCTACGGTTTCTGTGTCCGCCCCTTTTATTTCTCCGGTTTCTTCATTACGGATGTTTTTACTTTCCAGTGCCAGGTGTCCGCGGGAAAGGATCTCTTTGCGGTTGGTTATATTTCCTTTTACGGCTAGTGAAAGGCTGCTGCCTGCTTCCAGGCGCCCTGTATTGGTAAAGTCTTTTTCCAACAGGATTCCGGCTTTTTTCCCTGCGGATACGATGCCGTCTCCGGTCATCCTGCCGGTTTGTATGTTTATATTCCCATCGGCCGCCAGTGTGCCTTCTGTATTGGTTAATGCATGTCCCGCTTTAATCTGCTGGCTGCCGCCGCTTTTGATGGTACCTGCCGCATTATTTATGGCGTCTCCGGTTTCTATGGACAGGTTGTTTCCGCTTTCCATGGCGTGTCCTGCATTGTCCAGTGTTTTTCCGGCATAGATGTCCATGTTTTCTCCGGCAAGGAGTTTGCCTTGGTTACGGATATTTTCTTTGGCCGCAGCGGACAGATTTCTTTCCGCAGCGATGGTTTTGTCGTTTTCCAGGCGGCTTGCGCGGAGGTCTGTATTTCCTTTGCTGTAGATGGTACCGCTGTTTTTCAGGTCGCCGTTCCAGTCAAGGATGAGGTTGTCTTCGGCGCTCCATGTGCCGCTGTTATTGACGCCCAGTCCTTTTTCTGTCCCCACTAAGGTGATCCGTCCGGCGTACATGCCTCCTATGGCGGCGGTGTCGAGGGCGAAGGCGGGGCGTCCTCCTTTCCCTTCTATGGCAGAGGCTTCGAGGGTCTTTGCGTCTATGCTGTTGGCCCCGGTGGTGATGTGGAGGTCTTTGGCCCAGATGCCTGCGTTGATTCTCACGGCGCGGGAAAGGATGGCAAGGCTTCCCGTTTCTTTTCCGCCAAGGCCTTTCCCTTCGATAAGGATGTCCCCTCCTGTGATGTCGAAGCGCTGCAAATGGTCTTCTCCGTCATAGACGGGTTTCCCTGTGGTGAGGAAGGCTTTGCCTGTATTGATGAATCCGCCTCCGTTTACGGTGATGCCGTTCGGGTTGGCAATGACGACGTCTGCCCTGTTTCCCGCCACTTCCAGAAATCCGTCCATGGATGTGGAACCCGCGCCGGTGACTTCGTTTACGATGATTTTGGCCGGTCTTTCTGCCATGTTATTGTTCCCCTGTACGTATCCTGCCAGTTCGGTTTTGGAGAGGGTGTAGGAGTTGTTCAGGATGGCGCCTTTGTCCGGCACGTTGAAGGTTTCGTATTCGTTCCGGGATACGCCGCCGGAGGAGGGGGCGGTGATATTGACAAGGGGTATGCCGTTTGCTGTTTCTTCTACTTGCGGCTGATGGCGGGCTTCCGCTTTCGGATCGGGCATGATGGGGCCCGACGCCATGCCGGCGGTGCTTGTCATAAACAGTCCCGCTGCCAGCCATATGGCTACATTCCATCTGAGTCGTTTGCTTGTGCTTGTTTTCATTTGTCATAACCTCTTGTCGTTTTGATTAAAATTTGACCGATTTCATTTAAAATTGACAGCCCAGCGTGAATCCGCCGGCCCATGTTTTCGTATAGAAGCCGTCAGGCTTGTATAACGCTCTGCTGATAAAGGTGTCGTAGAAGAGTCCTGAGGGAAAGGTTCCTCTCATTCCCAGCGCCATGCCCGCGATGGTTCTTCCTGTCAGGATCTCTGTGGATACGCCGTATACGGCGCCTGCGTCGAGTCCTGCATATACGCTGCTGTGGAGGCGCGGAAGAGAGGATGACAGTTCGTTTCGGATGTACCATCCGTTTTCTCCCATGAGTGTGTATTCTCCGTCGAAGCCCCTGACGGTGTACCTGTTCCCGATGCTCACCATGTCTGTGCTGTAGAGGCGCATGCCGCCTGTCGTCCACTGCCCGTGAAGGGATGTGGTGAAGGATGCCGGCCGGTGTCCCAGGGTAAGGGGTTTCTGCCAGTCTATGTCCAGGAGCCACATTTTATAATGGGTTTTGGGACTCGCCGGATTGTCTGTATCAGGTTTCGCGCCGAACCATCCTGTCCCCATTTTATATCCGAGGCGGGTGTACAGTGTGCCGCTTCCTGTATAGACGCGGTCAAAGAGGCCTATTTCCATGGCCGTGGTGTCCATGGCCTGTACGGGGATTTCCATATCGTTGATGAAGTAGTGGGCGTTTCTTTTGGTAAGGCTTATGTCCCAGCCGTATTTTTCGTTTTTGGTGCGTCCCATGACATGGCTGAAGGTGAATTCGGTGATGCGGGTTTTCCCGCTGCTGATGAAGTCATAGGGCCGGGACTCTACGGTCCGGTGGTATCGGTAGCGGTTGTGACGCAGTGTGAAAGTGTCCCATCCTCTGGGGATGGAGTAGGAAATGCCCTGTCCTCTGGTTCCTTTTTCGTATCCGTCCCGGGAGCCGTCTGTATTTCCGCTGATGCGGAAGAGGTCATTGGCATTGAAGAGCCGGTCTATTCCCAGGGCGGCGTTCCACTGGATGCTTCCTGTGTCTTCCAGTCCGGAGTCGTCCACGGAAAGGCTTCCCTTTATTTGTTTCCCCTTGGTTATGGAGAGTTCCACGTCTGTCATGTCCGCTTCTTCGGCAGGGAGGAGTTTCATGGATACGTCAGAGGAGCTGACGCGTTTCATCTGTTCCAGCCCCTGCTCCAGGCGGCGGATGTTCAGGATGTCTCCTTCTTTGATGGGAAATGCGTTTTTCCATGGGATGAGGGCGCTGTTTTTGCTGTAGATGATTTTATGCAGCCTGCCGGTTTGGATGCGGAGAAGGAGTTTCCCGTTTTTCATATTCTGCTCGGGAATCACGACGCGGCTGGTCACGTATCCTTTGTCCAGCAGTTTCGCATTCAGGTCTTTTACCAGCCTGTTGACGGATGAAATCCCCATCTCCGTGTGAATATGGGGCTGTATGATGTCCTGCAGCCAGCCGAACTTTTCTTCCTGCCCCGATAAAATAATTTCGTCTATTTTAAATACGGGCCCAAGAACGGCGTCTGCCTTTTCTTTTTCATTCAGGCCGTTCTCAATGTTTTCTACGCGGGGCGCATGCAGCCGTTCCTGCCGCTCTTCTTCTCTCTGCCGCGCTTCTTCCAGCCGCTCTGCTCCTGTGTAATCTAAAACGGGAGCAGCTGATACCGCTCCCGTCATCATGGTTAAAAAAATAAAGGCTGTTACGATTTTCCCCCGCATATGATTGCTCTCCCAAAGTAATATTTCAAATGTTTTTCTTATTTTCAATTATAGTTTACACAGAAGGCATTGTAAATGTTTTCTTTGCTGCCCCTCTCCGCTTCAATTTCCTGCTGCGCCTTTTGCCAGCATGACGGAGAGATCTTCTTTTTCTTCCTGCATATCCGTCTCCTTTGCCGCCGCTTTCGCCAGATCATCAATGGCGTAAACGAGGGGTTCTTTTCCTTCATCGGGAGTAAGGAGCATCATCACATCTATATGGTCATTTTCACGGAAGAAATACGCTCTGCCGTAAAAGGGCAGGATGAGTCCATCGGAATCAAAGGTAATTTTCGCGCCCATCGTATAGAGATAGGCTTCATCGGCTGTAAGTTTGCGATACGGCTCGAAATCGGACAGGGTGATTTTCACGCCTTCTCCTAATTCTCCCACCACGTTCTTTGCCCAGTTCTTCATTACCTCTTCCGCCCCTTTGCGCAGAGGCGAGTCCTCATCCAGAAAGGCGCGGTTCATGCGGGAAAGGCTTCTCCATTCTTTTACGGTCAGGTATTCCCGGAAGAACGGTTTCAATGTATCCGCTCCCGCAGGAGGCAGCTTGGCGGTGACAATGTAGCCGTAAGCGAATTTTCGGCTTTTTTGAAGCATGACGGAAAGCTGCCCCATGTGATAGGGATAGGTGAAATTGTGGAACTTCAGTTCCTGCTGTTCAGGGATATCCTGATAGGTAAACGCAGGCGGCAGATGTGCTTTCGCAATAGACTGCAAGTCATAAGCAGACGCGCCGCCGGAAATACAGAGAACCGTCATAAAGACTGCCGCCGTTTTCTTCCAACTCATGTGCCGCTCCTTTCCAGTCCGTAAAAGGCATAAAGTAAATTTTTCCCGATTTTTTCCGCCGCTGTATGGCTTCCCTGTATGACAATGAGATAATACATGCCGCCCTGCCTGTACAGATTCGTATAGACCCACATCGGATAGGACAAGTGTCTTTCGTCGGAAATAATCACCCGCGCTTCCTGGGTCCAGCGATAGGTGCCGTCACGATTTTTATAGGCATGCCACGGTGAAAAAGAAACCAGTTCCGCCTGCAGCTTCTGCCCTTTGATTTCATCCAAACGGCCATTCAGCATCCGCTGATATTCTTCTATGCTGATTTTCGGCAGGCCGAAGAGGGAGTGCGGCCGTGTCGCATCTTCATGGAATGCGCGCTCCCAAAACCGGGCAGCCTTTCCCCGTTTCCCATGGAAGAAGGCTTCTTCCGTTCCTTTCACAACAGAGACGGAAGCGGAATAGCTGCCGCGGATATCGGATTTCCTGATCTGGTACAGATGAAGGGAGTCGTAAGGGTACGGCGCCCGGTCAGGGTACATGTCCATTCCCGGAGGCGTGGTGAGGAAGTACATCACTGCCGCCCAATCTGTTTTCCCGTAATCTTTCCGGTGTCCCGATTTCTTAAATATGGTTTCCGCGCGGCTGCCCCCTCCGTCAGTAATCTGCACATCTTCCCCGAAAGACAGTTTCCCCAGTCCGTCGATGACGAGATCCTCCGCCTCCGCGTAAAGACAGCCTGCCAGAATGAAAGCGGACAGAGCCGCCATGATTTTTTTGAACATGGAATTCTCCTGTAATATATCATTTATCTTTTTATTGTAAGGAATCAGAGATATTTTCTCAAGTCAGGCATTTCTGTCTCCCACAAAAAATATCCCGCCATGGATTACACAGCGGGATATTTTATTTAAATACTTATTGCACGTCAGCTTGCCCATCAGCGGTTTCCGCCGTCCGGGGTTCCGCGTTATGCTGTACGGAGAGCCTGCGGTAGCGGGCAAGCCCCGTACCTGCCGGAATCAGCTTGCCGATAATGACGTTTTCTTTGAGGCCAAGAAGCGGATCCACTTTCCCTTTGATTGCCGCTTCCGTAAGAACTCTGGTGGTTTCCTGGAAAGAAGCCGCCGAGAGGAAGGAGTCTGTCGCCAGCGCGGCTTTCGTCGTACCGAGAAGCAGGTTCTCACCCACCGCCGGTTTCTTTCCTTCATCTTCCAGATGTTCGTTCATGACGCGGTAAGCCACGATGTCCACCGTCTGTCCCGGAAGCCATTCGGAATCTCCGGGGTCATCGATTTTGATCTTGCGGAGCATCTGATGGACGATGATTTCAATGTGCTTGTCATTGATTTCAACACCCTGTGAGCGGTAAACTTTCTGCACTTCCTTGACGATATAGTTCTGGGTCGCCTGTACGCCGAGGACACGGAGAATATCGTGGGGATTGATATTCCCTTCAATGAGGCGAGTACCTGCTTCGATCTCATCGCCTTCATTGACGGAAATCCTCTTTCCGAACGGAATCTTGTAGGTATCGGATGTCTCTTCATTGGTCACGGTAACAATCTTGATATTCGCATTTTCCGGAGAGTCTTCAATGGTGACTTTGCCGGCGATATTGGAGATGATCGCGTTGCCTTTCGGCTTGCGCGCCTCAAACAATTCTTCGACACGGGGCAGACCCTGGGTGATATCCTCTGCCGTTGCGACACCGCCCGTATGGAACGTACGCATGGTCAGCTGTGTGCCCGGTTCGCCGATGGACTGTGCGGCGATGATGCCTACTGATTCGCCGATTTCCACATGGCGGCCTGTTGCCAGGTTCCTGCCATAGCACTTCGCGCATACGCCGTGTTCGGAATGGCAGGTCAGAATGGAACGGACTTTCAGACGGTCATAATGCTTTTCAATTTCAGCAGCCTGGTCGTCAGTGATTTCTTCATTCTTCGCGGCAATGATTTCTCCCGTTTCCGGATTCACCACATCTTCCAGCGGGCAGCGGCCGGCGATACGGTCAGCCAGAGACTCAATGAGACCCCCGGCTTCCGTAATTTTGCGGACTTCTACGCCTTCCGTGCCTTCCATGCGTACGGAAATCACCGGAATATCGGCAGCCAGAAGTTTTTCAGCCGCTTCCGCCGTAAGGACGGTTCCCTGCGCCAGCACTTCTTCTCCTTTGCGGTTCAGAGCCGGCGTTTCCAATTTCTTTTCAAAGAAGCGGACTGTCACATGATGTTTCACGATACTCTTGTATTCCGCTGCGACATCCTCCACGCCGAAGGTAACGGTTTTCGGTTCGCCCGCTTCTCCTTCCGCTGTGGGAACGGTAACAACAACGGAATCAACGAGGAAACGATTCATAAGGGCCACATCGGACGCATCCAGTGTTTTCCCCTTCACAAAGAGAATTTCCCCGCTGCGCCGGTTCATGACGTCTTCTTCGAGAATGGAACCGTCCAATTCAGCGCGGTGGACATTGTAACGGCTGCGGACAGCCGCCTTGGAAACCAGTTTATTCCATTCACGGTCGAAATTGAGTGTCTGCACATCGCAGTCTTCTTCCCGAATGATGACATCCTGGGAAACATCGACAAGGCGGCGTGTGAGGTAACCGGAGTCTGCTGTACGGAGAGCCGTGTCGGCAAGACCCTTGCGGGCACCGTGGGAAGACGTAAAGTAGTCAAGGACGGTCAGCCCTTCACGGAAGTTTGCCTTAACAGGCAATTCTACCGTTTTACCGGATGTATCGGCAATCAGGCCGCGCATCCCCGCCAGCTGGCGGATCTGGTTATCGTTACCGCGGGCGCCGGACTGGGCCATCATGGTGAGCGGATTCATTTTCGTCATGGACGCTTTCATCGCTTCACCGACATCATTGGTCGCTTTTTCCCAAATTTTAACGACTTTCCTGTATCTTTCGTCATCCGTCATCAGGCCGCGGCGGAAATATTCCTTGATTTTTTCAATCTGCGCTTCACTTGCGGACAGGATATCATTTTTGGCTTCCGGTACGGCCACGTCATAAATGCCGATAGAAATGCCGGAAACAAGGGCATAATGGAATCCGAGGGCTTTAATGGAGTCCAGGAGATCTCCTGTTTCTTTGAAGCCCAGCTTCTTGAAGCAGTCATTGACAAGTTTGCCCATCTGCTTCTTGCCGATGGTGATACCGAGACCTTCTTTTCCATCAGGACGTTTATAGAAGAAGCGGAGAGGTTCGGGAATGGCATAGTTGAAAATCAGGCGCCCCGGGGTCGTGATGACAAGACCGTGTCCCGGTATGTCCACTTTAATGAAATCATGGATCTGTACCTGGTTCAGTGCATAGGCCAGCATGACTTCATCGTAATTGGTAAAGGCGTGGAATTTCGAGGGGTCAAGCGCGTCTTCCTCTTCCTTGCTTTCTTTTACAATGGTCAGATAGTATGATCCCAGAATCATATCCTGGGAAGGAATGGCGACAGGTTTGCCGTCTTTCGTAGACAGGATATTGTTGATGGAAAGCATGAGCGTTCTCGCTTCCGCCTGCGCTTCCACGGACAGAGGCAGATGGCACGCCATCTGATCGCCGTCAAAGTCCGCATTGTAACCCGGGCAGACAAGGGGATGCAGTTTGATCGCCCTGCCTTCCCACAAGATCGGTTCAAACGCCTGGATGCCGAGGCGGTGGAGTGTCGGAGCGCGGTTCAGAAGTACGGGATGTTCTTTAATAACATCGCCAAGGACGTCCCAGACTTCAGGGGACAGCTTGTCCACTTTCTTCCGTGCCGATTTCAGATTGCTCGCCAAACCGCGGGCAATCAGTTCATGCATGATGAACGGTTTGAAAAGTTCGATCGCCATTTCTTTCGGCAGGCCGCACTGGTACATTTTCAGTTCAGGACCGACTACGATAACAGAACGGCCGGAATAGTCGACACGTTTCCCCAAAAGGTTCTGGCGGAAACGGCCCTGCTTGCCTTTCAGCATATCGGAAAGGGATTTCAGGGGACGGTTTCCCGGGCCGCTGACCGCTCTGCCGCGGCGGCCGTTATCTATGAGGGCATCGACAGCTTCCTGCAGCATACGTTTTTCATTTCTGACGATGATTTCAGGCGCGCCCATGTCCATCAGTCTTTTCAGACGGTTATTTCTGTTGATGACACGGCGGTAAAGGTCGTTCAGGTCGCTCGTGGCAAAACGCCCGCCGTCAAGCTGCACCATCGGGCGGAGGTCCGGCGGTATAACGGGCAGCACGGTGAGGATCATCCATTCCGGCTTATTGCCCGATTTACGGAAAGCTTCCACTTCTTCCAGCCGGCGGATGCTGCGGACTTTGCGCTGGTTGCTGCTGCTGTCCACATCTTCGCGAAGCTGTTTTTCCAAGGCTTCCAGATCCAGCTGGCGGAGAAGCTTCTGAATAGCTTCCGCCCCCATCTGCGCCTCAAAAGAACCGGCGCCGTATTCCTGGACGGCCTGCTGGTATTCCTGTTCATTTAAAACCTGCTTGTCCAGAAGCTTTGTTTCGCCTTTATCTATTACGATGTAGGCGGCAAAATAAAGGACTCTTTCCAGCTGGCGGGGGGACACATCGAGAATGAGGCCGATACGGCTCGGCGTCCCCTTGAAATACCAGATGTGAGATACCGGGCAGGCCAGATCAATATGACCCATGCGTTCACGGCGTACTTTGGAGCTTGTCACTTCCACGCCGCACTTATCGCAGACCGTGCCCTTATAACGCATTTTTTTATACTTGCCGCACTTACATTCCCAATCTTTCGTCGGTCCGAAAATCTTTTCACAGAAAAGACCGTCCGGTTCTGCTTTCAGTGTACGGTAGTTGATTGTTTCCGGCTTCGTTACTTCTCCGTGAGACCATAATCTGATCGTTTCCGGAGACGCAATACCGATTTTCATGGAGTCAAATTCATTTACGTCTAACAATTGCTCAGTGCTCCTTTCCGGAAATCAGGCATCCGGGTCATCGACAAGACCCGCTTCAGTTTCTATATCAGTTTCAGTAAAAGCCGCTTCTTCATTTGCAGGAGCCGCCGCTTCCGCTTCCAGCGTATCATTGAAAGAAGCCGTATCATCTGCCGGCACTTCTTTCCCTTCTCCGGCCATGCTGGATTCCATGGCATTTCTGGCTGCGGAAACGGAATCCTCACCTTCCATAGCCGCTTTCACTTCGTCTTTATGCCAGCGTTCGCCGCCATTGGATGGTTCCAGATCGCTTTCGTCCAGCTCTTTCATGACAACTTCCTCTTTGTCTTCATTCAGGACGCGGACATCCAACCCGATGGATTGGAGTTCTTTCATAAGAACCTTAAAGGATTCGGGAACACCGGGGCTCGGAATGTTTTCGCCTTTGACGATTTTTTCATAGGCTTTGACACGGCCGATGACATCATCGGATTTTACCGTCAGGATTTCCTGTAAGGTGTACGCGGCGCCATATGCTTCCAGTGCCCAGACTTCCATTTCACCGAAACGCTGGCCGCCGAACTGCGCCTTGCCGCCGAGCGGCTGCTGGGTCACAAGGGAGTACGGGCCGGTAGAACGGGCATGGATCTTATCATCAACAAGATGATGGAGTTTCAGCATGTATTTCCAGCCGATCGTCACCTGTCCGTCCAGCTTCTCACCGGTACGTCCGTCATAAAGATCGGATTTCGCATTGACCGGAAGTCCCGCGGCGGCAAGGGTGGCAGCCAGGTCTTCATCGCGGCAGCCGTCAAATACAGGGGTCGCGATGTGGACACCGGATTCTGTCGATTCGGGCATGCCGTAGGTATCAAAATCATAGCCTGCTTCACGGAGCCGCTTTTCAAGCGCTTTCGCCTTTACGGGATCTGTCTTGGCTTCTTTGATTTCTTCGCCGAGCATATGGCAGGCCCAGGACAAATGAATTTCCAGGATCTGCCCGATATTCATTCGCGAAGGAACGCCAAGGGGGTTCAGCACCAAATCGACAGGACGTCCGTCCGGAGTAAAGGGCATATCTTCAACAGGCAGGATGCGGGAGCATACGCACTTGTTACCGTGGCGCCCCGCCATTTTGTCGCCTTCGCGGAGTTTCCGTTTCTGCGCAACGTAAACGCGGACGAGCTTATTTACGCCCGGCGCCAGTTCATCGCCGTTTTCACGGGTAAATTCCTTGACGTCGACCACTTTCCCGAATTCTCCATGCGGCACACGGAGAGATGTATCACGGACTTCTCTTTCCTTATCGCCGAAAATGGCACGGAGAAGACGTTCTTCCGGAGTCAGTTCCGTTTCCCCTTTCGGCGTTACTTTGCCGACAAGGATATCGCCGGGGCGTACATCGGCGCCGATACGGATAATACCGTTTTCATCAAGATTCTTCAAAGCGTCGTCGCTGACGGATGCCAGCTCTCTTGTAATCTCTTCTTCGCCCAGCTTCGTATCACGGGCATCACACTCGTATTCTTCAATATGGATAGAGGTGTACAGGTCATCTTTGCAGAGACGTTCAGAAATGAGCACGGCGTCTTCATGGTTATATCCTTCCCAGGATACGAACGCCACAAGCACGTTGTGTCCGAGAGCCAGCTCGCCTCCGTCGGTGGACATGCCATCTGCCAGTGTCTGCCCGGCTTCGACCTTGTCCCCTTTGTATACGATGGGATGCTGGTTGATGCAGGTGCTCTGGTTGGACCGGAGGAACTTAATCAGGTCATAAGTATCATATTCGCCGTTATCCGCGCGGACGATAATCTGTTTCCCGTTGACAGAGGTAACCACGCCTGACCGTTTTGCAAGGACGCAGACACCGGAGTCCTGGCCGGCCACCCATTCCATACCCGTGCCTACAAGAGGCGCTTCCGGGCGGAGGAGCGGTACCGCCTGCCTCTGCATATTGGCGCCCATGAGCGCACGGTTCGTATCATCATGTTCAAGAAACGGAATGAGAGACGTACCGATAGAAACGACCTGCTTCGGAGAAACGTCCATGAGATCCACTTCTTCAGGAGAAGCTTCCAGAACATCAGGACCACGGCGGCAGGCCACATACCGGTTCAGGAACGCGCCGGTATCTGACAGAGGCTCGCTGGCCTGGGCAATAACTTTATTTTCTTCAATATCAGCCGTCACATAGAGACATTCATTGGTCACTTCGTGGGTCTTCGGGTTAATCCGGCGGTACGGCGTTTCAATCAGGCCGTACTTGTTTACAATTCCGTAATTGGACAGTGAGGAAATAAGTCCGATATTCGGACCTTCCGGCGTTTCTACGGGGCACATACGCCCATAATGGGAATAATGCACGTCGCGGACTTCAAACCCTGCACGTTCACGAGACAGCCCTCCCGGCCCCAAAGCGGACAGACGACGCTTATGCGTCAGCTCCGCCAATGGGTTCGTCTGATCCATAAACTGGGACAGCTGGGAACTGCCGAAGAATTCCTTGATGGCTGCCACGACAGGACGGATATTGACGAGCGCCTGGGCGGTCATCTTGTCCTGATCCTGGGTAGTCATTCTTTCGCGAACCACACGTTCCATACGGGACAAGCCGATGCGGAACTGGTTCTGGAGCAGTTCGCCGACACAGCGGACACGGCGGTTGCCGAGATGGTCGATATCATCGGGGCGCCCATAGCCCTGGATCATATTCAAAAGATAGTCTACCGCCGCGATAATATCCGCGCGGTCAAGAATCCGATAGCTGTCATCACGCATTCCATTGGAGCAGATCACCTTGACAGGTGTTCCGTCCTCTTTCTGGGTCATGACTTCCACCATTTCTACCTTGCTGAACACGCCGCTCTTCTTCAGGATCGCGATGGCTTCCTCGTCGATAAGGGCATTCCCCTGGATAATGATTTCACCGGTTTCCGTATCCACGATAGGCCCTTCCGTACGATGGCCCTTGAGGCGGTTTTCCCAGGAGAGTTTCTTATTCAGCTTGTAACGTCCGACCTTCGCCAGATCATAACGGCGGGGATCATAAAAGAAGTTGCGGAGCAGGGTCGTGCCGCTTTCTTCTGTCGCCGGTTCGCCGGGACGGAGCTTTTTATAAATAGCGATGAGTGCTTCTTTTGTATTCTGCGTTTCATCCTTCTTGAGCGTCTCTTCGATATGGATATCATTATTGAAAAGCTCCATGATTTCTTCATTGGAAGAGAACCCCAGCGCACGGATGAGGTACGTCACGGGCATCTTGCGGTTACGGTCGATACGAACGGAAACAACGCCGTTGGCATCAGTTTCCAGTTCGATCCACGCGCCGCGGTTCGGAATGAGCTGGGCGGAATAGATTTCCTTCCCGAAAGTGTCCATTTCCTTTTTGTAGTATACGCCGGGAGAGCGGACAAGCTGGGAAACAATAACACGTTCGGCGCCATTGATAATAAATGTGCCCGTATCCGTCATAATCGGGAAATCGCCCATGAAAAGATCATGCTCCTTGATTTCGCCGGTTTCCTTATTGACGAGCTGGACTTTGACCTGCAGCGGAGCGGAATAAGTAGCATCTCTCGTCTTGCATTCATCGATGCTGTACTTTTCTTTCTTGAAATAGTATTCGCCGAAATGCAGCGCCCACTTATGAGCACTATCCTCGATAGGAGAAATATCCGCAAATACATCCCTCAGCCCTTCTTTACAGAACCATTCGTAAGATTTGGTCTGCAAATCGAGCAGATGGGGCATCCCCAGAACTTCCTGAGCTCTGGCGTAGGTATATCTTTTCTTAGTACCTACCTGGACGGGTCTGAACATTTTGCTGTTAGGCATTCCACGCCTCACCCTTTCCTTCCATATAAAATCTAAATTTCCAACACATGGGAACAGGGATGAAAAGAGGACAAGGCCAAGGAAACACCGATTAAGCCACAAAATATCCTGTACTTCATCAGTGTTCCCGATTTGAGCCGGGCTCCTCTTTTCTCCGCGAGCCTTCTCACTATATATAAATAGAGACTGTAAAACATAATTTTACACGAGCGAAAAACATTCCGCAATATAAATTCATTTTCACTTAAAATATTTTCTCTATATCTTCTGTCTCTTATACACATCTCCGAGCCCACGAGACGCTCATGAATCTCGT
>ENA-OYYX01000285-OYYX01000285.1-human-gut-metagenome-genome-assembly--contig:-NODE-285-length-18226-cov-9.222883_pt1 | contig 18226 bp, 7 predicted proteins | sample MGYA00244070_ERZ653464 | MGnify/ENA primary metagenome ERZ653464 (study PRJEB26926, sample SAMN06165152) | human gut metagenome | biome: ENVO:00009003; feature: ENVO:2100002; material: ENVO:00002003...
ATGAAGATTTTTCACCTCAAAGAACATTTCAAACAATTCAAAACAGCTTCTTATTATCTATCCAGTCGAAAAAACGGTTTGAAGCAGCAATCGCACAAGCAACAGAAGCATTCTGCACTATAGGGATTTGCAAAGCAACAAAAAGAACTTGCCTTGTGATAAAAGCCTTGTGATAAAATCACTATATTCGCAGATAAACTTTTGAATATGACTTTATGGCTAAGACTGGTATCAAGATATTTACTGTAATTCTTCTCGCATTGACCAGCTTCAAATCCAGCGCGCAGTTCTCGCTGACGGGGAATGATCCGGCGGCGCTGCGGTGGAGGCAGATGGAGACGGAGAACTTCAGATTGATCTTCCCGAAAGGAGAGGACTCGCTGGCAAGGGTTTACGGGACGGAGCTGGAGGTGGCGCGGCTAAGGATAGCAAGATCATCAGGTTACCTTATCGGGCAGAGTTACAAGGGGAAGATGCCGGTCGTGCTGCACAGCCGCTATGTGCTGCCGAACGCTTCGGTCACATGGGCGCCGAAGAGAATGGACATATTCACAGTCAACGATCCTTATGAGCCAATGGCGATGCCATGGGTGCGAAATCTGGCGATCCATGAGGGGCGGCACGCGGCGCAGATGCAGTTCGGGGCGGACAGAGGCAACAAGGCGCTGCATTGGCTTTTCGGAGAAATGGCGGCCGGAGCTTTCGCTGGAATATACCCGGGACCGGCGTTCCTCGAAGGCGATGCGGTGGTGGCGGAAACGGCGCTCAGTCGGAGCGGACGTGGAAGACAGGCCTCGTTTCTTGAATATATGAGGCCGGCTTTCGACTGCGGCGACCGGCGGGACTACTACAGATGGTTCTATGGATCAAACAAGAACTATACACCCGATTATTACAGGGTTGGCTATATGCTCATCGCCGGGACGAGAGTATTCTTCAACGATCCTCTTTTCACTCAGGAATATTTTGACCGGGTTGTCCGCAAAGGCTGGCTCTTCAATCTCCAGAAGACCGTCAAGGCCGCCAGCGGAAAAAGTTTCAATGAATCTTTCCGGATCATAGAGGAGAATTTCCAGCAGCTTTGGAATGTTGAGACTGCACTCAGGGAGCCGTTCATGCCGTCAAGGCAGGTCAGCCGGACACCTTCGATGCACACGGAGTACAAAGGGGCAGTCACAGTTGATGGTTCGGGAATATATTCCCTCAAGTCAGGGATGGCCACCGCCAACAGCCTCGTTCGCCTGGACGCCTCGGGTAATGAAAAGAGAATCAGGTCTTTCGCCTCCTACACGAGCAGCCTCTTCCTCGATTCAGAAAGTCAACGAATATTCTGGAGCGAATCCGTGGCGGGGCGTCGGTGGACTCTCGGCGGAAGCTCGCGGATTCGTTATGTGGATCTGACAAAACCGAGGAAAGTCCATGATCTGACAAAAAAAGGAAGGTATTTCAATCCGGCACCGGCACCTGACGGAAATGTCATCGCCGCCTCTGAATATCCTTACGCGGGAGGATCGCGGATCGTTCTGCTGGACACCACTGATGGATCCGTCAAGGAATCGTTCATCGCTCCGGACTCGCTTCAGTTCACGGAGTCGGCCTGGATCGGAGACAGGCTTTTTGCGGCAGGATTGTCGGAGAACGGAATGGGAGTCTATGAGATTGTCGGACGGATGGCCAACGGCAAGGCTGCTCTCCGTCAATTACTTGGCCCTCAACCCGTCACCCTCTCACATTTTCGCACCGTTCCGGCTGTTGGATCTGCGGTTCGACAGGACTTACCGAACTTCGGAATGTCCGGCAAAGAAGAAACCTTCAACTCAGGTCACTTTGACAGGCTCAGTGACCGGTCGCCGGGCCATCAGTCCGGCAATGCTCGGGGAACGGAACAGGATCGGGCACCGGGCCTGTCGAAGCGCCCGGTTTCTGAAGGAACACAACTGTCTTTTCTATGCGACAGGACTGGAGTGACGGAGTTATATTCATTGGACGTGGAGAACCTGACACTGCGGCGGCTGACCTCGACACGCTACGGGATCAGCTCACCGGTGTTCAAGGCTGACACGCTGTATTACAGTTCGTTGGCAGCATCGGACAGACCTCGAGACTACAAGCAAGGACGGATGATGTACGCCACAGCGGTAAGCGACCTGCCGATTACCGAAGTCCGCTACGAGGATATTCATAAATACCCTGTCGCAGACGCGCTTACAGCGCAGGAAACCGCCCTTGGCGACTCAATCGCCGTTGCCGCGGAGGTAAAATTTTCGCAACCGGAAAGATATTCAAAGATCAGACTCCCGCATATTCATTCCTGGGCGCCGGTCTATTTCAACTACGACAACGTCGAGTCCATAAGCGGTGACGACTACTACAAGACCGCCTCGCTTGGCGCCACCGCCATGTTCCAGAACCTGCTCAGCACCGGCTACGGAATGGTAGGCTACGGAGCTCATGAGGATCCGTACAAGGACGGGGATTGGAGACATTCCGGACACTTCAAGTACATATTCACAGGTCTTTGGCCGGTGATTGAGTTCTCCGCCGACTTCAATGACAGAGCCGCGATGGACATTCAGAAAATCCAAGTCTCGAAGGAAAAGATGTACAGGCTTTACAACAAAGGCACTCTGACCGACAAGCCTTATTTTGAAGGAGGGTTGAAAGTCTATATTCCGTTCAATTTCTCGTCAGGCGGCATCAACCGGGGACTGATTCCGCAGGTCAAGTACAAGTTCACCAACGACAGGTACAATGACCAAATTCTGTTCCAGCACATCGTGAAAAAAGACGGAAAGGATGTGACCGAGACCTATAGCACAATCGGCGAAAACAACATCTCTCCGCTTCAGACTCTGGATGCATCGATAAGAGGCTATGTCATGAGACAGAAAGCCCCGTCACAGGTCTTTCCGTCGCTCGGATTCGGTGCGGAACTGGGATTTCACTTCAGACCGGGCCATATGAAGGCCTACAATCCGACCGCTTATCTCTACACCTACGGCTATCTTCCAGGGTTCACGGCCCGTCAAGGACTCAGGCTCACCGCGTCGATGGAGGTGTGGTACGGGCCATACGAAGAGGGCGGAATCATGGAAGGAGCATTGACTGCCATTCCAAGAGGGTTCGTGGACACCAACCTTAAAAGCATCATCAACTCCTGCTCGGAGTCCAGATGGAGGGTCACCGCAGACTATGCGATTCCTTTCGCTGACGTGGACTGGTCGTTCCTCAGCCCCGTGGCCTACGTCAAGAACTTCGAGCTGACGCCGTTCTTCGACTGGTCCTACCAGACATTCAGTTGGGACCACAAACTGCATTACAATCCAGGAGCGGTCACGGGCGAGAACCTGTTCAGCGTCGGAGCCGACCTCACCGTCAGGCTCGGCAACTTCTTCTGGCTCCCTTACGACACGCAGATCGGCATCCGCTACGCCCGCAACTTCTGGCACTACATCGACCGCTTCCCGATCTCCAACCTCAACAAGGACTACATCGGCTGGATATTCAGCATAAGTCTTTAGATAGACAGAAGCTCAAGAAGCTTCTTGCGCTCTGCGCGGAATGTCTTGACATCCGCGGTGTAGTTGTACTGGTCTGTCACAATCCTGCGGCAAAGAGCGTCGGCATCGGAGGAAGATCTTACCTCTAGCATCCGTAGCAACTCATAGTCCCTTATGCCATCGCGCATGGCCGCAAGACGTATTGATGGATAGACTTTATGGTAGCCGGGCCAGATGATCCACATATCACCTGCCGGATAGTCACCTCCGGCATCTTCCCACGGGTCTTCATTCTTGGCTCCAGCCCAATAGTTAAGACCCCAATGCAGGAAACCAGTTGTGTGGTATCTGTAATTAATCCAATGAGACAATCTTGTAGGCATCAAAGGAATACGGATAAACCGATTCAATCCGTTGCCTTGCGGGCTCATACATTGATAGAGCCATCTCGTCTGACCGTACGCCCACTCATAGCCGTTCTCTCCCTTAAGATGCAGAAATCCAGGGCAAGGGAAGTCAATGCTTTCCGCACTGATCTTCGAAGTTTCAAGCGGATCCATGATTTTGATCTTAGGCCCTCCCTTGCGCACATAAGACGCAAGATGCCGATAACCCTCGGCATAAGCGTCAGTCGGCTCGTCAAAGAGTGTTTGAAGATAGACTTCAAGATAGCTTCTCCCGTCAGGGAGGGTGTTGGCTTCAAGATATTTCTGGAGTGCGGCAAAATAGAGCGAGACATATGCCTCTGCTTCCGGACTATAGCCAGCGTCTTTTTGGGATACGTAAGTGTAAATTGGGGAATATGTCCCGTCGCCGTTGTCCGTCACAATGATGTCGCCGCTTTCATCCAGTTCAAAACCATTTACAGTCATGTTCGTCCTGCTTCCGACAATGTTCTCACCATGGACATAATGCAGATCCGGACAAGCACGGTAATACATTTCAATCTCCTGGCCAAGCTTGCTGAAATCCGCCCGCATCTCGAACTTCCCGTCGCTTTTCTTGACAAGAACCGGATTCGTTTCGTAACGATGGAAATAGAGAGTCTTAAAACTGTTGGTTCCATATTCCGACACAAAAGGAACCACAATGTTCTCTATCATGTCATAGACGGTGTACATCTCCGTACTTTCGCCCCCGTTCATTGCCTTGAGGTCTGGATTTATCCAATGCACTACATCCAGAGTCTGTTTTTCCGGGATGGTCACATCATAGACCTGAACAGCGAACGGTAGCTCCACACTGTCCGTTCCGAGGACAGATGCGACGCCTGTGTATAGTCCCGGCCGGGCATCCCTTGGAATGTCAAATTCAACCCAGAAGGCTGCTCTCTCCCCCGAAGACAAGGAAACGTTCCAATCTTCCAAAGGCATGAGCGCGTCAGGAATCATTTTCTGGACAGCGGGGTACCTTGAAGGAGGCGGCCCTCCAGCCCAACTGTCCCAGTGCTCGGACGCTGTCACATCCCTCACCCACCAAAGTTTTGGAGTAAGAGACAGCCCGCCTGAACCTTCGGGGGCGAATATGGTGACGGATGGGGTAATATTCCCCTGCGACGTTTCCGCATGTACGACAAACTGCACTGTCGCGGTTTCTCCCTTTGCGACACGGATGGTGTCGGTCTCGAATCCGAACTCCTCGAACATGACAGGTTTCGTGAGCGCGTCCAATTGCGAAATCCAAAGGTTTCCGTGGGAGAGTGCCTTGATTGATGTACGGACATCGCCTGCCGTTGCGATGATTTCGGCATAGCCGCAGCCAGTCGCCTTTGCCTTGCCGTCAGCGCCTATGCTCACTATCTCAGGGTTGGAAGAAGACCAGACCACCCTGTCGGTGCTGTTGTCCGGGATAATTGTCGCGGAAAGGATCGTGGAGGTGCCTTCTGTGAGAATCAACTGCTCCCTGTCGATGATTACAGACTCCGCCGGAATCCGCGAACTGACCACTTTCACATGGCTGACCGCGCTCTTGCTCCCAACGCTCGCCGTGATGTCCGCACTCCCGACACCAACACCCGTAACTTTGCCATCATCCGCCACCAAGACCTTGGTCTCGTCAGACGAAGCCCAAACAAGAGAGCGCCCGGCCGTGGCATTCCATTTCCTGATCTTCCCTGTGAGCATGTAACTCTCACCCTCCTTGATTGTTATGCTTGCGGGGCTTACTTCCACTTCTGACACATCATGCTGTTCCGCATTCAGATTCTCCGTCATGTCTCCGCATCCGACAAAGACCGCGATCGCGGTCGCCACGATGGATGGATATTTTGCTGTCTTTCTCATTATCCTCTATTGATGAACATTTAGATTATCTACACACCTGTCTACTGAAAACTGACTCCGACATTCGCCGGAACGTCAATCACGAATTGGCTGCCGCATCCTGTCACAGTTGTTCCGTTCACGGTGAAATCTTTGATTGTAAGCTCACTTATGGAACTACCGCGGGTCATTATGTTGAATGCAGGATACATGTTGCCGTACTTGTCCAAAACCTTTATCCCATCAAAACTTATCCGGCTCATTCTTACTTTTGGGGAGCCCCCGTACTGCCAGATCGAGATGTTGCGCCCAGTGCTCGCTATGTTGTCGAAAGTGAGGTCGCTTACGGTAAGATCGCTGATTTCAGTAGGTGCCGGAGATCCATGCCAAAGAGATGTCTTCCCGTCTGTGCCCTGCCCGATTGCAAAGGCCGCGCGCAGGTCGTCGGTCCCGCTGCCCTTGTGCTGAAGGAAAGTGCAGTCATTGATTCTGATGTCATGGATCCGTCCGCTGTCATTAATGTTCCCGGATTCAGGTCCCACCACAATTCCCCTGGCATAGTCATTCCAGATGAGGCAGCCATAAATCCTTACATCACTGACATCGGTTATCGGGGAGACTATGAAGCGGCATTTCAGCGTGACGCAGTCATCGTAGGTTCTTATGAAACAGTCTCTGATCTCCACATCCTTGCAGCTTACTATGTCAATGCCGTCTCCATTCAGTTCCCAGCTTATCATGTTGATGTTGTCAATCCTGACATGATCTATGCTCCGGACAATCATATTCCATCCGGGGCTGTCAATGAAAGTGACGTCTTTCACCGTGAGCCCGCTGTCACCTCTGCATTCCACAAGGAAATCTCCCCAGCTGTATTGGCTGTCTCCCCAGTGCTTCATTTTTTCTCCGGACAGAATCCCGTTCCCGGCAATCGTAACGCCGCTGCCGACGGCCTTGACATTTCCATAGACTTTCGCCCCATAATCTATGTAGAGCGTCTGCCCTTCGGAGAGACTGATGGTTCCCGCATTATATGTTCCCGGGCCATAATATTTCACTTTTGAGGAACTTCCTGAAGGTTTGTTCCTGTCCGGCCTCGCGCCGTAAATGAAAAGATTATGCTGCCGGTCCTCTCCGAACTCGACACTTAGTTTGCGCATCTCGTAGGACGGAATCGTGAACTCAACAACATTTGAAGAGACCGCGGCCGCCTTTATCCCATACTCTGTAGGCCGCACTTCGACAGAGGAAACGCCGCTCCGCAGATTCTCGACTCTGACTTTTACAGGAGCGCTGAAGTCATTTTCGAATATGCAGTAGGACATCGTGTCGCGCAAAGCCTTGGCATTCCCCCAATCGTTCCAGATTAAAGAGTGCTTCGCGGCATCTGAACATAGCGTCTTATAAACCTGTACTGGTTCCCATTCCCCACCTGAGAACACGGACACCTTGTAGAATCCTTTCGTTTCAGGTTCCACGACAAACTCCATGCTCCCCTCTTCCAGTTTTTTCCCACCATAGATCTCAGTCGTCTTCCAGGAGACCACGTAACTGCCGTTGCCTGATACATTATTCAAATCTATAGTGAAAACCGTGCTTTGTCCTGCCTGTATCTTTCCGATTTTGGGAATATGAGGGGTGAAAGCCATGCCACCGGACTTTATTTCAATCTCGGGTCTCCATCCGGTCACTCCGTCCGTCTGCGGCAGAATGTAAACCTTTTCTCCGTTTGTGACCACCCTTTCTGATTGTTTTCCATTGAATTCGAGACGGTTCCCGGCAATAATCCAAGTGTCGGCCGTTTCTGGAAGCCTGAGGGTCGCCATTGCGCAGACAGAGGCGCTCTTCAATTCCAAGGAAACCGATGCCGTCAGAGGTGTCAACATTTGGGACAACACGCCATCGACCTCTTTGACAATTGAGCCTGCCGTCAGAATTTCGGAATCGCTGTCAGCGAGCCCGAGACGGTACTCTGACGCGTCGCCCCCCGCATCAAGGCGCGAGAAACCAAGTGACGGCAATAGTTTGCCTGCGACGCACACGACACTGTCCCCCTCCCGAATTCCATCAATCGTACCTATATTCCCAATCGCATCGGTTTCATTCAGTACCACACACTTTCCGTCCCGGAATACGAAAACCGCGGCGGGCCATTCCGGCATGTCATCGGGGGTGATTGTCGGAATCTCGATGCAGTCGTAACGTATTGAACTCATTTTATGTGTCTGAGAACCGCACGAGACAGCATTCAGCATTAATAATGACAGCAGAAAAGCAATCCTCGCATTCATAGTGCCTTATATGGTTTTTACTTTACAAATATGACGTTTCTTATTTTTATTTTGCAAGATACGTTTTATCCGGATATCGCGGAGGGTATTTTTTTTCGGATTACAACCCTCCTCACACAATCACCCAACGAAGAAGCCGTGCAATACCAGATACCAATCAAAAACCCGGTAGTGGAGAACTTTCCGCATAATATTCCCCCTCGCGTCTTACAAGGCTGGGTAAATTTGTAATGCCATAAAGGAAATGGATTGGAGTACACTTGATTACCACCTACCGTTTCCGAAAGTTAAAAATATTAATAAATAACACTAAATGAAAAAGTTATTTTATTTCTTCGCTGCGGCAACCATTGTGCTTGCGGCATCCTGCAACAAGGAAAAAGAGGATGTTCAGTACGCTGAGAATCCTTTGAAGTCAATTTCCGTGACAAGTGGAGAAGAGACAGTCGCCGGTGTCGTCAACGACTTGGACAAGACAGTAACCTTCACATTCAATAATGCGGAAAACTTCTCTAATGTCAATCTCGCTGTTGAACTGAATGACGGCTGGACACTCACTTACCCGACAACTCTCCAAGGTGTGGATCTCCAGAGTACGCCGGCTCTCCGTTTCACCGACCCGAAGAATGCGATTGTGAGGTACACTGTCGCTTTCTCGTCAAATGCCTTCCCGATCATTGATGCGTCCAAGATTCAGGTTAAGGGCCTCAACGCCGGAGAGGCTCTCACTGTTGACAACACGACAAAGACAATCTCCATAAAGTTCGACGAAAGCAAGATGGACTTCAACAGCATCGAACTCATCTTCAACGAAGGCGCGCTTCAGGAAGGAGTTAAACTGCCTGAAAGCCTCGTCTTTGACTTTGCCCAGGGCAATGAGCACAGCCTCGTCCTCGAACTCGGCGGCGACCGCGTGTACACCGTTAAACTTGATGTCACTTCTTATGTGACAACCACTCCGGAGCAGATGGGCTTTATCGATGTTTCTTCAAACTTCGTAAACTCTGACCAGCCTTACATCAAGGTATATTCAGCAAACAAGCTTACCGGCATTCCTATCGCCGTCACAAACGAGTCCAAATACGACCCTTATTGGACCTACGGAAATTACAACCAGTTCTACTATGGAGGAGCCAATCCGCGTGAGTGGGAATGTAATGTTACCCCTGACCACACCGACCCTACATTCTCTGATGATATTTTCAGTTTCCCTGGCGACTGGAAAGACGACCGCGCGACAATGGACGGGTTCGGACAGATTGCCATCGTTGTGGTGGATGCGGGTAAAGTAAAGGCCGACCTTAAGGCCGCCAACGGCGGAATTGACCCTAAATCTGTCAACAGCGCGATAGTTACAAGCGGCTGGATCCACAATGCCACAACCGACTATATGGTGAAGGATAACGGAGCGTTCATCAATCTTCCGACCGAGGAAGGCCATGTCATACCTTATCGTTCTTCTATCTTGGTGAATAATGGGGTGGTTTCGTTCGCGACGGCTGCCGAGAAGTCGGGCAAACTCTATTCTGTTCCTTTCCAGACAGAGAAACCGGATGTCGCCGCACTTGTCGCGGCTTCGACTGATGAAATCTCCGCTGCGGATGCCGCATGGGTGGCCGCATGGGGTGTAAGAACCGGAAAGAAGATGAGGATCAGCGACTTTGTCAATAATGACGCAAGTCAATATGTTTCGGATAATTCTGTACTTGGAATGGGTTGGTCATCAAATTTCACTTATGTCCATAATCTTGTGGGAACAACATATGACGGAAAGCTCGCGTTCATGATCAATGCGGCGGGCATGAGCAACTGGGACGGCATCGAAGGTTATGTCGGTGTGGATAACAACAACATCATCTACACGAACGGAAGTTTCAATTTCTACGGATACAGTCTCAAGCAGATGCTCTGGCTCGCTCACAAACTTGGTTGGAGAGATGCCGCGGCGCTCGGCAACTCATACAATGAAGTGGTGAACCCTCTTACATTCACTCCTTCGCTTCTGGTGAACGGCAAGTCTGTGATTGACGGAGCCGCTGTGACAAACACTACTTATGTCATTGCGGTTGATGCGAAGTAACCGTCCGTTTTAACATTTATCCGGGGAGCCGCCCCTGATCCGGGCGGCTTCTTGTCACTTTCAAACAACGAACACATCTGCAATGTTAGGGAAAATATTACTGGCTTTCCTCTGCCTTGCCGGGACAGCTACCGCCTTGCCGGTGCAGGTCGCCGGTAATGAAGTGGTTTCGACAGACGATAAGAGCCAGCCGACAGTCTATAAGGGGCGTGTCATAGACTCTCAGACAAAAGAACCGCTGATCGGCGCCTCTGTCTATGTGAAAGGCAGCACAACGGGTGTCGCCACTGACCTTGACGGATGTTTCTCCATTTCCGTTCCGGAAGGGAAAAAGCCTCTGCTCGAAGTTTCTTATGTCAGTTACGAGACAGTGGAGGTGATCGCCGTGCAAGGCAAGAAGATTGTAATCGAACTGTCAGACGCCATGAATCAGCTAGAGGGAGTCCAGGTCGTTGCATACGGGCAACAGCGCAAGACTTCTGTGACCGGGGCAATAACCTCGATCAGTTCGGATGACCTTCTGAAGTCCCCTTCGGGAAGTGTGGCGAACTCCCTGTCCGGTGCTCTCACGGGCGTGTCCTCCATCCAGTCCTCGGGACAGCCGGGAGCGGAAGACCCCGACATCTATGTCCGAGGAGCCGGCTCACTGACCAATGAGGCCTCAAAACCGCTGATACTAGTGGACGGAGTCGAACGGTCGTTCTTCCAGATGGATCCCAACGAGATTGACAACATCACAGTCCTCAAGGATGCGGCATCCACGGCGGTCTTCGGAGTCAGAGGCGCTAACGGTGTGATACTCGTCACGACCAAGCGCGGCGAAGAGGGCAGGGCAAAGATAAGCCTGAGTTCATCGTTCGGACTGACCCAGGCTTTGAGACATCTCACCACAGCAAGCAGTTACGAGCATGCCCAGGTTTTTTCCGAGGCGCAGCTGTCAGACAACTGGAACGATCCTTCCACACCGCTGACATTCTCGAGCGCCGTGATGGATATGTTCAGGAACAATTCAGACCCCATCATGTTCCCGAACACAAATTGGGACGACTTCCTATTCAACAAGCTTGCCTGGCAGACACAGCACAACATCAGCGTGTCCGGGGGAGCGGAGAGAGTCAGGTACTTCGTTTCCGTAGGCTACCTCCATCAGGACGGAATGCTCAAAAGTTTCGAGAACTACAACTCGAACTACCTCTACAACCGCTACAACTACAGAGCTAATGTCGATGTGGACATCACTCCGACAACCCTGCTCAAACTCAACATCGGAGGCCGTGTGAGCCAAAGACATGAACCTAACGGCTACGGCAGCAACATCTGGAAATACATCACATGGTGCACGCCATTCTCAAGCCCTGGATTCATCGACGGACACTACACAAGGCCTGTCGTGGGCGACTACATTCCGATCGGCGGCGGAACGAGCGGACTTGACCTCTACTACGGCTACGGCTATTCAGAAGACACATCCAACACTCTCAACCTCGACATCCAACTTGCACAGAACCTGAATTCCATCACTAAAGGTTTGAGTGTCAATCTGAAAGGAGCATATAACTCCTCATACGACCTGTTTGTCAGCCGCACTCCTACCGCATCCACCATGCGATGGCAGAGCGTGAACTACAAGGGACATTACACCCAGCCGGGAATGACCCTTGACAACCCTATGTTCGACAACGAGCACGTCTTCATCACTTCTGGAGTGGACGGACTCGAAGAGCCGCTGTCATACTCTGACTGGAGCAGCCACGGCAGGAACTGGTACCTTGAAGGCAGCGTGAACTACTCCCGCCAGTTCGGCCACCACGAAGTGTCCGGGCTGCTGCTCTATAACCAGTCAAAGACCTACTATCCTTCCAACTTCCCGGAGATTCCGACAGGCTACGTTGGCTATGTAGGACGAGTCACATACAATTGGAAACGCCGGTACCTCCTTGACCTCAACGCTGGCATCAACGGTTCAGAGAATTTCGCTCCTGGACACCGTTACGGCTTTTTCCCCGCCGGTTCAATCGGCTGGGTCATCTCTGAAGAGCCTTGGGCAGCTCCAGCCCGGAAATGGATGGACTTCCTGAAAATCCGCGCATCCTACGGTCTTGTAGGCAATGACAAGTACAGCGGCGCGCGCTTTCTCTATCTCAACGGCTCTTGGAATCCACTGCACTCGAACGCGAATTTCGGCAAATACGGTTCCTGGCAGTTCGGTTCGATGTACAGTGATGTTGTCCTGAAAGACGCGGTGGAGAACGCTGTTGGCAATCCGGTGGTCTCTTGGGAGAAATGCCGCAAGCAGAATTATGGGATAGACCTCGTGATGCTCCGCCAACAGCTCTCGTTCACAGGAGATTTTTTCATTGAGCAGCGCTATGACATTCTTTCCACGAGGAACACTCTTCCTGACATCGCGGACATAAGCCTCCCGTTGCTTAACCTCGGAAAGGTTAATAACCGGGGCTACGAACTCTCCCTCGGATGGAGATCAAAGCCCGTTAACAATTTCAGCTACAACCTCACCGCAAACTTGTCGTTCTCGCGCAACAAAATCATCTATATGGATGAGGTCACCCCGAACGAACCTTATATGGCACAGACTGGACGGCGCACAGGAATGTCCTATGGTTATATCTTCGACCGCTATCTCACGGACAACGACTTCGACCCTGCGACGAAGGAACTGCTGACCAATGACAAGGGTGGCTCGGTGCCTCAGATCACAATTGGTAATCCGCGACCGGGAGACGCTCTTTTCAAAGATCTCAACCACGACGGTAAGATCAACGAGGATGACAACACTTGGTTTGGCTACGGACAGCGTCCGGAATATGTGGCAGGGTTCATAGCTGGATTAAACTGGGGCAACTTCGGTTTCTCTATGCAGTGGACCGGAGCATGGAACGCTTCCCGGGTGCTCGGCATCGACTACAAGGAGCCTTACGGTATGACCAATGACCGTGCGTTGCTGAAATATCTGGCTGATGGGCGGTGGACTCCCGAAAATCAGAGTTCACGCTTTCCGCGCATCACCTTCATGAATAAGTCCTGGTACACCCAGTACTCCGACATCTGGCTTATGGACGCCTCATACCTGAGGCTTAAGAATGTCGATCTGTCCTATACTCTGAACAACAATCGTTTCTTTAAAAAAATAGGAATAGGCTCTTTCAGGGCATTCATCAGCGGATATAACCTTCTGACGCTTTTTTCAGAACTCGCGGACATAGACATAGACCCTGAGGAAATGACGGGAAGCGCGAATCTCAATGGTGAATATGTGTATTCCTATCCAAATGTCCGGATTTACAACATCGGCTTCAACATATCATTCTAAAGACGCTTGAGATGAAAAAGATAAAGACGATTATATTTCAGACAGCACTTTTGACCACCATTCTGACCGGGTGCGGAGATTTGAGGTTCGGAGATGCCTTTCTTGAAAAGGCTCCCGGCGTGGATGTTACGATAGACACTATCTTCTCGTCAAAACTCTATGCTGACCGGGCACTTGTCTCGGCCTACAGCACAATGCGTTGCGGTTGGCCGGTACACAATTCGGCATGGCCGTTGAGCAGTGCGGGGCGATTCAACAACGGAGGAAGCTACGACCGCGCCTGCAGTCAGCTCGACAACGACAATTTCGATGCGATAACCGATCTTATGTCCTCACATAACGACTGGTCGAGCGGAGGGAAGGAATATGCGGCGGGCAACTACAGCGCTGAAGCCGAGGATAATGTCTCCTGGACAAAGATGGGCTTTGTGCCGGACAAGGAATATAATTGGGTAGGAATACGCAGGGCATTCCTGTACATTGAGAATGTCGATAGGGTGCCGGACATGACAAAGGAGCAGAAAGACGCCGGCAAAGGTGAGGCCTATGTGATCATCGCATCGCACTATCTTGACCTTTTCCGCAACTATGGCGGCATCCCTCTGCTCCGTCAGGCCATCGCTGCGGACAATGTGATGTCTTATGACTTCTCAAGAAAGACCGCGGAGGAAACCCTTGACTACATAGTGGAACTCTGCGACAAAGCGGCAGGACTGCTTCCGTGGACTGTTCCGGCAGTAGACGACGGGCATTTTACAAAAGCATCCGCCATGGGTCTTAAATGCAGGGCTTTGCTTTTCGCGGCAAGTCCGCTATTCAATGCGTCACAGCCTTATTCGGCAAGCACTCCGGTAGCGAGGAACGCCAATGCCGACCATGTCTCACAGGAAGACATCCCCAAGATGTACTGGCTCGGCGGCTACGACGCCGGCCGCTGGCAGAAGGTTGTTGACGCCTGCGAGGATTTCATCAGGGAAAACGAGGAGAACGGGAATGCCTACGCACTGGTGGAAGCGTCCGGAATCTCATCGGATGATTACAGGAATGCGTGGAACACAAGTTATGCAGACCGCTACAATGGCGAGATTCTGATGGAGACCGGAAGACATTACGACACCTTCGCAAGCACTTATCTCCGGTGCTATTTCGGAGTTTCAAGTGACCACGGCAATGCGGGACGAGGATATGGCGGAGGCTGCGTGACACTTAACTTCGTGGACATGTTCACCAAGGCGGACGGATCTGTCATCCGTTATGCCGACTGGTCCGGCACAACAGGACGCGACAGCAGGATTGCCGACGATCCGTTCAGGGACAGGGATCCGCGACTCTACGAGTCTGTGATGATCATCGGAGACCACTTTCAGGGGCGGCCGGCCGAGATGTGGGTGGGCGGCCTGGAAAGAGGATCCGAACTGCTCAACAGGGCCATCACAGGATTCTGCTCAAGAAAGTACATCTGGGACTACAACGACGAGACTTTCATGAATCGTCCGACAAACTACTCCTACCTTCGTCTTCCGGAAATCTACCTCACCTATGCCGAAGCGCTCAATGAGACAGGACGCAAGGCTGAGGCATACAGGTGGCTGAACAAAGTGCGGGCAAGGGTTGGCCTACCGGAAATGAACGATGCATTGCTTGCGGAAGTACAGGCCGGGAAGACCTTGCCAACCTATGACGAGCCGCTGCGGGGGGACAGACTGCTTCGCGAGGAAATCCTCGACGAAAGGGCCCGGGAACTGTTTTTCGAAGAGAATCGGTGGTACGATGTCGTCCGCTGGAAAAGGGACGACGTGTTCAGGAAAACATTGTACGGAATAAAGATAACAATCCCGGAAGGAGGAGGAGTGCGGACGATGGACACGAACAACGATGGCGTGATTGACGAGAAAGACGACATTGACGCGTACGCCTCAACATTCAGGTACTCGGCTCCTGTGGCTGAAAGTTCTCGATATTGGGCAACTCATTGGGACACGAAATGGTACCTGAGTGCTTTCCCTACAAAGGAAATCAACAAAGGCTACGGTCTTGTGCAGAATCCCGGATGGTAGTATAATGACATAGAGAATAACACACAATGAAGATAATTAGCATATCATTTTTGTCGCTGTGCCTGTCAATGTCCGCTCTCCACGGACAGGACAGACTGGTCCGGCTGAAAGTGGTCGACACCTACGGGAGGGCTTTTCCGGGTGTGGAGGTATCGGTACCGGGTGCTCCGGCACCAGCGGTCACTGATGCGGACGGCATCGCCGAATTGTCCGCACCGGATGGAGTTGACGCCGAACTGTCGGTGTTCAACGAATATTTCCGCCGTGTGCGCGTCAGCTCCGAGGAAATAACTGTCGTTCTCGACAACCGCCACCGCCTTCAGGACATAGGCTATGGCGTGACCACGACCAAGGCCACCTGTGCGGCTGCGGTGAGCGGTGTTGGACGCGGACTATTTCAGAATTCTTCCGGAAACACAGTGATGAGCGCCCTATACGGTCTCATCCCCGGGCTTGCGGTACGGCAGAACGGGTCAGGAGAGTGGCCGGAAGATTGCTGTCCGGTACTTAATGTGCGCGGACAAGGCTCGTTCAGCGGAAATTCCGTGCTGGTTCTGGTAGACGGCATCCCGAGAGAACCTTCCTCCATCGACATTGACGAGGTGGAGAGCGTGACCGTACTCAAAGATGCGGCCTCCTTGGCCATCTACGGTGTACGCGGAGCGGACGGCGCAGTGCTGATCACGACAAGGAGGGGAGGCAATCACAGGCTCAATCTCAAGGCAGAGTACAATTTTGGGGTACAGACTCCATTCAGAATCGCGAAGATGGCATCACCCGAAGAATATGCCAACGCACTTAACGAAGCGCGCGGAAACGATGGTCTGTCACCTGGATTCTCCGCATCTGATGTCGCCTCAATCGCGGACGGCTCGTCCACTGTGATTCCGTCGGTAGACTGGAAAAGCCACATATTCAGGAACATCGGCTTCAACAACAACGCAAGGCTAACAATGGACGGCTCCACCAGGCACATCAAGTATTTCGTCTACGCCGGCTACAACAGCAACCGTGGTTTTTACCGGAACACCGGTCTTATGGAAGGAATCAACACACAGAATGTCTATGACGGACTGAAGTTGCGCACGAACCTCAATATTGACATGACTTCAACCACAGAAGTGTCGGTGAATCTTGCTGCAAGAATACAGCAGAAGTCAGGTCCGGCAAGCGGGATGAACCTTGAGTCGTTCTACCGGACACCCTCGGTCGGATTCCCTGTGAAATACAACAACATCTGGGCGCGTTCCACGAAATTCAGCAACCCCGTTCAGGACATTCTCGGGACAAGCGGAACCGTGACTTTCGGAAGGATGCTGTCGGCGGACTTGGGGATAAGGCAACGGCTTGACATGGCTTTCAAGGGACTCTCAGCCGAAATAAAGATCGCATACGACAATTCATCCGATGTCAATGATTACCGCGGTTTCGGAAGCAGATGGTACAATTTCAGCCCGCTGTACGACGGTTCTGGGAACATCCGCGACTACGACATCATACAGTACGGCAACGACACCGAGATGTCATACGGCACAGCCCTGGCCTCACAGTATATGCGGATGGCTGTCTGGGCGAAAATCGGATTGGAAAGGGATTTCGGAAGACATCACATTGACGCCGCTCTGCTGTTTAACCGCGACAAGAAATCACTTACCGGGGCAAACAACAGTTTTGTGCATCACGACTATATCCTCACGGCGTCATACAACTATGCCGACCGCTATGTCGTGGAGGCCGCAGCCTCGTATTCCGGAAGCAGCCGTATGCCGAAAGGTGACAAGTTCCGCTTTTACCCTGCCGTTTCTCTCGGATGGATCATCAGCGGAGAGGACTTTCTTCGCGACTCTGATGTGGTGGATTTCCTGAAACTTAGGGGTTCATTCGGCGCGACAGGACAGGATGAGTTTCTCTCGTATGACATGAACGTGCAGTTCAACGGAGCCGGGAATAGCTACATTTTCGTCAATCCGACCGTTTATCCTGGAGCATCCGAGGGATCTCTCCCATCTGTAGGAGTGCAGCCCGAGCTTGATCTGAAGTCTTGTCTGGGGCTTGACTTCACTTTCTTCAAAGGGCTTTCCGGCGAAATAGACCTGTTCTGCAACAAGAGATCCAACATCAGGACAACCGCAACCAATCAACTCTCAGAAGTGATGGGCATAGGAGTCTCCGACAGTTTTAACGGCAAGACACTGAACTACGGAGTTGAATCCGCCATGCAATGGTCGCACACGGTTTCCGATTTTCGCTACAGTCTCAGAGGGACAGTTTCTTTCGCAAGAAGCCGGATTGACAACATCGCGGAGGAGTACACTCCATACTCCTATATGTACCAACTCGGACTTCCGATAGGCAGTTTCTACGGACTTGTCGCGGACGGCTTTTACCAAAACGAGGATTTCGGCGCGGACGGTCGGTTGCTCGAAGGTCTGCCTCAAAACACATTCGCTTCAGTGCAGCCGGGAGACGTGAAATACCGCGACTTGAACAACGACGGCATAATTGACAACTACGACTACCGCTACCAACTGAAGCCCCTGCTTCCCGAACTTTACTATGGGTTTAACCTCGGCTTGGAATGGAAAGGACTCGGCTTCAACGCACTGTTTCAGGGCGTAGCCTCGGCAAGAATAGAAACCTCACTCGCAAGCGTTTATCCTGTCTCTTATACACATCTCCGAGCCCACGAGACGCTCATGAATCTCG
>ENA-OYYX01000286-OYYX01000286.1-human-gut-metagenome-genome-assembly--contig:-NODE-286-length-18205-cov-16.626942_pt1 | contig 18205 bp, 16 predicted proteins | sample MGYA00244070_ERZ653464 | MGnify/ENA primary metagenome ERZ653464 (study PRJEB26926, sample SAMN06165152) | human gut metagenome | biome: ENVO:00009003; feature: ENVO:2100002; material: ENVO:00002003...
AAGCCCATTGGCAGAATTAAGTATGCACTAAATTAATTCCGCCAACAGGTTATATATATAATATGGTATATATATAATAAGGTGTAATACCCCTATGCGATACAAACAATCATTTGTTATGCGTTGTAAGTTTCTTTATTTTCCGAGGTTCTTTTTCTTCTCGTTCAATTCTGCCTGCTTACGTGCAAGTTCAGCTTGCTGTTTTTGCTGCAATTCCTGCAGAGCCTGCATTCTTGCCATCAATCCGCTTGCCTTCTTAGGATTGCTCTTGTTCTCCTGATAACGTTTCTCGAGGATAGCAAGGAGCTTCTCGTCGTTGGTGGTCTTGCGCAAGGTCCACATGATGGCTGCACTGAAGAACAGAGAGATGAAGTAGTAGAAGTTCAAACCAGATGAGTAGTCGTTGAACATAAAGAAGAACATCAGAGGCATGATGAGCATCATCCACTGCATCATCTTCATTTGATCAGCCTGCTGGCCTACCATCTGGTCGCGCTGCTGGCGCATGGTCATCCAAGAGTAGAGGAGGTTGGCTACACAGAAGAGGATACAGGTAAGGCTCAAGTGATCGCCTATCAACCAGATGTTGGTGTTCCACTCGATGATGGGGTCGTAGGTACTCAGATCACTCATCCACAGGAACTTCTCACCACGAAGCTGAATAGCATTTGGCACAAAGTTGAACATTGCAACCCAAACAGGCAACTGAATCAGCATAGGGATACAACCAGATAATGGGCTTACACCATATTTGGCATATTCAGCCATCATAGCCTGCTGCTTCTGCATCTGATCCTCAGGCTTATTATACTGAGCGGTAGCAGCTTCAAGCTTTGGTTTGAGTACGCGCATCTTGGCAGAACTCATGTAGCTCTTCTTTACCATAGGGTAGGTGATGAGCTTGAGGAGCAGGGTAATGAGAATCAACACGATACCCATAGGGAAGATCTTACTCAACCAGTCGAATACATAGATTGTGAAGAAACGGTTAATCCAACGGACGATAGGCCATCCCAGATAAACAAGCTTCTGGAACTCCAGGTCCTTGCCGAAGGTGCTTTCCTTCTCTGTATTCTTCAGAATCTGGAAGTCGTTAGGTCCGAAGTAGAACTCAAACTCAGAAGCCTTCTTTCCAGTTGGGTCAAAAGCGGTCTTCATCTTAGCCTGGAACTGCTTCAGATAGCCGGAGCCCTTCTCCTGAGGGATAGAAGTCATGAAGGCATCCTTGTCGAAGTTGTCCTTGGATATCATGATGGCAGAGAAGAACTGGTTCTTGAAAGACACCCAGTCGATGGTTTCTTCGATTTTCTCGTCGATCTTCTCGCTTGTCTCGTTCAGATGGTCAGTACCTCCCTCTACATCGTGATAGGTGAGGGTAGTGTAACGGTTCTCGAACATGAAGCCGCGCTCCTGTTGACGGGCCTTGTCGCTCCAGTCAACATCCATCTTGCTATAATTAGGTGAGAACAATCCAGCCATGCCCTGTGCTTGAAGGCTCATGTGGAGCATGTAGTCCTTGCCCAATGTATAAGTCATAGTGAGAGTCTTGCCCGGAGCAGCCTCTGCTGTCATGGTGACAGATGTCTTTGTGACATTTGATGGAGTAAAGTAAAGGTCACTTGTGATAATGTTGGCTTCCTTAGCCTCGAGCATGAACTTGAGGCTCTGGTCGTTGCCATCGAAGAGAGTTACGTCCTTCTTGTCTTTTGAGCCGTCTTTCACCTTGAGGTCGTGACCCACATAACCTTTTACTACAGCCTTCTCGACAGTACCACCCTTGGTGTTGAGGGTCAACTCAACTTTCTCGTTACTCAAAACGATTTTCTGAGACTTGCCCTTCAAAGCCGAGTAGAAGAGGGCTGTTGAGTCAGCCTCAACCTTGGCTTTAGCTTCAGCCTGTCGCTGCAGCGCCGCAGCCTTGTTAGCTTTTTCCATCTCGGCGTGTTTTGCCTTAGCGATGGAGTCCTGAACGAATGCTGCTCTCAGCTCTTCGGCAGAAGGCTGTGAGTACCAACTGAACCCAATCAGTACAAGGGCTATCAGGAGGAAACCGATAATGTTGTTTTTGTTCATATTTATTTTTTGTTTTCAATTGCTGTTTTGACGAAGTCCATAAACAGTGGGTGTGGCTTCAGCACGGTGCTCTGGTATTCTGGATGATACTGAGTACCGATGTACCACTTCAGGCCTGGAATCTCTACGATTTCTACCAAGTCGCTTTCGGGATTTCGTCCCACGCACATCATGCCATGCTTCTCAAACTCCTGCTGGAAATTGTTGTTGAACTCATAGCGATGGCGATGACGTTCCTGTATGTGTTCTTTCTTATAGATATTGAACACGCGCGAACCTTGTTTCAGCACACACTCGTATGCTCCCAATCGCATGGTGCCACCCATATTTGATATGTTCTTCTGCTCCTCCATGATGTCGATGACATTGTGTGGAGTCTTCTCGTCCATTTCTCGAGAGTTTGCGTCTTTGTAACCCAGGACATTGCGGGCAAACTCGATGACGATCATCTGCATGCCTAAGCAAATGCCGAAGGTGGGAATGTCGTGGGTGCGGGTATAGTGAGCAGCTATTATCTTGCCCTCTATTCCTCGCTGACCGAATCCCGGGCAGATGACTATACCGTCCTGACCTTTCAGTCGTTCTGCCACATTGTCTTCTGTCAGATATTCTGAATTGATGAATGTGATATTCACCTTGTGGTCATTGTAGGTTCCTGCATGAGAAAGGCTTTCGCGAATACTCTTGTAGGCGTCCTGCAAGTCGTATTTACCCACCAAACCAATATTGACAACCTCTGTGGCGTTGTTGCGTCGGTCGAGGAATGCCTTCCAAGGACCTAATGCAGGCTTTTCGCCTATTGGCTCATCCATCTTGCGAAGGATGGCTGTGTCGAGTCCCTGGTTCTGCATGTTGACAGGTACCTCATAGATACTTGGCAGGTCTTCACTCTGGATAACGCAGTCGATATCCACATTACAAAAACTTGCCACTTTCTTCAGTATGCCCTCTTCGAGATGTTTCTCTGTGCGGAGAATCAAGATGTCGGGCTGAATACCTACGCTTTGCAGTTCCTTGACGGAGTGTTGGGTAGGCTTGGTCTTCAACTCGCCAGCTGCTTTCAGATAGGGCACGTAGGTAAGGTGCACATTGAGAGCATTCTTGCCCAATTCCCATTTCAACTGTCGGATGGCTTCCATATATGGAGCACTCTCTATGTCGCCTATAGTGCCACCAATCTCTGTGATGACAAAGTCGTAGTGATACTTCTGCCCCAGCAATTTTACATTGCGTTTTATCTCGTTGGTGATGTGAGGAACTACCTGTATGGTTTTGCCAAGATAGTCGCCACGTCGTTCCTTGTCGATAACAGCCTTGTAGATACGTCCTGTAGTGAGCGAGTTGGCCTTTGTTGTCTGGATGCCCGTGAATCTTTCGTAATGACCGAGGTCAAGATCCGTTTCCATTCCATCTACCGTCACATAGCACTCACCATGCTCGTATGGATTGAGTGTGCCCGGATCGATGTTGATGTATGGGTCAAACTTTTGAATTGTAATGTTGTAGCCCCTGGCTTGCAGAAGCTTTCCGATGGATGATGATATGATACCTTTACCTAAGGAAGAAACCACACCACCGGTAACGAAGATGTACTTTGTTTCAGCCACGATGTTTTATATTTAAATTAGAATATTTTGGCTGCAAAGTTACTATAAAATTATGAATTAGCCAAAATTATTGTAAATATTGGCGTGGCTTTTATGATTTATTTGTTACCTTTGTGCCCAAATATGAATAAGCTTAGTATGAATTTAAGATATTATATATTAGTGTTGGCCTTTTGTGTGACAGGAATGGTGTGTGCACAAAGGGGTGGATACGGTAAGAAAAAGGTAGAGAAAGACAGGGTGGCAGAATATATGGACTCGTTGACTGCAAGCAGACAGCGTATTGACTCGTTGGTGAAGCCCAAGATCAATAGTTGTTATTCGCAACTCTTTATTCCTCTTACTTTTTATCATGAACCTGCTGCCCGCTTTCTGCGGCTTGCTCCGGGGAAGTGTGTTGTTGCCGATTCTTTGCAGGCGGCTATCGACCAGGCTCTGATGCATGTGTATCTGAACCGTCCCGACTTGGTGAGAGTGCACGAAAGTCACCTTGAGAGTGTGGGTGCACCGATTGTCTCTGAACCAGCTCCACGTCATGTTGCTACAGATATTGTTAAAGAGGTCGCACCAGTGGCTATTGAGCCTACTGTGGCTCCGATGGATATTTTAGTGACGAAGCCTAACTTCTGGACTTTCAGGGGCGACTATTATCTTCAGTTCTTGCAGAACTATGTGTCGGACAACTGGTATAAGGGAGGCGAGAGTAACTATTCGCTCTTGGGTAGTGTAACCATGCAGGCCAACTACAACAACAAGCAGAAGGTGAAGTGGGACAACAAGTTGGAATTGCGTCTTGGTTATCAGACATCGCGTGGCGATACTATTCACAAGTACAAAACCACAGAAGACTTGATACGTTATACCGGCAAGGTTGGTCTGCAGGCCACCAAGCGCTGGTACTACACTCTGCAGCTCATAGCCCAGACTCAGTTTACGCATGGTGTGAAGAGTAATGACAAAAAGATTTATTCTGATTTCTTCTCGCCATTCAATCTCAACCTCTCTGTCGGTATGGACTATTCTGTAGACTGGCTCAACCACCGTCTTAAGGGAAGTGTGCATATAGCACCTTTGGCGCTTAACTGGAAGTATGTTGGTCGTGCTGACCTTGCCACCCGATATGGTCTTGATGAGGGACATCATGGAATGACCGACTATGGTTCGGAATGTACGATTGACTTGAACTGGGTGCTTGCTGACAACCTGAGATGGAAAACACGCTTGTATGGTTATACTACATACAAGCGTGCTGAATTGGAGTGGGAGAACACGATAACCTTTCAGTTCAATCGCTACATCTCCACTAATGTTTTTATCTATCCTCGATTCGACGATGGGGCCCAACGCAAGGATGGTCAAAGCTACTGGCAATTTAAGGAGTTCGCCTCTGTGGGTTTCTCCTATTCATTTTAGTAAATGCCATAAATCGTAATCCATACGCAGACGGCAATGACAAGCAGGGCGCAAACGAGAAGAAAAGCGAATAGCAACTTGCTAAATATCAAGCGCTTTTTGTGTCGTGGGCTGCATGCACGCATGGAAGTGCTGCTGTGTTGATGTGTATGGTGCGAATGGTGTGTACGATGTGTACTTTGTTCTGATTCCATTTGCATACTCTTTTACTTATAGTTAATATTTCCGACTTGGCATTTCTGCCAAGTCGTTTTTTATTGAATATATTTTGCTTACGGGCGTCTTTCCTCGTTATGGCGGCAGAGTAAAAACAAGTCCTTAGAATCGGAAGCAAACCTCTACGTCTGCCATGGAGTAGTTGTGCTTCTGCAGAGTGCGGTCGTTGATGAGCGCATATTCTGTGAGGATGGTGAAGTTCTTGCTGATGTGATAATTCAGACCAGCCTCATATTGGGTTCTCATCATGTCGGTCTTGCCGTTGGCCTGATACATGTCGTAGCGCGCCTTGGCATAGAGCTTCTTGCTCACTATAGGGGCAATGACGAGTGCATAAACGCCCTGGGCCTTATTGCCTATCTTGCCGTTCAGATTGCAGTCTTTCGAGTCGGCATCTCCGTGGTTGGTGATGCTTTTGGCAAATGCCATACCTGTGGAATGAATGTATTCTGAACGGAGTGTCCAGTCGTTCACGTTGTACTCGAAGGAGAAGGCATATCGGTTTTGTGACAGTTTGCGTACGCCCGAGAAAGTTTCTTTTTTCGGATTTCCCTCTTCATCGAGAACAGGGTTTCCGGCAGCGTCTTTCTGATATACGATATTGCCCTGCTCGTCGTCGTTCCATGTTCCCTTGCGTGCATAAGAGCCAGTCCATCCGAAGGCACCGATGCGCATTCCTTTGACAGGCATGACCCATACTCCGCCAATGATGTTTTTCTGATTGTCTACGTCCTTTGTGTTGATGCCTTGTCCGTTGAACACACCTATTTGATAATGCAGCAGGTTACGGCCGTTGGCGTTCTTGAGGAAGTCGCCCTGGAACTGTAGTCCGATGTCGCGGCCATTGGAGGCTTGTTCTCCGGCACGGTCGCTGAAACCTGCCAGCTTGCTTACATTCTGTGAGTAGCTCATGAATCCCTGTACGATGGGGTGTATGGGGTTCTCGAAGGTAAATGGGTTTTTGAACTGACCGATCTTTACCTTGAATATCTCATATTTCTGCCATTCAGCAAACAGGTCAACCATTCTTGGACTGCTGCCCAAGTTGGATGTGTTGCCATTTAAATGTATTTGGGTTTTCCAGTAGAAATCTCCAGCTATGCGGCCTTCGAGTACAATACGCGCCATGCGGATGTTGAAGGTATTGGATTTTGCTCCTTCCTGTCCGATGTATTGATACTGTGTCATGCCGTAGCCCGACAATTTTAGGTTGTCTAACCATGAGGGCAGTTGTATGCACCTCTTTTCTTTCTCCTGCGCTGAGGCCGAGAATAAAGTCATGGCGAGTAGAGTCGCCAACAGGAATACTCTTTTCATTTTTTATATGTCTCTCTGTTTTGGTTTAGTAATGGCGAAAATATTATTTGTTCTTTTCGTCACTTAATAAGTTTAGATTGTGTTGTGATTCTTAGAGTAATCCTCCTCGGAAATCCATGTTCTTTCAGAATTACCGAGGAGGGAATGTTGTTGGGGGAGAATATTGCTAAGCCTGGCAGGCTTTCTGTTCTTCTTCGGTCAGGTCTTCTGCTTGAGCTTCAGCCTTGGCAAGTGCCTCAGCCTCTTTGGCAGCCTTGGCTTCTGCTATCGCTTGCTCTCGTTCCTTGCGCTCCTTGAGTTTCTGCTTGATGTCGGCATCGCTTCGTTTTTCAAGCAGTACCACGTTCTCTACATGCGGTGTATGAGGGAACATGTCGACGGGCTGTACGGCTCCTACCTTGTAATAGTCGTCCATCAGTTGAAGGTCGCGTGCCTGAGTGGCAGGGTTACAGCTTACATACACAATGCGGTCTGGTGCAGCATTCAGGATGACTTGGATGACATCTGGATGCATTCCTGCACGTGGTGGATCGGTGATGATGACGTCGGGTCGCCCATGCTGCGCAATGAAGTCGTTTGTCAGAATGTCCTTCATATCGCCTGCATAGAAGAGCGTATTCTCGATATTGTTTACTTGCGAGTTGACTTTGGCATCTTCGATAGCCTCAGGCACGTATTCGATTCCTATTACCTTCTTGGCTTTGTGTGCCACAAAGTTGGCTATGGTTCCTGTTCCTGTATAGAGGTCGTACACGAGTTCTTTGCCTGTAAGGTTGGCAAACTCGCGTGCCACGCAGTACAAGTGGTAAGCTTGTTCGGTATTGGTCTGATAGAAACTCTTTGGTCCGACCTTGAACTTCAGGTCTTCCATCAACTCAAAGATATGGTCGTTGCCCTTGAAGAGGCTCAGCTCCAGATCGTTGAAGGTGTCGTTTCCCTTCTGATTGTTCACGTACATGAGTGATGTAATCTGTGGAAATTTGTCGGCCACTTGCTGCATCAGCTCGAGAGCCTTCTGCTCATCGCTCTCCTCGTCGTAATGGAACTGGAATACGAGCATCCATTCTCCGGTGTTGGAGTTGCGTATCATCATGTCGCGCAGCAATCCGTGCTGTTCACGGAGATCGTAGAAAGTATAGTCATGTGAATCGGCATACTCGAAGACAAAGTTGCGAATCTCGTTGCAGAGATCGTCCATCAGCCAGCATTTCTTGATGGGGTAAATCTTGTCGAAAGCGCCTGTGATGTGGAAACCTATAGCATTCTGCGCATGGCGTTCCTTGAGCGAGGTTACAGTGTCGTCTTCTTTCTTTGGCAGCAGGGCGAGCTCCTCGGCTGTGAACCAGCGTTTGTTGCTGCAGCCGAACTCTATCTTGTTGCGATATTCCTGAGTCTTCACACTTCCCATGATAGGGCGGAAGTCGGGCAGTTCTATCTTTCCGATGCGTGTGAGCTGGTCTTCCACCTGTTGCTGTTTGGCCTTTATCTGCTCCTCGTAGGGAAGATTCTGCCATTTGCAGCCGCCGCAGATGCCGAAATGCTCGCACATAGGCTCTTGACGAACTTTGCTTTTCTGGATGAAGCGAGCCACTTTGGCTTCGCAGTATTTATGTTTCTTTTTTACTACCTGCAGGTCTACTATGTCGCCTGGTACGCAGAATGGGACGAAGACAACCTTGTCGTCTACGTGCGTGATGCACTTGCCCTCAGCGGCTACGGCTTCTATGGTGACATTTTCGAGTAATGGTAATGGTTTTTTCTTTCTTGCCATGATTCTTTTAAATTTTGGTTGCAAAGTTACAAAAAAAATGTGAACCATGAAAGACTTGTAGATATTTTTTATCCTTAGTCTTTCTGCAAGTCGTTTGGTTACTAAGTACTTGTCGGGTTTTATTTGTGTCCGATGTCGTTCTTCTCTTGTGTCTTGTCCTACTCATCTATTACGACCTACTTTGGTCATCTATTATGACCGGCTTTGGTCGTCTATTATGACTGGCTTTGGTCGTCTATTACGACCGGTTTTGGTCGTCTATGATGGCTGAAATCGGGCTTAAGAAGAGTAAAAGCCGAATATTGATGTTTTTTGGGGAAAAATGATGGTGGAATCGTTTAATTGTATTATCTTTGTAGTCATTTAGAGCAAGAAATGTTTCATGCAGAAGAAATAACATGATATCAATGTACACTAACTGACAATTTAAAACTATAAATAAAACGAATTCATGAAGAAACTTAGAATGAAAGTATTAGCCATCATGGTGGCTACTTTTGGTCTGGGCGTTCATGCGCAGACAACTTTTGAGGAAATTAGTGCAGATCTGAATAAGGCTGGTGGTGTTTATCTGGCTTATCCCAAGGTAGAGGCAAAGTTGACTCCGGCTCCAAAAGGCTATAAGCCGTTTTATGTGAGTCATTACGGAAGACATGGTTCACGTTATCTTTTGGGCGACAGAGATTATCTGTGGGTTCTCCAACTGATGCAGAAAGCTGATGCTGTGAACGGCCTTACCACATTGGGCAAGGATGTGTTGAACCGTCTGGGACAGGTTTGGGCTGAGGCTCAGGGACGTGGAGGAGATTTGACTCCTCTTGGTGTGCGTCAGCATCAGGGCATCGCTGAGCGAATGGCAAAGAACTTCCCTGAGGTGTTCCGTGGCAAGCGTCACGTTTCTGCCCGTTCTACAGTGGTTTACCGTTGTGCAATGAGTATGGCTGCTTTCGGCGACCGTCTCAAGGGATTGTATCCTCAGCTCGACATCAGCTACGAGATGAGCGAGAAATACATGAATTATCTTAACTATCATTCTGACAAGTCGAATGCTTTCACTCATGGGGAGAAAGGTCCATGGGTAGAGGAATATCGTAAGTTTGAAGAGGCTCAGGTAAAGCCCGACCGTCTGGTGGCTTCACTCTTCTCCAATGCCGACTTTATACGTTGTGAGGTAAATCCTCGTGACTTGATGTGGAGTTTGTACTGGATTGCAGTAGACATGCAGGACATGGAGACTCCATTGTCTTTCTATGATCTGTTCACGGCACAGGAAATGTTCGATTTGTGGCAGTGCGTCAACTACCGATTCTATATCGGCAATGCCAATCCTTTGGCAAGCAAGGGCCTTGTGATGGCAAACTCCAAGTCTTTGGTCCAGAATATCATCGAGTCGGCAGACTCTGCTATCAAGAATCGCTCGATTGCCGCCACTTTGCGTTTCGGTCATGACGGCAACGTGATTCCTCTGTTGGCGCTGCTGCAGGTGGAAAACTTTGATGTGTCAGTAGCTGGACCTGCCGAGGTGTACAAGCATTGGTGCGACTTCAAGGCTTCTCCGATGGCGGCGAATATCCAGATTGTTTTCTTCGAGAACAAGAAAGGCGACATCCTGGTGAAGTTCCTTCACAATGAGAAGGAAGTGCATGTGGCTGTGAAGACTGATATGTGGCCTTACTATCATTGGAATGACGTAAGAGAATATTATCTGGATCGTCTGTCCAAGCTGTAATCGTTTTTCTTAACGTTGCCCGCTTGGCAATCATTACTATATTCCATGGTCTCTATATATAATAAGGTGTATAGAGCCGTGGAATCTTTTGTGTCGTAATGGTCAGGTAGGCAAAAAGACAGTCCCCGAATACGGAATGACGATGCTTTTATAGAGTAGTAGCATTGTTTGCTCTTTAAAATGTGTCTGTGTGTACGTAAACAACCTAAAATGTAATGTGGAGATAGCAAAAAGTTGGTTTTATGTTTGGTGGAACAGAATAAAAGTTGTATATTTGCATCATAAAAAAACAATAACTAAAAATAACAAACCTATTCAACTATGAGTGTAAAAAGAGTTTATACCTTTGGTAATGGTAAGGCGGAAGGCAAGGCCGACATGAGAAACTTGCTTGGTGGTAAGGGAGCCAACTTGGCAGAGATGAATCTTATTGGTGTCCCCGTTCCTCCAGGTTTTACTATCACAACCGATGTTTGTAATGAATACTTTGAAAAAGGCAAGGAAGACGTTGTAGCCCTTCTCAAAGAAGAAGTAGAGAAGGCTGTTCAGCATATTGAGACTTTGATGAACTCGAAGTTCGGTGACGTGGAGAATCCTCTTCTTGTCAGTGTTCGTTCTGGTGCCCGTGCTTCTATGCCAGGCATGATGGATACTATCCTCAACCTTGGTTTGAACGACGAGGTCGTAGAGGGATTGGCTCGCAAGACAGGCAATGAGCGCTTCGCTTACGACAGCTATCGTCGTTTCGTACAGATGTATGGCGATGTTGTGCTTGGCATGAAGCCTGTCAACAAGGAAGACATCGATCCATTCGAGGCTATTATCATGGACGTGAAGAAGCAGCGCGGAATTACTCTCGACAACGAAATGACAGTCGAAGAACTGAAGCAACTCGTCAAGGCATTCAAGACAGCCATCAAGCAGCAGACAGGCAAGGACTTCCCCGATAATCCTATGGATCAGCTTTGGGGCGCTATCTGTGCCGTATTCGACAGTTGGATGAACGAGCGTGCCATCCTCTATCGCAAGATGGAAGGCATTCCTGCAGAGTGGGGTACAGCTGTATCTGTTATGGCCATGGTATTCGGTAATATGGGCGATACATCCGCAACAGGAGTTTGCTTCAGCCGTGATGCAGCAACAGGTGAGAATCTCTTCAATGGTGAGTATCTTGTCAATGCCCAGGGCGAGGACGTGGTTGCCGGTATCCGTACACCACAGCAGATTACTAAGGAAGGTTCTATACGTTGGGCAAAACTTCAGGGCATTGACGAGGAAACTCGCGCCACAAAATATCCTTCTATGGAGGAGAATATGCCAGAGATTTTTGCTCAGCTCAATGATATCCAGAACAAGTTGGAGAAGCACTATCATGATATGCAGGATATGGAGTTCACCGTACAGGAAGGTCATCTCTGGTTCCTTCAGACTCGTAATGGTAAGCGTACTGGAACTGCTATGGTTAAGATTGCCATGGACTTGCTCCACGAGGGCGAAATCGATGAGAAGACCGCTCTTAAGCGTTGTGAGCCCAACAAGCTTGATGAACTTCTGCACCCAGTATTCGACAAGTCTGCTCAGATGCAGGCCAAGGTGCTGACTCGCGGTTTGCCTGCTTCGCCAGGTGCTGCAAGCGGCCAGATTGTATTCTTTGCTGATGATGCAGAGAAGTGGCACGAGAGTGGACACCGCGTAATCATGGTTCGTATCGAGACCAGTCCTGAGGACTTGGCTGGTATGAATGCTGCCGAAGGCATCTTGACAGCCCGTGGCGGTATGACTTCTCATGCAGCCGTAGTAGCTCGTGGTATGGGTAAGTGCTGTGTGTCAGGTGCTGGCGCAATCAATGTAGACTATAAGGCCCGTACTGTAGAAATCGACGGAGTGCTGCTTCACGAGGGTGATTTCATTTCTCTGAATGGTTCTACAGGTGAGGTTTATAACGGTGAGGTAAAGACCAAGCCTGCAGAGGTGACAGGCGATTTTGCTGAGTTGATGAACCTTTGCGATAAATACACCAAGTTGGTAGTTCGTACCAATGCTGATACGCCTCATGATGCTGAGGTGGCACGCAACTTTGGCGCTGTAGGTATCGGCTTGTGCCGTACTGAGCACATGTTCTTTGAGAATGAAAAGATCAAGGCCATGCGTGAGATGATTCTTTCTGGTACGAAGGAAGGTCGCGAGAAGGCTCTCGCCAAGCTTCTACCTTATCAGAAGCAGGACTTCTATGGCATCTTGAAGGCTATGGACGGTCATCCAGTAAACGTTCGTTTGCTCGATCCTCCTCTGCATGAGTTCGTTCCTCACGATTTGGCAGGTCAGAAGACGATGGCTGAAGAGATGGGTATCTCTGTTGAGGAAATCCAGAAGCGTGTCAACTCTCTGAGTGAGGCCAACCCAATGTTGGGTCATCGTGGTTGCCGTCTTGGTAATACCTATCCAGAGATTACTGCCATGCAGACAAAGGCTATCCTGGGTGCTGCCATCCAGTTGAAGAAGGAAGGTTTCGATCCTCAGCCAGAGATCATGGTTCCTCTCATCGGTATCGTCAACGAGTTTGATCTGCAGGAGCAGGTAATCCGCAGCACAGCCAAGGAACTCTTCGAGCAGGAAGGCATTGAGATTCCATTCAAGGTAGGTACCATGATTGAAATTCCTCGTGCTGCCCTTACAGCTGACTATATTGCCAAAAAGGCTGAGTACTTCAGTTTCGGTACCAACGACTTGACTCAGATGACATTCGGCTATAGCCGTGACGACATTGCCAGCTTCTTGCCTGTTTACTTGGAGAAGAAGATTCTGAATGTTGATCCATTCCAGGTTCTCGACCAGACTGGTGTTGGTCAGTTGGTGGAGATGGCTGTCAAGAAGGGTCGTGGCACTCGTCCAGATCTCAAATGTGGTATCTGTGGTGAGCATGGCGGTGAGCCTTCATCTGTTAAGTTCTGTCACAAGGTAGGCTTGAATTATGTGTCTTGTTCTCCATTCCGTGTGCCTATCGCACGCTTGGCTGCCGCCCAAGCTGCTGTAGAGGAATAATAGCAAATATTTGACTCTCAATAAATTAAGTGGAAAGTCCTTGTAACAGAGGACTTTCCACTTAATTCGTTTTTAGCGGAAGTACCACTGAAATGCTACAAATGATGATGGATGTTTACAATATGTTTCTAATATTTAAAAGTAATGTTTACAACGTGTTTACAAAATAATTATGGCAACATTTAAGATTATAGCAAGATTTCAGCGGACGGATGGATTTTGGCCTGTTTACATTCGTGTAACCCACAACCGCAAGGTGAAATATTTGAAAACAGACAAAATCGTAGAAACAAAATCGGTGGACAAAAAGAACCATGAGGTCAAGGATCCTTTTGTCCTCGAAGCCTGTACCGTCAAGATAGCCCATTTCGCCGATATGCTCAACAAGCAGCCCATCCGCTCATGGAGTGTCGATGATGTCATCGCCTACCTTGAAAGTGGCACAGCCGATGTCTGTTTCTCAGACTATGCAAGACAATACCATGCAAACCTATACAACAATGGGCAGGAGCGCAATGCGAGGAACTATGAACTCGCCTACCAACATTTGGAACGCTATGCAGGTTCCAACAAGGTCATGTTCTCGCAACTCACATCCAAGTTCATCAATGGATGGATAAAGTCTCTTGCCACAACAGCAAGAGCCAAGGAGATGTACCCGGTGTGTGTCCGTCAGATATTCAAGCAGGGTTTGCTTGATTTCAACGACTATGACAATGGTATCATGCGAATAACAACAAATCCGTGGTTGAAAGTGAAAATTCCAAAGTCGGACACTCCAGAGAAGAGAGCCATAACCATGGAAGAGTGCCGAGCTTTCTTTGCTGCTCCTCTCCCACCTTCCGATCGCACCAAGCCCTTGGCGGAGCTTGGACATGATGTTGCAATGATGGTACTCTGTCTTGCAGGAATGAATACGGTTGACATATTCAATCTGAAAAAGGAAAACTACCATGATGGCATCATAGGCTACGAGCGAGCCAAGACTCGCAAGTTCAGAAGAGATAACGCCTACATAGAAATGAAGGTACCCGGTATATTGCAACCTATATTCAACAAGTATCTTGATAAGACTAACTCGCCTTATCTATTCGACTTCCACAAGCGTATGACCAGTAGCGACAGCTTTGGGGCAAACATCAACTGTGGCATACGGCAAATCTGTGAGAAAAGCCTTGGCATCGCTCACAACAAGGCATATTGTGTATATACGTTCCGTCATACGTGGGCTACGGTAGCCCAGAATGAATGTGGAGCGTCTATTGACGAGGTTGGCTTTGCCATGAACCACTCAGACCGCCATCGCATAACGAGAACTTACGTCAAGATTGACTTCTCTCCTGCTTGGGCATTGAACGAGAAAGTCTTGGAGAAGATTTTCTTCACCGAAGACAAATCAAGAGACTATTCAAAGGACAATGACAACGCCTTTGAACGCTTCTCGTTCCGTCAGATGATGAAAGGTTCTATTTTTTATCGAGGAAGGAAAGTCAGCGAGTTCACTGATGTTGGCTTTAACAACGTGGACGAAATAATAGATAAACTGATGAAAGAACTTCCAAGCACGATTCCATCACGAGCAATGGTTCTTATCAAGATAGAGAATGTTGATAAAGGGCAAACTCAAACCTATAGTCGTATGGTCGAATGACCATTATCTATAATTACACGTTATTGTATAGAAAGAATACATATATAGTAATAAGAATCTTTATAGGAAAGAATATTATTCTATATAAGTGTCATATGGAATATATCTATGCGTGTATAATTCCCCTTTCGCTAATTTTCTCCATGCACGGCGTTGCTGTGTATGGAGAAACATGACGAAACTGCCCAGGAGCAAAGCTTCTCTTCACTCCAGAGCAGCATGGGAGAGAGGTCGAACATTCTTTATGGGCGTTGCGAACAACGCCCCATACATACTACGGATGCTGCACACTTTCCGGGCTGCCATCAGAAAGTAAGGCTCGTTCTTTTTCTCAGAAGCTGAACGTTGTCCATGCTTCACTGAGAGAATGAGGCTTACTTTCTGCCTCTGCCACATGGTCTATAAGATCACTCGGAAAGAGTACGGCATCCTATATCTTTGTTTATATCTATATTGCCGTATTGGCATATTACTGTATTGTTGTATAGCCGTATTGTCATATTACTCTCTATATCTATTGCTTGCAATAAGGCTATATATATTTTTCTATATCTATATTTCTGTTTCCGTTTCTTATGTTCAACCTCAATTTTTTAGCATAGGTTGTGCCGTTAACCATCACCGCCAGCTTTTTAAGTGCAAAGGTATGGCAGCCCAGGCAGACACCAAACACCAGTCGATGCTCTCCCTATCGGCGAAGATTTTTTGCAGCAGACTTCCGCAATCAGAGATTGGGTATTCTACAAAAATTCTCTACCGATTGTTTGGCTTACTGCCTTATTGGGCTGCCATTTTCTAAAGCACGTAAAAAGGCTTAGGTGATGACGGTTATGCCGGAATGATTCTAAAAAAAAATCTCGGATTGAACGAAACGGAAAGTCCTTAAAAAGGCAGATGAATCAGGAAATCCAGAATAATTTTATTGTTGAACCCTTTAAAGCAAATTTGATTATGACAGGTAATTTGTATTATGACAGAAATGGAGAACGTTGGACTATCCTTGACTTTCATAGTGAGATTAAGTTCTCTTCTGAAAGAGGATTAAAACAGGCAATTCGCCGTAAAATCTCAAAGGATTTGGAAAACGGAAACTTGCGCAGATATTTTGGAGCTGGCTCTAAGGTGAATGTGGAAGTATATTGCAAGGAAATTGGCTTTACAGACAAGCCGCTTGCAACAACAAGTGTAAGTGTTTATTAAAGAGATATAAATATAAAGTAATAAAAGGAGCGTTTTTACGTTTAAATATATAGAATTAAACATTTAAAATGTTAGATATGAGCACATGGGAGTTTAATGACAAGGGGCAGGCTTTTGTTTCATTCGCAGAGTTTGACAACTACATGAATGAACGTCTGGAGCAAGGTGATTATACCAAAGAATATGGTAGCAACACATATTATTATAATAGTGGCGGTTGTTTGCTCGCTAAGTACGACAACAACGCAGGCTACGGAGTTACTTATTAACGATTAAGCCCTACGCATCACGGTTAAGCGCACATGTATGAAGAAATACAAAGTCTTTCTAATGGTCAAAAGAAACAAGTATGATAAGATGGTATTCGAGACCGAGGAAGAAAAATTTGCAATAGGCTATATTAAAAATGTGGTTAGATATCTTGAACCTTTTGAAGAAGGATTTCATGATGAAGAGGACGAAGGACGATACTATATCTTTAATGGTATCGAACCAACATACTTTTCAAGGACTTATGAAATACCAAGATAGTAAATATATTAAATAAGGAAACGATGGGCTAACCACCCCTCAACTCTAAGCCCTACCGCATCACGGCTAAGCGGATAAGATATGAAGACAATACAATTTGTAATTTTAGGAGGGAAAAATGCTGAGAAGCGAATACTATCTATTAAAAAGAAAAATAGTAGTTTTGAAAAAGCAGTTCATTTATGTACATGCAATGGATATTATCATACCGATGAAAGTACATGGAAATTTATCAAGTCATTACATGATATTGATGTCGCATACGTTGGCGAGATAGAAGAATAATAAGGAAACGAGTGGCTAACCACCGCTCCACTTTGAAAGTACAAATTGGAATAATAAGTTATTAATACTGTGAGAAATTCCCACAGTATGATTTGTACCCGATTGGGGTTGGTGAGGTAAAATAAATGTTAAATTGCAGATAAATTTATTGTTTTGTTTCGTCGTTTGGAAACAAAATTGTATCTTTGTAAGCAGAAACTATAAATAAAATGAGCGGATATAAAATACAAGTGGTTTTGTTGGATGAAGCCCTGACATTTGTTCGTTCTTTGCCGTTGAAGGTTCAGCAGAAAATAACCTACAATTATAAGAAAATCGAACATGGCATTGTTGATAAGGAACTCTTCAAAAAATTAGAAAACTCTGAAATTTGGGAGTTTCGTACTTTATTCAATGGAAACTGCTATCGCCTATTCTCTTTTTGGGACACGGAGACTGGAACTTTGATTGTTGCCACACATGGTATAGTCAAGAAGACCCAAAAGACTCCCCAAAAAGAAATTGCAAAGGCAGAAGAGATTAGACAACAATATTTTGAATTAAAACATTGATAGATATGGCACAGATGCATTTGACACCACTTTCTGAAGTGGTTGATGAAGTTTGGGGCAAGACAGGTACTAAAGAGCGTGACATGATGGAAATGCAGCTCAAAGAAGATGTTAATGCCTATTATTTGGGCGAAGCAATTCGTAAAGCTCGTAAAGCACAGAATCTCACCCAAGAACAGCTCGGTGAACGTATTGGTGTACAACGAGCACAAATTTCACGTTTAGAAAAAGGAAATAGCACAATAACACTTCCCACGCTAAGTCGTGTTTTCCAAGCATTGGGTATTGCTACTGCGACACTTGATTTAGGAATTGCAGGTAAAGTCGCTTTGTGGTGATAAAGTGTGATTGATATGGAATAACACCAAGTTAGGCAAGAAATGACTACAAGAACTTTAGGTTTCTTTGTAAATAAGAGGTGGCTTTGAGCCACCTCTTTCCGGCTGCTCCCTATTCGGTCGCAACCTTCAGGCGAACCGTTCAGCTTTGCCTGTAAAGCGGTATCGGCGATGCTTTTTTTATATACGTATGCACGTATAGCGATATTTATGTTTATATATCTATATGTTTTGTTTTCTGTATATCTATGTGCGCAACCGAAACCAACTCTCTTTATTTATAGGTCTATTCCTTTGCTCATTTATATAGTCAAACAAAAAAGTAAGGTCATTGTTCTAATTGCTTTTTTATAAAGTTGTAACTTTTGTGGCATATCATTTATGTACTCCTTACCTTATATCTATATTTTAGTATTAATGTATATACATCTATCTGTCTCTTATACACATCTCCGAGCCCACGAGACGCTCATGAATCTCG
>ENA-OYYX01000289-OYYX01000289.1-human-gut-metagenome-genome-assembly--contig:-NODE-289-length-18033-cov-17.155968_pt1 | contig 18033 bp, 16 predicted proteins | sample MGYA00244070_ERZ653464 | MGnify/ENA primary metagenome ERZ653464 (study PRJEB26926, sample SAMN06165152) | human gut metagenome | biome: ENVO:00009003; feature: ENVO:2100002; material: ENVO:00002003...
TACGAGATTCATGAGCGTCTCGTGGGCTCGGAGATGTGTATAAGAGACAGTAGCAAGAATGCTGTTGCACGATATCAATGTTGATCGCATTGAGGTAGCTTCAGCGCGTGTGTCGGAAGGCGAAAAGGATGCTGTCGCTCGTATTTGCCGTTATGCTAAGACCATAGGTAAGTTGGATTCCGTTGAGGTATTGGGATTCGTGGATAACAACAAGAGTGTGGATTGGATTGCCGAATGCGGCGGTCACGTCATCAACCTCTTGGCTAAGGGTAGCTACAAGCACTGCACCCAGCAGCTCAAGATGTCGCCTGAAGAACATCTCGCTCACATCAAGCAGACTATCGACTATGCTTTGAGCAGGGATTTTACCGTAAATCTCTATTTAGAGGATTGGTCGAGCGGAATGCGCGACAGTCGTGACTATCTCTTCACGATGATGGACGAGCTGGTGAAGTTGCCTATCAAGCGCTTCCTGCTTCCTGATACGCTGGGCATTCTGAACCCGTTGCAGTGTGTGGAATACATGCGACAGATGGTTCGCCGTTATCCGAACTCTCACTTCGATTTCCATGCCCACAACGACTACGATTTGGCTGTGAGCAACTCTCTGGCAGCCGTATTGAGCGGAGCCAAGGGTCTTCACGTTACCGTGAATGGTTTGGGCGAACGCTGCGGAAATGCACCATTAGCGAGTGTTCAGGTGATTCTGAAGGACATGTTCGAGGCAAAGACCAATATCAAGGAAGACCGATTGAACGATATTTCCCGATTGGTTGAAGGTTACAGCGGCATTGCCGTGGCTCCGAATACACCGGTTGTTGGAGACAATGTCTTCACCCAGGTGGCTGGCGTACATGCAGATGGCGACAACAAGGACAAGCTTTATTGCAACGACCTGGTGCCTGAGCGTTTCGGCAGACATCGCGAGTATGCATTGGGCAAGAATTCCGGTAAGGCAAACATCATCCAGAACCTCAATGAGCTGGGATTGGAGTTGACTCCGGAACAGACCAAGGCGGTGACCAAGCGAATCACCGAACTCGGCGACCGCAAGGAGCTGGTAACTCAGGACGACCTGCCCTATATCGTGAGCGATGTACTGAAGCATGGTGCTCCGGAGGATAAAGTGAAACTGGTAAGTTACATGGTATCCACCTCATACGGTTTGAAGCCTATAGCAAGCCTTAAGGTGGAAATCGATGGCAAGGAGTATGAAGACCAGAGCTCTGGCGATGGTCAGTATGATGCCTTCGTGAAAGCGCTGCGCAACATTTACAAGGTGAAGCTCGGCAAGACTTTCCCCAAGCTCGACAACTATCAGGTAACCATTCCTCCAGGTGGTCGTACCGATGCTCTCGTTCAGACCGTCATCACCTGGCGTGAAGGCGACCGTATCTGGCGCACCCGAGGCTTGGATGCCGACCAGACAGAAGCTGCTATCAAGGCTACGCTGAAAATGATCAATATGTACGAGGCTGATAAGAGCGATGAACAGGCTGTTTCGCCTCGCAACTTGGATATGGAATAAAAACAATAAAAAATCAAATAAGATGAAATTAAACATTGCAGTTCTCGCCGGTGATGGCATCGGACCAGAGATTATGAAGCAGGGTGTAGCAGTAATGCAGGCCATTGCAGAGAAGTTCAACCATGAGTTTACTTACAATGAGGCTATCTGCGGTGCTCATGCTATCGACGAGGTAGGCGATCCATTCCCAGAGGCTACCTTCAAGACCTGTATGGATGCTGATGCTGTACTCTTCGCAGCTGTCGGTGATCCACGTTTCGACAACAACCCTACAGCCAAGGTACGTCCTGAGCAGGGCTTGCTCGCCATGCGTAAGAAGTTGGGTCTTTTCGCTAATGTCCGCCCGGTAGCTACTTTCGACTGCCTGCTCCACAAGTCTCCATTGAAGGATGAACTCTTGAAGGGTGCCGACTTCGTTGTTATCCGTGAGTTGACTGGTGGTATGTACTTTGGTGAGAAGTATCAGGACAATGACAAGGCTTACGATACTGATATCTACACCCGTCCTGAGATTGAGCGCATCCTGAAGGTGGCTTTCGAGTTCGCCATGAAGCGCAACAAGCACCTCACCGTAGTCGACAAGGCCAATGTATTGGCATCTTCTCGTCTCTGGCGTCAGATTGCCAAGGAGATGGAGCCACAGTATCCTGAGGTAAACACCGACTATATGTTCATCGACAACGCTTCTATGCGTGTGTTGACAGAGCCTACCTTCTTCGATGTCATCGTTACAGAGAACACCTTTGGTGATATCCTTACCGATGAGACTTCTTGCATCACCGGTTCTATGGGCTTGCAGCCATCCAGTTCGTTAGGCGAGCACACTCCACTTTTTGAGCCTGTACACGGCTCATGGCCACAGGCAGCTGGCAAGAACCTGGCTAACCCTGTAGCTCAGATTCTTTCTGCAGCTATGTTGCTCGAGCACTTCGGTTTGAACGAGGAGGGTGCTTTGATCCGCAAGGCAGTAGATGCTTCTCTCGATGCCAATGTCCGCACTCCTGAGATTCAGGTTGAGGGCGGTGCTCAGTATGGCACAACAGAGGTTGGCGAGTGGATCGTTAACTGGATAAAGAACGCATAATGAGAGGACACCGTCCTTTTGTGCTTGCTGCTATGCTTGCCCTGTTGCTTGGCGGCAGAGGCGAGGCGTTGGCTCAGCAGGAAGGGGCAGCCTTGCGCGACTCCTTGGCACATGCCACAGATGTTCTGGCGTATCATCCTGACAGTGTAGACCTGCGCCTGAAAAAGGCTGCATGGAACATACAGTTGGAGCAATGGAACTATGCCAAGGATGAGCTCGACAAGGTGCTCTTCCTCAATCAGACCAACATTGCGGGACTTTTCTATCGGGCTTTTGTCAACGAGAAACTGAAGCGTTACAACTTTGCGCGTCTCGACTATCAGAACCTTCTTGTTTTGGTGCCTGGCAACTTCCAGGCACAGTTGGGACTGGCGCTTCTCAACGAGAAAGACCAACATCTCACCGAGGCTTACGATGGCATCAACAGTCTGATAGAGCAATATCCCGACAGCGCTGTAGCTTATGCAGCCCGTGGTGGAATGGAGAAAGAGAGGGGCATGCTCGACCTGGCGGTTTATGACTATGGCGAGGCAATGCGCCTTGACAGTACCTGTCAGGACTATGTGGTCAATCATGCCGATTTGCTCATCAGCTTAGGTCGCAAGAGCGAGGCATACGATGACCTTCGCCGTTTGCAGACGATGGGTGTCAAGTCAGGACAGTTGCAGGATTTCTTTGCACGTTTGCGGCGGAAGAAGTAGCGGCACATTTCATAAGCATTTTAAAACTTCCAAGTTTACACGCATAAAAAAAGGAGATTTTCCATATACGGAAAATCTCCTTTTTTAATCGTATGTTTTTTGCTGAACTCTAACTTTCCCATTTGCGAAAGTTAAGTCCTTTTACTTCTTGGGAAGGTTGCGGAGAACCTCCAGCAAGTGATCCCAAACCATCTGAACAGTAGGGATGAGCAGAGCCTCTTCAGGAGTATGTACATTGCGAAGGGTAGGACCGAAGCTTACCATGTCGAGGTTGGGATATTTCTCAGAGAAGAGACCACACTCCAGACCGGCGTGAATTCCTTTTACCAAAGGCTCTTTGCCGAATAGTTTTTCGTAACTCTTGACAGTCAGGTCGGTCAGGGCGCTGTTGGCATGCATCTTCCATGCAGGATATTTGTCGCCTACACTTATCTTGGCACCAGCCAACTGGAAGGCAGCCTTCACCGTATTGGTCATATTGTCGAGGTTGCTCATCACATTGCTGCGCTGAGAAGCAACAATTTCGATGTTGTCTTCGGTCGTTGCCACACTTGCCACATTGCTCGAAGTCTCAACCATTTCGGCAATGGCCTCGTCCTGGCAGTGGGTGAGAGGCCCATTGTCAACAGCCTGCAGTGCCATGATGAATCTGTCAGCCACCTGGCTTTCGATAACGTCCACAGCATCAGTGCTCTCCATGCTGAAGTGCATGCTCTGCTCCGTAACATGGAACTCGTCTTCCACCTCAGAGGCAAAGATGTTCCAGTCAGCACGAACCTGCTCTTTGGCCTCGTTCTTTACCGCAAACACAACCTGTCCGTCGCGAGGAATGGCGTTGTGCATCTTTCCGCTGTTGAAGCTTGCCAAGAGGATGCCATCTTCTTGTTTCTCCATTTCCATATAGAGGAAACGGGCCAGAATCTTGATGGCATTGGCGCGCTTCTTGTCGATATCGTCACCCGAGTGGCCTCCGTTCAGCCCCTTGATACTCAATTTGAGGAAGAAATATCCGGCAGGAGCCTTCTCGCGAGAGAAGTCGAAGGTGGCATGGATTGTCTGTCCACCGGCACAAGAAACGAAGATAAGTCCTTCGTCCTCTGAGTCGAGGTTGATGAGCATGTTGCCTTTCATGAAACCAGCCTCCATGCCGTGTGCACCAGTAAGTCCAGTTTCCTCGTCACGTGTGAAGACACACTCCACAGGTCCGTGCTCGATGTCATCAGAGTTGAGGATAGCCAGCTCAATGGCGCAGCCTATTCCGTCGTCGGCGCCTAAGGTAGTGCCCTTGGCTTTCATCCATTCTCCGTCCACGTAGGTCTGTATGGCATCCTTGGTGAAGTCAACGTCTACATCCACCAGCTTGTCGCACACCATGTCCATGTGGCTCTGCAGGATAATCGTCTCTCGGTCCTCATAGCCAGGAGTGGCGGGTTTGCGGATAATCACGTTGCCGGTTTTGTCGACAACTGTCTCCAAGTTGTGGCTTTTACCAAACTCTTTCAGGTACTCAATCATCTGTTCCTCGTGCTTTGATGGACGTGGAATCTGATTGATTTTAGCAAACTGCTCGAAAACACGAGCAGGTTTCAAATCATTTTTAGTCATTTTATGTATTTTTATTTTGAACTTTGCTTGAAAAATATTACCTTTGCATCCAAATGTGCAATCTAATGCACTGCAAAAGTAATAAAAATGATAAAGATATTGCTATTTAGCGTGTTAATAATTGCTATATCTGTAGCTTTATTATCCGTGAAGTTGATTTTTCGCAAGAACGGCAAGTTCTCCTCGCAGCATGTCCACGACAATCCTGGACTTCGCAAGCAGGGTATTCATTGTGTGGTAGACCAGGACCGCGAGGCACGACAAGCGGGAAAGGCCTATTGAGGAAGTGAAGAGTGAAGAACGAAGACGGATTCTCTCTTTTATAAATCTTATGTAAGATATAAAATAATAAAAAACTAAAATAACAAGAAAATGAAAAAGAACATTTTGGGCTTCATGGCTATCGCAGCAGTTGCTGCTTTGTCATTGGCATCATGCAACAAGTCGCAGCCACAGGTTGAGGCTAAGTCTGAGAGCAAGGCTCCTGCTGAGTTGAAGATTGCGTATGTAGAGGTCGACTCTATCATGACACAGTATACATTTGCCAAAGAGTATTCTGCTCTCTTGGAGAAGAAGGGTCAGAACATTCAGGCTACACTTGCACAGAAGCAGCAGAACTTGCAGGCAGCAGCTGCCAACTTCCAGCAGAAGATTCAGCAGAATGCACTCACACGCGAGCAGGCAGAGGCTATACAGGCTGGTTTGCAGAAGCAGAGCAACGACGTGCAGGGTTTGCAGCAGCGTCTGAGCAACGAGTTTGCTGCCGAGCAGGCAAAGTACAACAAGGCTCTCCACGACAGTATTGCTCACTATCTGGCTGCCTACAACAAGGACAAGAAGTACAGCATCATCTTGTCTAAGAGTGGCGATAACCTTCTTTATGCCGACAAGGCTTACGATATCACTAACGAGGTGATCAATGGCTTGAACAAGGCTTACAAGGGCAAGTTGAAGAGCGAGACTGCTGCACCTGCTAAGAAATAATCCTTCGGGTGTAAGTCTTAAAACACGTACAATAACGATTCTATTTTTTATAGAGAAATTTTTACTGATAGCCATACAGCTCCTTTCTGGTTTGCTGTATGGCTATATATATAATAAGGTGTAAAGAACAATGCTTCGCAAAGAAAGATACGAATACGTGTTGGCATATTTCCGCCAGCAAATGCCTCAGGTCACTACCGAGTTGGAGTTTGGCAGTGCTTTCCAGTTGCTGGTAGCCACCTTGCTGTCGGCTCAGTGTACCGACAAGCGCATCAACATGGTTACGCCAGTTCTTTTTGCCCGTTATCCTGATGCCCGTTCCATGGCAGCGGCTACGGTGGATGAAGTGTACGATCTCATTCGTTCGGTGAGTTATCCCAATGCCAAGGCGAAGCATCTCGTAGAGATGTCGTGTCAGTTGGTGGAGCGGTTCAATGGCGAGGTGCCAGAGTCGGCTGCCGATCTGACGAGCCTTGCCGGAGTAGGGCGCAAGACCGCCAATGTGATTCGTGCCGTGTGGTTTGGCAAGGCCACCATGGCAGTAGATACGCATGTCTATCGTGTCAGCCATCGCATGGGGTTGGTGCCTGCCACGGCCGACAGTCCGCGAAAGGTAGAAGACTATCTGATGGCTAACATTCCCGAAGCCGATATTCCCAACGCGCACCATTGGCTCCTGTTGCATGGCCGCTATATATGTAAGAGTGCCAAACCGCTTTGCGAGCAGTGCTTCTTTAACGAGCATTGTCCCAAACGTCTGAAAAACAGTAAACTATAGCAATACAGATAAGATGAATGTCAAGAAGATCAATCATTTTTTGCAGGATGTGGCTGCTCACAACAACCGTGAGTGGTTCCAGGAACACAAGGCAGAGTATCTGGCAGCCAAGTCTGATTTCGAGGAAGGCATCAGTAAGGCCATTGCGCACTATGCCGGTTTCGATGACGAAATAGCCCACTTGCAGGTGAAATACTGTACGTATCGTTTCTATCGTGACATACGTTTTTCTTCCGATAAGTCGCCCTATAAGCGTCATTTCGGAGCCTACATCTGTGCTCACGGCAAGAAGTCGCTTCGTGGTGGCTACTATATTCATGTAGAGCCAGGACATTGCCTTTTGGCAGTCGGTGCCTACTGTTTGCCAACGAATATCCTTACCTCGTGCCGCAACGAGATTATGGGTAACATTGACGAATGGCGACGTGCTGTGGAGAATGGTAGGTTTGTCAATACCTTCGGTTATCCTGGTGAGGGTGTATGGAAGGACGATGACGAGATAAGCGACAAAGGTTTCGGAGTCAATATGTTGAAGAAAGCTCCCAAGGATTATGAGTTTCTCGACTATCTGAAGATGAAGGACTACTGTGCCTGGGTCCGTGTGCCCGATGATTTCTTTGCCGATGAAGCTTGGCTCAGCAAGTCGGCAGACATCTTCCGTGTGGCAAAGCCCATGATGGATTTCGTCAATTCCGTGATTGATGACTATGAATAGCTCAGCTATTCCTTTTTTGAGGGAAAAAGAATTCAAATATACACATTAAATGAAAACAATGCATTTCAGTCAGAAAGCCTTATCGCTTGTTGTCTTTCTGATGTTGGTCGTTTCTTCAGCGGCACAAGCCAAGCGAGTTGTTGAGCGTCCTTACTTCTTCGCCTCCAACAATAATAAATTAGAAATCGAGCGTGTGACACTCGGCAAGAAGGCTACAGTTCTTGACGTAAAAATCTATCAGGCCGGTGGCAAGGTTAGTATCGATTCCCATGCCGTTCTTGCAGCCAATGGTGCGACGTATACTTATCTGGGTAGTCCGCAGTTGCCTAAAGGTGTTTTTGTGAAAGTGCCTGAATGTGGGTACGTTTCTGCTACTTTGCGTTTTAAGCCAATGCCAGAGACCACGACGGAGTTTGATTTCCGTGAAGTATCCGACAACTCTGGTTGGAACATTTACGGAGTGCGCCTCGACGGCAGACGGCCGCAGGATGACATTCCGCAGCACTTGTTACAGCAAGCATTTGACAAAAAGGTAGAATTGCCATCTACCGATCTCAACCTTGGCAAGACTGTTGTGAATGTGCGCTTGGTAGGGTATAAACCTGAATACGGTACCACACTTGATGTTCTCGTGGAAAATTGGTTCTCACCATACCGTATGCCGTTCGACCACGATTCTATCAGCGTGGATGGAACATGCAGCATAAGTGCCAATGCTATTTTACCGACAATAGCAACCATTCGGGTTAACCGAATGGAGATTCCGTTTCTTGCAGTGCCTCACGATACGACTACTGTAATTGTTGACCTCACGACACTGGCACTTGCCGCTACACATCTTTTTGCAGATGATGCAAGCGTCAAGAAATATGTTTGGTTTGAAGGAAAATATGCTGCTGTCGATACAGAGTTGCAGAGTGTAAAGGAAAAGCTTGATGTCTATGGCAAAACTTTCTTTGATGACATTTGTGGTATGACACCATTGCAATATCGTGATTATGTGCAGAAGGTTTATGAGCAAAAACTACATGCTATTGATGCTGATGCAACCATCAGCGTTGCCACCCGAACTTTGGCGCATAGTAATCTTTCCATGAATTATGCTTCGGCGTTGTTTGGCTTTAAGAACAATATTGCCATGGCTCCCATGGTTGTAGGCAAGAAAGGAGTACGACGTGCCGATCTGAGTGTTGACACATTGTCGTATTTTAAACCATTGGAGCAACTCCCAATCCTTCATTCCAAGAATCAGCGTTATTATTCTTTTCTTGCAGACTTTACGTCAAGTTTCTGTCGCCAATATATGGCTGCAGACCCATTGTTGGATGATATAGCTGTCGGAAAGCGTCTCAGCCGTTCTTTAGGACGCAAGCATCTTCTCACCGAACAGCAGATGGCGGTAGCTCGCGATAGTATTGCCAATGATATGGTGAGGGAATTGCTTTTTGCCGACAATGAAGACTTGAAGTCTCAGCAAAAGTCTTCCGACGAAAAGATGGCGGCGATGATAAAGACTGCCAATTCCAGTTCTGTATACAGCATTATAGACATAGACCCCAAGATGTCTGCCAAACAGATTTTTCCCTCAATCATAAATAAGTATAAAGGCAAAACTCTGCTCCTTGATTTCTGGAACACGTGGTGTATGCCATGCAGGGCTGCCATGTCGGCCATTCGTCCTTTGAAAGAACAGCTCACCGATGTGGTGTATGTTTATATTGCAGATGCTTCATCGCCTGTTGGCAAATGGGGCGAGATGATAAAGACGATAAGTGGTGTGCATGTGCGGTTGACAGAGGAGCAGGCTGATGCTCTTAGTGACCTATATCATTTCTCAGGTATTCCTACTTATTTTGTTGTAAACAAGGAAGGAAAGATTACTTATCAGACAACAAGTTTTCCTGGAGTAGATAAGTTGAGAGAGGTGTTGAAGTCTGAATAACATAAATGTGAAACTTCAGGAGGAAATTCTCTTTTGAAAAACGCAAGTGCTTTCATTGACTATTGAAAGCACCTGCGTTTAAGCTCGAAGCCTATTGTGTTTAAGCTCGAAGCCTATTTCGTTTAAGTTCGAAGCCTATTGCGTTTAAGTTCGAAGCCTATTGCGTTTTTTATGAGTTTCGTGACAGCAGTTATGCGCTTGACGAAGATAACAAAGCCCTGCCCCGCAAAGGGGGTAGGGCTTTGTTATGATATTGCCGCCTGTGTGCGTTGTTGCCTGTATATGTGTTGCCACTTCGTGGAGGGAGGCCTGTTAGAACAAGCTGAGGATCTTGTCTACTATCTTGTCGATATTAGAGGAGTCGTTGAGTTCTTCCAACTTTTCGTTGAGTTTGTCTTCCACCTTTTTGCTGACCTTGTCGGACAGTTTGTCAATAGCCTCGTTGGTCTTGTTTTCGAGCTGTGACTGCAGGTTGGTGTTGTCTGAAGAGTTGTTTGCCGACTGATTGTCATCAGCATTTTCAGATGAGTCGTTGCTGTTGAGCAGTTCCGCATTTTCCATTGCCTTGATGGCATCATCGGCATTGATGGTGTATACCTTGCCCAGGATTCCGAAGCTTACGTTGTGACTTTTGCCATTGAAGCTGACGGTGCCTTTCGAGAAGATGATGTAGTTGTGGTACTCGAAAAGCTGGTCGAAGGCAACATCTATCATGTTGTTCGAGATCATCTTGGCAAACGAGCGCAGGCCCTCGGCGAAGATGAAGTCGTCACTGATGTTTGTAGTTTTGTCTATCACCTTGCCGACTTCCTCCTTTACGGCTTGCTTATGAGTGTCTCTGCCGGGGTTGGTGAATGCCAGGATGAGCAGAATCACAACCAAGAGTCCTACGAAGAATTTCCAGTAAGATTTCTTTTTCTTAGGCTTCTTGTCGCTGTCATTCCCGTTCTCATTTTCCTCTGTTTCTGCTGCAGGCTGACTCATCTCTTCCGCCTGATTGGCTGTAGGAGGAACAGGAGGCACAGCAGTTCCTGTTTGCTGACTGCCTTCGGCGAGAATGTATTTCAGTTCGGCTATTTTCCAGGCTGGAGTCCAGTCTGCCATACCTTCTTTCCATACCAAAGTCTCAGGCTTGATATGTTTTTCTGCCAGCTGGGCTATGCTGAATGGTCCGGCTTGCTTTCCGTTTTCTACGATGAAGTATTCCATTGTTTCTGTCTGTTTATTTTTTGTTTTTCTTTATCCTAACTTCTTTGCTCTTCACTTTCCCTCATGCGTCGCTTTCCACCATTTGGTCTGTTTCTTGGTTCTGAGAGCCACGGGATGCGAACTGGGGTCGCTGATGGTAAGACCCGAGAAGTCTTTGACGGTGATGGTTGTCGCATTGATGTTGCTGTACACTTCTGCGGTGCTTTGTGCGGCTTTTACCGTGGCTTTCAGCTGAGTGGCAAACTGATCCTTCATCGAGGCGTTGGGCTTCAGACTGTCTACATAGTTGCCCAAGTCGTAATACAGGTTGGGGGTGTATCCGTCTTCTGTCTGCACGCCAGCCAGGCGTTCTGTGGTGATGGTGTACTTGCTGTTCAGTTCCTTCATGATGGCAGCCAACTTGTCCATCTGTCGGCAGTCGATGGCAGCAAGGCTCGCGTATGGGGTAGAGGTGCTGTTGTAATGAGAGTAGTACGACGAGATGATGCTTGCGTAGTTGGGAGTTGTCGTGTTGAGATAGCTCCAGATATCCTCGTAGGGCAGTCCCTTTGCCATAATCTCATTGGGCGAAGCCAAGAGGAAGTTGGTGGCATCCTTCAGCTCGTAAGCCGTCTCCACATTACTCATATAGCAGGCATCGAAGAGGATGTACTGCATCTTGATGCCGTTGGTCTCGATGGCTTGCGCCAGCGATGATACGTTGATGGCATAGGTGTTGTCGAGTCCGCCAAAAGAGCGGGTCTTGAGTGCAGCTTTTCTCTTGGCCTGATTGGGATAGTCGGTCCAGTCGGAAATGTTGTTCCATCCTGTTCCGTGTCCTCCGATAATCAGGGCATAGTTGAGTGCCTCTGCCTGCTGTTTCACCTCACCGATGATCTCTGTCAGTCCTTCCGTAGTGGTGTAGGCAGTGCCGGTATAGTTTTCCAGCATCTGATGTTCTACAGTAAAGGTGCTTGAGTTGTAAGTCAGCTCAAAGAGCGAACTCTCTGTGGCAGATGTGCTCATAAACACAAATACCCTTGTGCTTTTTAGTCCCTTGTTCTTCTTGATGGCATTCTCTATCTGGTTCAGGTTGTTGACCATATCGCTGTAGAGTCCTGCCGAGTTTTCGGTTCCCGACCATGGATACATGATGAGCAAGGTCTGCTTGTTGACGCTGTCGATGTCGAAAGCCTCGTCGTTGCAGCCCGTCAGTCCCATCAGGGCGAAGGATACATATATAAATAAGGTGAAAAGCTTCTTTCTTGTCATGATACGAAAAATGTTAAATGTTAAGTGTTAAATGTTAAGTCGTGGCGCCCTTGTAAAGTCTTGTTCTTAAGATGGTAAGAGCAGCCTCGTCTAACACTTAACATTCAACATTTAACATTGAAAAAAATAGTCTGTTACTTCTTCTTGAGTTCTTCGATAGTAGCCTTGAGGGCTGCGATCTTCTCTACAGAGTCGCTTTCTTTCTTGCGCTCAAGAGCCACCACCTTCTCAGGAGCGTGAGCCACGAAGTTCTCGTTGCTGAGCTTCTTGCGCACACCCATCAGGAAGCCTTCAAGGTGCTTGAGCTGTGCCTCTGCCTTCTCTATCTCGGCAGCCACGTCGATAAGGTCGCCCAATGGTACGGCAAACTCGTCGGTACCTACCATGAAACTGGATGCGTCGGCGCTCTTCTCGGTGATGACCTCAATCTTGTCGAGGTTGGCCATCTTCAGTGTTACGTCGTTGTAAGCCTCGAAGTCGTTCTTGCCCACAGCCTGGAGTGAGAGCTGCTCCTTCTGAGCGATGTTCTTCTGGTTGCGAACGGTACGTACACCGGCGATAATCTGCTTCACAGCCTCGATGTCGGCTGCCAACTTCTGTTCCTCGGCTGTAGGTGCAGGAATCTCCAGCTTCTCGCGCATGATGCTCTCGCCCTCCTTGCGGTCGTAGATGTGCTGCCACAACTCCTCGGTGATGAATGGCATGAATGGGTGCAGCATCTTCAGCAGTGCGTCGAAGAAACGCAGGGTAGCGTCGTAGCTCTTCTGGTCGATAGGCTGACCGTAGGCTGGCTTCACCATCTCCAAGTACCAAGATGAGAACTCATCCCAGAACAACTTATATACAGTCATCAAAGCCTCAGAGATACGGTAGTCCTTAAACTGCTTCTGCATCTCCTCGTTCACCACCTTGAGCTTGGCGTCAAACCATTTCACTGCGATTTCTGCACTCTTAGGCTGTTCGATATCTGCTGTCTCCCAACCCTTAACGAGGCGGAAGGCGTTCCATATCTTGTTGTTGAAGTTACGTCCCTGCTCGCAGAGGCTCTCGTCGAAGAGGATGTCATTGCCTGCAGGCGCAGAGAGCATCATACCCATGCGTACACCGTCGGCACCAAACTTATCGATCAGGTCGATAGGGTCAGGAGAGTTGCCGAGGCTCTTGCTCATCTTACGGCCGAGCTTGTCGCGAACGATACCTGTGAAGTACACGTGCTTGAAAGGCATCTTGCCACGATATTCGTAGCCAGCCATAATCATACGTGCTACCCAGAAGAAGATGATGTCCGGACCTGTTACGAGGTCGCTGGTGGGGTAATAGTAGTTGATCTCCTCATTGTCTGGGTGCTCGATGCCGTCGAAGAGAGAGATAGGCCACAGCCATGAAGAGAACCATGTGTCGAGGCAGTCGCTCTCTTGTTCCAGGTCTTCGGCCTTGATGTTGGCATTCTTCTCCTGTGCGAGTTTCAAAGCCTCCTCTGCGGTTTCAGCCACTACGAAGTCCTTCTTGCCCTCGTTGTCGAAGTAGTAGGCTGGTATGCGATGACCCCACCACAGCTGACGGCTGATACACCAGTCTTTGATATTCTCCAACCAGTGGCGATAGGTGTTCTTATATTTTTTTGGGTAGAACTCTATGTCGTCGTCCATGACCGGTGCGAGGGCGATGTCGGCAAAGTGCTGCATCTTGAGGAACCACTGTGTAGAGAGCTTAGGCTCGATAGGCACATTGGTGCGCTCAGAGAAACCTACCTTATTATTATAGTCCTCTATCTTCTCCATGAGGCCAGCCTCCTGCAGGTCGGCAGAGATCTGCTTGCGCACGTCCATGCGGTCCATGCCCACATACATGCCGGCAGCCTCACTGATGGTTCCGTTGTCGTTGAAGATATCGATGGTTGCCAGTCCGTGCTTCAAGCCGAGTGCATGGTCGTTGATGTCGTGAGCTGGAGTCACCTTCAGACAACCTGTACCGAACTCGATGTCTACGTATGAGTCCTCGATGACAGAAATCTCACGGCCTACGAGAGGCACGATGACGTGCTTACCCTTCAGCCAGGTGTTCTTCTTGTCCTCTGGGTTGATACACATGGCTGTATCGCCCATGATGGTCTCAGGACGTGTGGTAGCCACTACAGCATAGTAGCCCTTCTCGTCCTTGTGCATCACGTTCTCCTCGTCCACCTGCTGGCAGTCTTGCTCCACTACATAATACTTCAGATGGTAGAGCTTAGAGTGCTCGTCCTTGTAGATAACCTCCTCGTCGGAGAGCGCAGTCTGCGCCTTAGGATCCCAGTTCACCATGCGCACGCCGCGATAGATAAGTCCCTTCTGGTAGAGGTCGCAGAACACATGGATCACGGCACGCGAACGGGTCTCGTCCATAGTGAATGCTGTGCGGTCCCAGTCGCAGCTGGCACCCAAGCGACGCAACTGCTTGAGGATGATGCCGCCATGCTCGTGAGTCCAGTCCCATGCATGCTTGAGGAACTCCTCACGGGTGAGGTCGGTCTTCTTGATGCCCTGCTGAGCGAGGCGGTTCACCACTTTGGCCTCGGTAGCGATACTGGCATGGTCGGTACCTGGCACCCAGCATGCGTTCTTTCCCTCCATTCGTGCACGGCGCACGAGGATGTCCTGAATTGTATTGTTGAGCATGTGTCCCATGTGGAGCACACCTGTTACGTTAGGTGGTGGGATTACCACTGTATAGGGGTCACGACCGTCTGGCTTCGAGCTGAAGAGTTTGTTGTCGAGCCAGTACTGATACCATTTTCCTTCCACGTCTTGTGGATCGTACTTACTTGCTAATTCCATTTTTTATTATCTTTTGTTGTTTTTTCTTCAATAAAATCGGTGCAAAGTTACTAAATTCTGCCGAAATAAGCGAGGTCTTTACTTATTATTTTCCTTCATTTATGTTTTTCATCTTCATTTGGAGCTTTAAATTTGTAGAATACTTCTTTTATATGTTTTGTTCTATTCATAAGTCTTGGGATTTTTATGGATAGTAGTGATGAACGACAGGCCACTTTGTGCCACTTGTGCCAATGTGCCAAGTGGCACAAATATAGAAAAATATAGAAAAAAACAGTATTTATGGTACTTTTAGTACTGAAATGCCACATGGCACTTTGGCACAAGTGGCACAAACTTATGCTACTGGTTACTCTACATGACCTCTTCTCAGCCGATGAGCGGACCTTGGTGTGTCTGGGGCGTAAGTACCATCTTTTCATCTGTTGGTATGTCACTTGGCAGTGACAAGTATGATACTTATGTCCTGTAATGTCAGGCTGCAATATTTATTTCGTATGACGATATTTAAATACTGTGTACTCAAGTTAGAAGTTATTTATTACCAAAAAAACATGAAAATAACGATGGGTTTCCAAGAAAAGCATTATCTTTGCACTATAGTTTCATTAAAATAATATCAACAAGTGCATAGCAAGGAAGAAAAATTAGCCGCTTTCGGGAGATTGCTGGATGTGCAGGACCGCCTGCGCATACAATGTCCATGGGACAAGAAACAGACCTTCGAGAGTCTTCGACCCAATACCATTGAGGAGACTTTCGAGTTGTGTGACGCTCTGATGAAGCGCGACTATAAGAATATCAAGAAAGAGTTGGGCGATGTGCTCGAGCATGTGATGTTCTACAGCATCATAGGGCGTGAGGACGAGGAGTTCGACATCTGTGATGTCTGCAACCAGGAAGCCGACAAGCTTATGTTCCGCCATCCGTTCATCAACTGGCGTGAGGAGGGTAACTGGACGGTTGCCAACCCCGACATGTGTATCAACGAAGCAGGACAGGTGGTGTATAAGGAAACCCAGCAGGAGGAGCCCGATGACGCCTCACGTCCCTCTACCGCCTCGGCTGTGGAGAAGACCTGGGAACAGATTAAGCAGCAGGAGAAAGACGGCAACGAGCGGGTGCTGAGTGGAGTGCCCGATGCCTTGCCCTCGCTCATCAAGGCTTATCGCATACAGGACAAGGCACGCAACGTGGGCTTCGACTGGAAAGAGAAGGAGGATGTGTGGGACAAGGTGTACGAGGAACTGGAAGAGCTGAAGGCCGAACTGGCTAAGGGTGACAAGGAAAACTCCACCCGCGAGTTGGGCGATTTCCTCTTCTCTGTCATCAATGCCGCCCGGCTGTATAAGCTCAATCCCGACAATGCTCTGGAGATGACCAACCAGAAGTTTATCCGCAGGTTCAACTATGTGGAAGACCATTCGGTGAAGCAGGGTAAGAGTCTGAAAGACATGACCTTGGAGGAAATGGATAAACTATGGGATGAGGCTAAACGTCAAGAGTAAGGAGTTTAATATAATACATATAAAGATGAGACGATTATTCTTTTTTACAGTGGCTGTCGTGGGGCTGATGCTCATGGCAGGTTGCCACGACCGTAAGGCGGCAAAGGTAATGGGTATGAACGATTCTGTAGATGTGGAGGCGGACAACGATTCCACCATTTATGGCGTTTGTGGCGAAGGAACCTCCATGCACTCGCTGCAACTCATTGCTGACAATGGCGATACACTCGATGTCTTTGTTGACGACGAGGAACCGGGAGTGGTACAGGGCGGGCTCCTGGCTGGCGACCGCATAGCCCTGATAGCTTACAAGTCTGCCGACGGCGAGATGGTGGCGCAGCGCGTCATTAATCTTACCTCACTCTTGGGCAAGTGGACCAGTATAGACAAGAACTTCGAAATCGTGGAAGGTGGCGACATCGTCAACAACGTCAAGGCAGAGGTCAACCCCTGGACCTCGTGGAAAATCGTCAACGGCAAACTGCTGCTCAATACCGATACCTTCGCCATCGACAACCTGGGTCCCGACAGTCTGCTGCTCGAGAACCATAAAGGCATCTATGTATTCAAACGCCAGCAGTAGGAGAAGCTGGAGAGACAGATTATGGAACCATTCAGAATTCATATCTTAGGGTGCGGCAGCGCTTTGCCCACTCTCAAGCACAGTGCTTCCGCGCAGCTCATCGAGATGCGTGGCAAGTGCTTCATGATGGATTGTGGCGAGGGAGCACAGATGCAGTTCAGGCGCTCGCATGTCCACTTTGCCAAGGTGAGCGCCATCTTTATTTCTCATCTTCATGGCGACCATTGCTTTGGATTGTTAGGACTGCTTTCCACCTTTGGTATGTTGGGACGTACATCTCGATTAAAGGTTTTCGCTCCAGAGTGTTACGCCAGCCTGTTTGAGCAACAGATGAACTTCTTTATGCAGGGCATGACCTATGAAATAGAGTTTGTTCCCGTAGATACAACCCAGCAAAAAGTGGTTTACGAAGACCATTCCGTCACCGTAGAGACGGTGCCTTTGCGCCATCGTGTACCCTGCTGTGGCTACATCTTCCGCGAGAAGCCCACCTTGCCTCACATCCGTCGCGACATGATAGACTATTACGGCATTCCGCTCTCGCAGATCAACAACATCAAGAACGGTGCTGACTGGACGACACCCGAGGGCGACATCGTGCCCAACAGCAGGTTGGTGGAGCCAGCCGACGCACCCCGCAGTTATGCCTACTGCAGCGATACGTGCTATCTGCCCGATCTGTATGGAAGAGTAAAAGACGTGACGGTGCTCTATCACGAAAGCACCTATACCTCGGAGAATGAGGACCGTGCCAAGATCTATTATCACAGCACAGCGCGCCAGGCTGCCCTTGTCGCCCAGAAGGCCGGGGCAGGGCGCTTGTTGCTCGGTCATTACAGCGCCCGATACAACAATGAGAATGTGCTGCTCGAAGAGGCGAAGGCGGTCTTCCCAGAGAGTTATCTCGCGCAAGAGGGAATGGTGTTTGAGGTGAAGTAGTTCTCGGGAGTTCTCTCAGGAGTTAAGGAGATTTCAAAGGAGTTAAAGAAGTAAAAGGAGTTAAGGAGTTAAGACAAATGCTTTTGTGGACTTAAATAAACACTAAGCATTAACTCAAGTTTCGCTTGTGGTTCAAGCACGCCCTTTCTGGGCGTGTGGCGCTAACTTGCGAAAGTTGAAACAAATAATGTTTCCTCCAAGGCATTTGTCTTCACTCCTCAGCGACCGGAGGGAGCGATAACTCCTTAACTCCCTTAACTCCTTAAAAAAACTCCTGCAGAAAAAAGTTCATTTTTAGATGCAAGGTTTTTGTATCTCGTAGTTTAATAAATAAATTTAACCCGTTGGCGGAATTAATTTAAGTTGATAAATATGAGTAAAAAGTTGCAC
>ENA-OYYX01000292-OYYX01000292.1-human-gut-metagenome-genome-assembly--contig:-NODE-292-length-17874-cov-12.276559_pt1 | contig 17874 bp, 10 predicted proteins | sample MGYA00244070_ERZ653464 | MGnify/ENA primary metagenome ERZ653464 (study PRJEB26926, sample SAMN06165152) | human gut metagenome | biome: ENVO:00009003; feature: ENVO:2100002; material: ENVO:00002003...
CCTTCTTGCCCTGTTTCATGATCGGGAAGGAAGTGTAGTACAATGCCCTCTCGAAAAAGTGTTCCTGCGGCGCGTACTGCATTTCAACAAGGAAATCCTTCCCCTCCTTCGTCCTGCAAATCACATCGAACACCGCCTTCCTGTCATCCTCCATAATTCCCAACTGCTCGGCAGGAATATAGGTGATGTCTTCTATCTCATGCTCCGGAAAGATGACTTTCAGAAATTCTATGAGAATGTCTTTGTTCACTTCGCTGCCGAAGAGTCGTTTGAAGGACCAATCCACCATCGGATCGATGTACCTCGCCTTGATTCTTTCATCCATAAAGGTAAAGTTTTTATTTAACATATCAAAAATTCAGAACACTGGTATCGTAACGGTATTTTCAATAGTGGTGCTACTCCGAGGTTGATTGTCTCTCGAAAAATGACTCTTTATCTCCCGAAAGAGGGGATGTCTGAATCATTCGAAATGATATATCAACATCTCTTGAATAACGGCATCCGCTACGATATCCGTGTCAATCAAGGCTACAATAATATGCAAAATTTTTCCGAAAAACTTGTAAAAAGACGCTGTCAATGAAAATTTTTACGATTTTTAAATGTTTGATACGATTCTTAAATCTTTTATTTACAATTCTTAAATTTTTCCGTTGGTGTGATGTAAGTAATGTGGCGACAATTTCCAGCTGACCGAAGTGATCATGCCCAGCAACAAGAAGCCTCCGTGAGGACCAGGCCCTCCTGCTTCGCAGGCGCCTCCCTCTAGTGCCGAGGGCGGCAAGTCCTCACGGAGGCAACCTTGTTGCCTATCGCTGCCCTTTGTTCAAGTGCATCCCCTAAATGATTGTATATTAATAATATAACTGTTTTCAGAGTTGGTAAAAATACAACTCTGAAAATGGCTAAATCTCTGATGCTTAGTTGTTTACATGGTGCACCGCGTGTGTAGTGTTGGCGTGCTGGCTAGAAACTGGTGAAGGAGGACCGGGAGGGGGTCTTCGACTCGGCGGCGGATTCGAGGTCGTCGGGGAGATTTACGAAGAAGTCGAATCCGGTCCAGGCTTCTACCTGGTCAACGCTGACTGTGTAGTTCTGGTAGCTGTCGGAGTAGGCCTTGTGGTCGAACCAGAAAGCTATGCAGGACGCATCGGAAACCGTTCTGCCGGAATACTTCACCCGGAGCACCAGCTTGTAGAAGTAGTTCGGGATGGGAACTCTCTGGGAGCTGGACTTGGGACTCGTGTAATTTATGGTGCGAGACTCGCCCTCCTTTTCGAAAGCCACGCCCGTCACCACGTAGATCTCCTCGTTGTGGCTCTTGGCAATGCCCTGGACGGCATTCTCCAGATTGCTCCAGATTCCGCTGTTGAAACTGTTCTGGATCTGCGGAACCTGATTTGTCACGTAGAAAGTCTGGGCCTGCATCGTGGCGTTTCCGTTGCGCGAACCGTTCGGACACATGTGACCTCGCGAATACGTGCTGTTCGAATAGCTTCCGTCAGTCACCCTGACCTGGTACTTCTCGTCGATGTTCGGGTTGTAGCTCCAGCCCGATGGCCGGCTGAGAGATCCCATGTGGCTGCTGTCCAATGGATATGCGGTCCAGAGGGGAGTCGTCATCTGTGTGTCGTAGAAGACGGTGTAGTTCCGCTCGCCGGCATAGGTGGTGCTTATCACATACTGCGAGCCTTCCTTAGCCGAGGCGAGTTCGAGCCAATCCTTGTTAACAGCAGGCTGAGCGCCTCCCGGCATCTTGAAGACGATCGGCGTGCCGGCATAGAATACTTGCTCGTCGGACGAGTATGCGCCTGTGCCTGTTACGCGCGCGAACGCTTGAAAGACGTAGGATTTCCCGGGAACGAGGTCCGAAAGGTGAGCCTCGAAAGTCCCGCTGTCCGCGCCTGTCGCCGTGACCGAGCTGACGGTCAGTTTATTTGTCAATGAATTTGAGGATGTGCCCCAATAAAAGCCAAGTTCGGCAGGTGAACTGCTGGCCCCTGTGTAAGAGCCCGACAGAGTCACCTCCGTCGAACTCAACACATTGGCCTCAATGTTTCTTACCTCCGCGTATGGCTTACGATCCATGGGTTCTTGCCCGCCGTCGCCTCCGCCGGAGGGCAGTCATTTGGTTTCAATCTTTATACTATTGATGAAAAACCTTTTCCCTTTGGCTGAAGCTGTTAATTTTAGGGCAGTAGATTTATCTGCGCCAGAAATAACGAATGTCGCTTTATCCCACGTTTTTACTTCCGCTCCTTTTGTAGCAGTATTAGTTGCTGTCAATGATTCCACGCTAAGTGTTCCATTCCCTACAACAGACAGATTCAACGTGCCCCCATCCGTACCATAACCAGCATATTCGACTGTTACTACTACTGAAGAAGATCCTGATAATTTAGTGAATTTCGGTGTCTGTAAACTACCTATGGTTCTTCCGGACGACATTTTTATCGATGAGACTTCAGGATAGCAATTAGCTATATTATACGCATCCTTAAATCCTGTTTTTGAACCATTTAAAGATTTTAGTGCAGTTGTGTTTGCTTTTGTTGATGAAGAGAAATCATCATCCCAAACTAAAGTAGATTCTGCGCCACCTACAGTATACTTCTTAGAAGCGACTGCGCTTGGTTTGTGGTCTTTAGCTACGGCGATGGCCTTGATGGTCTGGCCGTCGGTGAGTGTGGCTGCGCTGAATACTGCGTCATCCTCGGTAGGGTCGGCAGGGCTATTTCCTACTGTGTAGTGGATAGTTGCTCCTGCAGTTTCGCAATTGATAGATACTGCGCCATCCTCGGCGATGGTAATTACTGGAGTAGCGCAAGCGGTGAGTGGTGCTGTGTAAGTCAGCTCTGAGTAGTCAGCAGGACAAAGCTCCCAAGTCTCCTTTTGAGTGCTTTTATTTACATACAACATCCAATCGCAGTTAGTCAATGTACCGCTGATAGTCCCTCCTGCTTTCCAGTCAGAAGGAGTCCCCTTGCTGCAGAAGATTTCGACTTCCTGCGTTCCTACCTTAATAATGGCACCAGCTACAGTTCCATCTTTCAATGTGTGGAATCTGATAATCTCCTCATCCGTGAGAGTTACTGTGACTTTTCTAGCAGTTGTGGACGGAGCGCCGGTAGCCACCAATTCAGCAAGTGAAGCAAAAGTTGGGGTTGAGGTGCTTTCGCTAAATGTTCCGGAAACAGTCACGTCCTGTGCCGGCATTGTGAACTTGTTGTCAACTACATTAATAACTGTTCCGTCAGTAGCTGTGACAGACCAATCATTGTTGAACTCATAGCCAAGCTGAGGCTCGGCGGTCAATGTGATTTCTGTGCCTTCCTCTGCTTTGATAGCGGATGCCGATAATGTTCCGCCGTCAACAGATGCAAAAGAAACCGAGTATTTAGGAGCAGAAGGTGTAGCCGGCTCGTAAGAAAGAACCAACTTCATCATTTGGGCATTTGCTTTTGTCGCATACATGTAATACACTGTATTTTCTTCTGTTTCAGTCAATGTATATGTATGCACCGCACCTTTTGTTTTCCAATTTTGCTCGGCGCCTCCTGCTACGACATTTACACCATCAGTTATAGCGACCATTGTTTTTGAAGAAACATTCGTTACTTGGTCATTAATTGTCGCAACGATTTTTGTCAATTTAAATCCAGATATGGCAGGAAGGCCTAATAATGCATTGTCATTTTTGCCTGAAATCATCAAATATCCGTTATCTCCTGATGTGCCCTTACAATATACGTTTGTGGAAAGATTAAAGGCATATTTGACACCTGATAACTCATAATCGTAGTTTCCAGCATTCTTATTCTCCTCCGCAGGCCATCCTTTCGGATGTGTTTTAAAATCAAATACCAGGTCGCCGCCTGTATAAGCAGCCTTTGGTGCCCACTTCTCAGCAGGAATTTTTTTTACGACTTTGTAGAGTTTGCCGGCGACGTACTCATCTATGTTAGGAGCATTGCGGCTGATGGTCAGTGTGTTATTTGTGGTCTCCACTGTGAGGGTCATCTTGGTGTACTTCGTCGGAAGGACATTGAACCACAATTTGAAGTTAGATGACCTAGGTGCTTCACCTGTGAATGTAAGGTTGATTTCCTTTGATGCTACGCCTTCAGTTTCGGTGAAAGCATAACCCTGAGCATATTCTTCGTTAGCCTTTACTTCAGAAGTAGAAAGGTATGCGCCATCGCCCTCTACTGAGAGTTTCGCTGATACCACTTCCTCGTCAAGATCACTTGTAAGATGGAAATATGCAATAGCTGTCTGGCGGGTCATCTCGAAGACGATGTCTTTGCCATCTGCTGTCTTTCCGGCATCAGCGCCTTCAGCAGTTGCGCTGCCTTTCATCAAGTCGTAATTGCTGTTATAATTGTTACCATTCTGTGTTCGTTCACTGCCGAAAGAAACCTCTTTTGGTGTAGGATAAAGAGCATCATAAATCCAAATGCCATTGCCCCCCCCTATTTGAGCCTCAAAACAAGACTTGTCCGATGACCAAGTGGCAGTAGTCTCCTTTGGTGTGCCATAATCAAATGAGTATTTTACGCTCAACACATCCCCATTCTCCCAGGCGGAGGTGAAGAGTGTTTCTTGTTCGTTCGGGGTGAGGGTGGCTTTGGTGGCGCCTTCGATTCCGGCGGTGGCACCGAAGTGTACGGTTACGAGATTGTCCTTAGGGGTTTCTACTGGGGCAACTTCTTTAGCGCAAGATGCTAATCCCAATGCGGCTACTGCGGCTGCAAAGAATAGTTTTGAGAATTGTTTCATAAGGCAATCTGTTTAAATCCATTCATCAGACTCTTCTACGACATCATTGCCTGTGATGTTTTGAATGCCGTTGCTCGCGAATCCGGCTTCGGTTTCTACGTAAACGACCTGGACTTCAGGGCGTTTGTAATTGTTGGTTGATTTCTTCATGATTGTTGTTAATTATTTTTATTTATCAGTTTCCATTATTTCTGTAACCATCAAGTGGTCAGATTAGTTACATCCTGCAAAGTTAGTCATTATATAGGATAAATGAAAAATTTTATTCGAAGATGAAGTCGTCGAAAATCAGGTCGTGGTGGTCGCTGTCGGGATGACCGCTGTCCGGGTCTATCTGGATGCGGATCTTGGCATTGACCTTGGCCCCTAAGTCGTAGGTGAAACTTTGCTTGGTCTTTCGGTCGCTGTAGCTCTTCAGGGCGATCTGCTGCGGATTTTTCCATTCGTCGGTGTCGAACTCGCAGTAGGAAATCGTCGCTGATACCCAGAACTCGGAGAACCAGTAGCTGAAGCTTACCTTCGATAGATTCTCGATGTAGTATTCCATTTTCAGGTGGCCGAACTGTGGCTGGCCATAATAGTCCGGGTCTTCCTTGTAGATGCGCAGCTGGGCGCTCTGCTTCCCTGTAATAGGATTCTGCCAGGAGAATGAACCGAACCAGGTGCTCCACTGGAGATTTTCGCGTCCTGCGGTCAGGCCGTATTTGTAGTATGACGGCTTGTCTGTCGTCGGAAATCCGCTCTCAAAGCCTTCTTTCAGAGGCAGATCCACACGCACGAGCGGTCCGTATTCCTTTTCAATGCCGGTCTGGAAGTCTTCCTCGATGAAGCCGCCACGGTAGCGGACTTTGATGCTGTTCATCTCCCATCTTTCGCTCTGTGTCGTGCCCATGCAGTAGAAGCAGACTTCGTCGTATTCGCCTTCGACCGTGTAGGAGCCGTCTGCGTCAATGTTCTTTGTCTCTGACTTTTTCGCACGCCCGTCCACCGAGTGGGCGATTTTTGTCAATGTTGCAGAACCTACTGTTACACTTAAGAGTTTGGCTCCGTTGTGGGCGCGGACGCGGATGTATCCTCCGTTCTTCGATGCTGAGGTGCTCTGATAGAAGCGGATGCCTGAGTAGTCGTCGAGCACGCGTGGCCAATCCGTTCCCTTGCCCTGTGCACAGACGTAGTCGATATTGCCGAAGTCATCAAGGTAGTCCTGAAGGGGATTGTAGAACTCGTGGTATTCTTCGTTGTGGATGAGGTCCGGATGCTGCGGGGTGGGTTTGGTCTCCACCTTTGTCGCTCCGGGGTTCAGAACTGTCACGTTTACGGTCTCTTCTGTCGAGCCTTCGCCGGGATTCTCGCTGCCTCCCGGATTCTCACCTTCGCCAGGTTTTCCGCCTTCTTCAGGTTTGTTCCCTTCTCCCGGTTTCTCTTCGCCGCCCGGATTTTCTTCTCCGGTTCCAGGTTTCCCCGGCTGTTCGGTTCCGTTTCCTTCGTCGGGCTTTACTGTCGTTTCCGGTGAGCAGGCCCCGGCAATGGCAATGAACGCTGCCAGAAAAAGTGTTGCTATATGTCTTGTATTCATATTGTTGAGTTGTAATTCCGCGAAAAATCAGTTCACGCCAGTCGCGGCGTTCTGCAAAATGTCGGACAATTCCGCGAAGTTACGCATATTTATCCACAAATTGAAAAAACCGACCAAATTGAAAATCTTGGGAGTAGTGGATTGAAAATTCTGGGAATCTTGCATTGAAAATGTCCGGAATATAAATTTCATTGAAAAAATTCGTATATTTGCCAAAATATATTTGTTAGAAATGCAGTTCGTAAATTCAGCAATTCCGGAGGGTCTCACCTTCGATGATGTTCTACTCGTTCCTGCACGCTCCGAAGTCCTTCCGAGAGCTGTAGATGTTTCCACCAAATTCACAAGAGATATTTCTCTCTGCACTCCTATTGTTTCTTCTGCAATGGACACTGTTACTGAGGCTGATCTTGCTATCGCGATGGCTCGTGCCGGCGGTATCGGTGTGATTCACAAGAATATGACCATTGACCAGCAGTGCGAGCAGGTCCGCAGGGTCAAGAGAGCGGAGAACGGTATGATTTACGATCCGGTCACCATCAGTCCGGAGGCTACTGTGGGCGATGCGTTGGCCCTTATGGCGAAGCATCATATCGGCGGCATTCCTGTAGTGGACTGCGCCGGCAGGCTCATCGGCATTGTCACGAACAGGGACCTGCGTTTCCAGGACAATAAGAAGATTCCAGTTTCGGACGTGATGACGAAGGATAATCTGATCACGGCGAAGAAGGGAATCAGTCTTCAGGATGCCACCGGCATTCTCCGCAGCAGCAAGGTGGAGAAGCTTCCGGTCGTGGACGAGGACAACAAGCTTGTAGGTCTCATCACCTATAAGGACCTTATGAAGATAAAGGACAATCCTATCGCTTCCAAGGATTCGAAGGGACGTCTTCTCGTAGCTGCTGCAGTCGGCGTGAAGTCTGACACTCTCGACAGGATCGAGATGCTCGTGAGCGCAGGTGCTGACGCGGTCGTCATTGACACTGCTCATGGTCACTCCGTGGGTGTGCTCGAGGTGATTTCCAAGGCTTGCGAGGCGTTCAAGAACAGAGATATACAGATTGTTGCAGGCAATGTTGCCACGGGCGAGGGTGCCAAGGCATTGGCAGATGCAGGTGTGAGTGCGGTGAAGGTCGGTATCGGACCTGGTTCTATCTGTACGACACGTATCATCGCCGGTGTCGGAATGCCTCAGCTGACGGCTGTGATGCTTGCTTCCAAGGCATTGGAGGGAACGGGCGTGCCTGTGATTGCTGACGGCGGTATCCGCTATTCGGGTGATATCGTGAAGGCATTGGCGGCAGGTGCAAGCACCATTATGGCCGGCTCATTGTTTGCCGGAACTGAGGAGTCTCCAGGTGAGACCATCATCCTGAACGGAAGGAAGTTCAAGGCGTACAGGGGAATGGGTTCGCTCGAGGCTATGGAGCATGGTTCCAAGGACAGGTATTTCCAGGATATGGAAGAGGATGTGAAGAAGCTTGTTCCGGAAGGAATCGTGGCTCAGGTTCCGTTCAAGGGCACTGTGGCTGAGGTTGTTTACCAGCTTGTGGGTGGTCTGCGTGCAGGTATGGGCTATGTGGGAGCGAAGGATATCGCTTCTCTGCGTGGCGCCCAGTTCGTGCGTATCACCAATGCGGGCTACCTCGAGAGCCATCCGCATGATGTGACTATCACCAAGGAATCACCTAATTATTCGAGATAGATTTGAGTACTCGCAGAGTCCTGAATATTATAGGCGTATGCTTTTTCGTAATCGTCCTGCCGATGTTGAATTCGTGCAAGACGATTATGTCGTTTGTCCGTGACGGCAAGGTCGTGGCTGAGGTGGGGTCCGAAAAACTGTATGATACGGATTTGGCGACGTTCATTCCGGACGGCATTTCGGCTGAGGACAGCACTCGGCTTGCGCTCCAGTACATAAATTCCTGGGCTACCGATATGGTGTTCAATGATGTGGTGGACAGGGAGTTGTCCAAGTCGGAGAAGAATGTCACCAAGGAGCTGGAGGACTATCGCCGTTCGCTGCTGAAGTACCGCTATGAGCAGAAGTATATAAACCAGAGGCTCGATACGGCTGTGACTGACGGGCAGATAGAGAAGTACTATGAGGACCATATTGAGAATTTCCGTCTGGCTCTGCCGATTGCCAAGGCGAAGTTCCTCTGCATCTCTGCCGATTCGCCGAACTTGAACATCATCAAGAAGAAGCTGCTTTCGTCTGATGCGGATGATATAATGGAAGGTGACAGCCTGACGTATTCATCTGCATTGAGATATAACTTCTTCGGCGGAGGCTGGGTGAATATGGTGAGGCTTTCGCGGGAGTTCGGGACGGATTACGGGTCGTTGCTGGCGGTGATGAAGGACGGGATGGTGGAGATTCCGGACGGCAGCGGCAATCTGAACATTGCCTTTGTCAGCGAAATGATGAGGGCGGGGCAGACCGGACCGGTGGAATATTATAGGGAACAGATAAAAGATATTCTCCTGAGTACCAGAAAACAGGCTTTGATTTCAGGTTTGGAACGGGACTTGTTAGAGAATGCGCGCGCTCAAGGCGCTTTCGTTATAAAATGATGATTTATTGATTATGAAGAATATACTGAAACTTGCAGCAGCTGTGGTTGCGGTGTTGGCTTCGGCGCAGATGCCACTCGATGCTCAGAAATATGGTAATGGCCTCATTGACAAGACAATAGCTGTCGTGGGCAATGAGATGATTTCATTGTCGGAACTGGAGCAGGAGATTCTGTATATGCGTATGCAGGGGATGTATTCCGACAGGAATATGCGTTGCGAGCAGCTGGAGCGTATGCTTGAGTCGAAGCTTTTCCTGATGCAGGCGCGTGTGGATTCTCTCACGGTGAACCAGGAGATGGTGTCAAGCACTCTGGCGCAGCGTATCGACCAGATGCGTACGCAGCTCGGGGGTGATGACAATGTGGAGAAGGCCTACGGCAAGCCGATGTATAAACTTCGTCAGGAATGGAAGCAGCAGCTTGAGGATATGTCGCTTACCCAGCAGATGCAGTCTCAGATTGCTTCGGCGGTGCCTGAGTTGACTCCGCATGATGTGAAGGAGTATGTTTCCAAGACGGATGCTGCGGACTTGCCTATGGTTCCGGTGAAGTATCAGCTGAGCCAGATCTGTATATATCCGGACCGCGAGGCTGCGAATCTTGCGGTGAAGGAGAGGCTGCTGAGCATACGTGAGCGAATTATCAACGGTGAGAAATTCTCTACATTGGCCCGTATCTATTCTGAGGACCCGGGCAGCGCAAGGAAGGGCGGCGAACTGGGGCTTGCGTCGAAGTCGATTTTCTGGCCGGCATTTTCTGATGCGGCGATGTCGCTCAAGCCTGGTGTGATTTCCCAGATTGTGGAGACGCCGGACGGCTTCCATATTATCGAGGTGCTCGAGAAGAAGGGGGATATGTTCAATGCCCGCCATATTCTCATGAAGCCGGTCTATACGGATACTGACAGGCAGAAGGCGTTCAAGACGCTCGACTCGCTCAAGACTGAAATCCAGAACAAGGCTGTCACTTTCGAGCTTGCGGCGAAGTTTTATTCTCAGGACAATCAGACTCGTACCAATGGCGGCCAGATGGCTGACCCGAATACCGGTTCCGCGTATTTTGAAATCGACCAGCTGAAGCCTCAGGACTATGCTGCCATCAAGAATCTGAAGGAAGGGGAGATCTCCGAGCCTGTGGAATCGCTTGACAATGAGGGCCGTAGCGGTAATACTGTGTATAAGATAATCCGCGTGGACAAGATCATTCCGTCCCATACGGCTTCGTTCGAGAATGACTACAGCGAGCTGCTGGACGAGGCGAAGGTCAAGAAGCAGAATGAGGCTATCGACGAGTTCATTGACAGCAAGATAAAGACGACATATATCACTATCGACCCGTTGTTCAAGGACTGCAATTTCTCTCGCGAGGGCTGGAACAAGATAGTGGCTCAGTGCGCGTCCGAGGCGGCTGAAAAGTAAGATATTGAAGGTCAATGAATTTCCGTAAGCTTTTCATATCTGTCGTTACGGTTCTCTCGACATTGACAAGTCTGTCTGCACAGGAAAATGGCAGTCAGAAGGACTCGCTCGTGCGTCTTCTGAGCGCGCAGTCCATGGAGCTTATCGAGAAGGACGGCGTCGATTACCGAAAAGTGACTGGCCCGGCGAGGTTTCTGCACAATGATACTTATCTCATCTGTGATACGGCGCTCTGGAATATGAGTTCCAATGAAATCTACGCCATCAGCAATGTGAAGATTCTCCAGGACCAGACGGTGCTGACGGGAGACAGGCTGACTTATTACATTGACAGGGACCTGGCTGAGTTCAGGGGTACATTGGTGCAGCTCGAGGACAAGGACCGGAATGTGCTGCGTACCGAGCATCTGGACTATAACACGAAGGACAGTGTGGCGGTTTTCTTCAATGGCGGTTCGATGAAGGATGCCGAGGGGCAGATAATCGAAAGCCGGACAGGTACTTACGATTCCAAGATAAGGACGTTCACGTTCAATGACAGGGTGAATATGTTCACGGATTCGGTGTTCGTGAAGTCCACTACCATTGTCTATGATGCCAGGACCAATGTGGCGACGTTCGGGTTCGACACGGATACCTGGCAGGATGACAATATGCTTTCGGCCAATGGCGGCTGGTATGACCGCGGACGCGAGATTTTCCTGTTCCGGAACAATGTCCACGGCATGAGTGATACTCAGGAAGGCTGGGCGGACTCCTTATATTATTATAGGTCATCTAAGAATATCGAGCTGCTCGGCAATGCGCAGGTCACTGACACGACGCGTGATGTTTCGGCTCTGGCCGGGCGGATTTTCTATACGGATTCGTTGTCCGAGGTGAAGCTGACGAGGGACCCGGCTGTGATCGGCGTGATGAAAAATGCTGAGGACCAGCCTGATACGGTCTATTTCGGGGCTGATACCATTTTCGCCCGTACCTATATGATGTTTCAGGTCAATGAATCTGAGATAAAGAATTCCAAGTCCCGTCTTGAGGATCTGGCGGTGGATGCTGTCCAGGCTTATCGCCAGAAGGCGGCCAAGGAGGCGGCTGAAGCTGCGGCCAAGGCGATGGAGAATGACCCGAACCGTCCTAAGCCGAACAAGAAGCAAACTGGGGAGACCGGGGCTGTGGCTGCTGCAGGAGGGGCTGCGGAGACTTCGGGGGCGGCTGGTGCTTCCGAGTCCGAGGCTTCCGGGAGTGAAGCATCTGAGTCTTCGGATGTTTCGGAGTCGGATGAGACTTCTGAGAAGGAAGGTGATGTGTCGGAGACTTCTGAGTCGGCTGAGGCTTCCGGAAAGGATGGTGATGAGGCGACTGATGCAGCGGAGGGGGCCGAGGGCGCTCCGTCAGACTCATTGACAGTCAAGACATTGACCTCGGCTAAGGATTCGACCGCGATGGCGTCTGGTGCACAGGCCTCTGAGGCGGATTCTGTCTCTCACGCGCTCGCATCGCTCGGACCGGCCGATGGTGCACTTTCGAAACCGGCCGGCAGGCTCGCTCATGCGTCCGATTCCCTTTCGCACATTGCTGACACGCTCTCGCATTCGGCAGATTCGCTCGCAAATGCAGCAGATTCATTGACAGTAGCCGCGGACTCGCTTTCCGCACCGAAGGACTCCACGAAACTGAATTTCATCACGGCCATCAAGAACGTGAAGATGTTCCGCAAAGATATACAGCTCGCTTGTGACTCATTGGTTTACAATGACTTGGATTCATTGGTCCGAATGTATGAGAAGCCGTTTGTCTGGAATGAGGGCAACAGGCAGTACTCGGCCGACAGCATCTATGCGGTGATCAAGGACAGGGCCATGCAGAAGGCCAGCCTGATGTCCAACGCCTTCATCATCGTGAAAGAAGACTCGTTGTGCTTCGACCAGATCAGGGCCACGGAAATGCTCGCCTACTTCGACACTACCGGGGCATTGACACGATTCGATGCTCTCGGCGAGGCGAATGCCGTTTTCTATCTGCAGGAGGACAGCGTCTATGCGACCGTGAACAAGAGTGCGGCGAAAATGCTCTCTGCGCGGTTCCTGAACGGTGAACTGGACAAGGTCTATTACTTCGATGCTGCGAAAAACGATGGCTATCCGGTGGCTCAGATGACGCGTGATGAACGTGTGCTGAAGGGCTTTGACTGGCAGATAGATGCGTGCCCGCGCGGCAAACAGGACATTACCACGCTCTCTCTGCGTCCATCGGAGCGCAGTTCATATTCGGCCCGTCCGCGTGCAACTTTCGAATACACAGACAGATACTATCCTGGTTACATCCCGGGCATAATGAAGCAGATCCGCGAGGGCAAGGTGGCCAAGGCAAATGCAGAGGCTCGCAGGAAGGCTGCCGCACAGGCTAAGGCCGCTGCCGCAGATTCATTGACGGTACCTGGTGACTCGCTGTCCGTAGCGCAGGATTCATTGTCACTCTCTCCTGCGGACTCGCTCGGAACGTCCCTCCCGTCTGTCGCGGATTCGACAAAGGCCGCAACTGACTCTCTGTCAATGTCTTCTGATTCGTCTTCTGTCAATGCTCCTGTGCTGGATCCGTCCGCGTTGAAGAAGGCGCAGCGTGATTCCATCCGTGCGGCGAAGATAGCTGCCCGTGAAGCCAAATGGGCAAGGCTCGACAGTCTGGATGCAGCCAAAGCCAAGGCAGCCGCGGATAAGAAAGCTGCCAAACTTCGTGCGAAGAAGCTGAAACAGCTCAAGGCCCTGAAAGCCAGGGAGGAGAAGGAGAATGCCCGTCTCGAGAATTACAAGGCCGCATACCTGAAACAAAAGGAGCGCGATGACCTCAAAGCCGCCGCAAAGGCCGCCCGTGAGGCGGAGAAAGCAGCACGGAAAGCCGATGACGACGCAGGTGCGCCAGAAAAAACAGAGCAGGCAGGTGTTACGGAGAAAGGCCCGACGTCAGAGGCGATTGCTCCCGCTCAGAAAGGCAGAGGCGCTGACTGAAAAGCATCCTATCGGCGGAATTATTGTACCAATGAGCATAATGCTAATGCTGTAATGGTAGTTGTAATGCATTGATGAGTGGGCTGTTATGAGCATTTGAGCTAATGCGCAAAGATGCTCACTCCCCTAAAAAAATAGGGTGATGAGCATCTTTGCATTTCGCTTTTAGGGTGTGTAAGTGATTGTATGTTAATTTATTACATCTGAATTTGCCGACTTGCAGGTATGCTCATTGGTTCAGTAATTACCTATGGTGGCACGCTGAGGTCGTGTTGCTGCGTCTAATTTCCGTATCCCTATTCCGCGAACAACTTGACGATGTTCAGGACTACTTCGGAGGCCTTCTCGATGTTCTCGAGAGGGGCGAACTCCATCTTGCCGTGGAAGTTCAGGCCGCCGGCGAAGATGTTCGGGCATGGGAGGCCTTTGAAGGAAAGGTTCGCTCCGTCAGTGCCGCCTCGGATAGGCTGAATCTTCGGTTTGATGCCTGCCATCTCCATGGCCTTGACAGCCTTTTCAACAATGAAATAGTAGGGCTCCACCTGCTCACGCATGTTGTAGTACTGGTCCTTGACCTCCAGAGTGGCAGTGCCTTCACCGTATTTGACATTGATGAAATCGACACATTGACCTATAAGCTCCTTCTTTTCCTCGAACTTCTTGCGGTCGTGGTCGCGGATGATGTAGCTGAAATCAGCCTCCTCTACCGAGCCCTTGAAACTGATGATGTGGAAGAATCCGTCGTAGCCCTCGGTGATCTCAGGACGTTGGCCGATAGGAAGCAAGTCATTGAACTCCATACCGATAAGGATGGCATTCTTCATCTTGTCCTTCGCGTAGCCAGGGTGGACATTGCGCCCCTGGATATGGATCTTGGCGGAAGCGGCATTGAAATTCTCGAACTCCAGCTCACCGATTTCGCCGCCGTCCATCGTGTAGGCATAGTCGGCACCGAAGCGCTTCACGTCGAACTTCACGACGCCGCGGCCGATTTCCTCATCCGGAGTGAAACCGATCTTGATGTCGCCATGCTTGAACTCAGGGTGCTCCATGATGTATTGCACCGCGTTCATGATCTCCGCCACACCGGCCTTGTCGTCAGCTCCGAGCAGCGTGGTGCCGTCAGTGGTGATGATGGTCTGGCCCTTGTGCGACAGCAGCTCAGGGAACTCGGATGGCCTCAGGAACAGGCCCGGCACACCTTTCAATGCGATGTCTCCACCGTCGTAGTCCTTGATGATCTGCGGCTTGACATCCTTTCCGGAAGCGTCAGGAGACGTATCCACGTGCGCGATGAAGCCTATGGCAGGAACTTTCTTGTCAATGTTGGACGGGATGGAACCCATGACGTAGCCGTACTCGTCCAGGGTAGCCTCCACGCCCATATCGTTCAGCTCCTTGCAGAGCAACTTCAGTAAATCCAGTTCCTTGGCAGCGCTTGGCTGTGACTCCGAATTTTCATCTGACTGAGTGTCGATGGCGACGTATCTCAGAAATCTGTCCAATATCTTTTCCATATCTCGTTATTGTAATTGTTTTTTCTCATTGACCTTCATCGCGACCCCGATAATGAACGCGATAATACCTATATAAGGAAGAAGCGCAACAGCTTCACCGTACTCCGCGTGCCACGAAGTCAGGAACAGATTCACATTCGCGAACTTGAGGATGGCGCTGACAACACCCATCAGGGCGCCGCCTGCAATAAATCCTGAAGCGATAAGCGTACCCTTTTCGTGTCTCTCTGCATTGACCTGGGCATCCTTACTGCGGGAAGCGACGAACCACGAGATGGCGCCGCCGATGAGCAGAGGCAGGTTCAGGTCGATAGGAATGAACATTCCGAGTGCGAAAGCGAGAGCCGGTATCTTGCACATTGTCAGGACAATAGCGATGAGCGCACCGATTCCGTAGAGAATCCACGGAGCACCGCCGCCGTTCATCAGCGGTTGGATAACGGCTGCCATTGCATTGGCCTGAGGCGCGACGAGAGCATTGTCCCCGGTGAATCCGAAGGTCTTGTTCAGCACGAGCATCACTCCGCAGACAGTGGCAGCAGCGACAGCGACGCCCGCGAACTTCCAGATTTCCTGCTTCTTAGGCGTGGTGCCGAGCCAATATCCGATTTTCAGGTCGGTCACGAACGAGCCCGCCACAGACAGCGCCGTGCACACGACTCCGCCGATCACCAGCGCCGCCGCCATACCGGCATTGCCCTTCAGCCCGACCGCCACGAGAATCAATGATGCTATGATCAATGTCATAAGTGTCATGCCGCTGACAGGGTTCGAGCCCACGATGGCGATAGCGTTGGCAGCCACGGTCGTGAACAGGAAGGAGATGATGCCCACGATCAGCACGCCGACCAATGCCTGCCAGATGTTTTCCACGACTCCGCCCAATGCGAAGAATGCGAAAATCGCCAGCAGGGCTATGACAATGCCGAAAACAATCGTCTTCATCGGCATGTCTTCGTCTGTGCGCTCGGTGGCTTCGGCTTTTGTGCCCGGCTTTTTCGTGAACTCGCTTGCGGCAAGTCCTACGGCCGATTTGATGACGCCGAAAGACTTGATGATTCCGATGATGCCGGCTGTGGCAATGCCGCCGATGCCGATGTGACGCGCGTATTCCTTGAAGATCTGGTCAGCGGACATGTCTCCGATGGTCTGCGTGATGCCGCTGTTCATAAGGTCAATGACTTGGCCGCCCCAGATGAGATTCATCAGCGGGATGATCACCAGCCACACCAGGAAGCTGCCGCAGCAGATTATGAACGCGTATTTGAGACCGACAATGTAGCCGAGTCCGAGTACTGCAGCGCCGGTGTTCAGCTTGAGTACGACTTTGGCTTTGTCTGCGATGTGCTGGCCGATGGTGGTGACTGTGGTGGACACCGTTTCGCTCCATGCGCCGAAAGTGGCGATGATGAAATCGTAGAGTCCGCCCACGAGACCGCTGAGTATCAATGTCTTGGCATTGTTTCCTCCGCCTTCGCCGCTAATCAGGACCTGTGTTGTGGCTGTGGCTTCAGGGAAAGGATACTTGCCGTGCATCTCCTTTACGAAGTATTTTCTGAACGGAATCAGGAAGAGGATGCCGAGAATGCCGCCGAGAAGGGAGGACAGGAACATCTGCATAAAGTTTACCTCTACACCTAATATATATATGGCAGGGAGAGTGAAGATGGCGCCGGCCACCACTGAGCCGGAGCATCCGCCGATGGACTGGATGATGACATTCTGTCCGAGGCCGCCTTTCTTGCCCAATGCGCTTGTAAGGCCTACTGCAATGATGGCGATCGGAATGGCCGCTTCGAATACCTGGCCGACCTTCAGTCCGAGGTATGCGGCAGCGGCTGAGAAGATGATGACCATGATCAGGCCGACGCATACTGAATAAGGTGTGACTTCAGGATAGTTTTTCTGAGGGCTCAGAAGCGGTTCGTACTTTTCGCCCGGTTTAAGTTCTCTCTGCGCGTTCTCAGGCAGAGTCGTTCTTTTTTCTTCCATTTGCTTATCTGTCTATGTGTTTTGGCAGCGCGACTCTTCCGGCCGCGTCATACAAACTTAAGCAAAATCCATTTATTTCGACAGGTTTTGGGGGTGAAAATGGTGTATAAAATGTTTTTTATGAAAAAAATGATAAAAAAAGTCGGAAAAAATTTGGAGGTAATGAAAAAGTGCGTATCTTTGCAGTCCGTTTGAGGAACAACGATGCTGAAAAGCTTCAGAAACACGTTCAAACGGCCAAGTTCATTGACAACATTGAGAGAGAATAAGAGGTAAAGATAGAAAAGAAAATCAGTTTGTAATTTGTAAATAATTCGAGAGTTTTTTCGAGTTGCGAATTAGGGACTGCAATTTCATAGGCAAAAACGAGACAAGAAGAGAGTCGCTGAATATGGCGAGTAACCATATTGAGAGACTGTAATTCACGAGAGAAAGAGGAGAAGGGCGAACGGGGGATGCCTAGGCTATCCGGAGGCGAAGAAGGACGCGGTAAGCTGCGAAAATTCACGGGGATTCGCAAACAGGAAGTGATCCGTGAGTGTCCGAATGGGGCAACCCGGCAGGCTGAAGGCCTGTCACCATCTAAGGATGGGGCGAACGGGGGGAACTGAAACATCTCAGTACCCCCAGGAGAAGAAAGAAAGATCGATGACCTGAGTAGAGGCGATCGAAAGGGTCGGAGCCTAAACCGTGCAGCTCAAGGGCTGTGCGGGGTCGTAGGAGCTCCCAAGGGATGACGTCAAGGAACTGGAAGCGCATGGAAAGGCGCCGCGCAGAGTGTGACACGCACGTACAGGCAACGAGGACGTTACAGGGGAGCCACCTGAGTAGGGCGGGGCACGAGGAATCCTGTCCGAATCCGCGGGGACCATCCCGCAAGGCTAAATACATCCGGAAGACCGATAGTGAACCAGTACCGTGAGGGAAAGGTGGGAAGAACCCCGAACAGGGGAGTGAAAGCTGTCTCTTATACACATCTGACGCTGCCGACGAATTAGACGG
>ENA-OYYX01000295-OYYX01000295.1-human-gut-metagenome-genome-assembly--contig:-NODE-295-length-17695-cov-19.196145_pt1 | contig 17695 bp, 11 predicted proteins | sample MGYA00244070_ERZ653464 | MGnify/ENA primary metagenome ERZ653464 (study PRJEB26926, sample SAMN06165152) | human gut metagenome | biome: ENVO:00009003; feature: ENVO:2100002; material: ENVO:00002003...
GACAAGCCCATTGGCAGAATTAAGTATGCACTAAATTAATTCCGCCAACAGGTATGGTTATTTATTACTTAAAGAAAGCAAAAGCATGGTGCACGCTGGCCATCCTTTCAGCCAGCCTTCTGGCTCCCATGCAGACGAAGGCCCAGCGAGTGGCTGTCAAGACCAATGCCCTCTACTGGGCGGCCTCTACTCCCAACCTCGGAGCTGAGTTCAGGGTCAATCGCCACGTCACCTTCAATTTCGAGGCAGCTTACAACCGCATCAAGGTCTTTAATATCGACACCCGTGGCGCCATGATCACGCCAGAGGTGCGTTACTGGTTCAGCGCCCGTCCGCAGACAGGTCATTTTGTTGGAATTGCCGGCATAGGATGCCACTACAACTACGAGCGTGAGGGCAATCGCCATAAGGGCGACCTCTATGGTGGAGGCGTTACCTATGGCTACAGTTTCGTGCTGTCGCGACGATGGAGTCTTGAGACGACCCTTGGAGTGGGAATGGCTCACGTGCAGGAGATGAGTTGGGACAAGGACGAGTATGAGCCCGGCGAGGCTAATGTGAAAGGGTGGCGACCTATCCCCATCAAGGCTGGTGTAACCTTCGTGTATCTGATTAAGTAAAAAGCACAATCCACTGGAAGCCACACACATACGAAGGCTTTTCACGTGTATAGTTCTCTTTTTTATCAGCATAAGATTTCACAAAATTTTATCAGCATAAGATTTCACAAAAACGTATTTGCAAAACGTATGCATGAACATACTTATATATACATACAAAAAATAAGATAAGAATGCAATTTATGACTACTCATAACTTATTATTCATGAAGCCTCTTCGCTCCATTACTTTTCTTGTCGCCATCTTCTTGCTCACCGTGTCGGACGTCTCCGCACAGGAGGTGATGCGAGTGCTGGGTACGGTAGTTGTCAAGTCGGACGGCTCACCCTGTATCGGTGTCAACGTTTCCGACGCCTCCACACGCCGTGTGCTTGCCATGACCGATGTCGACGGAACCTTTGCCGTCAACGTGCGTTCCAATGCCCGTCTGCGTTTCTCCATGGTGGGTATGAAGACCAAGGAAGTGGACGTGAAGGGCAAGTCGCGACTGCGCGTGGTGCTCGAAGAGGAGAGTGTCTCGCTCAAGGAGGTGACCATCTCGCAGAAGCGCATTACCGACAAGATTCTGCCCGAGCCAACCGACATCGAGGTCAGAGGCAACTATTTCCATGTGAAGACCCGTGTGCGTGTGCCCCGCGAGATGTTCTCGCACAACACCCGACTCGTGGTTCAGCCCGTGCTCAACAACGCCACCCGCAAGCAGGTGACCCTCATGAAACCGATGGTGTACGACGCACGCGAGTATAACGAGACGCAGGACCGACTCTACAACTTCGACCTCAACGACTCGCTTGCCGGCGACCCTCTGGCACGCTACATCACCGTGAAGAGCGAGCAGACACGTGAGAAAGGTCGCACCAACGACATCATAGGCTACAACGACTCCATCTACGTGGAGCACGTGAAGGACGACTTCTCCTGCGACGTCTATATGGCCATCGAGAACTACAACCGCATCCTCTACCGCGACACCACCATCATCGCCCGTGGAACCGTCAACCCCCTGCGCTTCCTCGACTACAGCTTTGCCGCCCACGAACTTACCGACTCAGCCTACTTCCCCAAGAAGGAGGTGCAGCTTCGCGACAGTCAGGGCAAGGTGAACCTCCGTTTCCCCGTGGGCAAGGCCGTCTTCGACAGCAACGACCCGCAGAACGCCTCCGAGATCGACAAGCTCCGTCAGCAGATAGAGACCATTTCCCAGTCGAAGGGTGCCTCGCTCAGCTCGCTCGAGCTCCGAGGTCAGTCGTCGCCTGAGGGACGCTACGCCCGCAACATGAGTCTGGCCAAGATGCGTATGGACTACGCCCTCGGCTTCCTGAAGCGCACCCTTCCTGCCGACATGACCCAGGGAATGACCTTCACGTCCGACGCCACGGTGGCTCCCTGGTCGCGTGTGGCCGAGATACTCCGCAAGGACACCCTTGCCAGCGAGGCCGACAGGGTAGAGGCCATCCTGGCAGCTCATCCTGGCAATATCGAGGCCCAGGGCAGAGCTATCCAGCGCCTGCCTTTCTATCACAAGATCATCGCCACCCGCTGTCTGCCCCAGTTGCGCCGTGTGGACTACACCCTGCACTACAACGTTTACCGCACCCTCACCATCGACGAGATTGCCCAGCTCTACGCCCAGGACTACAGCCAGCTGTCGAAGTATGAGTTCTTCAAGCTCTACCGTGCCGAGGCCGACACAGCGAAGCGTGTCGCCATGATGCGCCAGGCACTTGAGGTGTACCCCTCGTTCATGGCAGCAGCCAACGACCTCTCTGTGCAGCTCATCAACCATCGCCAGTACGACGCCTCCCTGTTGCGCCCCTTCGCCGGAGCGGGTGCCCCTCAGGAAGTCAACGTCAACCAGCTCATCACCCTGCTCAACGAGGGCCTTTATGCCTCTGCCGACTCCGTGGCCCATTTCGTCAACGACAACGAGTCGACCCACACCATACTGGCCGTCAACGCCGTTCTCAACAGCCGTTACGATGCCAAAAACTACGCCACCATCGCCAAGACCGGCAAGCGCAACGAGGTGGTGATGCTCCTTGCCATGAAGCTCGACGACGCAGCCCTGCGCATGAGCCGTCAGTTGCCCGACAACGAGGCTGTGAGCCACTATCTCCGTGCCATCTGTCTGAACCGTACCAACGACCCCACCGAGGCCTACGAGGAGCTGAAACGAGCCTTCGCCATGGACGCCTCGCTCAAGGAAATCGCCAAGACCGACGGCGACGTGACCGACCTCCTGTCTACGGATAAACAACAATAAACACACACAGATCATCATGAAAAGAAAAGATTTCATCCTCATAAGCGCCCTCATCATGGCGGGCGCACCCCTCACCGGTAAGGCGCAGCTCTCGAAGAGCGCTCTCGACTATATGTTGCAGCGCCCACAGGTCACCAAGTCGTACAAGGACAAGAAGTTCATGGACCATCTGTTCATGGATTTCGGTTTCGGAGGCAATCTCATGGGCCGCCACAACGTCAAGCTGGGTCCCATCGCCGAGATGGGCTTGGGCGACTGGATCTCGCCCGAACACGGAGTAAGGCTCAACTTCTATGGCGGAGCCTACAAGATCAGCGGCAAGGAGACGAAATACGCCTCCGTGGGCCTCGACTATCTGCTCAACATCACCGCCATCGCCCAGCCCGGCACTCACTACAGCCAGCATCCCTTCGAGGTGTACGGCATAGCCGGCATCGACCTGTCGTATTCGCGTGAGAACAAGCACAACGACCACGGCTTCGGCGCTCACATGGGTCTGCGCGGACAGTATGCTTTCTCGCCCATCACCTACGTCTATGCAGAGACACGTGTGGGCGTGACGCAGGACAACGTGTCGCAGGTTCAGACCTGGCGCAATCTTCGCCCTATGGCAAGCCTCACCATGGGTCTGGGCGTCCGTATGCCCGACGTGCGCAGGGGCAACATGCGTTCCTATTTCTCCACGCCCCACAGCTTTGCCGACGGACTCTTTGCCGGCGTGCAGGCAGGACCCCTGTTCCTGGGCAGCGCCCACGTCAGCGACTGGCACGACAACACGGGCATGAGCGTGGCTGTGTCGCTCGGCAAGTGGATTGACCCCTGCAACGCACTTCGTCTGAACCTCAACACCACCACCTTCATGCAGAACGATGCGACTCGTATGCGTGCCATAGGTGCCCGTCTCGACTATATGCTCAACCTGCACAATGCCTTCGGCGGACTCAAGCCCGAGCGACGCTTCTGGGTCAACGCCCTGGCGGGAATCGGCTTCAACTACTCGCGCGACTGGTACACTGAGTCGCGCTACAGTCTGAACGTAGGAGCCGGTCTGCAGGCCAATGTCCGCCTCTCGCGCGACATCGACTTCGTGCTCGAGCCACGTTTCGACCTCTACAACAGCCGTTGGGCGCCCAATGCCTATACGGTCGACAAGCTCGATGTGACCAGCTCGCTCATGGCAGGATTCGTCTACACCTATCACGAGGAAATGTCGCGTAAGGCCCATCAGGCAGAGGACAACATGAAGATGCGACGCAACAGCTTCGCCCTCACGGGAGGTATGGCGGTGCGCCTCTTCCAGTACGACGAGTGGAAGCGCTACATGCCTGTGGCACGCATCAGCTACACCCACTGGTCGGCTCCGATGGCAGGCTTCCGCTACAGTTTCCAGGGCATGTTCGGACGCCCCATCAACGAGCGCTACTACGGTGCGGCAACGGGCGGTTTCGACTGGATGACCGACCTCACGGCCGTCAGCTATGGTTGCGACAACTCGCGTGTGCTCTCCCTGCGCTCCGTGCTGGGCTTCAATCTTGGTGCCGACCACTCCGAGTACACCCGTCTCAACTCCGACCTTCATGCCGGCGGACAGCTTGCCCTGCGCCTCTCGTCGCACGTCAACCTGCTGGGCGAGGCTCAGTTGGGCTATGAGTTCACCTCGCGCTACAAGGGCTTCCGTTCGCATCGTCTGCAGCCCCAGGTGCAGTTGGGTGTGGAGTACAACGTGCAGCGCAGCTCCCGCAACAAGGACCTCGACGAGGCTCCATCCCGCAGAAATTACGTCTTCCTGAGTGCCGGAACGGGTGTCTATACAGGCAACATGGGCGACGGAGGAAGCATCGGTCGCCGTCTCACTCTTCCCACCGACATCGGTTACGGCCATTGGTTCAGCTCTCTGAGCGGCATCCAGGTGGCTTTGGGCAACACCCTCGTGCCTTCGCCCAACCTGGGCAGCAAGACGCTCACAGCCCTTCGTGCCGACTACATGATGAACCTGAAGAGTGCCGTTACGGGCGAGCCTTCCGACGACGAACTGGTGCAGATCACGGGTCTGCTGGGTGCCCAGGTGGCAGTAAGCACCAAGGAGCACCGCACGCCCAACTATGCTCCGGGTCTTCATGCTGCCATGCAGGCTGGTCTGCGCGTGTCGCCTCGTGTGGAACTGTATCTTGAACCTTCCGCCACGCTTTCTACCAAGAACCTGGAGGCTCCCCACTGGTGCAATCCTGCCGAGGTGGAACTGCGTCTCAGCGTGGGTTCGAAATATCATTTCTAATGACTTTTTTCGAGGTTGCGCAACTACTGACGGTACGTTTCGTACCCTCAGTAGTTTTACCATCACATAAGTTTTGCCATGCATAAACTTAGTTTCGCGTGTATGAAAACTAAGTTTTCTTCCAACCCATCCCTCTGCTGACACTGACACTGACAGTCCGATTTTCCGCACCCTGTCTTTGATGAAATGAGAATGGAATGGTAAAGAAATGTTAATAATATATTTTTATATTTATATATATATATATAAATATAAACTTTCTCTTTCACCCTTTTCCCTCAAGGGGGGAGTTGCGGAATTTTGGACTGTCAGTGTCAGTGTCAGCGCTTCTGTCCATTTTCGCCTGTTGACGCAGGCAAAAATTTGGTGGTATCGAAAATATTTTGTAATTTTGTGAGCAAAATAAAAAACGACACATGGGGGTGAGAATATACAAGATTTCTGAGTATGAGCATGCGGCCGAGATCAGGCAGTTTGATGCACTTTGCCGAATCCTGGGCGAGTTGGAGGCGCAGACGGGTGGGGAGTATGTGCTCGTGGGCAACTACAACATCGAGGGCGTGGAGCTCGATGCGCTGCTCTTCACACCGCAGGCGGCATTGGTGATAGAGTTCAAGAACTGGGGCGGCAACATCGTGGCAGGCGAGAACGGCCCATGGATCAGCGACGGCAGGACGATAGCTGGTGGAGCCTACGGCAAAAGTCCCTTCGCACAGGCACGGCTCAACCGAAGCCGAACCGCCGCAGGACTGCGCAAATATCTCGGATGTGAGCGCCTCGAAGTGGGAGTGGTGGTCGTGTTCAGCCGGGATGCGGAGATCGACGCCTCGGGCCTCTCGGAGAGTGTAGGGAAGTGGCTCTCCGTGTGCGACAACCGCCACCTGGGAGCTGTCCTCAGCAGCAGAAGTCAGGGCGCAACCCTCAGCCACAGAAGTCAGGGCACACAGATCTTTACGGCCGAGCAGATGCGCGACATTCCCCGACGACTCAGGATAGAGGCCTACGATGTGCAGACGGCAGGCGAGGGGCTGGCAGGGCTGCACGTGGAGAGTGTGGCGACCGACCTCTTCGAACAGGTCGACCAGATACCCGCCGACATTGACATCCGTCTGCGCTATCGTCTGCTCAGCGAGGTTTTCCATCAGGCCGTGGAGGGAAAGTTGCAGCAGTCGAAGACCAAGTTTGCCGGCTTCTTCGCCAAGGTGGACTATCTGCTCACCGAGAACCGCGACAAGATGCGCGACGCCTCTCTCTCGGCTTCGGTCAACGCCTTCCGCATCCGCTTGCGCCGTCTTCAGAATGCGCCCCTTCAAGCTTTGAATGCCCCCCGAAACCCACAGAACGCCCCCGAAGCCGTACTGACCGATGAAGAGCTGCGCCAGTCTGTCGCCCACGACACAGCCGCCCTGTGCAAGTTTATCGCCCTCGTTTACGACATTCCCGTGCCCGCCAGTCTCGACCATCGTTTCCCCTATGTCGTGGCTTCCTATTACCGTCCGCTCTATCGCAAGGGCAGCGAGATGCGGGTCATCATCGACACCTGGGACGACACCCTCATCACAGCCACCGACAGCGAGACGGGCGAGTCGTGCCGCATCTACTATCGCAAGGCCGACAACCCGTATGCGCTGGGCGACCGAGCCTATCTGGCCGACATCCTGCTCAAGGGCGAACAGCTCAACCTCATCCTGCCCCGCGAGGAGGCTGGCATCATCTATCCCGCCGTCATCATCTACAACCCCGACTATCTGATAGACGTCACCTCGCTGGCGGGATGCTTCTCCGAGCAGGAGACCGCCACCCCCTACGCCTACATGCTCAGGAAGCTGGCGCCAGCCTTCAGCAACGAGGCCATCATGCTGGGTAACTTTGCCGGACAGCTGCTCGACGAGGAGGTTTACCATGTAGACCGTCCCTACGAGAAGAGCATGGCCGATTTCAGCGCCCGCAATGCCGTGAGCCTCGCCGTGACACCCCTCTCAGACCATTTCCGCGCCGATGCCGAACTGCAGCGCCAGCACATTCGCCGTGCCGTGCAGGGAGCCCTGGCCGAGGCCTCGTCGGTAGCCTTCAGGCGCGACGGCAAGAACACCATCCTGGAGCCTTCCTTCTTCTCGCCCACACTCGGACTGCAGGCCCGTATGGACTTCATTCAGAAAGACCTCACGCTCATGGTGGAGCAGAAATCGGGCAAGGCGTCCTATAAGTCGAGCCCCGAGACACCCCGCATTCGCCCCGACCACTATGTGCAGGCGCTGCTCTATCGTGCCATCTTCAGATACAACTACGGCGTGGCCTACAAGGACTTCCATTCCTACATGCTCTACTCGAAGTACGCCAACAGCCTGCTCGACATCGCCTCGGCGCCCGACCTGCTCTTCAAGGCGCTCAGGTTGCGCAACCAGGTGGCATGGCTCGAACTGCTCCTCACGCGTGGCGGATTCCGTATTCTCGAGTCGCTCACCCCCGAGCACGTTTGCCCAGGCGAGAGCGGAACGTTGTGGGAACGCTACAAGCGGCCACAGCTACAGGCGCTGCTCGACCGGGTGCGCACGGCCACACCCTTGGAGAAAGACTATTACTACCGCTTCCTCACCTTTGTGGAGAACGAGCAGATGCTCTCCAAGGTGGGCAACCGAACCAAGGAGGAGTCGGGATTCGCCTCGGTATGGAACTCCACACTCGACGAGCGACGCAACGCCGGCAACATCTATTGCGACCTGCGCATGATGCCCATCCGACAGGTCAAGGGAATGCCCATCGAGCGGGTGGAGTTCGCCTTCGCCGACGGACAGGACAAGGACGTGTCCAACTTCCGCAAGGGCGATATCGTCTTTTTCTATACCTACAATCCCACCCTTGAGGGCGAGCCCAACGCCACACGCCACTATGTGTTCCGTGGGTCGATCGTCGACATTCACGAGACGAGGGTAGAGGTGTCGCTCCGCAATCCGCAGACCCAGCGCGAGGTGTTCGATGGCGAGGTGTGGGCGATAGAGCATGACTTTATGGAATCGTCGTACCGTGCTCTTTATCAGGGTCTTCAACTCTTCCTCGAAGCCCGTCAGGAACGCAAGGACTTGCTCCTGTTGCAGCGCAAGCCGAGAGTCGACACCACACTCACACTCCAGGGCGACTACGCCAGCCAGGGCAACACGGAGTTCAACGACCTGGTGCTGCGAGTGAAGCAGGCCCGGGACCTCTTCCTCATCATCGGACCTCCCGGCACGGGTAAGACCTCCTTCGGCATGGTCAACGTGCTGAAGGAACAGCTCATGGAGGAAGGCACGTCGGTACTGCTGCTCTCGTTCACCAACAGGGCTGTGGACGAGATGTGCAGCAAACTGGTAGGCGAGGGCATCGATTTCGTGCGCTTGGGCAGCGAGCTGGGCTGTCATGAGGCTTACCGCTCCCACCTGCTCGGCAAGCGGTCAGAGGCGTGCCGCGACGGCCGTGAGATCAGGCAGATGATAGAGCGTTGCCGTGTGTTCTGCGGCACCACTACAGCCTTCAACAGTCAGATAGCCCTCCTGTCGATCAAGCATTTCGACCTGGCTATTGTCGACGAGGCCTCCCAGATACTCGAGCCCCAGATCGTAGGTCTGCTCTCGGCGAAGAATGCACGCACGGGCGAGCACGCCATCGCCAAGTTTGTGCTCATAGGCGACGAGAAACAGTTGCCAGCCGTCGTGCAGCAACAGGAGTCGGAATCCATGGTGCAGGAACCCAACCTGCGGGCCATCCACCTCACCGACTGTCGGCTCTCGCTCTTCGAGCGCCTCATCAAGGCTTATCGCTCCGAGGGTGTCAACAACGAGTACAGCTACATGCTCACCCGCCAGGGACGTATGCACCGCGAAATAGCCATCTTCCCCAACTATGCTTTCTATCAGAACAAGCTCATCCCCGTGCCCCTGCCTTATCAGGAGGAGCCCACGCCGCTTACCTCTGAGAGCCACGACGGGCTGGAGGCATTGCTCACCACCCGCCGCATCGCCTTCGTCACCTATCCCGAGCCACGACAGACAGGACTCGACCCATGGCAGCAGGAGACCTCCGACAAGGTGAATCTCATCGAGGCCAGGATGATCGCCGCCACGGTGCATCGCATCTACCTCATGGATCCCGAGGGCTTCGACAAAGACCGCACGGTGGGCATCATCGTGCCCTATCGCAATCAGATCTCCACCATACGCAACGAGATAGACAGCTACCACATCGAACCGCTCCACGACATCATGATCGACACCGTGGAGCGCTATCAGGGAAGCCAGTGCGAGAACATCATCTACGGCTTCACCATCAGGAAATACTATCAGTTGGGATTCCTCACCGGCAACCAGTATGTGGACCGTGCGTCGGGCGAAATCATCGACCGCAAGCTCAACGTGGCGATGACCCGTGCCATGAAACATCTCATCATGATAGGCAACGCCAGACTCCTGCGCGAGAACGTCATCTTCTTCAAGCTCATGGAGTTTGCCCGTAACAGGCAGAGCTATTTCGACATCTCGCCCAGCGACTATGTGAGCGGAAACTTTGTCGTTGGTTCTGCTGGTTCTCTCGACTCTGCTGGTTCTGTCGGTTCGGCTGATTCTGTCGGTTCGCTCGATTCTTGCGATGGACAGAGAAATGCGTTTTTCCCGGTCGTGGAATTATCATCTGATGAAACCTTTGACCGTACGTTTCGTACGGTCGTCGAAGAGCCCGTCAAGGGCGATGCGATGACCCGTTGGCCCCAGTATGTTTTGGGCAACGAGTTTGCCACCAACCAGGCGCTCATCGACTATGGAAGGAGCCATTTCGTGCAATCCAAAATCATTCAGACCGACCTCAAGGACACCTCGGGCAGAAACCGGATGCGCACCTTCACGCCCGCCGACCAGGTGCTCGTTTACTGTCACAACATGATGCCTGCCCACTATGCCTGCGCCAAGCTGATGTACGGCTCGGTTCGGGAGTGGGTGGAGGAGAGGCTCTCCTCCACCTCCCTGCGCACCATCTCGGTGCATCTGGGTTGCGGACCGGCCACCAATGCCCTGGCTTTCATGCAGGTTTTCGGCGACAAGATAGGATGTTTGGAGTACGAGGCAGTCGACATCTCGGAGAGCATGCATCAGATGGGCGAGCGGATGCTTCATGCCGCTTACGCCGACCGGGTGGTTTATCACAAGCTGAGCCATTTTGAGGAGTTGAATGACGATGATTGGAATGCTTTGTCCAGCGTTCCTACGGTCATCTTCTTCCATTTCTCGTACATCTTTGCGAAAATCGGTCCCCAGTCAGCCGAGAAGTTGGCTACACGCATCGCTTCCGTCATGGCTGCCCATCCTCTCAACAGATATGTTTTCTTCATCCAGCAAGCCGATGCCGACCGTAGTCTCAAGAGTTATCGTGTGTTCCGCAAGGCGCTCTCCGCCCGTGTTCATTTCTTGAAGGGGGGCTGCGCCTCGGCAGTATGGAATACGAGAGCCCTTGCCTTTCCGTTCTCTTATGAGATTTGGGAGGGATAGCTTCCTGAGGAGCCCAGCGAACATACTGTTTGCTCAAGTTTCGCAAGAGTCCGTTTCTCTCTCTCAGGGCTTATCATTTTTTAAGGGGTCTGAATCTGGTGAACGACTGTTCTAAATGTCACGAAATAAGGAATATATGTACTCTTTGATTTTTTTTCGAATGCAAAACTATTTCGTAATTCAAGTTTTTTGATTACCTTTGCAGCCGTATGAAAAAAATAAAGATGAGATTTATCTGGGCGATGGTTGGCCTGTTGGGGCTGTCGCTCGTCAGTTGTGACAAGGTGTTCGACGTGCATCCCTATGATGTGAATATCAAGGGAGAGAAGAATGTCAACGCCAAGCAGATAGTGAAGATAGAGGAGGCGACGAAGGACAAAACCACCTTTCGTTTCGCCTTTATCAGCGACTCACACCAGTGGCTCAATGACCTGAGTGACGAGGTGAGCGACATCAACCGCAGGCCAGATATCGACTTTGTGATTCATGGTGGCGACATGACCGACTTTGGTGGCACAAAGGAATTTCTCTGGACTCGCGACCGGCTCAAGAAACTCAACAAACCCTTTGTGGCACTCTTGGGCAATCACGACTGTCTCGGTACAGGGACAAAGGCTTACCAGGTGACTTTTGGCAATCCCAACTTTGCTTTTATCGCAGGCAGAGTGAAGTTTGTGTGCCTCAATACCAATGCCATCGAGTACGATTATTCGCAACCAGTTCCCAATTTCGACTTTATCAAGGCCGAGTGGACCAATCGGGCAGATGAGTTCGACCGCTCAGTCGTTTGTATGCATGCCCCTCCTTTCTCCGAGCAGTTCAACAATAACGTGGCAGAACCCTTCAATGATTACATCCACAAGCTGCCCCAGCTGATGTTCTGTCTCGACGGTCATGGCCATCACATTCGCATACAGGACCTCTATGATGACGGTACTATCTTCTATATGACAGCGAGTGCCAAGGAGCGAAAGTATTATATATTTACCATTACTCCCGACGATTACAGTTATGAGATTATTGATTTTTAGGATATTTCTTCTTTTGTTTCTGATGCCTGCATGTGTTCAGGCGCAACAGAACGCCGTGGCAGATACAACGTTGGCTGCTCGCGACACGGTGGTGAAACATAGTCGCTATGACAACCGCATTCACCGTTATCGCCGCTACTGGGGAGCACTCATCCCTACGCAAACCATCCTGCAGACTTGTGGCAACATGGGACTGTTCTCCTTCGGAGTGGGCTGGGATTATGGCAAGCATCGCCAGTGGGAGACGCAGTTGCTCTTCGGTTACATACCGAAATATGACTCCAACAGTGCCAAGATGACGATGACCCTGAAGCAGAATTATATACCCTGGTCGGTGACGATGGGTCATGGCTGGGCCTTCGAGCCTTTGGAGTGTGGCTTGTATTTCAACACCGTCTTTGGCTCAGATTTCTGGACGAAGCAGCCGTCAAAGTATGGCAGTGGCTATTATCCTTTCTCCACACGCATCCGCCCCAACATCTTTGTGGGAGAGCGTTTCACGGTAGATGTGCCCGAGAACCGCCGCAAGTTTGTGAAGAGTGTCACCTTCTTCTACGAGCTGAGCACCAACGATATTTATTTCATGCGTTTCTATCGCAATGGTTCTGCCGGTTTCTGGGATGTCTTCGGCTTGTCATTAGGCATCAAGACGCAGCTGTTCTGATGGGACATGTGATAGTTGAGCCGATCTTACCTCAATTCGGGATAAAATAGCGATTAGTTGCATGTGAAGACTGATACACGAAACTAACGTTTTCAACCGAATTCCTTTTGTACATCGAAGCAGGGACAGGCTTTGGCGGCGAACTCGTTGTGGCCGTGGACGGTGGCGAGAGGAAACTCTTCCTGCAGCTGTTCTACGAGTGCATGGAGCGAGGCTTTTTGTGCTGCCGTCCGAGTGTCCTTGGGCTTGCCGTCGGTCGACAGACCACCGATATAGCAGATGCCGAGACTGATCGTATTGTGACCTTTGCAGTGTGCGCCAATCTGGCGCTTCGACCTGCCTGCGTGTATGCTGCCGTCACGATATATCACGAAGTGATAGCCGATGCCGTTGAAGCCTCGCTGGCGATGCCAGCGGTCGATGTCCTCGACGGTGAAGTCCTTGCCCTCTGTTGTTGCACTGCAATGAATGATGATTTCTGTTATTTTTCTCATGATTTTTTCTTTTTTTGATGTTATATTTTTAATAAGGAGTTAAGGGAGTTAAGGAGTTATCGCTCCCTTCGGTCGCTGAGGAGTTAAGACAAATGTCTTGAGGAAATATTTAATGTTTAGTGTTTGATGTTTAATTTCAAGTCCACAAAGCTATTGTCTTAACTCCTTAACTCCTTAACTCCTTAACTCCTTAACTTCTTCCCCAGCAAAACAATAACACTTGCTCCTAATGCGATGATGCCGAGGTAGGCGAGGAACTTGGTGAAAGGCGGTGTGTAACGCTCTTTCTTCACCACAGGCACTTGCTTGACAACAGGGATTGTATCGGTTCGAGTCTTATAGACTGTATCTCTGAGGAGGCGGTATCGAAACTCAGTTTTCGCTCTGTCGTAAAACACCGTGTCTGCCTTGTGCTCGATGCGCTGCCATCGGTCGATATAGACCGAATCGTATTTCACCTTGCTGAGCAAAATGGTGTCGTGCGTAGCGGAATGCACAGGCACGATGTCAGTAGTGTTGCTGGTTGTCTTGCAACTGCTCAACAGGAGCAGAAACAGAAACAAGATAAACGCTATGAGTCTGGCTAAGAGTCTGTTCTTTGCTGGATTTACAGTTAGTTTCATGCTGTTCGGTCTTTAATAGTGATAGTAACGTCTTTGTTTTTATTATTGACAAATCGCTTGATGCGGTTGCAAATATAGCTGTGATACTTCTGTGTATGAACGAGTAAACCACTTGTTCTATATTCGCCTACATTGATACTCCCCTTGACGCAAGTAAAAGGTCCATTGTAACATTCAAATCGAGTAGCCTTTGATCTGCCTATCCAGACGAGCCCCTTTTTGCAACTTATGGTGTGGCAACCTAAGGGAAGGTGCAGCGAGGGGTGTTCACAAGTATTGCATAAAAACTTTCCATTTATATACAGGTTCCCATGAACTCCCCATCGAGTATAGTTTGTTCTGATAAGAAAAATTTCTATTTTCATATTTTAATTGCTTTAAAAGTTGATTTTGAAAATGACAAAAATGACTTTGACAAAAATGACAAGTTTTTGAGACTTTTATACAACTGTCGATATTTTTGTATATCTTAAGTCCGGTTGCTGTACAACAAGTCCCTGTTTCTTCCAGTTCTTCAGCATCTGCTTTACCATCATACTCGTAACCCCAGAACCTTTCACAACCAAACTTTGTTGCATGGCCATTTCCTCAGTAAAAGTAGAATCCAGTCGCTCAAATATGGTGTCGTTCTTGCCTCGATGGGTACGGCCTGTAGTGGTCTGTCCAGCATACTCTCTCGACGAGAAGGCTGCCTCGATTCTTTCTCTAAAGAAATAAAGGGCATTTTCCATCAGATAGTCGGCGATGACATCAAATAATGAAAGCATGGAGGCTGTTTGCGCCTTGACGATCATGTCTTTCCACATCTCTGGTTCCTCCTTGAGTATCTTTTCTGCGCCTTGAAAACCATGTGCCTTGATTAGTTGTTCAGCTACATCACACAGCATGATACAGGTCATCATCCGCATGGTTGTTGGGCAGATTCTGAAACGCTGACGAGCCTTTATTTTGTCGTCATTTTTCATTGTTTCAAGACGTATCTCTTCCAACCATTCACGCCCCTTTTTCTCCAGCTCCTCGAGAACGACATCTCCGCTCATCAGCGGCAGCAAATGTGCTATTTGGGATATTTGCTCACGCTGTCCATTATTCAGGACATACAGGTTTTCGGTGAGAGCGGCAAACGTATTGTCGGGTGTTCTTGCCACAGCTATACGGCTCTGAAAACCATCCGTATAATTGCTTACTACACGATAGAGCGCATCAGGAGTGCCGCACATTGTAACGTTCCAAAGCAACCTGTCGATATGGACATTTACGGCATCCGCACTCTTTGCCTCGCGTTCGTAACTGGTTCCGTCGTATGCCTGACGAAGCATCACAGAAAAATCACTCAGTCCAGAACGCCATTTCTGTGCTACGGTGTCAGCTTCGGGTGTAAAAGAAAATGCGTGTTTGCCTTCGGTATTTGAGAGGCGGTCGGCAAGGTTGGCGACAGTATTGTTCAGAGTCAGGATGCGAATGGGCAACTTTGGCTCCTCTGGCTGTTCCTTCTTGTTTTTCGCAGCACGCTTCTTTGCTCGCCAGTCCTCTTCCTGCTGAAGGTAAACTTTATCCATCTGCTTCATTTCTTTCGTCCATGACGCAATCAATGGGTCGATGCTACCCTTTCCTGATGCAAAGTCACCGGCAATATAAGAGATAAGGTTGAGCGAATTGTATCTGCCGTGCACCGAGATTTTGACACCAGTCGCAAGGGTTCCTATCACAGGACAGATTGCTACAAGAGCTGGCATGGCGAGGTGTGGACCCACAGAGTCAACTGACTCTCGAACGCCTTGCGGCAGCGATGGCAGGGCATGATAATAAAACAATTCGTCCTGCTCGTTGATGTCATCCAAAGCCTGCTCGATATTTTCTGTATTGCTGCCTTTGCTTTCCTTGATGGCTGCCAGCACATCCTTAAGCCTTTTGGGCATTCTTGCACGTTTTTCAGCAAGGGCTGAGTCAATGCAAGCCTGCTTTTCGGCCTCAGGAAATCCATCGTAACAAGGAATTACCTTGTCCAAAAGTTGGCGGTCGAAGCCACAAATGTGGCGCAGATTGACTGCCAGTTCGAAGGTCAGCGTGTTACGGTTAGAGCGAACAGGCTCATGTCCGTCGTTATAGAGTTCCCACCATTTGTGGATGATTTCCGAATAGGGGATTCCGCAGTAGTTGAGTGGTTCTGAGGAGGCTGTTTCTGTTGTCTGCTCAGACTGTTCGACCTGATGATTTTCAGTATTCTCGGATGCAGGGTTTTCAGATTGATTCTGCTGCTCTGCTGCTGTATTTTCTGCTTTGATTTCAGCCTCTTTCTGAGGTGCTGCAACCTCCCAGGGCTTGTAGTGCTTGTTGACCTTATGTGCTCCTTCTGGCAACACTTCCTGTCCATATTTTTCTCGTTCTTCCAGCAACTTTGCCTCTGCCTTGACGGCAGCTTCATCATAAGAGTCAGCGAAGAGTTCGGGTGAGAGATAGAGCAAGTCGTCAGCGGCGGCTGTTGTAGTGAAATACACTCGGTTGATGTCGTGAGCCGAAGTGTCCATCTCGCATTGCAGCATCGTAGCCAAGCGCACCTGATTCTCCAAGATGGTTTTTCCCTGCTCTCGCTTGCATACCACGTGTCCGCCCTGTCGGGCACTACGTTCCAGCATCAGAAGTCCATATTTCCCAGGGTCTTGCAGCAACTTTTCTGCAGCGATTTTAAATGACTCAGGGTCGTCGAGGTCGAAACCGAAAGCCTTGCTGGGCAACTTGTTTCCCTTCACGGTTCCACCAGGATAATGTCCTGAATAATTCATCTGTACCAATCGCCTTTTGGCAGCATCATTTCCGTTTCTTGCCAGTCGAAGGTTTGCCATTTGCTGGCTGCTGTTACGCAGCTCTCTGTACTCCTGTTCTGAGGTGATGGGGCGGGCGACCTTGCGCCCTTTCTCCACCTTGATATAATAGCAACTCATCGATGATTAATGTTTCAATTGATACTCTACAACCGCTTCACTTGCGTCTTCAGCTTCGTCTGCAAGTACATCGCCGATATTCACGCCCTCGTCGCAGTAAACCTTGAGGGTCAGCTGTATAGCTCCGTCAGCTGTTTTGCTTACTCTGCCATGAGCCAGCTTCTTAATCAGCTGCGAAAGAGGCTTTTTCTTTGGCTGTGCCACAAAGTCGAAGGTGCCGTCGGACATCTGTTGCGCCACACCTCGCATTCGCAAACTTGGCACTCGGTTCTTGCCTATAAAGTCGGGTGCAAACATAAAATATTTGCTCTCGTCGTAGTAAGCCACGCCTGCTATCTGGACGTGCTGCACACCTGTATTTGTGTTCAACACATTTGTTTTGTTGTTATTCTTTTTCATAATCTGTTGTTGTTTAGATGAGCGAAAGAAGTGTGTAAGTTTTAGTTTGCGCAAATTGTCCCGAGACATTTCTTACGCCACCTTTTCAACTCAGATTAATTAATGATTTTGACCTGTACGGTTTTAACTACCCAATACGCCCTGTAAGGGCAGAAGCTCTTAGCCCAGGGCATCGCCCTGGGTATTTATGGGCGAAAAACCTGTCGCCCTGTAAGGGCAAAAGCTTTAAAACTCCCGACAATTTTTAAGGCTGTTGCCCTTACAGGGCGCCTTGCTGACTGCCATTATACCCAGGGCGATGCCCTGGGCTAAGAGCTTCTGCCCCTTCAGGGCGTGCCAACAGTACAGGTTGAAATCGTTGTTATAGTCCTGGTTACTTTTTGACTGAAACTTCTGCCTCATCAGCCCGTACTTAAACTACTTGCGAAACTCGAGTAACTTCTATACTTGCGAAACTTGAGTAACTTCTGAACTTGCTAAAGTTCAATAAGTGTATAAATACCTGAAAGCATGACAATAAGAAAAAAAGCAATTCAACAAAGCCAAAAGCAAATCACACGCAAACGATTACGTAGAAAATCTAATTTTAGACAAAATGGATTCATTGCTTTTTAACATATTTTTCGTATCTTTGCAGCCGAAAAGAAAGTGCAATCGATTGCATAAAAAATGCATCGTATAAGTTCTCGACTGCGACCGCTATACGGGGATGTTTAAAACAGACTACCATCAAAAATAACTAAAGAAAAAAATCAGCGGTGCATAGACTTACAGTAGAAGAATGAGTAATATAAAACAGCTAAATAAGCACAAAAACAACCTGTTGGCGGAATTAATTTAGTGCATACTTAATTCTGCCAATGGGCTTGT
>ENA-OYYX01000303-OYYX01000303.1-human-gut-metagenome-genome-assembly--contig:-NODE-303-length-17115-cov-13.925615_pt1 | contig 17115 bp, 15 predicted proteins | sample MGYA00244070_ERZ653464 | MGnify/ENA primary metagenome ERZ653464 (study PRJEB26926, sample SAMN06165152) | human gut metagenome | biome: ENVO:00009003; feature: ENVO:2100002; material: ENVO:00002003...
GTGCAACTTTTTACTCATATTTATCAACTTAAATTAATTCCGCCAACGGGTTTAATTTAGGTTTTAAGCTCCACTTTTCCTTATACACCTTTTAAATATATTTACTCTCATATATCTTATTACAATATAAATATAAAAAAGGGAAGCAGTTAATAAAATAGGTTATTACTTTCGACTGCAAAAATAAGTAAAAATCAATCAACGGGAGTGAACCTCAGTTTTTTGTTGTGAACCTCAGTTTTTTAACGTGAACGTGCGGTGGATTCAGTATTTTTTAACTAAATCCACCGCACGTTCACGTTGATTTTGTTCCTTTCAAGCAGTTTTTATACCTATATTGTGCTTTTATATCATTTTTCCCTCCATACGGATAAGGTTGTTGAATATCCCTATTTGCGGAAGTTGAGTAAAGCGAAAGTTCAGTTAAGTAAAAAAGGTAAAAAGTTCAGTTCACATACTTCTCTATCAGGTCGTAGTCGAAGTCTTTGAGTCGCTTTCTGGCATTGGTGAGTCCCCATCTGTTCTTGAAACCGCACAGCTCGGCAGCGGCTTCCTGTCCTATGTTGGCAGAAGAGTCGGACGCCATCAGCCTTTCGTAATGACGGATGCGGAAAGCGTTGACCAGTCTGTAGAATCCCACTTGTGTGATGAAGGTGCCTGCCAGAGTGTGGTTCATCGAACTGACATCGCGCACCACTTCTATTCGCTTCAAGCTGGGTTCCAGATATCTGCGGCTTACGATGGTCAGCACCTCGTTCTTTACCGACTCCCAGTTTTCCTGTTTTATCTGCAACCTGCTGTTTTCCCTGTTGCGCTCCTGTAGTTCCGGTTCGTCGTCGGCATTTTCTATATCTTTGATATTTGTTTCCTCCATTGTTTGGTTGTCTGCCGACTGCACTATTTGTTCGAAGAATTCAGTTTCTTTAAGAACTCGTTCCATGTTGTCCTGCGCTATCGTGTCCATGCCTTCCTGTCCCTGTGCAGAAAGAATCAGTTTGTTGGGATGCAGAATTCTGCAGAGGAATCGTATTTGCCATGCTGCAAGGAGCAGGTCGATGAAGGCTTTCAGCAGTTGGCTGTCAACGAGGAATTGGACCACATCACCAAGAGCCACATCACGGGCAGGTAAAGTATCTTCTTGGCGAAGGCAAAAGGAAAGTCGGAATCACTCGAGAAGTTCTGTGTGTGGTATTCGTCAACCTTCCTGATGAGCCATCTGCCTACTCTTGTCATACGTATGGACAGCAGGATGCTCATGCCTCCTACGACACATTCCCATTGCAGTTTGTAGGGCAGAAGAATCTCCTCCGCATGGAAAACCACAATGGTGAACAAACCTCCGAGCAGCAGGAAAGGGGTGAGGAAATAGAAGATGGACGACACCTTTCGCCACATCTTTCCCATATGGAAATAGCGGTGGTAGAGCATGGCAAAGCATACGGGATAGTAAAGAATGCCAAAACTTCGTGCGAAAAACCATGTTCCGGAATCGGCGGGGCACAGTACGTATGGCAACTGCAAGGCGGTGGCAGCAAAGAAGAAAGTCATCTGCCGGCGAGCAGGATAAAAGTAATCGCCCTGCTTGTCGAAAGGATGGCACATGTGACACCATCTCACTATGGCACAGAATGTGCCAGACAGGATGACAGTATAGCATGCCAATGAGTAGAAAAACTCTACCTGGAAAAATAGTTGGTATATTCATCTGTGATATCATCTTTTTGGGTTAGTAATTCTGGCTTCGCAAGTTGGGAAGTAATTGTAACAGAACTTGCTAAAGTTCTTTGAGGTATAGATTCGCGCCATTATCTCAGTTTGCAAAAATAGTAATAAAATTGCGAAAAAGCAAGCAACTTCCAAGTTTTTTGTCTTTTTCTTCTTCTAATTGAAATATAAGTTGTATCTTTGCACTCGCAAATGCGCTTGTGGCGAAATTGGTAGACGCGCTAGACTTAGGATCTAGTGGTTCAGGCCGTGTAGGTTCGAGTCCTATCAGGCGCACATGATAAAATCCTAACTGCTTGATATTGAGCTGTTAGGATTTATGTCTTTATGAAATTGCCGAGTTTTTGCCGAGTTAATTTTCTTATATCTGTTATATTCTCGGCAAATTCATTTTTTATATTCAAAATCCTGTCTTTAAAATCTATGGTTGGATATATTAATATGATTTTATTGAATATACTCCTTATTTACGCATAAAAAATACGTTATAGTTTGAAAAATTGAATTTAATTCACTATCTTTGCACTATATTTTTTGGGCAATATGGAAGATATAAACAGAATAAAGCTTGTATTGGTAGAAAAGAAACGTACAAATAAATGGCTTTCAGAACAGATGGGAGTTACACCTTCCACCGTATCGAAGTGGTGTACAAACTCGTCACAACCAGATTTGAGCAGTCTATTAAAAATTGCAGACTTGCTTGAAGTGGATTTGAGAGAGTTAATTGTGCGTGAATACAAATCTTATCTATTATCGCAAGAGAACAACAAATAAGTAATGTTAGTCAATGGTATCGAAATAGAAATTGAGCACAAGCCCATCAAGAACTTACATTTGGCAGTTTATCCGCCAAATGGGAAGGTTCATGTGTCTGCTCCAAACGAATATACAGATGAACAAATAAAGCTGTTCATCCTTAAAAAATGGGTATGGATAACCTTAAAACGAAAGGAAACGATGTCCTATACCATACAAGACGAAAGGGAATATATTTCTGGAGAAGCACATTTCTTCAAAGGTGAACTTTATCGACTGAAAGTTATTAGGGACAAAACTTGTACTCATCATGTAGAGATACAAGGGGACTACATTATTATATATGTGTCAGAATCTACTTCCAAAGAAAATATAGCCAATGTGTTATGGACTTGGTACAAAGAACAATTAACACCAATAATGGAACGGCTTGTTGATAAATGGGAACAAATTCTTGGGGTGAAAGCAGCAAATTGGACAATTCAACAAATGCAATCCAGTTGGGGCAAGTGCCACAAAGAAAGTGGCAAAATCATGTTCAACCTCCAGTTGGCAAAGAAGCCATTAAACTGTATTGAATATGTGGTAGCTCATGAACTCACTCACCTCATTGAGCAGAACCATACAGACAAGTTTCGGCACATTCTTGGAACATACCTTCCAGGATGGCAAAAAATAAAAGAACAATTAAACGAATTTCCTCTATAAGAAATATGGCAAACTATCAAGAACAGAAAGAACGAGAGTATCAAAATGCTCTCGTCAAGCGTTTCCAAGAAGAACTTGGATATACTTATCTTGGCAACTGGCAGTATGCCAAAGGTGCTAATGTAAACAATATGGGTGTAGCCAACTCACCGATATTGGATGACGAAGTACGCTCTTTTCTGAAAGAACAAGGTCGTACAGAAATGCAGATAGAGGATGTTTTGGTAAAATTGAAGGATAAGGCTCGTCTTGGTGATTCCAAGATGAGTAGTCTCATACAGTGCAATACAGATTTGTACGATACACTGATAATGGGTATTAAGTCACAACCATCACCAGAAGAGAATCATGAAGATGTAATGTTTTTCGATTTCGACCATCCACAAAACAATCATTTTGCGATTGCAGAAGAGGTTAGTTATATAGACCCTCTCCTTGGCAAAAACAAGCGTCCCGACATTGTGGTTTATGTAAACGGAATAGCACTTGCAGTCATTGAACTGAAACGAAGTTTGGTCAACTACGAGGAAGGCATTAAACAACATCTTAGCAACGAACGTGATTTTATACCATCATTTTTTACCACAACACAGTTCACCATTGCCTCAAATGATGATGTGGAGTTTCGTTATGGAACAATAGGTACTCCTCTTCCCTTTTGGTGTAAATGGAAAAGAGATACAAATAAAGTTGGTGACACTATTACAGAGAAAGAAGCATACCGTCTGTTTTTCGACAAGGAGAACTTTATGTTCTTCTTTCATTATGGTGTACTGAATGATGGTGGTATTAAGAAAGTATTACGCCCTCATCAGATATATGCCATTAAAGCAGCTGCTAAAAGAATGCCTCAAAAAGAAAGTGGAGTTATTTGGCACTCGCAAGGCTCAGGAAAGAGTCTTACTATGGTAGCTTTGGCTTCTTATATCCAGAAGAACTTTTCCAATCCTCGTGTCGTTGTAATCACCGACCGAAAGGAACTTGACTTACAGCTTGCTGGTACTTTTGTAAAGGGAGGCAACAAACTTCATCATGCAGAATCGTGCAGCGACCTTCTTGATACATTAAACAAGGGAGACGAATGGCTAATCTGTTCGTTGATTCATAAGTTTGGAGTGCATAACCACAATGATGAAGCCGAAAAGGATGAGTCTGGGACTAAAGTAAACCTTGATGAGTACCTGAACGAGTTACAAACTATTATTGCACAAAAATATGGAAATCATTTCAGTGTAAAAGGTGATAATATCTTCGTTTTTGTTGATGAATGTCATCGAACCCAGAGCGGTCGCCTCCATGAAGCAATGCGTGCTATCATGGGAAAGGAAATCATGCTTATAGGTTTTACCGGCACACCTTTACTGAAGAAAGACAAAGGAGACCCATACAATGCCATTAAGAGCATGTCAGAACGCACATTCGGACCATATATCCACAAATACCTTCACAAACAAGCAGTTGAGGACAAGGTTATCCTTGACCTACAATATGAATACCGCAATGTGGAACAGCAACTTACGAGCAAAGAGAAGGTTGACCAAAAGCTTGCTGCACTTACAGCAGGGCGTGAACTTACCCCAGAGCAAAAGCAAATGGTGGAAGAACGTTGGGCAACAATGGAGCGTATCTATTCCACAAAAGAACGCATAGAACGTATTGGTTACAGCATTCTCGATGACTTGAATTATGGCTTACTGAAACACGATTGGTGTAACGCCATGCTCATAGCAGGCTCAATTTTCCAAGCCTATCGTTATTATAAGTTTTTCTCAAGTAGCGATTTGAAAGGTAGATGTGCAGTTGTAACAAGTTACGACCCTACGGACAGTGATATAGCCAACAACTCTGCCGATAATAACAAGACTACAGAAGCAAAGTTCAAGTACGACTGGGCGAAGAAATCGTTTGAAGAAGCTGGAGTAAAGAATGCTGATGCGTATGAAAAGTGGGCAAAAGAGCATTTCGTGAAGCGTCCTGCCCAGATGAAACTTTTAATTGTAGTCAACAAGTTGCTTACTGGCTTTGATGCCCCTTGCGCCACTATTCTCTATATAGATAATGAGATAAAAGACCATACGCTGTTCCAAGCAGTGTGTCGTGTCAACCGACTTGGCGAGGACATCAAAGATGACAAGGGCGACATTATAGTCAAGACTCACAAAGAATTTGGACGCATTGTTGATTTCAAGAATCTTTTCAACAGCATAGAAAATGTTGTCACCAAGTTCAATGATGGTTCAGGTTTTGAAGGACTCGATGATGTGGACATAGATGGACTTCTGGATAGTGCAGTGAATAAATGCAAGGAAAAACTTCTTGCAGCCACAGAAGCATACGAGGGATTAAAAACTATTTGGGAGAGTAAAAGTTTGAACGACTTGGAGGCTTTGTCTGAATATTATATCAAGGAATATGATGGCGAAGAACCTGCGCAAGCTCGCCGTAACATCATGTATAGTATTACAGGAAGTATGGTCACGGCATATAACAACATGTCGGACTATTTCTCAAAAACAGATTTCACGGCAGAACAAATAAATCATTTCGCCTCACTTTCACGAGAAGCGGGAACGGTTCAGCGAAAAGTCAAGCAAAAATCAGGTGATGACTTTGACCCAAAGACGCTTGACCCCGATATGCGTCAACTTCTTGACCAACACATTAGCGCGGAGGATGCAGAAACATTCATTCCTTCATCGGCAGATTTCTCATTTCTTGACCTCATCAATGACTCTACAAACACTGAAGAAGCAACCGAAAAAGCCATCCACGAAGCAGGAGGTAATGCCAATGGAGCAGCAGAGGCTATCGAAGGTAAGGCTCGCCGAGTAAACACAGACTGGAACAGCGGTGATGTGGAGGAATATAAACTTTTCAGTGACAAATTGCAGGCACTCCTTGAAGAGCTAAAGGCTCGCAATGCCACGGCAAAAGAAAAGATAGAAGCTCTAATAGAACATATTAAGGCTATCAAACATGGCAACGATGCACCATCCGACTTGGCAAACAAGCGTAGTAAAGCCCTATGGAACAATCGTGCCACATGGCATGCTCCAGAAGACAAAGATGAGACTATCCGCATCATCAAGACAATAGATGAATTCATATACAAGAATGCTGGGCGTAATTGGCAAGACCCTGACAGCAACGCAAGTTGGGACTTACGTGATGACTTACAGGCTTTATTCCCAGCAATGACAGAGCAAGACATTTATGAAATTTACCGCCTTGCTTCACAGAACTCATAATTAATATACAAATAATATGGCTATAAAAAAATCACAATTATACAGTGCACTTTGGGAGTCATGCAATGCTTTGCGTGGCTCTATGGATGCCAGTCAATATAAAGACTACGTTCTCATCGTTCTCTTCATCAAATATCTATCAGACAAAGCTGGACAACCTGGCTTCCGCCTGAAAGTTCCTGAAGGGTGCTATTTCAAAGATTTTGTTGCTCTCAAACAAAACGCCAAAATTGGAGAGCTTATCAACCAAAAGCTGGAGGCTATCAAGGAAATGAACGCCCGACAGATAGGCGACCTTGCCCTTCCTAACTTCAATGATCCAAACAAGTTGGGCAGTGGTAAGACTATGGTTGATACCTTATCTCGATTGATTGCTGTTTTTGAGAACGACGCACTTGATTTCTCACGTAACCGTGCAGCTGACGACGATTTGTTGGGCGATGCTTACGAGTACTTAATGAAGAATTTTGCTGCAGAAAGTGGTAAGAGTAAGGGACAGTTCTATACTCCTGCTGAGGTGAGTCGTGTCATGGCGAAGGTGCTACGAATCAACGAACTTGACCGTGCCGAGCAAACCATTTACGACCCTACATGTGGTTCTGGCTCTCTCTTGCTTCGTGCTTTGGCAGAAGCAAGCAATCCTCGTGTGTCTATCTGTGGACAAGAAAAAGACAGTAGCACGGCTGCATTGGCAAAACTCAATATGCTTCTCCATGGAGTAAGCAATGCAGAGATAAAGGTGGGAGATACTTTGGGCAATCCTCAGTTCACTCAATATGGTATGTTGAGCACCTTTGATGTTTGTGTGTCAAACCCTCCTTTTTCACAGAAGAACTGGCTTGCCTCAGACATGCTTCCTGACCAATATAATCGTTGGACAGCCAACCTGTTACCACCAGCAAAATGTGGAGACTATGCTTTTTTACTGCACCTCATCAGTTCCATGAAAGCTGATGTTGGACGTGGCGCTTGCATCTTGCCTCATGGTGTACTATTTCGTGGAAATGCCGAATATGATATCCGTAAAGATATAATCGAAAAACATTACATCAAGGGTATAATCGGTTTACCTCCAAATATTTTCTTTGGTACAGGTATTCCTGCTTCCATCATCATCATCGACAAGAAAAACAAGGATTGCCGTAAGGGCATCTTTGTCATTGATGCCAAAGACGGCTTTACGAAAGATGGTGCGAAGAACCGCCTTCGTGAACAGGACATCAAACGTATCGTGGATGCTTGGGATGCTCAGCAAACCATACCACATTATTGCCGATTGGTAGAATGGAGTGAGATTGAGAAGAATGACTACAATTTGAATATTTCTCGTTACATCCAACCTATAGACACTGAGATTCAGCACGACATAGAAGCTCATCTGCATGGTGGGCTTCCAGCAACCGATGTTGAAAACATGGAAATCTTTTGGAAGGCTTGCCCAACTTTGAAGGATAAACTTTTCTGTGATGTCAACAATGGGTACTATTCCTTAAAGCCTAAAAAAGAAGAAGTCAACGATGTCATAGACAACGATTCATCCTATAAAGCACAAGGGGAGGCTTTTGCCAAGGTATTAAATGGATGGAAAGAAGATGTCGAACCAAAGATGATGGCTATCAATCAAGGTGTCCATCCAAAAGAATTGATTGCCGACTGGTCTGAAAGTCTATTAGCGAAAACTATGGAGCATAGTGGACTCGTAGATGCTTATGATACCTATGATGTCCTGCTAAACTACTGGGCAGATACCATGCAAGATGACTGTTATATGATTTCCAACGACGGGTGGACTTATCCAGAAGTGAAAGCCATCAAGGTAAAGGAAGTCAAGGAAAAGAAAAACAAGAAGGATAATGGCAGCGATACTGAAAGCAATAAGTCTAAGACAAAAGAGATACCTTGTATGTATGACGAGATAGTATGCGACCTTCTTCCTGTAAACATCGTACTCGATGAATATTTTTCAGACGAGAAGCATCATATTGATACTCTAAAGGTAAAACAAGAAGAAATCGAGTCTTTGATGCAAGAAATAACAGAGGAGCACGAGGATGATTTCAATGGCTATGACAAGGTTAATGAAATAAGAGCAGCATACAAATCTGCAACTTGTAAGAAACCGATAAAAGGGGAAAAGGAAATTTTGTTGACTTTGGCAGATATGCCAAGCAACAACAAAAATGCAAAACTTGCAAGAAACGCTTTCATTACGGAGCATCAAGACGTTTTTGCTGGATGGGAAAAATTCAACAAAACGGACATCAAGAGAAGAATTGGTGAAATTGAGAACTTCCATCCCCTTCTTTCCGACACGCTTGTTGTGTTTAAGGAGTATCTTGACAAAAATGACGAATTGACTTCTCTGAAAGCTCAAACCAAGGAACTGACGACAACACTGACGAATAAGGTGGTAGAGAAATACGCCGCTCTCACTGAGGATGAAATTAGAACACTTGTTGTTGAACGCAAGTGGCTCGCCACGGTCATTGGTGGTTGCATGGCATTGATGCAGTCTGTCATCCATCGAATTGGTACAGAAGTTGCTTCGCTTGTGGAGCGGTACGAGAATACACTACCTGAATTGACAAAAGAGGTGAGTGAGAACGAAAATGAGGTAAACGGCTACCTTGCCGAAATGGGTTTTACACTTTAACGAAGAAACAACATGCTTAGTGAAAGTCAAAATATAGAATATAAAGAATCTTGGCGAGACGAATATCTGAAATGGATATGCGGTTTCGCCAATGCACAAGGCGGTCGCATTTTTATCGGTGTGAACGATGAAAAACAAGTGATAGGTCTGCCTGATGCCAAGAAGCTGATGGAAGACATTCCTAACAAAATTGTCAACTACCTTGGCATCGTGGAAGATGTAAACCTACTTACAGAAGGAGAAAAAGAATACATCGAGATTGTGGTGACATCAAGCAGTATGCCTGTGGCTTACCGTGGTGTTTACCACTATCGTAGTGGTTCTACCAAGCAAGAACTAAAGGGACTGTCATTGCAGAACTTTATCTTGAAAAAGATGGGGTGGTCATGGGATGATATGCCAGTCGCCGGAGCCACGCTAAACGACATAGACCGTCAAGCTATCGACTACTTCTTGCGTAAAGGCATTGAAGTGGGACGAATTTCGGGTGACGCCTATACTTCATCTACTGAAGCTGTGCTGCGAAGCCTGAACTTGATAACTGAGGAAGGACAGCTCAAGCAAGCCGCCTTGTTGCTCTTTGGCAAGAACCCGAAGAGATTCTTTGTGTCTTGCGATTTCCGTATCGGTCGTTTCCACAATGACGAGAGCGACTTGATCACACAGGATGTTGTAGAAGGAAATATCCTGCAAATGGTAAACCGCATCATTGAATTGTTGCGTTCCAAGTACCTTTTGTCTCCTATTCACTACGAAGGGATAACACGTATAGAGCAATTGGAAATACCCGAGGATGTGTTGCGTGAGGCTATTTGCAATGCCATCGTACACCGTGACTATATGGGTGTGCATACACAAATGAAAGTGTACGATGACTGCATTATGCTTTGGAACGATGGCAAACTGCCCGAAGGCATTGACCAAGAAAAGTTGTTCGCAGAACATGCTTCACAACCTCGCAACCGCAACATAGCCAATGCCTTCTACAAGGCGGGCTTTATCGAGACATGGGGACGTGGCATCAACAAGATACGTCAAGGCTTGAAAAAGATGGGACTTCCTGAGCCTAAAATCGAGAATCATGTCAGCGGAACGCTGATTACCATTTACCGCAATGTCGGTGTAAATGGCACTAATGACACTAACAATGTCGGAAACATGTCGGAAACAAATGTCGGAAACATGTCGGAAATGAACCTTACTGAACGTCAACGGTTTATCTTGTCTTCTATCAAGAAAAATCCGTTAATCACAGGAAAAGAAATGTCGGAAACTTTGTCGGTGACACAGCGTACAGTAGAACGCGATTTGGCGGCAATGCAGAAAGCTGGCATCATTCGGCATGAAGGCAAGGTTAATGCAGGTGTGTGGGTGGTGCTTGAAAAGCCACAAAAAAAAGATTGAAAGGTATGAAAGAAACGAAATTCAAAGATACAGAGATTGGGAGAATTCCGGAGGATTGGGAAATTGGATATTTTGGTGATGTACTCTGCACATTCTCTGCTGGTGCAACACCTTATCGAGGAATCCCTGATTATTATAACGGCAAGATTAATTGGATTTCAAGTGGCGAGCTGAATTATAATGTTATTTATGACACGATAGAACATATTTCAGAAGAGGCCTTAAGAAATACTAATCTATGTCTACATGCTCCTGGAACATTCTTGATGGCTATTACAGGGTTGGAAGCAACAGGCACACGTGGTAAATGTGCATTCGTGGGAGTCCCTTCTACAACCAACCAGTCTTGTCTTGCTATAAACGGAACCAACAAGATGGATATAAAATATCTATATTGGTATTATAGAATGTATGGAGATTATCTGGCTTTCAAATATAGTCAAGGAACTAAGCAACAAAGTTTCACTGCCACTATCGTTAAGAATTTACCTATAACTTACCCCAAACAAGTTATAGAGCAGCACCGTATAGCCTCTGCTCTCACAAGCATTGACAACTTGATTTCTTCTCTCGGCAAACTGATAGAGAAAAAGAAGAACATCAAACAAGGTGCAATGCAACAACTTCTTACAGGGAAGACTCGCCTCAAAGGTTTTACTGAGCCGTGGAGGGAGAAGAAGTTGGGGGAAGTTTGCTCTGTAAAAAAAGGTGTAAGAGTAGTAAAAAGAAATTTAACAACAAACGGCTTATATCCTGTGTATCAGAACACGAATTTTCCCCTTGGATATTCTAATCACTATAATGTTGAAGCTAATACTCCATTTGTTATCATCGGAGGGTCAGCTGGTCAAATAGGAATATGTCGTGAAAAATATTGGGCTGCTGATGATTGTGCTTTCTTTGCATGCCATGATATTAACAAGGAATACCTATACTATGTCTTGCTTCTTAACCAAAGTAATATTTTGCATAATGTAAGAACAGGAACAATTCCACGTTTAGATAGAACTTTTTTGAGTGGCATGTTGGTATATATTTCTTCAAATATTGCCGAGCAGCAAGCCATTGCCACCATCCTAACAAAGATGGACGATGAAATCACAGCCCTCGAAGCCAAGAAAGCTAAATATGAGGCTATTAAGCAAGGCATGATGCAACAGTTACTTACTGGCAAGATACGTTTAATTTCATAAAAGCAGAATATATGTCATTAGATAAGACAATCATCACCAAGAGGCTCACTTATATAAAGTACCTCTATCAACAAGGAGTCGAGCAATCCAAATTGCCCGAAGTCATTGCAGGCTTTGCACTTATGCAGTTTCATGACTGTATAGAAATGTTTCTTCTCCTTGTTGCTGAGAATTTGGGTAAAAAAGAATACACCAAATGGACTTTTATGCAATATTGGACAGAGATTGGCACTTTGACAATGCGTGACGCAATGAACACCATGAAGCAAAGAAGGGTCAGCTTGAAGCACCATGGTTCGTTTCCTTCGCATGACGATGTGGTGGAATGCCGTATCAACGTAGGAACATTCTTGCAAGAGAATGTCAAGATTCAATTTGGCATAGATTTCGAAGCCATCTCATTAGTAGACGTGGTTTCATATGAATCAGTAAGAAGTCCTCTATCCATTGCAGTTCAGAATATGGCCGATGGCAAATTGTATGATTCATTGGTACAATCACGTATTGCTTTTAGTAATTTATTGGAAGATTATGAAGAAACTAAAATGCATTGGTATCACAGCATTTTGGAAATCGGCAAGAAACAAGGTGATAAATACAAAAACTTTGTTAAGAATGCCTCTTTGAAAATTGCCAATATCAATATGGCATGGTTCAAGGAAATTTTCGAAACTACGAATGAATTGAGGGATGTGGCAAAAATCACAGCATTAGGCATTGATTTCAAAAAGTATGCTTTATTCAAAGCCGTCACTCCTCATATTATCAGATTCATAGGAGAAGGAGATAGCATAGAAAGTGAAGAGTCTCTATCCAAAAGAGTAAATATTTCAGAAGACTTGTGTAATATTTGTATAAACTTTGTTATAGGAAGTGCCGTAAAGTTACAAGAAACAGATTATGACTTGTCGGAATATTTAAAAGGTGAAATGTAATAATTATCTTCAGAATGGCTAAAAAAAGAAGACACAAACAGGAGACGCAAAAGGCTCCCAAAACATACAACATCAAGATGCCAGTATATACGACATCTATGATGGAACAAGAAGAAGGCTTGTTTGGTAGGGTAACCTACCAAGATATGATTTCTCTACTGAAGGAAAGATTGAAATCTTTCTCTTCTCCAATTTCAACGGATAATCGAAACAAGACTAAGAAGATGGTCATCAATAAAATTACACCGATAGACATTGTTATTGGGGATGTTCCGTCCTTACTTTTACAGATAAATGCCTTCAATACAAATCTGTATGATGGATATTTTGAAGCTTCAGAAAAAATTGCCTTTTCTAAAGACAACAAAATCGGAAGTGACTCCAACTTTGTGTTGTTCTATCCTCGTATCATTGGACTGCAAGAAGGAAATTATACCTGTTACTTCTTGATGTTGGCATATGAAGACCCAACTAAAGATACAGGCGAGGTAAGTCGCCTTGCAAAGATTGTGGCAAACAAAATCCTGAATGTTCCTGTACAAAATATCAAAATGGAAATGATCCTTAAAGAGCTCAAATCCATTGGGAATATACCAGAATTAAGCATCAGATACTTTAGTCTCACTGAGGCTGAGAATAACATCGATGTCATGTATGCCAGCTATCTTGATAGTACCAAGCTTAAAAAAGAAGAATTCCGTAATTTCAAGGACATGCCATTCGAAACAATGAAACAGTTGATAACGGATACTTCTGAGGATGGCAACTATCAGAAAAAAGAGACATTAATACATCACGGAAAACGTGAGTACAAAATTGCCAAGCAGTTAATATCCGAAGCTGGTGAAGAACAGAAAGAGACAGCAGAGAAAATCTTCAATGCCCAATCAGCCATCACCCAACAAGAACTCGAAGAGAAAGTGCATAACATCGACTTCATGAAAGAGAAGATGGAAGCAATAATTTCAAACTACATAAGTGGATATGAGTAATATGGAAACGAACGAATTCTATTCAACGCTGCTCAATGATGCCTGGACTGTATATATGACATTTTGTGGAATCTTAATTTCAATAATCACACTGCTTTATTCTGTGATTTTAGGAAAACGTTCCGAACTTGAAGTTTATGCAGAACAGGCAAAATTGGGACATTCAGATCCACTAATGAGAAGACGACACCAAATTACGGTAAAAGTCATCAAAAAAATGGTGTCTATAAACAAATGGGTGTTTGCCATCTTATGTATATCTCTGTTTAACTGCACATTAAGTTGGCTCTCTTTTAGATTCTTGCCACAAGAATACAAACGTAGTGCATTATGTTTAATTGGAGTTTTGTCAATATTTGTCCTAATTATAACCATAGGACAAATACATAAACTTTATATACAATACAAGCAAGATACAATGATTTAGAAACGCCAAAGAAGATTAAATATAAGTATATGAACAGACTTGTTATCATAGGAAATGGATTTGACATGGCACATGGTCTTAAAACCAGTTATATGGATTTCATCAACTGGTATTGGAATCAACGTGTCAATGCTTTCGTTGGCAATACGACCAAGGTATCGGAAGACATTCTTTGCAAATTGCAAATCAAAACCAATGAAAGCATTAGCTGTTGGAATGTTTTCGCATATCAAAATTCATTTTTCTTCAAAGATATATTAAATAAGGAAAGATATACTGGACGTGAAATAATCCAGCATATCAAGGATAATCCTAAGTTGTTTACTATAGAATGCTGTCCTTTTTTTGAAACCATTCTACAATCAATAGAAACGAAGGGTTGGGTGGATATAGAGAATGACTATTATCAGACATTGAAAAATAATATAGACAGCCCTCGATGCGATTATAATATTATTGAATTGAACAAACAATTAGCCTTCCTTCAAGGTAAACTTGTAGAATATCTTAACACAATAGGAACAAGTGAATTAAAAAATGACCTTAATGGTGAAATTGTTGAAAATTTCAATCCTGCCGATTTTTCTACAGAAGGAAAGAAAAGAGCATTGAGAAGTATAGGGCTGGAAAATTACGAACTTAAAGAGTTACCAAACAACTCATATAAGCGGCAGAAACTGCATCCAATCCATATTATGTTGTTGAGTTTCAACTATACTGATACTGCAAGAAAATATATCGCCCCTAATATCATACATAATTATATTCACGGAGACTTAGAGCATCCTGAAAATATAATTTTCGGATATGGTGACGAACTTGACAAAAGCTATCAAGATATACTTGACAAAAATAACAATGAGTTTCTTAGGAATGTCAAATCTGTCAAATATCTTGAAAATAGACACTATCACGATTTGTTAGAGTTTCTGATGTCTGCTCCTTTTCAAGTTTTTATAATGGGCCATTCTTGTGGTAATTCAGATAGGACTTTACTCAATACCATATTTGAGCATGAAAATTGTGTTTCCATCAAACCCTTTTATCATAAATGGGATGATGGAAGAGACAACTATTTGGAACTTGTACAGAACATATCTCGTAATTTCACCAACATGAAGTTATTCAGGGATAGAGTTGTCAACAAGGAACAGTGCAAAACCATGTAGTAAGAGGACGAAACAATAACATAAAATTCAAATAACATGAAGAGTAATTTTATAAAATGGATATTGGCTATATGCCTTTTGTTTTGCGTTGGTCACATTTATGCACAACGCAGATACTATTGCGAAGTAAAAGGAATTGAAAAGAGTTTATCCTCTGGATTGAAGATTATTTTCGACTTTGGCACAAAAGCTTCCTATAACATATGGGGAGACCTCAGTAGTAAACTTAAATTTGTTGATGAGAATGGTGAAGAAATCGAGTTCTATAGTATGGTTGATGCTGCCAACTACATGGTCGAAAAGGGTTGGACTTTTCAACAAGCTTATTCTTCGTCCTATGGCGGTAGCCCTGTTATCCAATGGATTTTTTACAAAGATGCTGAAAGTATGGAAAAAGCAAGAGAAGGCATCATGACCAAATCGGAATACAAGAAGTATAAAAAACAATAACGTGAACACATATTGCTATATCCCTAAATCGGCATGAATGCAGCGATAACAGCCATTGCATTCATGCCGATTACTCTTAGACTATAGCTTTATATACACAAGCTCCATCGCCTATAGCCACACAACGCAAACACCAATCCAAAAGAAAGCGGCACACATCCAAAAACAAAGCCCAGAGACATAGAACCCATCATTTTGCCTAAGCATATCATGGATTCTCTTATAATGCGCTTTTGAATGTTCATATTCTTTTGTTATTTGAGTATCGAAGGCTTGTCGTATCTCAGCCATGTTCTTTTGATGCTGTTTGTTCATATTACGAACATTGGCATCGAATTGCGCTTGTATTGCTGACTTGTCTGTTTCTGAAACGGCAACATTAACGGTCATATACTTTGGAGTTTCCCTAACAACCGTGCTAAGATGACTATTAAGTTCGTTGAACTTAACAACTACATTGTTTAGCACTTCCTCCACCTTACGTTGTTGCTCACTCGCCCACTTTACGGCATCTTTATAGCTAAGACGAGCTTTAATGACATTATTTTCGTTTTTTCAAATCGGTATTGTACTGTTTCAAAACAGCAACCAGCTCTTTTAAAGTGGAAAGTTCGTCTGAAACATCCGCTCTTACCTCTTCTTTCTCAACAATATCCTGTATAGAGAAGTTTTCTGTACATTCTTTCGTTCTTCCTCTCATGAGATTAATGACTAAAGTTTTCCACCCCATTAATTTGGGGTGGGAAACTTTAGTAAACTTAATTCTATACTTGCCATAACTATCTGTTTTTGATGGCACAAAGATACGATATTTTTGGTAACATTTTGGCAACATCTTTGAAATCTGACGTGTTTTTAAGAAACTTTACGAAAGCATTTAAGAAGAAGTAATACTGATTATCAGGCACTTATAAGTTACTCACGTTTTACTGAGTTTAAATAAAAATGTGCCTATCAGGCGCACATGATAAAATTCTAACTGCTTGGTAATGAGTGGTTAGTTTTTTTGTGTATGCTCGGCATGAGCATTACCTAATGGGTGTAAGCCCCTGAGTCATTGTGTTACTGAACTTATGCAAGTGAAATTGACTCTACATATTCAAAACGATGTCGCATTTGGTTCTTTAAATGACCCAATAAATGACCCAATAAATGACCCAATAAATGACCCAATAAACTTGACAGAGAGGCAGAAGCTGATTCTACAGATGTTCTCCGAGGACAAGAGTCTGAGTAGAGAAAGGCTTTGCGAAAAGACTAATCTTTCCGATGCTACCGCCAAACGTGAGATTGCCTTTCTTAAGAAAACTGGATATTTGGAACGTATTGGTAGCCTTAAGGGGGGATATTGGAAAGTGAAAAGATTAGATTTATAGGTGAATAAATGGGTATTGTAAATAAATATTCCTGTCTCTTATACACATCTGACGCTGCCGACGAATTAGACGGTGT
>ENA-OYYX01000311-OYYX01000311.1-human-gut-metagenome-genome-assembly--contig:-NODE-311-length-16820-cov-10.220519_pt1 | contig 16820 bp, 10 predicted proteins | sample MGYA00244070_ERZ653464 | MGnify/ENA primary metagenome ERZ653464 (study PRJEB26926, sample SAMN06165152) | human gut metagenome | biome: ENVO:00009003; feature: ENVO:2100002; material: ENVO:00002003...
CTAAATCGGGGAATTAACTTTGCGAAAATTCGGGAATTCAAAGTTACCGATTACAGTTGATTTGCGACAGTTCCCGTAGGAGTGTCATTCTCCATCGCCTCACTGCGAGGGAGGGGGGCACATGCGTGACACAATTGAGCCGTGATAGACAAGCAATTATAAACCAAGGTTTTAAGATTATTCCTCTAGTAAAGATGCACTAAAGCCGAACACTTTGACGACTGATGATCAGCACGTTGTCCATCACCTCTTATGTATCAGCCGGTGGCATACAACATGCTTTTAATCAAGCAGATAACACATCAGCCTTAGCGTAAACCCACCAAAGACAGATAGCTAATCATTTGATAATAACCATAATAAAGTCCACAATTCGGTATACAGGCTGGTCACTTCGACAGGCTCAGTGACCCAAAAAGGTCCCGCAGAAATTTCTGCAGGACCTTTTTTGCGGAGAGAACGAGATTCGAACTCGTGATACGGTTACCCGTATGCAGGTTTAGCAAACCTGTGGATTCAGCCACTCTCCCACCTCTCCGGATGTTCTGGCCGAACGGTTGTCAAACCTTTCGTCGCTATTTGGACTACAAAGATACAAATTTTTCTTGTTTTCCAAGAATCTTGTTGAAAATCTCGACAAAAACAGCACAAAAGGCAACAGGTAGGTAGCAGTCGGGTAGCAGCAGGGCAATAGACGGGTAACAGACGGGTAATATACGGACAGTCGCCGTGTGCAACAAACAGACAGGCAATAGACGGGTAGCAGTCGAGTAGCAGCAGGTCAGCAGGCGGGCTGTCATCGGGAACCTCAACCGGCAAGGGTCAGCTATTCTGAAGCTTGTGGGTCAAGGCTATGAAATCATCCACACTCAGGCGCTCGGGGCGGAGACCGAAGACTGGGTCGGACAGGAGATCCGGTCTGATCAGCGGCTTGAGGGAATTGCGAAGGGTCTTGCGGCGCTGGCCGAAGGCGGTCTTCACTACCGTGCGGAAAAGCTTTTCATCGCAACCGAGGGATGTGCGGGAGTTGCGGGTGAGACGGATCACGGCGGACTGGACCTTAGGTGGAGGGTTGAACGCTCCAGAACCCACAGTGAAAAGATATTCAATGTCATACCATGCCTGAAGAAAGACCGACAGGATGCCGTATGTCTTGGTGCCGGGCTTCTCGGCGATGCGCTCTGCGACCTCCTTCTGGATCATACAGACCACCTCCGGGACACGGTCGCGATGCTCAAGAATCTTGAAGAATATCTGCGAGGAGATATTATAAGGGAAGTTCCCGATCACTGAATATTCTCCCTCGAATATTCCGTCAAGATCCATCTTCAAGAAGTCGCCCTCGATCAGGTTCTCCCCCAACTTAGGGTAATGCTTCTTCAGATAGACAACAGACTCGCCGTCAATCTCAATGACTTTCAACGCCAGTTCCGGACGCGGTAGCAGGTACTGGGTCAGGACTCCCATTCCAGGGCCGACCTCCAACGCCTGATGCCCGGTAAGGGCTCCGACTATGTTCTTTGCAATGCTCTGGTCAGTCAGAAAATGCTGACCGAGCGCCTTTTTCGCACGTACTTCCATAGGGACAAAGATACTGAATATTCTTCGATTCTGTAGCCGTGAAGAGTAAATGGTTGCTGATGAATATCTTGACCACTTTCCTTCGGTGAGATCAAGCGGAAGAGTAATAGCTATATTTCTGAAAACCAGCGCATTAAGCACCACCAATTGATACAGAGTGAGTGACAGGTAAGGTATTCTTAATGAATCAGATAGCAACTCCTCTTTGGCAGAAACCGACTAAAGGCAGCAGCGTTATCCATTATTACCCAATACTTTACACTATCCATAACGGTTACGGCCACACATGGAAACAGATCACTTCGACAGGCTCAGTGAACGCCGAGGTGACTGCTCTGCGACCGAAAAGGTTGATCGCTCAGTGAACGCCGAGGTGACTGCTCTGCGAGCGAAAAGGTGATTGTATGCGACCGAGATGATCGCTCGGTGTACAAAAAGGAGTTTCTGTGTCAGATGTCAAGATTGTCCACTGATCCGTTACACATTTTTGGCGGTGGTGCAGCGGTTGACAAGGTATGCTATGGAGACGTACGGGATGCCGGAGTTGGTGGCAAGGCCGATCTCGCAAGTGCGGCTGTTGGAGTAGCCGACCGGGACGCCTTTGACCTGGGCTTTTAGCTTGCGAAGGGCGTACTTGTTGAGTTCCGGGTGGGTCATTCCTTTGTCGCCGGCGAAACCGCAGCAGCCAACGCCCTCAGGGACAACCACATTAGTGGAACACATCCTTGCCAGTTCAAGCATCTTGCCGGTCTTGTGCATCAGGCGCATCGAGCAGGTGAGATGAATGGCTACCGGGGTGTCGGTCTGGTGGAAGTCCAGCCTATCGGTCAGGAAACCAAGGATGAATTCGGACGGTTCGTAGAGATGCATCTTCTTTATTTTGTGCTCCATACGATGAAGGCAGGGGCTTTGGTCGCAAAGGACAGGGTAGCGGCCTTGCTCACTGGCCTGCCAAAGAGCCTCCTCCAGTTCGGCTGTCTTCCTGTCGGCGATCTCCGGCATACCCTTGCTTTCCCAGATCGTGCCGCAGCAAAGGGACGACATATTCTCCGGGAATATGACCTCGTAGCCTGCTTTGCCCAACAGCGACACCATCTCCTCGACAAGAGGCTTGTCCACGGCGTGGTGATGCTTCGGAAGGCCCATCATCTGGTTGATGCAGCTCGGGAAATAGACCACCTTGCAGACGGTCGGTGTTCCTGTGGCCGCTTCAGATGTTTGCGAGTCCGGGCACTTGGACAAGATCCCCAACCTGGCCGGTCCCGTGGCCGCTTCGACAGTCGAAGCGCCATCGTGGCCAAAGGCGGCGGAACTTACCAAAGCCCTGAGCGATTTAGGAATATTGTAGGCCTTAGGGGTGGCTGGAGTCCAAAGCGGAATACGTATGGCGTTGTGCAGCCAGCGGCATAGGCCGCTCATGGCAAGGTCACCAAGCACGGTCTCGCCGGCCGTGGCCATCCTCAAAGCACCGCGAAGGCCACTCTTGACTCCGGCGTAATGACCGGCGACGAAGTTCCAGAAACCGTGGCCGAAAGAGCCCGCGGGCATATTCACCCTCCTCAGCTGATGAGTCAGGTCGGCGACATTGATGCCCATCGGACACGAAGTCGAGCAGAGGCCGTCCCCGGCGCAAGTCTGCTCCCCCGTGTAGGAATATTCCTTCTCAAGCGTCCGCAGACGAGTCTGTTCCGAGGCGGTCGGATCCGGCAACTCCCGCAGGGCGGTGATCTCACGTTGCGTGGCGATTCTGGTCCGGGACGAAAGCGTGAAGCCGCAGGAAAGGCAGTTCACCTCGCAGAATCCGCACTCGATGCATTTGTTCAGTTTCTTGTAGATCTCCGCCAACTCAGGCTCGACAGCCTTGCTATCATCCGTCCACGGTTTCAGCACCGGCAACGCCTTGAAATTCTTCAAGAAGCACTCCGGATCATCGTTGAAGATCACACCAGGATTCAGAAGCCCGTGAGGGTCAAACAGTTCCTTCACCCGCTTCATTATCCCGAACGCCTTCTCGCCCCACTCGTACTTCACGAACGGAGCCATATTCCTGCCCGTTCCGTGCTCGGCCTTCAAGGAGCCGTCATATTTCCCGACCACCATCTCCGCCACGTCGCGGATCATCGCCTCATAGCGCCTCACCTCCGCCTCGGAATCAAACGACTGGTTGATGATGAAATGGAAGTTGCCCTCAAGGGCGTGGCCGTAAATGCAGGAATCGTCGTAGCCATGCCTGTCCAGCAGCGCCGAAAGATCCTCCGTCGCGTCTGGCAGATCCTCGATGTGGAAGGCGATGTCCTCGATAAGGCAGGTCGTTCCCTCGCGGCGCATTCCACCGACGGACGGGAATATTCCCGAACGGATGGCCCAGTAGTTCCCCGTAATGGCAGGATCGCTACTGAATATGAACGAGTTGCCCTCCGCGTCATTCAGTACGGCAAAACGGCGCAGAACCTCGGAGAGTTTGCCGATGTTGGCATCCAAGTCCGTCTGGTCAGCACCCGTGACGCGAAGCAGGAGAGCGGTCAGATCCTTGTCGGGATATTCATTAAGCATCGGGTCATCTACTGACGCAAGCGACCGTTTGTCAAGCAGTTCAGCGGCATCAAGCACCGCAGGATTGATTTCTTTTCTGAGCGCCACAACGGCCTCGGCAGCCTCCCTTATCGTCCCGAAATAGACCATCGCTGAAGCTTCCTTGGACGGCAGCGGCAGAGTCTTCATCGTGACCTGGCTCATAAACGCCAGCGTACCCTCGGAGCCGACCAGCAAATGGGCGATTATGTCGAACGGATCTTCAAACCTGATGAAAGGGAATATGTTGAGTCCGGTGACGTTCTTTATTGAGTATTTGTACCTTATGCGTTCGGAGAGTTCCTTGCCGGCAAGGATTCCGTTCCTCAGTTCCTCGATTCCTTTGATGAAATCCGGATGGCTGGCCCTGAAAGCCTCTCTGGAGGTCTCGTCCCCCGTGTCCAGCACCGTTCCGTCAGCAAAGACCATCCGCACGCTCTCCAGTTCCTTGTCGCTGTTGGCGTGGGTTCCGCAGCTCATTCCGGAAGCGTTGTTCATCACGATTCCGCCGACCATACAGCTTCCGATCGAGGCCGGATCCGGGCCGAATTTCCGACCATAAGGCTTCAGGATGGCGTTCGCCCTCGCCCCTACGATTCCCGGTTCGAGAGTTATCTCGGAAGCGTCCTCCGAAACCATGTATCTTTCCCAGTTCTTTCCCGCCACGATCAGCACGGAATCGCTGACAGCCTGACCCGAAAGGCTGGTTCCGGCGGCACGAAAAGTCACCGGGACATCAAACTTCGATGCCGCCTCAAGGATCTTCGAGACTTCTTTCTCATTGGACGACCGGATGACAATCTTCGGCACAAGCCTGTAGAAACCAGCGTCGGTGCCCCAGGCGAAGCGCCTTATCTCATCGGTGTAGAGTGCGTTCTTGGGCACGAATTTCCCTACTTCCTCAAGGAAACGTGAATATTTCTCTTTCATATTCAAGTAATATACACTACTATGTAATACATCATCATTCCGCTGGCAATCAACTTGATGCCGGTTCCGCAAAGGAATCCCATAAAGGCTCCGAGGGCGGATTTGGCGGACTCCCAGCCGTTCTTGTCAGCGAAAACCAACTCGGCGAGAAACGCTCCAAGAAGAGTGCCGAGGATGATTCCGACCGGCGGGACGAAGAGGCCGACAAGCATTCCGGCTATGGCTCCCCGGCCAGCGGCTTTAGTTCCGCCCGTGACCTTGGTGAACCAAGACGGCACAATGTAGTCGATGATCGTCACGGCCGCAGTGATTCCCAGCCAGACGAGCAGAAATGTCAGCGACATCGGGTCGCCGGCCCCGTTCGTGCCTTTGCCCCAGAAATAGAGAATCATCAGCCCGACCCAGCTGACAGGAGGACCGGGCAACGCGGGAACAACACTCCCGATGATGCCGACCACTCCTGCCAGCACGGCAAGGATGATGACCAAAACGCTCATTGTTTAAATCCGCGAGGTTACCGGCTAAGCCATGGCGGCCTCGACATCGTCCGGCTGGATCGGAAGACGGTTCGGGCCTGTGCGGCGCGCGCCGTCCTCTGTCACGAGCACATCGTCCTCCAGACGGATTCCGCCGAAATCAAGGTAATCGTGCTCCAGCTTGTAGTAGTTCACGAAGCCCTTGTCGCGCTTCTCGCTCTTCCATTTCTCGATGAGGGCCGGAATGAAGTATATTCCCGGCTCATCTGTGATGACATTGCCCGGAACAAGTCGGCGTGCCATTCTGAGGCTGCCGAGGCCGAGCTGTGTGGAGCGTTTCTGATCCGGATCGTAACCCACGAGATCCTCTCCGAGGTCCTCCATGTCGTGAACGTCAAGTCCCATATTGTGGCCGAGTCCGTGAGGCTGGAACAGTCCGGCGATGCCTTCGTGAAGCATATTGTCCAGATTGCCGCGCACGATGTCCAGAGATCTGAGATCCTCCAGCATCAGCTTGGCTACGGCCAGATGAACGTCCCTATAGGCGACTCCCGGCTTTGTCAGATTGAACGCCAACTCGTTGCAGTCGCAGACTATCTGATAGATGTCCCTCTGCTTCTGGGTGAACTTGCCGCTGGTCGGCAGGGTGCGGGTGAAATCAGAGGCGTAGTGCATATTATTCTCGGCACCGGCGTCGATCACCATCAGCTTGCCAGGCTCGATGACCTTGTCGTGCAGATGATTGTGCAGAGTCTCACCATGCTGGGTAAGGATTGTCGGGAACGACACGCCCCAACCTTCGCTGAGGGTCACACCCTCCATCTTGCCGACAATCTCCTGCTCGATGATCCCGACCTTGACGCTGTTGCGGGCCACAGTATGCATCCTCTGTCCGAGAGCTCCGGCATCGTCGATCTGCTCGATCTCGCACTGTTCCTTGACAAGCCTCATCGAGATGACAGCCTGCACGAGTTCCTTGGAGGCGTGCTTGCCGCCGTCCTCGTCGATAGGGGCGACACGGGCCACATCCTCATTGGATATTCCCACAAGGGCAGCGAGTTTCATCGTGTTGTAATAGCGGCTCGGAGGAAGGAAATGAATATTCCTGCCTGTGGCCAAAGCCTTAGTGACGGCGATGTTCAGAGAACCGTAAGATGCTGAATGATTTACGCCAACCTCGGCGGCCTTGGAGGCGACCGATGGCTGAGGTCCCATCCAGATGATGTCCCCGATCTCCACATCGTCGGCGAAGATGGTCTCCTCTCCGCTGTCAAGGTCCAGGATGGCCGCATAGCGTGGCTCGTCGAGTCCGAAATAGTACAGCCAGGATGAGTCCTGACGGAATTTATAGGCGTTGTCCTTGTACTGGGCGGCCGCTTCGACGTTGCCCACGAACAGGGCTATTCCACGCTTCCCCTGCGGAGCGGTCTGCGCCATCTTCTCCAACAGAGCCTTGCGTCTTGCGATGTAGATCTCTTTTGCGAACATATTCTTAGGTCTTTATGTGATTGAACTTCGGTAAGCCCTGCCTGCGGCCACAGAACCTCCGTGACAGCCAAGGCCTCAATTACAAATATACAAAATTGATATGTAAATTGACACTTAGTAATCCTTAAAAAATAATTTGGATTTGTCGTTATTTCTATAGCAGTGGTGTCATATAGATCGGAAGGAACACATAACCGTTTTCTTCTTTATAATCCTGGGTATAAATTACGTAAGGAACATGAAGTTGTTTTTTGAACTTTTCACGGAATTTTGACAAGGATGAGAAGCTGGAATACTTGCCAGATTTCACCTCAACCGGGCAAATGTTATGGGCGTTTGTCAATGTCGGCTTTTCTACAAGGAAGTCAACCTCCATCCTGTCCTCAGAGACCGTTGAATAATTGCTATAGAAATACAAAGAGTGACCGCTTGCAACAAACATCTGGGCGACAATGTTTTCCATGAGCATCCCTTCATTGATTTCCAACTTGCCAAGAAGAAGTTTCTGATACAGCTCCTCGCCTTGGATAGTCTTCTCATCGAACGCGTGAGAAATCAGGAGCCCAGTGTCTCCCATATAACATTTGAAAGTCCGGTCATCTCGTTTCAGTCTCATGCCTACCTGAGGTTCCGTAACACCATTGCAGATATTCACAAAACGAGCGTCCTTCAGCCAAAGGAACGATGACTCATAGCTTCTGTATCTCGCGCCTTTACCCAAACTTGCAAGGCGGAACTTCTTCTCATGTTTCTGAAGCTCGCCCGGTATCTGATCCCACACCGCCTTAACCTTTTCCGTGTACCCATTGACGTGCTTGTCAATGCTACGACGGTACAGTGCCAGAATATCCCGCTACACCGTGTCCACTTTACGGAATATCCCCGTTTCAACAAATTCTTTAACCGCCTGCGGCATTCCTCCGACAATCAGATACTGCCGGAACAGGGTCATCGCCTTACGGTGCATCGGGCCAAGCTGACATCGATTCTCAAAACACGTCTTGACGAACGGCATGGTCATCTCATCGCCCAGCGCCCATAAAAACTCCTCAAAATCCATAGGGTACATTTGAAGAGGTCTCTCCTCGGAAGGCAAAAGAATATCCTCGGTGTTCTCATTGATGCTTACCAATGACCCGGTCTCTATGTAATCATACCTTCCGTCCGCTACAAGATGCTTGATGGCCTGACGCGCCATTGGATATTTCTGAACCTCATCGAAAATAATCAATGACTCTCTCTCGTACAGCTGGACACCAGCGACATTCTGCAAAAAGATAAGAAATGTGTCAGTTTCATTCAGATACTCATCAAAAACTTCCTTCATCGCTTTACCGATGTGCGCGAAGTCCACAAGAATATATGACTTGTACTCATTCTTGGCGAACTCCTCCACTATGAAGCTCTTTCCCACCCGCCTTGCTCCTTCCACGAGGAGGGCGACCTTGCCTTTCTCCTCGTTTTTCCATCTCAAAAGGGAATCATATATTTTCCTTTTCATAAATCACTGTTTTTCAAAGACAAATATAACGCCTCTGCACCGAACAAACAAATTTAATCACCACATTATGCACCAAAACGAGATTTTTGAGATAGCATTATCGCACCAAACAAACAAATTTAATATTAATCTTTGTACTGCGCGTGACCTTCTGACCTTCCCTGAGAATGGTTGACACTTTTGGGGGTGAACCGCGCGAGTGTGATAGAAATGAAAGTGTGGCCGAAGGACAATCCGGTCACACTTTCATGCTTTGTTTCACGTCGCTTCGACAGACCCGGCGACAGGACGGGAACTACTTCTCCTGCTGCGGACGGAGATCCAGACTGAGCTCGTCGAGCTGGGTCTGGTCGATCTTGGACGGAGCGTCGATCATCACGTCACGGCCCTGGTTGTTCTTCGGGAAGGCGATGAAGTCACGGATGGACTCCTTGCCGGCGAACAGTGTGCAGACACGGTCGAAACCAAATGCCAGACCTCCGTGAGGCGGAGCACCGTACTGGAAGGCGTGGATGATGAATCCGAACTTATATTCAGCCTCCTCAGGACCGATGCCCAGAACCTCGAACATTCTCTTCTGAACCTCCGCATCATGGATTCGGATGGAACCGCCACCGAGTTCTGTGCCGTTCAGCACGAAGTCGTAGGCATTGGCGCAAACCCTTTCGAGATCCTCTTTCTTGTCGCTGTAGAACAGGTTCATGTGCTCAGGCTTCGGTGCGGTGAACGGGTGGTGCATCGCGTAGAATCGTCCGTCCTCCTCGCTCCACTCAAGAAGCGGGAAGTCCACGATCCAAAGCGGCGCGAAGACCTTAGGGTCACGAAGGCCGAGCCTGTTGCCCATCTCGATACGCAGAACGCCAAGCATTGTCTGCACCTTGCGGTTGCTGTCACCTGACATCACGAACACGATGTCACCGGTCTTGGCCTCGACGGCCTCGGCGATGGCCTTCAGCTCATCAGGCGTGTAGAACTTGTCGATCGAGGACTTGACGGAGCCGTCGGCGTTGAGCTTGATGTAGATCAAGCCCTTGGCTCCGACCTGAGGTCTCTTGACCCACTCGGTCAGCTCATCGATCTGCTTGCGGGTGTATTCAGCGCCGCCCGGAACCGCGATGGCTCCGACGTAGGCAGCGTCCTCAAGAACGGAGAAGCCTTTGCCTTTAACCTTGTCTGTAATCTCGTGAATGGTCATTCCGAAACGGACATCCGGCTTGTCGGAGCCGTATTTGTCCATTGCGTCGTACCAGCTCATACGAGGCATAGGGTCAGGAATATCAACCCCGAGGACATTCTTGAACATCGTCCTCATCATTCCCTCGAACATATTCAGGACATCCTCCTGCTCGACGAAGGACATCTCGCAGTCGATCTGGGTGAACTCTGGCTGACGGTCGGCGCGCAGATCCTCGTCACGGAAGCAGCGGACGATCTGGAAATAGCGGTCGTAGCCGGCCACCATCAGGAGCTGCTTGAAGGTCTGAGGAGACTGCGGCAGGGCGTAGAACTGCCCCTGATTCATCCTTGAAGGGACCACGAAGTCACGGGCGCCCTCCGGGGTGGACTTGATCAAGTACGGAGTCTCAATCTCCATAAATCCCTGGCCATCAAGGTAGTTGCGCACCTCGTGGGCAAGCTTGTGCCTCAACGCCAGCGCCTTCTGGAGCGGATTCCTTCTCAGATCCAGATAGCGGAACTTGGCGCGGAGATCCTCGCCGCCGTCGCTCTCGTCCTCGATGGTGAACGGAGGGGTGACGGACTTGTTGAGGATGTTGATCGCCTCAAGTTTGATCTCGATGTCACCTGTGTCCATCCTGGCGTTCCTGCTCTGACGCTCGACTACCTCACCGGTGGCCTGGATGACATATTCACGGCCCAAAGAGGTCGCTGTCTCCACCAAAGCTGCGTCTGCGTCCGCCTCAAGCACGAGCTGCGTGATGCCATAGCGGTCACGCAAGTCAATGAAAGTCATTCCGCCGAGCTTCCTGGACCTCTGCACCCAACCGGCAAGGGTCACCTTCTGCCCGACATTCTCAATGCGGAGTTCCCCGCACGTGTGTGTTCTGTACATATTGATATGTTTTGAATATTCCTACTTACGCGGTCTGCATCTCTCTCGAGGACCTACAACTTGCAAAGTTAGCAAATTCTCCCCAAGAATGATTGAATATGTCTGATTTTCATTCAGCTCACATTCTGGCATCATAGACTACCCTCTTTCCTTCGTGGAGGGCAAAGCTTTTGTTATCAAGACAGAACACAGAGTTACTCCACGCCTGACGAGGGAGGAATAGCATCTATTAAATTATTAATATTCAATATGTTGTCCTCCATGGTATTTTCTACAGGCCTCTGAACGGAGGCCTCATTTCATTCCAAGGCACACTAGTAATATTTCAAGGTCAGGAATACTAACAGGAATACTAATAGGTGTGAAGGCTGAAGCCTTGGGCTGAGGGGAGGTAGTTTACGCCCCACCAGCACATCTGGAGGAGAAGGAAGGAGAATATCAGGAGGAAAAGGGTGCGATGGAGAGCTTTGTTGGAGTGTGATGCCACTTCAATGGCTGGCGAGTTCTGTCGAGCTATGGCCTCTGAGCCTGCCGAAGTGACCGAAGATAAAGCAGAGCCTTGGCGGAGATGCATGTACAGAAGATAGCTGAGCCAGGTGGCGGCGGCCCAGGTTTCCTTAGGATCCCAGGTCCAGTAGTCACCCCAGGCCTGTTTGGCCCAGAGGGCGCCCATCACTATGCCCATTGTGATGAATCCCCAGCCCATGCGCACCAGGGTGTCGCAGAGGCGCAGGTCGCCTTGAAGGGACGGTGACAGGGGACTTGCGGCCGCATCGACGGTGGCAGGAGTTGTTGACCCCGGGGCCGGAGCGGATCCCGCGGCTGAACGGCGGGTCAGCCAGAGAATACGGATGGCGAGGATGGTGGCGATGCCCATCACGGCGTAGGAAAACATATAGACGATGACGTGCGGGACGAACCACGGGCTGCGGAGAGCCGGCATAAGTTCTTCAGTGTGAATCTCTGGCTTGAATATGTTGATGCTGGCGAACATCACGGCCATCAGGCATCCGAACGGAAGTACCCAGCGGTAACGCCAACGAAGATACACCACGAGCCCGATCAGCGAAAGGAACAGGCTGAACCAAAGGCGGGTCTCCCCCATAGTGCGGAGAGGCGGACGCCCAAGCGAAATCCAGACCCCGACAATGAATGTCATGAATATGGCAGAGCCGCATCCGGCCAGAACGGCGGCCGGGAGCCTACGTTTGGAAATCACGGAGACAATCGCTCCTGAAATCCAGAACAGTGACGCTGCCAAGGCGAACCAGACAAACGAATCCCAACTCATAACCGTTCCTCCTTTTCATTGAAAGTTTCACATCCTAAGGGAGCGGCGCCATCTTGTAGTTTTACAGACAATGGTCCTTTCTTTCCAAAAGACGGTTTGAAGCCAGCAAAGAACACCATCGCCGCGGCGGAGACAAGCAGCAGCCACAATGCTATGCGGAAAACCTCCGACAAAGGCGAACAGACACACTTGAATATGCTTGCGAACTCTCCTCGTTCCGTGTCCGACAGGTAGTCCGACTGGTAAATCCACCACGAACCGACCTTTGCAGGGTGGTTCACAGCGATTTTGATCTCTGATGAGCGGCCGTCAGGAAGGGTCAAGGTGACCTCGGAAGAATATTCATAAACAGAGAAATCCCTGAGTGTCAACTCGAAAGGGAGTTTGACATATTCATAAGTGACTTCGTTCCGCGCTTGATGGTCCGGGACATTCGGCATCGCGATCATAACCGTCCGGACGGTGCCGCCGGCGCCGAAAAGTCCGGCGATCAGAATCACCGACAGGCCCAGATGGGCGCAGGTCACCCCGAGGCGATGCTTGCTGAATCTATGAATATCCTCGATCGTGTTCAGTGTGACGCTTGTCGCCAAAAGAAGCAACGCGAGGATGAAGATCGGCGACCGGCTCATATTCCTGAAACCGAGAACGCCGAAAAAACCGTCCCTGCCCCCGTCCTGCGGTACAAGCCCGAAGACGAGCAGCAGGAACAGCACGATTGAGATCGAGGTCAGGCAGGCTTTCCGTCCGGCCAGATGCCTGAACAGCGGCCAGCGGTCACGCAAAACATAGATGACCACCAGAAGACAGACATAGAGAAGGGCCGCCAACAGCCCGAACGTATGACCTGCGACAACCATTACAGACTATACCATTGATCCGACAGGAGTTTGACGGCTTCCCTCACGGTCTTGGCACGGTCTCCGGCAGTGCCGCACTCGAAACTGACATAGTTCTTGTAGTCCATGTGCTGGAGCGCCCGGAATCCGGACTTGTAGTCGTCCTTCGCGCCGTCCTCTCCCGGCATCAGTCTGCGGCCACGGCTGGCGATGTGGACGTGCTGGAGGTACTCGATGCCGGCTGATGTCAGCGCGCCGTAGTCGGAGGTCTCCTCGGACATGTGCCAGAAATCACCCATTACCTTCACGCCCTTGCTGTCGGAATCGCGGGCGATCGCGGCGGCGTCGGCAACCTGACGGAGATAGAAGGCCTCCCTTCTGTTCAATGGCTCAAGAATCACGGTCGTGCCGTGCTCAAGGGCGAACTCTCCGAGGTCGTGGAGCTGCTCACAGAGGTAGTTGCGGGTGTCCAGGGTGTGGGGTCTGCACGGAGTCTGGCTGTTGAAAGCCGGAACCATTATGACCCCCACCGAGCCGAGTTCACCTGCAGCGGCCACGATCTCGCGCATCGATTTGTCGAACGACGCCTTGACCGCCGGGTCTTCGGCCAGGATGAAGCCGTCGAATCCGGCGCAGATCGCAGAGACCTCGATGTCACGTCCGCTGAGGGCGTTACGAATCTCATTGACGCGGGCAGGAAGATTCCGTCCGTTCGGCTCGAAACCACGCACCTCCAGGTCTTCCATGAAATCCAGCTGCTCGCCCAGATTCTTTCCCGGGGCGATTCCTTCCTGAAACGAGAGCTTCAGCTCAAGACGTGGCACGCACTTCTTCTTGTCCAATGCAGTGGCACATCCCGGCAGCATGGATGCCGCGGCCAAGGCAGCTGATCCGACCGCCGCTGACGAAAGAAAATGTCTTCTGTTCATAATCAATTACTTTTCAGTTCCCGGGACCGGGACAGTGTACTTGCTCATGTCCATCTTGCCGATCTCAAGCTTCTCCGGAAGGTAATCCAGAGCGGCGGCGCTGATCTCGTCCCAGGTGATGGTGTTGCCGGTGTAGGCAGACTCACGGCCCATAACGCCGCAGAGAGAAGAGACGCCACACTCGCCGGCCTCCACATGAGCCTCACCCTTACGGATATGGTTCACCCAATCCACATGCTCAAGCACGTACGGATTGGTCTGCTTGTACTGAGCCTTCTCCGCCTCGAAGTCAAACTGCCAGAGGACATTGCCCTGAAGATCACGGATGGCGAAATCCGCCGAGCTCCAGTAGCCCTTCGTTCCGTGGACACATTCGCCGATGTTGGTCGAGCAACCATCGATCTGACGCGACATACTGTGCAGATGGACGCCGTTCTCATATTCAAAGTCAATGCTGAAGTTGTCGTACTGGTCGCCGGTGACGCGGCGCTGACGGCTGCCGAAACCGGTCGCCTTGATAGGGTGCTTACCGATCATCCAGTTGAACACATCGATGTTGTGGACATGCTGCTCGACGATGTGGTCGCCTGAGAGCCACTTCCAGTTGACCCAGTCACGGATCATCCACTCCATGTCGCTCCAGCCCTGCTGACGCTCCTTGTACCAAAGCATTCCCTGATTCCAGTAGACGTTGCCGCCGGTGATCTCGCCGATCATTCCCTCCTGGATTCTCTTGAAAGACTCCACGTAAGGTCTCTGATGGTGACGCTGGGTTCCGGTCACCACGCTAAGTCCCTTGGCCTCAGCCTGTTTTGCCGTCGCCATGATCTGACGGTAACCTTTCGCATCAACGGCGATAGGCTTCTCAAGAAACGAGTGAACGCCCTTCTCGGTGGCGTACTGGAAGTGAGCCGGACGGAAGACCGGCGGAGTGGCGACAATCACCATGTCCACACCGGAATCAATGACCTGCTTGTAGGCATCGAAGCCTGTGAAGCAGTGATCTTCAGGAACTTCCTGATTCCATTTGGTCTTGAGGTTTTCGCGAAGGCCGGTCAGACGATCAGCAAAGACATCGCCCAAGGCCGTGACCTTGATTCCGTCTGCGGCATTCAGCAGATCCTCAACGGCTCCGCTTCCACGGCCGCCGCAACCGATCACACCAACCTTAAGTTCCTTTCCGTCGATGGCCTTGTCTGGAAGTTCAGGAACATAATACTCGCCCGGCTGTCTGAGGGGCGTCATCTTGCCGGATTTATCACCACTTGCGCAGGCGGACAGCAGGACGCTGCCGCCTACCAGACCTACACCGATCTTGGCGCTTTTACCAAGAAAGGATCTTCTGTCCATTTTGTTGCTCATTTTATTGATAGTCTTTATGTTATTTAATTATAAAATTCCATCGGGAACATCGCACACAACTCTGAAACCTATACCCTTGATGTCAGAGTACCACCAGATGCTCTTCGGATTCTGCGGGTCAGTGCGGAGCCAGTCATCAGTCTTGGTGTGGGCTCTGGCGGCGCAGCGGACAAGCGAGGCGTCATCTGAATATGCCCCGCCGCGGACCACGAACTCATCGCCGCTCTCCGGACCCTTCGGATCATGCGCGCCGTCGGCGATCCTTGAATATGCATCCGCGGCATAACGGTCGGAGCAATACTCCATGACGTTGCCCAGCATATTCTTAAGCCCGAACGGATTGGCCTTCACCTCGGAAGGTTCCTGAGTCTTGCCGAAACTGTCTTCTGAATATACCACATAACTTGCGATCGAGGTGGTGTCAGCCCCGAACAGCCTGTTCCAGAATGTTTCTTTTGAATATTTTTTCGGACTTCCTTCGAAGAAGTACGGGGTCTGGGTGCCGCCACGGGCGGCATATTCCCACTCCGCCTCGGTCGGAAGGCGGTAGTTGCGTCCCGTCTTGAGCGAAAGCCACTGGCAGAAGGTCTCCGCCGCGTAGTGGGTCATCGTGATCGCCGGCCTCTCGCCCATTCCCCAGCCTTGGTCCGGGAATCCGAACGGAGGTGTCGGGCCGCTGACGGCATCCACATCCGGGCGGCTGTTGTTGGCGTAGATCTTCTCCGGCGGGGTTCTGCCCTCTGACATTGTCTCGTTGTAGAACGCCCAGAACTGATGCCATGTCACCTCGACCTCGCCCATGAAGAACGGAGATATTCTTACTTTTTTCCGAGGCCCTTCGTCCGCCGAGCGGAACGGCTCGTTGTCCGGACTCCCGATCGTGAACTCGCCTCCCGGAACAGCGACCATCTTGATCGCGGCAGTCGTACCGGGAACCGTTTCCGTGAAGTTCGCGAAGGATGTCACCACGGCAGCACTGTCGTATCTCTCACCACCCCCTGTGTCCATCACCTTGCCTTCCAGTCTTTTATGCTCGTAGCCCGGCATGTCGTGGCCGGTGTTCAGATGGCAGCTGATGCACTGGAGATTCAGTTTCCTGGAGTTTTCCTCGTAGTAAAGATGAGCCGTGATGCCGTCATCCGTGATCCCGGTCGGGAAAAGATTGACGTGACACTTCTCGCAGGATTCATTATAGACGATTTTTGATCCGTGCTCAAGGGTTCTTTTTGAGTCCCAATTGATTTCGTCCTTATCCTTGGTCATCTTGGCCCACAGATCCTTGGCTCCCATCCTGGCCTTGATCATGTAGTAGCGAAGGTAGCCGTTCTCTTTCGGAGGAAGATGGCAGGAGGCGCAATCCGTCACCACACCGCTCTCGCTGTTGTAGTGCTCGGACTTCTTCCAGTCCGCATCAGCCTGCTCGTGGTAGTGGCAACTCATGCAATACTCATTGGTGGAAGTGCGGCTCATCGCCCCTCCAACCGCCAGCATGGCGCACACACCGATCGCCAGCCCACCAAGGCCAGCGAATATGATCACTTTCTTTCCGCCTCTCATAGTCGTTCCGAAACCTGTTAAAAACAAATTTTGTAAATTTACGCAAAACCTTTCAGACTGCAAATTTTTTTGACTTGGGTTCCTCGGGGATTTTCTTACCCCCCCGTCAGACAACGTTGCAACCTAACAACAGACGCGGACATTGACTGCCGCATCTTAAGCGTAATCACTTAGAAGCTGTTTTGAATTGTTTGAAATGTTCTTTGAGGTGAAAAATCTTCATT
>ENA-OYYX01000316-OYYX01000316.1-human-gut-metagenome-genome-assembly--contig:-NODE-316-length-16698-cov-16.441327_pt1 | contig 16698 bp, 14 predicted proteins | sample MGYA00244070_ERZ653464 | MGnify/ENA primary metagenome ERZ653464 (study PRJEB26926, sample SAMN06165152) | human gut metagenome | biome: ENVO:00009003; feature: ENVO:2100002; material: ENVO:00002003...
ATTCATGAGCGTCTCGTGGGCTCGGAGATGTGTATAAGAGACAGGAAAAATTAAGCAGAAAATATGGGATTATTCTTTTTTTTGTGGTAAAGTTTACATCGTGATGTATTTTTTTGTATCTATAAGATTTCATATCAGATACTTTTTGGATTTACAGTTGAGTATGTGTTCGTACGAAAAAAGTTTTTTATGAAAAAAGTGTCAAAGTATCATTCTTTGGCAGAACGTAGAGATAAATAACTGATATATAATAAGATAGAAGAATGATACATTTTTGATTATCTTGCAAGAAGTATCATAGAAGTATCATTAATCTGATAGAAGTATCATAAAAAACGCCATCTATGTATCACAAAATCATCATGAGACATTATGCATAAAAGCAAAGCCGCCGATCTGCAAGGAGTGCCCAAGAATCGCCTGACTTTTGGGCACTCTGTGAACACCGCACGGGCAATCAATGCCCATCGCTTGTTCTGTTTATGCCCGTCGCTTGTTCTATTGATGCCCGTCGCTTGTTCAGTCGATGCCCGTCGCTTGTTCACTGAGTGCCCACTTGACGGGCAAGACAGACCACCTGATGGTCTCTTACAGAACGGCTTATGTGATTTTATTCCTAATCCAGCTTGTCAATCTTTCTTCTTGTTCATAGTTTGTATTGGCATTCTTTACATACTGGAAGAGTAGGTTTTCGTAAAATTGACTTTTTCAAGTGGGCTCAAAACTGGAATAGAAGACACGTCTTTTTTAGTCTTTTAAATCGACTCAAAGCCGAATTTAATGATGTTTCTTGCGATTTATGATACTTTTATGAGACTTTCTGTAAAATAAACGAAAAAGTATCATTCTTGTATTGCGCAGTATATCAGATGTTTATAAGAATATCGTACTAAATAATGATACTATGATACATTTTCCCGCAAAAAACATTTATGCGCAAGCAATTATTTTCCGATTTTGTCTTTTGATTGTTTGGGTTATGAAATGATATTTATGTTATCTCTGTGTTAGTGGTAACTCAAAAAGCTCCAAAGCAACCTTTTTCGCTCGTATTTTATGATTATCAATTAAAGGAATAATATTGCGAAATGCTCAACTATTTGCATGTTCCGTAAACATTTTGAGAATATTTTTCCTTTTTCTGAAATTATTCTCGTACTTTTGCAAGCGTATTCACCTATATATAATAATGTATGGCAAAGAAAGATGTAAATAGATTGAAGATAATGTTGGCAGTAACCAAGCGCTCAAACAAGTGGTTGGCAGAAATGTTGGGTAAAGACCAAGCAACCATTTCTAAATGGTGCACCAATACTTGCCAACCAGACTTGGAAACCTTAATACGGATTTCTGATTTGCTGAAAGTGGATGTAAACGATTTGTTGAATAAAGAATGTATCAAAGAATGATGGACGATATATCGAAACAGATAAAGGCAGGAACTTCCATGCCTCGAAATATGTTCCTTTTTAACAATGCTATATACTTGCTGCCATACACTGGTGTGGGTAGTGGCATCACTCGTGCACTGGACGAAGACATCAATGTCACGTTTATGAATAATGACAAGGCGCAGGAATTTGTCATCACGGTTTGGAGAGGAGAAAGTAACCAAGTCGAGGGTGAAAGTAACCAAGTCGGTAACCAAGTCGAAGAGGAAAGTAACGAAGTCGAGGGAAAAAGTAACCAAGTCCAAGACTCTGACACTCAACTTAGACACTCTGACACTAAAAAAGTGTCATTGTCTAATAAGCAAAGGGATATAGTCAATTTCTGTTCAGTTCCTCGAACCACAGCAGAGATCATGGAACGCCTTGGTTTATCCAATCAAACCAAGAACCGTGAGCGTTACATTACCTCCCTTGTTGCAGCCGGATATTTGCAGATGACCAACCCTGAAAATCCTACGGCAAGCAATCAAAAATACAAGAAAGTAACAACAAAATAGTAAGAATGATGGACTCTTTATATTTCCTCCAGTTTGCATGTTTCATCTTCATGCTCATCAATGCCCTTATCCTCGGCATCACCCACCTGCACATGAAGTGGGTCAACCGACGCTATGAGTGGTCACGCTGGCTGATACTTGCAGGCATGTTGGGGCTCGCCATACAATATCTCTTGCAGATGCTCTTGGGTTTTCGTGCGAAAAGCGATGACTTGGGAGCAGTCTTCAATATCTTGGTCTATACCCCATGCTTCACCACTATCTCCATGGGCATATACAACATTGAGGCGACCCATGTCAACCGCCGAAAGATGAACATCGTATGCACTTGCATTTATGCCGCCATCATAGCAGTTTTCTGCATAGGTTACAGCAATAGCGGAAGTCTTAACATCGGCAATTGGCTCTATGCGATGCTCGTATTGTTCGGCGCAAACGTAGCGTATTGCATCTATATGATTATGATTGAGATGCGGAAACGCAAGAAGATGTTGGAGCTGATGACTGGTGACGACATGCTGCCCTACGTGCGATATGCCCGAGCCAGCATTTTCGCCCTGTTCTTCTCTACCCTTACCATGCCTTTCGCCATCCTCTCCACCACCTTATTATATATAATAGGTCCGTTGGCTTTGCTCTCTATCCTTTTCTTCAACCTGAGTTTCGTGGCTATGGGCTTCAATTACGTTCCTACCGAGGAACTCTTGGATAAGGAGGAAGAAGAAAGTGCAGCCCTCGCAGATGAAATAACAGAAAGCTCCAATGGGCAGGATGCAGAGTCTGCTGATAGTAAAGAAACATTGCCATCGTTTTCTCAGGAGCGTCAGGCAGCCATCAAGGAGAAGCTCGACAAGTGGTGCGAAGAGTTGGGCTATAAAGACACCACAGTAAACATGTTCACCCTGTCACGCTCGCTGAACATTTCCAAGAACGAGTTGTCACGCTACTTCACTTCCTGCCTGAACTCCACCTTCCGCATCTGGCTTTCCGAGGTACGTTTCGAGGCGGCAAAGAAGATGATGCTCGACTATCCCGACTACAACAACGACATCATTTCTGCCGAATGTGGCTTCTCTTCACGCTCCTATCTCTATCGCATATTCAAAGAGAAAGAAGGTTGCTCCCCAACTGTCTGGAGAGCGAAAATACAATAAAATCACGCCTTAGGTGTCTACTTCCCCCACCAAGTAGACACCTATTTTGTAGGAAGTAGACACCTAAGTGGGGGAAGTGGAGACAAAGAGAACCATTAATTTTGCAGATGAAAAAGGGCTATACTCATTTTTTTAATCTTTCTCATTTCTGTCCGTCTGCCATATAAAAAGGTTTAAATATCTTAATAAATGATAGTACTATCAGATAATTTGTTTATCTTTGCATTATCCAAAAGATTGGAAAAGTGTAAGAAATAGCCTAAAAAAAGATTGGAAAAATGTAAGAAATAGCCTGGAAAAAGATTGGAAAAATGTATAAAATAGGCTGTTTTTACCTTGGGAAAATGTAATTTAACAGTACAAGTGTATGATTAACAGAAAGATAGATAAATATTTAGATAATTTCTTTCAAGCAACGCATAAAGCATTGTTGCTTACGGGAGCTCGACAGATAGGTAAGACTTACTCAATAAGACAGGCTGCTCAGCGAATCTTTGATGATTTTGTTGAGATCAATTTCATAACTTCTCCTGAGGCTATTGGCATCTTCACTGGAGCCAAAGATGTAAAGGATATGCTGTTTCGTCTGACGGCTTTCGTGCATAAGCCTCTTGTTAAAGGAAAGACTCTCATCTTTTTTGATGAAGTGCAGGTTTATCCTGAAGTAGTAACCCTCATCAAGTTTCTGGTTGATGAAGGGAGTTATCGCTATGCCTTAAGTGGTTCTTTGCTGGGTATCGAATTGAATAATTTGCGTTCTGAACCTGTTGGCTATTTAGATGTTAAGGAAATGTTTCCACTTGATTTGCAGGAGTTCTATTCTGCTATAGGTTTATCTGCAGATGTTTTGGATGTTATCCGTAAAAACTGGGAAGAAAAGACGCCTGTAGATGATTTTGTACATCATGAATTGATGAGAGCTTTTCGCTTGTATTTGATAATAGGAGGAATGCCGCAAGCTGTTCAGACCTATTTGGATAGCAATAATTTACAGCGTGTGATTGATGTACAGAAGAGTATTCTTTTGGAGTATCAGCGTGATATCATGAAATATAAGATGGATGACAACAATCAAAAGTTGTATATCCAGGAAATATTCCAATTGATTCCTTCTGAATTGAATGCTAAAAACAAGCGTTTTATTCTTAAAAGTTTGAATCAGCAAGCTAGATTTGCTAATTATGAAAATAGCTTTCTTTGGCTTCGGGATGCTGGTGTGGCTCTTCCTACTTACAATGTAGAGGAACCTAAATTACCATTGTTGCTGGCTAAGACAAGAAACCTTTTCAAATTATTCCAAAATGATGTGGGGTTGCTGATCAGTCAGTTTGCTGATGGCATTCAGTTGCGTCTTTTAAACGATGAACAGTTTATCAATTTTGGCGCCATCTATGAGAATGTGGTTGCTCAGGAGTTGAAAGCTCATGGCTTTGACCTCTATTACTTTAACAATAAGCGCTTGGGAGAGTTGGATTTTGTGGTGGAGTACAAAGGACAGGTTTTGCCAATAGAGGTGAAGTCTGGTAAGGATTATGACCGTCATAATGCGCTTTCGAATGTAATGGCATCAACAGAATACAAAATTCCTCATGGTTTGGTACTTTGTAATGGAAATATAGAGACAAAAGGAAAGGTGACTTATGTTCCGATTTACATGCTGATGTTTCTGGAAAAAGATTCTGTTCAGAATATAACCTATAAGATGGATTTGTCAGGATTAAATGTGTAAAATTCTGGCTCATCTGCCGAATGTGGCTTCTCTTCACGCTCCTATCTCTATCGCATATTCAAAGAGAAAGAAGGTTGCTCCCCAACTGTCTGGAGAGCGAAAATACAATAAAATCACGCCTTAGGTGTCTACTTCCCCCACCAAGTAGACACCTATTTTGTAGGAAGTAGACACCTAAGTGGGGGAAGTGGACACCTTTTTCCGAAGAAAAACACTATTTTTGCGCCATGGGAAATATGATAGAGACTCTCACGAAAGAGGAACAGGCTATTTTCATTGTGGCATTGTTTCTTCTGTTGTTCGCCATAGTCATGAGCTATGCCATGGTTCAAGACTACAGGATATATCTTGATGAAAACTACAAGGCTCGCTACAGCTTCTGTGATTTCATCAAGAGGGGGAGATATTATATCTATCTGTTTCTCGGATTGACTTTCGTCATCATCCTGGGATTTACAGTATATCTGATGGCAATGAGAGAAAATATGTAAGAAAGTATAATAATAATAATTTACAGATATGAATAACAAAAAACAAAGAAACAGGCTATTCACGATGCTGCTGCTCGTGATGGCTATCCTCATGCCTTATGGGGGGCATGGGCACAAACGCAGCCTTCCAAAGGTGATGGCAAAGTAGGCAATCCTTACATCATCACCAAAGCTGAGGAGTTGGCGTGGTTCCGCGATCAGGTGAATGGCGGAAATAAAAAAATCTGCGCTAAGATTGCAGATAATGTTGAGGTCATAGACCTAAAGAACTTCTGTCATGCGGCTGATGCCTCTAAAAAGATAGACGAACAGAGTTGGGTGCCTATTGGAAATTCTAATAAACCATACCAAGGCACTTTCGACGGAAATGGGAAGACCATCACCAACCTTTATATCAATGCAGAACAAAAATATATGGGACTTTTCGGTTATACCTATGAAGGTACAATCAAGAACCTAACCTTTGAGTATGCGAATGTGACAAATACGAACAGTTACGCAGGAGTTTTGGTTGGTAATGCATTATGGCGAAGCACCCTTCAAAATATCAAAATATCAAATACTTGCCAGATAAAAGGAGGTAATTACACTGGCGGTATTGCAGGTTCACTTGATGGCAACGCAAGCAACTGCGTGAACTACGCCACGGTACAAGGAAAAGAAGATGTTGGCGGTCTTTTTGGCTACTACAGTAGAACTGGTAATTCTATGACCGCCTGTGCCAACTATGGAAATGTAACGGCAACAAGTAATACTGTCGGTGGCTTGGTTGGCTATTACAGTAGCGGAACGATCCAAGACTGCGCCAACTATGGAAATATAGAAGGAACCAATAATGTCGGCGGCATGGCAGGTTATGTATCCAAAGGCAAGATGCAGAACGTGTTCTGCTATGGCAATGTGTCAGCTACAAATAATACTAAACGTGGAGGCATGGTATGCGGTTATTCCAGCAAAGGGGTCACTGAAGGCATGGTGGCATACTATAGTGGCGCAAAGCTGACCGTAAACAGCCAAGAGCAAACTGTAAAAGCCTTCGGAAGCGACAATCTCTCAGAAGATAACGCAACAGGATTTACAGAAACCCAACTGAAAAGCGGTGTTGTTGCCTATCTGCTCCAGCAAAACGCTTCGAGCGAAGCGAAATGGGGACAAAATCTGGCTAATGATGGAGACAGTTATCCCGTCATTGGTTCGGAACATACAGTTTATTCAGATAATTCACTTGTAAATTTTATGACGTACGAGATAATCTCAGGTAGTTTCACCAACAATACTACCAGTTCCGCAATCAAGTATCAACACGGACAGACAATAAATCACCACGTTGCAACAAACGCTACTTGTACAGAGGCGGCAACCAAGGAATATTGGCAATGTCAGGACTGCCTTAGGACATATTCCGACAGCCAATTGACAGAAGAATTGACTGATGTAACAATCGCAGAGAAGCCTGCCCTTGGACATAAAAACGATGAAGATGGCTATTGCAATCAGTGCCAGCATTATGTGGCTGTAAAGCCTTCACAGGAAAGTGGGGTGTACCTGATATCCAAACCTTGCCACTTGGCTTGGTTCCGCGACTATGTGAACGGAACTATCGTGGACGATGGCGAAGCAGCTGGAACTACTCACCCTTCGGCATCAGCCAAGCTGACTGCGGATATCGACCTCAAGAACTATTGCCATGCGGCTGAAGACGGCAAGGAACTCTTGAGTTGGCTTCCAATAGGCAATGACAATAATCGGTGGAAGGGAAATATGGACGGTCAGGGACACACCATCTCCAATCTCTATATCAAGACAGCACAAAACCATGTGGGGCTTTTCGGCTATACTGACGGTGCGACTATCCAAGACCTTATCTTTGGCAATGCTAAGGTGGAGAATGTGAGCACAACAAATGAGAAGACATATAAAACAGGTATCTTGGCAGGATATGCATGCGCATCCACAAATTCTCCAGCACATATAAAGGGCATTAAAACCACAAACAATTGTACTGTTATAGGACAAGAAGATACTGGCGGTATCGTTGGAATAGCCAAAATAAATCTCGAAAACTGCGAGAATCGCTCCAGCGTGAAGGGTACAGGAAGTGTTGGCGGAATTGCAGGTGATAGCTTTGAGAGAAACATCAAGCGCTGTACCAATTACGGAACCGTTGAAAACGGTAGAAATCAATATATTGGTGGAATCATAGGCTATGCTTATGGAACATGTATCGAAGATTGCGCCAACTATGGCAAGATTACAAGTACAGGTTGGCATGCCGGTGGCATAGCAGGAAGTACATTGAAAAACAGCAGTATCCAGAATGTGTTCAGTTATGGAGATGTGACGAATACAAATGGCTCTTCAGGAATCATTATAGGTTATGTAGGTGGTACACTAACCGCAAAGGGCATTGTAGCTTACAACAAGGAGGCTTTGCTGAACAACTCATCTGAGAACATCAAAATAGTTGGTACAGGAAGTCTGACTTTCGAAGACGGAAAGGAAGAAGCGAACGTGGTCAAGGCATTCACCAAACAGCAGATAAAGAGTGGCGAGGTGGCATTGGCGTTAAATGACAATAAAACTTCTGGCGATTTGGCTTGGTATCAGAAACTTGGTGAGAATGGTGATGCTTATCCTGTGTTGAAATCTACTGGTGACAATACTGTATATCATGGTAAGGAATGTGACAAGATAACTGATGTTTATACCAATGATAATAGCATTTTCGGTGAGGATGGAGCTGTTCCACACGTATTTGAGATGGCTGGACACCCAGATGCCAATGGACTCTATGGGGATGTATGTATCAACTGCAATGCAAACAATGAGAACATAAAATACATTCAGCACTTCTGTGGCATTCTTGGCAACAACCTGAAACTGATCTACGCTGATGGCAAGTACACTGCCGAGGCAGTGACGCTCACAGATGGCGAGGCTTATAATAGCCCAGTAGATATAGAGGTGGCTGACTTCAAGTACATTCGTACATTCGATGCCTACAAGTGGCAATCGCTCTATGTGCCATTTAGGATGAGTCTTGAACAGTTGACAAGCAATGGTTTAAACGTGGCAACCCCAGTGGACATCGAAGTGGTCGATGAAACCATTACGCGACTGAACGTCCAGAAGTTGAAGTCTGGTTCCTCTAAAGCAAACTATCCAAGCTTGATCATGTGTGAGAGTGATGGAGAAAAGACCATCGAGTTGGCAGATGTCACACTTTCTGCATCGAAGGAAAAATTTATCGACTGTATGAGTATGACAAGAAAATATGTTTTTAATGGTGTTTATCAAGCCAATAAAAACCTTGCGTCTAACTCGGAGGATGCTATCAATTACATCATAAAAGATGGTGGACTGGTCTTGCGAACTGACGATGATGTGCCTGCGCCACAAAGTTGGTACATGAATGTAACTATACGCGAGAATCCTTTCGGAGGTGCAGATGAACCTTTGTCTTCCGATGCTAAGACTATGCCTATTTATGTGATGGGTGAAGGTTATGCTACTGGCATAGAGAATGTGAATACCGCAGAGGAACATATTCTGTATGGCATCTACGACTTGCAAGGTCGCAAGTTGAGTCAGGAGCCAGAAAGCGGCATCTATATCAAGGATGGAAAGAAGTACGTGAAATAATTGACTCAACTTGCGAAACATTCGCTACATCGATATGTACTTTTTGACATTTACTCCATCACCTCCCAGAAACTCTCGGGGAGGTGATGTTTTTTATCACCTTTGCCTCCTTGAACAGTGGGGCGATGCCCTCTGGTCAAAGCTGGCAATGCCGCAACCGATGGGTGTTACCAGGAACTGCTTCTCGGGATGCTGACTCCTCTGTTCTCATATCATTTGCGATATTGTTTTAATTGTTTGCAAATATATAGTTTTTTGAGGAGAAAAGGGCTTCTTTGCCCAATTTTTCTCCTATTTAAATATTATAAGATTCAAGTTTCGCAAGTGTTTTAGGAGAAAAAAGCGTGGCTATCCGATAGAAGAACTAAGAACATATCGGTAGAAAATCCTTGTTAGCAAATCGGTATCCACAGTGTTGCAGCTCATTAAAACTTATATATAGGCAAAATCTTGACCTTATAACCATTTTTCTCAATTATTCTTTCCTCATTCATCGTGACAATAATCAGATTGGAGCATTTGAGTTCCCCCGCACATTCAATGATGCTATCTACTTCCCGCTTGAGCGTTCGTTCGGATGAGAGGTCATAACATACTTGTATAAGACTTTCTACATGAGCACCCTGCCTTGTAACAAAATCAGTCTCCTTGTCATTACGGGAGCGATAATAGAAAAGTGATGTTTCTGCATGATACCCCCTACGAATCAACTCTATAAAAACCTGATTCTCCAATAACCTGCCTAAGTTCTCACTCACACTAAAAGCCTTGGCTTCTACAAAACCATTGTCAACCACATATACTTTTTGTGGAGCTTTCTTCATTACTTTCAACTTGTTGTTGTAACGTGGCAGATAATACAAGAGATAGGGCTCACTTAAATATCCCATAAACTTCTTGGTGGTTGCTACGCTTGAAAATCCCAGCGTTTCTGCCAGTTCGTTGGCACTGAATGGATTGCAGAAGTTAGAAACCAGATACATGGCCAGGTTGTTCAAATCCTCTACATTGCGTACTTTATGACGCTTGGCAATGTCTTTCCAAATGATGGAATCAAAGAGTGTGGAGAGATAGTTTTGGGTCAGGCTTCTTGCTGCTACAGTCTCTGGATAGCCACCATGGTGCAGATAGTCTGCAATAAGCGAGAGGTCTGATGCGCTGTCTTTCATCTCTGATACTTCCGAAAGATTTCTGTGGTTCCAGATAAAGAATTCAGAAAGACTGAAAGGCAGCATCTCTATTTGGATATATCTGCCTGTGAGCAATGTTGCCATTTCGCTACTCAGCAATTTGGCGTTGCTTCCCGTAATAACCATGTTGATTCCCATGCGGTAAAGTTTGGAAACCCATAAATGCCAACCATCCAGATTTTGAACCTCATCAAGCAGAAGATACTCGAAGTCGGGATAAACGGCATGTAATGTTTCCCAAACCAAATCATCGTCCCATGCACTCAGGAGTTTGCCGTCATCAAAATTCAGATAGGCAAAGTTCCTGCCTTTCAGCATCAGCAAAGCCTCTGTCGATTTGCCAGTTCTTCTGGGACCCGTTATCAACTTGATTTGCTTGCTTGCCAACAGTTCATCCTCATCATATTTGGTATGACGTGTAAGGTAAGGACGGGAAAGCAGAATATCCCGTTCCTTTTTCTGGTTACTGATAATTGTTCTCATTTCTCTTCAGATGAATTGATTAAACCGAGACAAAGATACAAAAAATATTCATTCTATCCATCGTATTGAATAAAAAAGTGCTGATTTTATTCAATACGATGGATAGAATGAATAAAAAACGACAAGGGGGCTATCTGCCACGATGATAAGTGCAAGCGCATTCACCATTCTTTCATCGTCACCATTCGCTACATCGACTATAATAGTTGTAACTACTCAGTTCACCCATATTGTCATGAGTTGTTACGTTAATGTGAGTCAACGTGTATTATTAATAAAGTTTAAAGTGGTCAACTATTTTTTTATAGTTTCTATCAGAATAATGCAATAGGCTTCAACTGCTTACGAAGCCGCTTTCATATTTCGAGCCTTTTCTATTCAAAGTTTTCAATAGGGGTGCTGAGTTATAAGACAAATGTAGGGGAAAAATTAAGCAGAGAATCATTTTTTCAGAAAAACTTTGCCAACTGATGTCCAGCCATCACGGCGATGAGGCCAAGGATGAGGCTGCCGAAGAGATAGAGCATCATGTAGAGATATTGCTCATCCTTCATCAGCGATGAACCTTCGTTCATGAAGGTGGAGAAGGTGGTGAAGCCACCGCAGAAGCCTGTGGTGAGCAGCAACTTGGTGGAGGGATTCATCCATCCGCCGCCATTCCACGAAATGCCGGAGAGAAATCCGATGATGAAGCAGCCCAACACGTTTACTGTCATGGTGCCGAAGGGGAAAGCTATGAGGCTGCACGACTGCACCATCTTGGAAATCCAATATCTCAGGCCGCCTCCAAAGAAGCTGCCTATGCTTACGATTAATACTTCTTTCATGTCTGTTTCTTGTCTTATATCTGTTTTCTTGCTTTGCCTCGGAAGCTGTTTCGTGCCAGTGCCGATTCGCAGTCGCGGCAAAGTGCTTCCGAGGCATGATGATGTTTGAAACCCTCTATCAATGCCGTAGCCCTTGGCGAGGAGAGAATATCTTCGAGCGACTGATGGAAGAGGTTGCCCAGCACGACATCGCCGTTATGGTCGAGGCAGCAGGGCACGAGGCTTCCGTCTGCCAGCACACCTATCTGCTTGATAAGCGCCTTGCAGAACACCTCTCTTCCCTTGACGTTACTCTTGTCTTCCTCGCTGTTGCCTGTTTCCTGTCCTTCTTCTTTGTTGTCGAAGTTGGGCCACTCGAACTTTCTGTCAAACTCCAAGTAGAGATTGTCGCTGAGGCGGAATCCGTCGGGACGCTCTTTCCAGGGCTTAGGCACGTACTTCTCGATGAGGCTCATCACCTCTTCGTTCTCTTGGTCCATGCCTCCTTGGTTCCATAGGCGCAACACCATACAGGTGCCTTTGGCTGCTGCCTGAGTGGAGAAGCGCATCACCTCATCCATATAGTCGGACAGTCTGCCTTGTGCATTGCTCTCGTGCGAGTGGACTGAGAGCTGAATCTTATGAGGCAACGTGCCTAAGAGTTCCATGGCCCGATGCAGGAGGGTGCCATTGGAGGTAAGCACGGTTTTGAAACCACGCTCTCTTGCCAGAGTGATGAATTGTGGCAGCAGAGGGTGGAGCAGGGGCTCTCCCATGAGATGGAAGTAGAGGAAACACACCTTGCCTTTCAACTTACTGGTGAGCAAGTCGAACTCTTCTGCCGTGAGCTGTCTCTTCGCTCTGTTGTGCTTCGGACAGAAGTGGCAGTTCAGGTTGCACGTGTTGGTTATTTCTATATAACAGCGGTCTATCATACTTCTATAGTCAGTCTTGATTTTTTGTCGTCACTCATGAAGTGTGGTGCAAAAGTAACAAAAAATAGTCATTCGTGGGCATTTTGTCTCTCTAACTTCTCTGGCTTCCCCTAACTTTTCTGTTTTTCTTCCCATGCCAGTATCAGGGCGACAACACCCGAATAGCTTTTCCTGCCTTCCGAGACGTTGTTGCCCTTGAGGTAAAGGTCGAAGATGAAGTCTTGTGCGGCATCAAGCACCTTGCTTCGCTTGCTGAGCCAGTAGTGGCGGTCGTCCTTTGCCAGACGGATGATCTCGGGACGGATGTGTTTCAGGAATTTCTCTCCCTCTTTTTCGCCTAAGACATCGAAGACATTGCGGAGCACATGGAAGAAGATGTGGTAATATCCGCTGAACCTTACTGCTTGGTTTGTTGATGATGTGCAGACAATATAGCTGTAGAAGTTGGCTTCGCCCTCATTGGCTATTCCTAAGAAATGTGCATATTCGTGTGCATAGATGGCAGGATAGTCGTGAGGGCGAATGTCGCCATTCAGAGTAAACTCGCAGAAGAAAGGAGCCATGCTGCCTGTGACGCCCGCCATCGAGCTGAAGGGAGTGAACACCATGGTCTTGACATGGGGATGAGGGTTGAAGGGAGCATTGATGCCTTCTCGTTGTCCCATCTTCTCATATACATTCTGAAGCGCATCACTCACTCTTCGTTTCCACTCTTCACTTTCCTGTTCTTCACTCTTCACTCTTTGTTCTTCACTCAATAAGTTGAGGCTGTCGGCATAGCGATAGGCAAACTCGCGTAGCTTGTCCTTATCTACTTCTGCTGGTTTCATGCCTGTGCGCTGATAGATGTTGGGCTGCGAGTAGTTGAGTCCCCAGGCCATGTAGAACCATACGTAGATCCACAGCAGATATTCTGCCACTCTTCCCCACACCGTCTTTGTCTTGGGATAACTGTTCCCTTTAGCTGCCAGGAAGGCGTAACGGCGGGCAAGTCGTTTGCGAAGGACAATCTCGTAGAGAGGATAAAGAATGACCCATGCGATGCTGAGGGCGATGAAGATGTCGCCTATAGCAAACGGGAAGATGCCCGAAAAGGATGATAGTATTCTCCCGATGGTGCTGTATATATATAAGGTGTAAATGTAGCCTAAGTATGGGTTCCACTTAATGACGAGAACGAGGACGAGCAACGACAGGAGCAACCGGTGTCGCCATCTTAGTCGGTTGAAAGTATTTGATAGTTTCATGCTGTGGTTTTATAATGAGAATGTTCATACATTTTACAATGCTGCAAAAAAATACACAACTTTTCTGAATTATTGACAAGGTGACTCTGTTTTTTTTCCTATATTTGCAATCACAAAGCAGATTATTAACTTTAACATATAGGAGGGTGGATTATGAAAAAGTCATTAGAAGCATTCGAGGCAAAGAACCTGGAGTATGAGAACATCTACAACGAAGAAGATGATCGTAGAGAATATAATTCTATTTGGTGCAGCTAAGCATCTTGTTTGAAGCTTTTACCCTCGTGCTGTTGAATTTCTGATTCAGAGTACGTGGGTAAATTTTTGTCATTTCTCGAAGTGCTGATAGTCTTTGCTGTGCTTCCAGTCGCCACCCCATCTGAATCCTTTTTCTTTGAAAAGGCGATAGCACAAGTCACCCCTTTGAATCATATATGCGTGTTTCTTACTGCGGTCGAGATAAGGACGGGCTGTGGCAGGTTCTATTACTTCTTTGCCATTTCTCAGTCGTTTGTGGTAGGGGTTGTAGAGGGTGTTGATGTCTACAGCCATTCCTCTGCCGTGCTTTGATACGGTGTGGGTATGCGAGATAAACCTGAAGTTAAAGCAAGAGGAGTTGTTGGCTCTCATGGCCCGTTCGTCGTCTGCGTTCCAATAGTCGATGAGCCGCATTCGTTCTATCGGATATTTTGCCCGGTAGAGTTTGTACAGAATGTCGAGCACATCGTTAGCTATGGCTTTGTTGATCACCATTTCTCCCACGATGCTCCTGCCTTCCTTGTCGGTGTGCAGGCAGCGCAGATAGCGCAGCTCGCTTCTTGGCACAGTACAATTCTTCTTGTATGTTTTTCCCTTCATCATGCTGAAGATGTTGTCGGGAATGGGCACGGCATAAAAGTAATGTTTTTCTCCCTTTTTGCTGATGCTTTGCTCTGTGACAGTCTCGCCTGGGTTCTGTGCTTTCAAGGGCATACAGAACAGCGAAGAGAGCATGATGCACAGAAGGAGGAGTGTCTTCGCCAACAATCTGCTTGCCGGGATGTAATGCGAGTCTTTTATTTCGCCAATAACGATGATACTGTGAAGACTGCCTATGCAGTCAATGTTGCCGAGGGTGTTGAGCATGAAGTCCTGATAGTCTTTCATGTCGTGTGCATACACTTTGATCTGAAAATCATAGTCGCCCGTGGTGTTGTAGCATTCCGTTATCTGGTCTATGTTCTGCACGGTGTCCATGAATTGCTGTATCAGGTCGTGAGTGTGCTGCTTCAGTCGGATATTGCATAGCACGATGACGTTGTGCCCCATCTTGTGATGGTCGACGATGGCTCCATATCGCTGTATGTATCCTTCCCGTTCCAGTCGTTTCTGACGTTCAAAGGTAGGCGAGGGAGAAAGGTGTACTCTTGCTGCAAGTTCCTTGACGGTGAGCCGGGAGTTCTGTTGCAGCAACTTCAGTATCTTGATGTCTATGTCGTCGAGTTTTTCTTCTGTTGCCATAATCTGTTCTTCTTTAAATGTGCATTTTTTTACAGAATAATATTCTGTGTATCGATTATTCTAACTGCAAAGTTAGCATATTTTTCTGAATTATGAAGAATATTTGGCGGATAAAATTCTTCTTTCTACCTTTGCAGCCGAAAAAGAAGCATTTTTGCCGACAGTGGGGCAGGATGCAGACAGTCATCATTACACATAATATTAAAGAAAGGGAAATAAAAACATGAGCAACGTGAGAAATCAACATTTTGAGGCAGTGGGCAGCTATTTGCGCCCAGCAGAGTTGAAGGAAGCCAGAGTAAAGTTTGCCGAGGGACAGATTTCGGCAGTAGAACTTCGTCACATTGAAGACCGGCTTATCACAGAAGTGGTCAGACAGCAGAAGGCGCACGGATTGCGCTATATTACAGATGGCGAGTTTCGTCGCAGCTATTGGCATCTCGATTTTATGTGGGGATTTGGCGGCGTAGAGCACATAGAGTTGGATCATGGTTATCAGTTTCATGGCGAGGAAACCACGAAAGGCTCCCTCCGTCTTACAGGAAAGATAACAGGCGAGAACCATCCCTTCATCAAAGATTTCTTGTTTGTGAAGCAGTTTGAGGAGGAGGGCGTAGAGGCCAAGCAGACCGTACCGGCACCGGCACAGTTTCTGGCAGAGCTGTTCCGAGGAAAGAATGCCGAGAACACCCGTCAGTTTTATCCCAACACCACAGAGCTGATAGAAGACATTGCCAAGGCCTATCGCACATTCTTCCACGAGATCTATGCAGCAGGCTGTCGAACTGTACAGTTGGACGACTGTACCTGGGGCATGATTGTAGATGACGATTTCTGGAAGTCGATGGCAGGTACGGGCTTTACCCTGGAACACGAGGCCCTGCAATATCTGAAGGTCAACAACCTCTCCATAGAGGGAAAGCCCGAGGGGCTGACCGTCAACACGCACGTGTGCCGTGGCAACTATCATTCATGCTATGCCACGAAGGGCGCCTACGATGCTGTGGCTCCTTATCTCTTTGCCCGCGAGGATGCCGACACCTTCTATCTTGAATACGACGATGAGCGTTCGGGTGGCTTCGAGCCTCTGCGGTATGTGGCTGAAGGCAAGAAGGTGGTTCTTGGTCTGATAACCAGCAAGTCGCCTGTGCTCGAGGACAAGGCCACAGTCATAGCCCGCATTCATGAGGCGGCGAAGTATCTTCCTCTCCAGCGTCTCAGCCTGAGTCCTCAGTGTGGTTTTGCTTCTTGCGAGATAGGCAACAAACTGACAGAGGCAGAGCAGTGGGCCAAGTTGGATCTTGTGCGAGAAATCGCCGAGGAGGTTTGGGGAGCGTGATGCTTCCCCTTGTCTTGCAAAATCATCCGGGGCAATGACGTGTTCTTACAGCGCAAGTATATTCATACAAGAATTGCCGAAAAACGGCTTCTCAGTTGGGAAAATGAATCTGCCCAACTGGGAAAATAATTTTTCCTAACTGGGAAAAATTTTTTTCGTAGTTAAGTGCAGTATGCTTGTGTGGTTTAACGATTTTAGTTGACCACTTTAAGCTTTATTTATACTACGAGTTGA
>ENA-OYYX01000320-OYYX01000320.1-human-gut-metagenome-genome-assembly--contig:-NODE-320-length-16493-cov-10.446831_pt1 | contig 16493 bp, 15 predicted proteins | sample MGYA00244070_ERZ653464 | MGnify/ENA primary metagenome ERZ653464 (study PRJEB26926, sample SAMN06165152) | human gut metagenome | biome: ENVO:00009003; feature: ENVO:2100002; material: ENVO:00002003...
CCGGCACGGACGCCGGGCGTGTATGCCCAAAGGCTCTGCACGATGCAGAGCCAACTAAGCATACACAGCCCTTCACCACGGGGAAGGGGTTTTCGGCAAGGATGCCGAAATAAGGACACACCAAGCTTTGCAGGACGCAAAGCCATCAGAGTGTCCTAAAGGGGATAGGGATAATAAATCAGAAGTTTATTCTATAAACAGGCTTTTCTATCCTATAAGCTGAAATTACAGCACCGTTTTATCCACCCTTTTTATCACAAAAACACAACATAATTCATCGTTAATCTTAAATTTACTTAAATTATAGCCTTATTGCTGTGTAATGCCGTGAGTTTCAATAAATTTTCACATACATTTTAGGCATAATGCACATTGACATTAAAAAACCGAAATGTTAAAATAGGTGTGTAAAGTTACATAAGTATGTAACAAAACGAAAATAAGTTTTATAGGAGGATTTTTCCAATGAAGTTAAGAAAAATCATGGCAGGCGTTGTAGCTACTGCTCTCGCAGCAAGCACATTAGCCGTAGCAGCAAGCGCTGCTTGCCTCACAAAGGTTGAAGGCACAGAATCAACATTAAGCACAGGCACAGGTATGTGGCTTATTCAGCTCTACAACAAGGGCAATGAAGCTGAGGGCAAGCCCGCTACAAAGCTCGACATCGACTACTCAAAGATCGCTGCTCTTACATTTACTTTCCAGGTAAATGAAGAAGATAAGGAACTGTGGGACGGTACAATCGGCGGTTCTGTTATATTCTCATGCAACGGTGAAAAGCTCGGCGTTCAGAACGATGAAGACGCTGCAAAGGCAGCACTCTTCGATAAGTACAACTGGCCCAGTTGCGAATTCTGGGGCGTTCTTGATGAAGAGGTACTCGGTCCTGTAGGCGAAGGCTCTACATTAGATGATACAAAGACCACTAAGACAGAAAAAGTCGGTGATTACACATACGCTGTCACAAACAATACTCTCGTTAACCCCATCACAGCAGGCGACGTTTCTTCTATCGACGAAATCGGATGCATGCAGGTTGGTATTCAGGAATGGAGCAGCGGTATCGCAGCAGTAACAATTACAAAGTGTGAAGTTAAGGATGCAAGCGGTAACGTTCTCGTTTCATTCGATGAAAAGGGTGTTCCCACAATCGGCGGCGCTTCTGATACAACTCCCGATGATACACAGGCTCCCGATGATACAAAGGCTCCCGATGACTCTCAGGCTCCTGCTGATACAACAGCTCCCACAACAGGCGATTCTACAAAGCCCAACACAAACACAGGTGTTGAGAGCGTTGCAGTAGTAGCAGGCATCGCAGTTCTCGCTACAGGCGCTGTTATCGTTGCTAAGAAGAGAAAGTAATTTCGGCTTTAAGCAATAAATAAGCAATTTATCCCCCGCAGTTTTCTGTGGGGGATTTTTGTCGTTTCTTTCACATTCGCACCACCCCTTCCAAAACCGCACTATCCCTTGCTCCGCACCAACCCTTCCACAACCGCACTATCCCTCTCGCTTTTCGTAGGGGAGGAGCTCGCTCCTCCTGTTGCATCGACCCTCTCCATTTCTACAACCTTTGCAAAAGAACACTTATCACTTGCCTTGCTTGCTCCTCCCGTTGCACCGAATACTGCCATTCCCACAATCATCTCAAAAGTACAATCATCCCTTGCTCCGCACCACATTCTTTCATCCATTGTCAAAGGTGAGGTGCTGTCCGACAAATAGCACTATCGGTAGCTTGTAATTATATATAAATGCTTAAAGATATATCAAAATGCTTATCTACATACAATTAGTATACCTTGCATTTTGCATAACAACCTTACGAATTCAATTACATTCTAACTATCACGTTACACCGCCACACCATATTTTAACATTTTCTCGTTTAGCCATCTGTTTTATAATCATTATTATACATCGTCATTTTAACATATTTGCTTTAATAAATCTCGCATAATATATATTAAAAAACACCTCAAATTACCCTTATCAAAAATGTTGCTATTTTTGCACTTTTGTGGTACAATGATAAAAAGACCGATTTAAGGATTAAGGAGGAATATTATGGCAAAAAATGTACCGAAAACCACTGCAAACACCGAAAATAACGTTTACAATCAGCATAAAACTACAACCTGTCGCATCACTGATGAAGATGAAAAAAATGAAAATACCGAACCCGAAAAGCTCCTCTATGTACAGCAGGCTCAGGAATTTTACCACAAGCCTATCGAAAATGAAAACTCGGTATTCGCTCTTATTGCATCAGGTGATATTAACCAATTATTAGAAGCTAAGTTAAAATATGACGCTGATATTGAAAGCGGAAAAGGTCAGCTTTCGGACGATCCACTCCGCAATCAGATTTATCACCTTGTAGTCTGCGCCGCCGTAGTCGCCCGTACCTGCATAGCCGCAGGTATGTCTGAGGAAACCGCATATACTCTCAGCGATATATACATAAGACGGGCAGATATATGCACGTCAATTGAACAGGTTGTAGAACTTAATAACGAAATGGTAATGGATTATGCCGTCCGTATGCAACGGCTAAGACGTGCGAAACGGCTCTCAGTGCCGGTTCGCATCGCTATAAAGATGATTTCGGAGAACACAGGAAAGCGCCTTACCGTACAGCAGATAGCCGATGAAGCAGGCTATGACCGCTCCCATCTGCATCGCCTTTTCAAAGCTGAGATCGGTATGGGCATCCACGAGTACATCAATGCCTCCCGTATAAATGCCGCAAAAGGTATGCTTAAGGACGGCACCCACACCATAGCTGACATCGCATCATTACTGGGTTTCTCGTCACAGAGCCATTTCTGCCGTGCATTCAGCGAGGCGGTCGGCGTTACCCCGAAGGAATACAAGAACGGTAAGCTTCCTTGACATGATTTACAAATATTCCGGCTATATGCAGACAGAATTTCAACACATTTTCCTTTATCTATTGAATTTTATTTGTGGATTTGTTATAATTAGCTTATGCGGATTAAATTCCGCCATGATCAAGATTAAATTTAGCTAAAATGAAAGGATTTTTTCAATGAAAAAAACGCTTGCGGCAATTTTAGCCGTGTCAATGATACTGTCAGTGACAGCCTGCAATGACAGCACCGCATCAGGAAACGGGGACAATTCCGGCAATACCGCCTCGTCTGCAACCGACAACGCAAACACAGAGCAAAAGCTCCGCTCAAATCCGATCGCTGTCGACGCTGACGGCAACATAGATATGGATGTTGCGTTAAAGTACGAAACCGATGTTGACGCACTTATCAAGAAGCTTGAAGCAAAAACCCCGGACGGCTCTAAGCCTGTATCCGAGAACACAAACGAGGAAACACTGGAGCTTTTCAACTACCTTAAGAGCGTCTACGGAAAGCAGATTATCGCAGGTCAGCAGTATTCCGACGCAAACCAGTTTGAGAACATAATGTACTACAACACAACAGGCGATATGCCTGCTATCATGGGTTTTGACTTCCTTTATGCTCAGGGTACGGACACGCCCGATTACACACAGATTGAAGAAGCGATAAAGTGGCACAACGAGCAGAACGGCATCGTTGCTTTCTGCTGGCACTGGAAGGTTCCCGTTGATATGAGCGACAAAAGCGTCAAAGGCACAGCGTTCTACAGCGATGAGATACGGGACTTCAGCCTTGAAAAAGCCGTAACTCCCGGCACCGATGAATATAAGGTAATAATCAAGGATATTGATACTATTGCACTTTATTTACAGCGTCTTGAAACAGCAGGCGTTCCTGTTATATGGCGACCTCTGCACGAGGCAAGCGGCGCTTGGTTCTGGTGGGGCGTAAAGGACAGGGATACCTATGACAAGCAGCTTTATCAGAAGCTATGGTACATATTATATGATCGCCTTGAGAATTACCACAAGCTGACAAATCTTATCTGGGTATGGAACGGTCAGTCGAAAAAAGCAACAGTCAACGCTAACACCTATGATATAGGCGGTATGGACGTATACCCGTCCTCAGAGGATCACTCGCCACAGATTGCTTCATACAGCACGCTTTCCAAATACACCGATGACATAGGAAAAATGTCCGCTCTGTCAGAGGTAGGATATATACCCGACCCCGAGGAAGTGTTCAAGGCTGACAGCAAAGTAAAATGGCTTTATTACGCTCCGTGGTGCAAGGAATTCGTATGTGCCTCAAGCGGCTCGGGTGCTGTTATAACACAGCTTGGCGGCACTCCGTCGGTAAATACGGAACGTATGTCTGAGGAATTCCTCAAGAGCGTATATTCAAGCGAAAAGGTTATCACACTGAGCGAATTACCCGATTTTAAGGGTACGACAAAGAAAATACCCGAATTTATCAAAAGCTGGAAGTTCAACAATCCGAAGCTGACAATCGAAAACGATAAGCTGACAGCTTACGAGCAGTAAAGACGAGGTACTTAAATGACAACTGAGCTGAAAACAAAAAACGCCGAAGCTGTAATAGCTTCAGAAGGCGCAGAGCTTAAATCGCTTGTAATAGGCGGCAGAGAGATAATGTGGTGCGGCGACCCTGCTTTCTGGGGAAAGACTTCACCCGTGCTTTTTCCTGCGATAGGAAATGTAAAAAACAACAAGACCATAATTGACGGGAAGGAAATCTCTCTTACAAAACACGGATTTGCCCGTGACAATACATTTACAACAGTAAGAAAAAGCGGCAACTCGCTCATTCTGCAGTACAAGTACGCACCCGTGAAAAACGGCTATCCATATAGCGTTGAGCTTTGTTTACAGTACAATCTGTTTGACGACAGGATAGAAATCTGCTACAGCGTTTTCAATCCCGAGTTTCACAGCATACCGTTCTGCATCGGAGCACATCCTGCCATAGCCTGCAACAATCTGGACAACTGCACGCTTGTATTTGAAAAGCGTGAGAAAGCGTCAACTCCGGTTATGTATCTCGATACAAGGCTGTTCAGAAGCAAGGAGCGCATACAGCGTCTTGACGGCTCGTCAAAGCTACCGCTGAGCTACGATATGTTCGATAACGACGTGGTTTATTTTGATAACATAAAGTCAAGAGCCGTAAAGCTCGTTGAGGGCAAAAAGACGCTTGCTTGCATAGCATTTGAGGGCTTCGAAACGCTCGGACTGTGGACGCCTGCGGGAAAGCGTGCAGGATTTATCTGCATTGAACCGTGGTGCGGCAGTGACGATTATGATGATGACAGCGGAATTTTCACGGAAAAGAAGGGTATACAGATACTCAAGAGTAAAAAATTTGCAAGATACAAGATGGTTATCAGCGCACAGTGATCAGTGAACTTGATTTCTGCGGTTAAAGTCATAATGCCGCAGAATAAAGCACAGGAATATGTTGCATAATGCAATTATCGGACATTTTAAACAGTACAGAGCATATCGGAACGGATATTCGATATGCTCTGCTTTTTCTGTCCGCAAAATCCGGCTTCACGGTGCTTTTACGCACAGAAAGCCCACGCACCGAAATGCGTGGGCTTTTGCTACATATTAATGTTATTTACCGTGAACAGAAATTACTTTCTCTTCTTAGCAACTACTACAGCACCGGCTGCGAGAAGTGCAACGCCTGCAACTGCTGCAACGCCTTCAACACCTGTGTTTGTGTTGGGCTTTGTAGAATCGCCTGTTGTTGCGGGAGCTTCTGTTGCGGGAGCATCTGTGTCATCGGGAGCCTGTGTATCATCAGGAGCCTGTGTATCAGCAGGAGTTTCATCAGGTACACCTGTTACATTGAATGTGATCTCGCACTTTGACCATTCACCTGCGAAGTCAGTTAATACTGCGTTTGCTGTGTCAGGAGTGGGGCAAACATCTTCAGCCTTGTAAGAAGCCCAAGCATTATAAATGTTTGTTCTCTTCATACCGTCTTCGTTATTTGTGTAGCTTGATACGCCATCCTTCATTGTTTCAACACCATCGAACTTGATTGATGTTACTTCAAGATAAACGTTGTCGTATGCTTCATCATCAGCGCTAAAGTTAACGTTGATACCCATAGCACCGATAGCAAGAGCCTTATCAAGAACAAGTTCCTCACCTGTTTCATCGTCATACCAAGGTTCGTTGTTTGTAATAGGTGTATAACCCTTTGAAAGATCTACAGAAATAGTATATGTACCATTTCCTGTGATAACAGCATTTGTGAAGTATGATGAGTCGATTGTATCGCTGTCATCACCCTTACCCCAAGCTGCAACCTTCCATTCGCTGTCGCCGAAACCGATAATAGCTTCACCCTTTGCAAGAGTATTTGTTGCTGCTGATGCAGGTAATGCGCATACAGCCATTGAAGCTGTAACAGCAGTAGCAACAATGCCTGCCATGATTTTTCTTAACTTCATTTTAATGTCCTCCATTAATTTCGTTTTGCGTTTGCACAAATATAAAATTTGTTATCTCAATTATAAATGAAAACGATTTTATAATCAATAGGCAATGTCAACAAAGCAAATTCACTTTTTTGTTCGTTTTGTACAAACATCGCACAACATTTTCCACATATTCACCTAATGTAACATTGTTACACGGCTATTTAACCATAAATAAAGTTAAATTAAATTAAAAATCGGTTATATGCCGTAAGGGGATAATCTATTATAAAAGTATAAAACCGTAATTAAGAACCGAAGCAAAAGCAAAAAGCAAAAAAATTTCAAAAAGGTTTCAAAAAGGTATTGCAATTACGGCGGGAATAATGTAAAATATAATAGATAGAATATGGGGCTGAGAGATAAAAAATAAAAACGGCTTTCAGCGGCGGTATTTTTCCGCATAAACCCGATAAAATATACGGAGGTATTTTAAAATATGATCACAGCAGGCGATTTCAGAAACGGTATGACCTTTGAAGAGGACGGCAACGTAATGCAGATCATTGAGTTCCAGCACGTAAAGCCCGGTAAAGGTGCCGCTTTCGTCAGAACCAAGATCAGAAACGTAATTACCGGCTCGGTAGTTGAAAAGTCCTACAACCCCACAGCTAAGTTCCCCACAGCTTATGTTGAAAGAAAAGACATGGAGTACACCTATAATGACGGCGATCTCTATCACTTCATGGATTCAGAGACATACGAGGACGTGCCGATAAACAAGGCAGAGCTTTCGGACAACTTCAAGTTCGTAAAGGAAAATATGGTATGTAAAGTTCTTTCATATAAGGGCAAGGTTTTCGGTGTAGAGCCTCCCAACTTTGTAGAGCTTGAAATCACAGATACAGACCCCGGCTTCAGAGGCGATACAGCTACAAACGTAACTAAGCCCGCTACTCTTGAAACAGGCGCTGAAATCCGTGTTCCTCTGTTCGTTGAGATCGGAGATATAATCCGTATCGATACAAGAACAGGCGAATATATGGAGCGTGTAACAAACAAGTAATCATATAACGGTTGCTTGAAGTAATTGCAGACAGTAAAAGGAGGATTTTTACTATGACAGTTGCAGAAAAGGTATCATACATCAAGGGACTTGCAGAAGGTCTGGGTGTTGATGATTCAACTAAGGAAGGCAAAGTGCTTGCAGCTATCGTTGACGTTCTTGACGATATTGCACTGACACTGGGCGATATTGACGAAGAACTGAACGATGTTGCAGACGTTATGACCGATATGGAAGAAAGCGTTGACTGCCTTGAAGATGTCGTTTACGGTGATGAAGAAGACGATTACGATGATTGTGATTGTGACGAATGCTGCGATGAGGACGATTACGACGATGATATGTACGAAGTAACATGCCCTAACTGCGGAAACACTATCACAGTTGATTTCGACGTTATTCAGTCGGGTGAGATTCCCTGCCCTAACTGCGGAGAAAATCTTGAATTTGATCTCAGCTGCTTAGAGGACGAGGAATGCGACTGCGGTTGCCACCACGATTAATTTAAAGCGATCTGAACCGCCGGACCGTTCCGGCGGTTTTGTTTTGTTCAAAAACGGACTGATTTACTCTTTTAAGGCAATACCGCATAATTATTGTCGTGCGATTGCTTAGTAGATTTTTCGTCAGATTGTATAAATTGAGTGCGGGCAGGCTGACGCCTGTCAAGCGAAATTTGTGCAAGATGACGGAAAATACGCAAGCAAGCGTGCGGCAAAGGCGATAGCCGTTAATTGTGCGGTGTTGCCTTAGTTATACAATTTTATTTTACACTAATTAATGCTTATAGTCAAGAAAAAATGCGTGGCGGGGAAATTTCCTGCCGTACAATTTTTGTGAATGATCATCCGGACAAGCAATACCGTCCTCAGACAGCAAACCGCCGTGTACGGAATTGTACACGGCGGTAATGTTTTTATTTGCTTTTATTATCCATCATTGTGGCTATGTGGGTAGCCATCATTTTTGCGGTTTCGGAGCTTATCCTGTCTTCACTTTTCGTGTCGCCGGTCAGATGAATTATTTCCTTACGCTTTCTTTCCTGTTTCGGCTCGGGGAGTGCGTTGAAGAAATCCTCCGATGAGATCTCCTCATACTTGTCATAGTTATCAATATAGGAACGTGCCGTGCCGATTATCTTTGAATATCCGGCATCGCCCGAATTCTTCACCTCCGTGAAGAACTGCTTTACACGCTCGTCACGCACCTTTGCAAGACTGGAGGCAACGTATGCGTAGGTGGCGGAAAGCTCCGGATTTCGCATAACGTTCAGCGCAAAATCAATAAAATCGTCCTTGCTGTGATAACGCAGGTAGTTGCAGGCGGCAGTTACGCTGTTATAATAATTCTCCGAAATTATCACCTTGCCGTCAAGCTCGGTCTGACCTGCAAGCAGAGCGTCAAGCATAGGCTTTGTAAGCTCGTCTATGCCTTGTGCGCAGGCTACCATATCCGCATCGGGATAACGCTCGGAGAATATGTCAAGCTGCTTCGGTATCCTCTTCTGGCTTGACTTCGGCACTATCCCCAGCTTCTGCTTTATCGTATCGTATGTATCAGGTGTAACGTATTTTCTTGCGGTAAGTCCGATTCTCAACTGCTCCTTTGTCAGAGATTCAAACGGCACTCTGAATGATGCAGAGGAAAAACCTATGGATTTAATCTCCTCGTTTTCGTCCGTTATCTTCCATATATTTTTAAGCGGCTGTATCTGTACCGTATAAAAAGGTCGGTTTTCTATAGCCGCCGCACAAGCCGCATAATGTCCCTTCAGCAGTAATGAGTAAAGGCCCGAAAAATGAAGGGATATTCCGAACAGATCTCCGTTTCTCATTCCTTTCACGCTTGCCTTTTTTATCAGCGAGGGGTCATAGGTCGAGGGCTTTTCGGTAGGAATCAGAAACGGTGCGCTGTACGCCTTATCGCCGATTAATCTGATATTCCTGCTGCTGTTTCTGAGCTGTTTTGACACGCCGTATCCCGACCAGAAAAACATATTTTCTCCTGCCGTGGGATATGTTTCAACATAGCTTACCGCATAAAGTCCGTCAGAAAGCAATCTCATAAGCGGCTCAAGGGCATATTCGGGAGAACCTCCCGCCGCCAGCTTTTCATACGCTCCGTCTATGCTGTCGGCAATTATCGAGCCGCCCGACGCACTGCCGTATTCGCTAATAACCTTGTCTGCGTCATCATCATTCATTCCTCCGCTTATCACCATTACCGGCTCATCGTGAGAATAAAGACAGTATTTATCATATTCGGAATTTATCCTGCAGATGCCTATCTTTGAAAGTCCGTTTCTGACCGAGAACACAAGCACTTCGCTTTCGTTTATATTTATCCGTTCACAAACTACCTCGGGTATTTTTTCACTCATTATCCCCTGCTCCTTTCCGCTTATTTATCCTGCGTTCCAAGCGCAAGGTACTGTTCTATCCTGTCAAGAGCCGCTGTGTCAAAAAGCGATTTCGGTATCCATACAAGCGGTGCGTTCCCTCTTGTGACTATGAACATTGACGAGGTTTCTATATAATTATCATTCATTCCGAAACGAATTATCTCGTGCGGGCTGTATACGCTCTCCTCTGCGGCGGATACTCCTGCGGGGCATACGGCAAACGTTATCGTTTCATCGTTATCCGCACAACTTCTGATAAGACCCGAGTATTTTATCTTTGCGATAAGCACCATTACAAGATAGGTCAGCACTACCGCACCTACGGCGCAGAAGAATGTACCTATGGACAGATACCACCATGTATCCTGTGCAAAACCGATATACATCTGAAAAATAATTGCAGTGGCAACGCACGCAAGTATCCCTATGCACCAGAGCAGTCTGCCCATTTTACCCAGAACGAGCGACAGCACGGAAGAACGTATCTCTTTTGGATTGTATTCGCCTTTTGCAAAAACAGCTGAATCAGGTATATCGTAATTTGAATAGAAGCGCTTGTCCGGAAGCACCTCTACGCTAACGTCACACACTGTTTCCTTATCGGATACCTGTGACAATATCAGCGTCTTTGCCGCTGTAAACTGCGCCCTGCCCGTAAACGCCCTGTCGGGTATGTGATATGTCTGCTTTCCTGTAGTGACAGTGATACTGCTTTTGTCGATTTTAACCGCAGAAATATCAGCCCACTCGTATACGTCGGGGTGGGCGTCACCGGGATATATGACCGAAAAATTATCAGATATTATATAAATCGTTCCGTTACTGTCGGTCATGACCTGACCGCACAGATGTTCAAACGCCATTAAAAGCCTCTTTTCCGCCTGAACCGCATTTTAACGCCGCAGGCAAAATTACTCTGTATATTTATCGGCAGATATACAGTTGAATTTAAGTTTATCGGCAAAAAAATACGGCTGTGAGCGTATGCAAAATATACATCACGTCACCGACAGCGGTATTTATGTGAAAAATATACTGAAAACCGCCCTCAAGGCGACTATTTATATGCAAAGAAATCTTGACTTTTATTTGTAAAGCGGTTATAATTATTTGTAAGCACAAAAATTACCGTGCGGTTTTGCTGTATAAAAATACAGTATATTCATCAACACTTATAAAGGGGTAGGTCGATAGATGGCGTCAGAAAGAATGACGGTTGCAAGAGCTATGGTAAAGGCTCTCGAAGCGGAGGGTATAACTACTGTATTCGGTTATCCGGGTGCGGCTATATGTCCGTTTTATGACGAGCTTATAAGCTCGGATATACGCCATGTGCTTGTGCGCCACGAGGTAAACGGCGGACACGCCGCAAGCGGTTATGCCCGTATGACCGGAAAGCCTGCCGTTGCTATAGCAACATCGGGACCGGGTGCGACAAATCTTATCACGGCGATCGCAACCGCCCATATGGACAGCATACCTATGGTGCTTATCACAGGACAGGTAAGCTGTGAACAGATAGGACGTGACGTTTTCCAGGAGGCAGATATAACGGGTGCGGCTGAGCCTTTCGTTAAGCACAGCTATCTTGTTAAAGACCCTGCGGAAATGCCGGTCATCTTCAAAAACGCATTTTACATCGCAGGCTCAGGCAGACCTGGACCTGTGCTTATAGATATGCCTTTTGACGTTCAGAAGGCAGTAATAGATTTTGAATATCCGAAAACAGTGGATATACGCTCGTATAAGCCCAGCATTCAGGGAAACAAGCTACAGATAAAGCGTGCCGTTGCCGCCATAGAAAAGAGCAAAAAGCCTCTTATCTGTGCGGGCGGAGGCATCTTTACCGCAGGTGCGGTAAAGATGCTGAGAGAGTTCATGCAGGTGACGGATATACCCGTTGTCAACACAATGATGGGTATGAGCAGTGTTCCTGCGGACGATCCCTTGTTCTACGGAATGATAGGTATGCACGGCGTAAAGAGTGCAAACTACGCTATCAACAACTGCGACCTGCTGATACTTCTCGGTGCGAGAGTAGGCGACAGAGCGGTCACCGCAATAAGCAGACTTGAGGGTGCAACGGTAATCCACATTGATGTTGACCCTGCGGAAATAGGCAAGAACCTTGCCGCAACGATACCCGTTGTAGGCGATGTAAAGAATATACTCGAGCAGTTGCTTGAATGTGTGAAGAATTACGACCACTACGACTGGAAGCAGGAACTGAGTGAAATAAAGAAAGCACAGGACAAGCCGATTGAAGAAGAACCGGAGGGTTGTGTAAATCCCAAGGCTTTCATAAGGCTTCTCGGACAGAAGCTCCCGGACAATTCCGTTGTAAGCGCCGATGTAGGACAGAATCAGATATGGACCGTCAACAATATCGGTCTTAAAAACGGACGATTCATAACATCGGGCGGTATGGGAACAATGGGCTATTCCGTTCCTGCCGCTCTCGGTGCAAAGGCGGCACGTCCGGACAGCGAAGTTGTCGCAATATGCGGCGACGGCAGCTTCCAGATGCAGTTTATGGAGCTTGCGACGATGATACAGCATAACATTGCGGTAAAGGTGATAGTTATGACAAACAATCGTCTTGGTATGGTAAGAGAGCTTCAGACAAACGGTTACGACAACAGGCTGACAGCGGTTTTCCTTGACGGCAGTCCCGACTTCATAAAGCTCGCAGACAGCTACGGCATACCTGCAAAAAGAATTACCGATATAGCCGATGCGGACAAGGCGATAGACGAGATGCTCTCGTCGAAAGGCTGTTATCTGCTTGAAGTCAGAGTAGCCGAAAATGAAAAGACTATACTGTAAAGGGTGAGCCTATGAAGCATACTATATCAATACTTGTAGAAAACCACGCAGGCGTTCTCGCAAGAGTTGCGGGACTTTTCGCAAGACGGGGTTTCAATATAGACAGCCTTGCGGTAGGCGTTACAGAGGACGAGAAGATCTCCCGTATTACAATTATCGCAGACGGAACGGCATATACCTTGGAGCAGATCGAAAAACAGCTCAACAAGCTGATAGATGTTATAAAAGTACGTCATCTGCCTGCGGAGGAACTTTTATCAAGAGAACTTGTACTTATAAAGGTAGCCTGCCAGCCGTCACAGAGGGCTGAGCTTATCTCGCTCGCCGAGATAGCAAAGGCAAAAATTTCCGATATAACGGTAAATACGATGACGCTTGAATTATCCGACAGCGTTCCCCGTATAAAAACGTTCGAGGAGCTTTTACGTCCGTACGGAATAAAGGAAACCGTCCGTACAGGCTCTATAGCAATGCAAAAAGGCGGGGCTTCTATGAAGCTGTAAAAGCCACGCTTTAATATACGGAGGCAAAACTCCGAAAACAAATTTAAAGGAGATCTTTAAAATGGCAAAACTTTATCATCAGGAAGACTGCAACCTTTCTCTGCTTGACGGCAAGACAGTTGCAATAATCGGTTACGGCAGCCAGGGACACGCTCACGCTCTTAACTTAAAGGACAGCGGCGTTAAGGTAATCATCGGTCTTTACAACGGCTCAAAGTCTTGGGCTAAGGCTGAGGCTGCAGGTTTTGAAGTATACACAGCGGCAGAGGCAGCAGCTAAGGCTGACATCATCATGATCCTTATCAACGATGAAAGACAGGCTGACCTTTACAAGCAGAGCATCGAGCCTAACCTTACAGCAGGCAAAACACTTGCATTTGCTCACGGCTTCAACATCCACTTCGGTCAGATCGTACCTCCCAAAGACGTTGACGTTATCATGGTTGCTCCTAAGGGACCGGGTCACACAGTACGTTCAGAGTATACAATCGGCAGAGGCGTTCCCTGCTTAGTTGCAGTTCACCAGGACGCTACAGGCAGAGCGCTTGACACAGGTCTTGCTTATGCCGCAGGTATCGGTGGTTCAAGAGCCGGCGTACTTATGACAACATTCAAGATGGAAACAGAAACAGACCTCTTCGGCGAACAGTGCGTTCTCTGCGGCGGTGTTACAGCCTTAATGAAGGCAGGCTTTGAAACTCTTGTTGAAGCAGGCTACGATCCTCAGAACGCTTACTTCGAGTGCATCCACGAGATGAAGCTCATCGTTGACCTTATCTACAAGGGCGGTTTCCAGATGATGAGATATTCTATCTCCGATACAGCCGAGTTCGGTGACTACGAGGTTGGTAAGAGACTTATCACAGACGAAACAAAGAAGGAAATGAAGAAGGTTCTCGGCGAAATCCAGGACGGTACATTCGCTCGCAACTGGATCATGGAGAACAAGATGGGTCGTTCACACTTCAATGCAGTAAGACGTATCGAAAGCGAACAGCAGCTTGAGCAGGTTGGTAAGGAAATCCGTAAGCTGTATGCATGGAATGATGATGCAGGCAAGTCTATGGATGAAATTGCAGACGCTAAGTTCAGCAAGTAATCCGAAGTTGTTTTGACATAAGGATATAAAATATGACCGCCGTACAGAGATGTACGGCGGTTTCAGTTTGTAGAAAAAGTCTGTATTTATAAAAATAGAGCAAATTCTCTATCCTTATAAGAACGCTTTGTGGGCTTTGCGTCCTGCAAAGCCTTTGGGCGTTCTATCTCGGCATCCTTGCCGAAACCCCAAACCCCTTCCCCGTGGTGAAGGGCTGTGTATGCTTGGTTGGCTTTGCATCGTGCAAAGCCCTTGTGCATACACGCCCGGCATCCGTGCCGGGGCTGAATGTGGGGCTACCGCCCCTAGTCCCTGTCGGGGGCTTCGCCCCTGCGACCCCTTTTTTATCAACGATAGAGGTTTTTCGACAGACTGAAATAATAACATTATTTCTGCTTTTTGTCATCCATGTTTTTGCTGTCGGAATTTTTGTTCTTGACGAAGATTTTCTTTATATCTTTAAGCTCGTGCTTATCCTTTTCCTTTTTCATATAAGGAGGGTGAGGGAAATATACCGGCTCGTTTGTTTCGTCATCTATATGGTGGATGTCACGGTACTCGTTTGAGTCGGAGGGAAGGTCTTTCTTTTCGAGTCGGTTTTTGACCCTGTTTTTTGTGAAGCTGTATACAACGGCGAACAGGGGTATACCGATGATAAGACCGAAAAAGCCGAACAAGCCCTGACCGACAAGCATACCGAAGATGACCCAGAAGCTTGAAAGTCCGGTCGAGTCGCCGATAATCTTCGGGGCGAGGACGTTACCGTCAATGTTCTGGATGATAACGACCATGATAGTGAAATAGATGCACTGGATCGGGTCAACGAGGACGAGCAGCAGCATACACGGGATATATCCTATAAACGGTCCGAAGTAGGGGATGATACAGAATATGCCCATAACAACGCCGCAGAGTACGGCATAGGGCATATTGAAGATGCTCATAAGCAGTACATAGACCATACCGATAATAAAGCTGTCGAGTATCTTACCTGTGATAAACTGACCAAAGGACTTGTTTACCTCACGGGTGCTGTTGATAATCTTTGTAGCGAGCTTAGGCTTGAACAGGCAATAGAGGATCTTTTTGAACTGAGCGGCGAAAAGCTCCTTGCTGTTGAGGAAGTAGATGGCGATAACGAAGCCAAGCAGGAGGTTCATAAACACGCTGATTATGTTCATGACGTTGGACGAGATCAGATTCCATATATTGTTCATCTGAGGGAGAAGCTCGGTTGACAGCCAGTTGTTGAGCATATCGGAAATGCCGCCGGTGAACTGGAGGACATAAGCCTCTACCTCGGGGTAGTTTCTGAGGGTCTGCGATACCCAGTCGCTTATCTGTGTAACGTATGTCGGCATATTGTTTACGAGCATAGTGATAGTGTCGATAAGCTGAGGGAGAAGTACCCAGATTATACCTGTGAGTATAAGCAGAGCAAGAATCATAGTTATAGCCACGCTCATAACTCTTGCGACCTTACGGACGGGGAAGGTCTTGGGCGGAGGCTCTTCACCGGGGTGTTCACGCTCGAACTTCTCACGCTTTTTGTCCTGTATTGTATAGAACAATCTGCGCAGGCACGGCTTTTCGATGAAAGTCGCTATCGGGCATAGGATATATGCTATAACAAAGCCGTACAGGACGGGGGTCAGTATAGACAGGAACGAGAAGATGCTGTCGAGTATTTCTTTGATCTGTGACAGACCGAGGAAGAACACGATAGCGGCGGCGATAACGAGGAATGCGGTCACTCCCCAGTAGAGATATTTTTTATCCCATTTGAAGTTCATTACATCACACCTTTATATTGATATGGAAGTTACTGCTTTTATTATAGAATTATCGGCGGAAGTTGTCAAGGGTATGCAGGAAGGAAATGAATGTTGGATGGGGAATAATGAGAAATTGAGGGGTGATGAGGTTTTGGAAGGGATGATGCGTGGCGAAAGGCGGTAGTGCTTTTGAGAAGGTTGTGGGGATGGAGAGGGTCGATGCAACTGAGGCAATCCCTCCGTCTTGACGGCAGAAAAGTTTGCAATATAAAAAGAGCGGACATATCGCAAGCAGGACGCAACAGAGCAATAGTTTGTGCTTTGCCGTCAATCCACCTCCCTTTGACAAGGGAGGCAAGTGTGGTGGTGCGGGGCGAGGGATAGTGCAGTTTTGGAAGGGTTGGTGCAAGGCAAGGGATGGCGGTGAGGCAATCCCTCCGGTAGTCGCCCGAATTTTTTCGGGCGACAGCACCTCACCTTTGAC
>ENA-OYYX01000330-OYYX01000330.1-human-gut-metagenome-genome-assembly--contig:-NODE-330-length-16093-cov-8.165731_pt1 | contig 16093 bp, 13 predicted proteins | sample MGYA00244070_ERZ653464 | MGnify/ENA primary metagenome ERZ653464 (study PRJEB26926, sample SAMN06165152) | human gut metagenome | biome: ENVO:00009003; feature: ENVO:2100002; material: ENVO:00002003...
GCGAGCATCTCTTGACCTGCTCAAACGAAAAATGGTCTTCAGCGACCTGTGCTTCTACTAAATTGCGGAAGAACCAATTATTTTAGCATATGAGTTCTCTTATTCTTAATCTCGATGGAATTTGATATTCGGCTATTTCCCGATGCTGATTGTAGATAGTATTGATTATCAATACTTTAATCTTTGCGCGGTACAAATAGGGTACGCGAAACGCATTAGTATAGAATGTAAACCATTAGAAACTAACGACCTCAGTCGTAAGGTTCATTGTTCAAATATAGTCATTTTTCGTTACATATTCACTCCTTTATCGAACTATAATCGACGAGAGTTGAAAATATTTTTTAAGACTACTTAAGCGGCAATAGATCAAAAAAGAAGAATTGAAGAACTTACTTATTCTTCATCTTGTAAAACTTATGCTCCTTATCGAGAAATACAACATAGAAGACGTTGTCAACAATATACCCGGCGACTCTATGCAACTGTCCACCCACATCCTTTATTGTTGCCCATTGAACATCTCCTTCTATATACTTTGGCTTCTTAAAGTCACTGTCCTCAGGAAATGTGTCATATGTGGAAAGACAGCCTTCTAGAGATGCTATCACACGATTCTTATTACTCAGCTCTACTAATTTGGTCATTAGAGGAGCCAACAGTTCACCTTTCTCCCATTCTTTAAAAGTCTGTCCAGGAGGGCACTGGTTTGAGTCAAAGTCTTTGAAACTGAAAACAAGTAGCGGAATCTCTCCCTTGACTTTTTTCTCAGATCGAGTGTTCTGGGGGCGTTCGTCAAGCCCTAAACGAGCTTTAAACTTGTTGTTGCCAAATCTACTACTCATGGTCCTCTACACTATAATCGGCAATAAACTTCTCTATGTTCCCAAAATACGGAATTGCCCCATATTTCCCCAATAAATAGTCTTTGCTAAAAGTAGCATCATTTCTAACACTCGTAGCTTGATTAATCTTATACTCAACAAGTGAGTAAATGTCAGAAATCCCGCGTTCGTCTTTCTCCGCAAACCATATCTGGTCCCTGCGTAAAAGATCCTTGCGAAGCAAATTAGTGTCATGTGTAGCCACTATAAGTTGAGCATCGCCGTTATTAAGTTTACTTTGGAAGAGACGGATCAATTCGAGAGCAAGTTTTGTATGGATACTTGCACCAAATTCATCTACGATGAGGATTCCCCCATTAGCAAGGGTGTCCAGCCAAGGCCCCAGCAAAGCAAATATTTTTACAGTACCGATTGATTCGTTCTGGAAGGGGAGGTTGACCTTGTCTACGACATTGTCGCCTTCATATTTGTTATGCATAGCGAGAATATTGAGCTCGCGGATCTTATTTCCAGAAGGATTCATCGCTTCACTGACTCCTCCCACGATTTTCTTCAGCAGGGGGTCGTTAGGGATAATGGTACTATCAGAAAGATTGTCAATGAAAGTCTCCTTGACGGCGATGTCTTGTATTCCGAGGTCAATAATCTTTATAAAGTCAAGTATCCTTTCTCTCATCGTCTCGTTCTGCATATACTGAAGAGCAGTATAATTGAGAGTGTTATCATTGATGCCTGAAAGGATATTAAACCTTTTTCCAATCCAGTTTTTTATCAGCAAGGCCGTCGGAACATTGAACTGCGCAGCGGTACTCAAGAACAATGCATTATCCCGAGTCATATTCTCTACTGCTTTTGCTTCTTTGAAGGTCTTGGTGTTTATTTGAATGCCCCCATTATCTCGTTTGAAGCAATAGCTTTCCTTCTGACTGCTATACTCCTGCTGAAACAACCATTCGCTATCAACCTTTTCATCAAATATTTCAAAGCCATACCTATATTTTACTTTGTTGATGATAAATATCATCTGGAAACCACTCGGTTCTTTAGATGATTCAGAATCAAGACGGAATTGGTTCTGTGAAAAACCGGAAAGAATATGATCATTAGTAACAGATCCAAGAATCATATTTCTGTAGAAAGACATTGCCTTGATCAAGCTGCTCTTTCCTGAACCGTTTGCGCCATAGATGGATGCAATACGAACAAATTTGTTGCCTGTTTCTTCAACCTCAAAGACATTTGATGCGCCATCAGGCGAAGTTTCTCCCTCTTTGACGGACTTAGCAGCAAGCATACTAAATGCTATTTCATTTTTGAACGACAAAAAATTGTGAGTGGCAAATTCGATGAACATAGCGCATTGGTTTTGGGATTGCAAAGATACGGAAATTTTGTCCGATTTTCCAAATTTTTCACAAATTTTCTCAAATATTGCAAAAATCGGGATGAGAATAGGCATTAAAGAAGCCTGGAGAATATAGTTAACACTCCCGACTGAATGAGCAGACGGGAGTGTTAACAATGTTTAGGGGAGATGTACACCTCTTATGCCAGCTTGGCCTGTGCGAAGACATCTCCGGACTTCTCACCGGTGGCGGTGTTGATGTAAAAGTACTTGAAGAAGACCTTCGGGTTGCCGGCGTTGGGAGCGCCACACTTGTTGTCGTAGGCGCTCTTGATGTCGATTGCCGTAGCGACAGGGGTGTACGGATCAGCGAAGGCTGCGGCCTTGCTGTAGGCACGGGTGATACCGTTGCTCTGAGGCTCGGAAGCCTGGATGATGAGCTTCAGGTTGGTGACATCGCTGGGGATCTCAGCCAGGGTGAAGGTCACCTCGGAGCTGGAGAGGACGATGGTCGCAGCGGCAGGCGCTTCGACGCCCGAGAGGGTCGAGGGTGTCTCCATGATGTTTCCACCACAGTAGACCATCCAGTAGTTCAGCCTCATGAAGAGGTTGGAGCCGGTAATCTTGGCTTTGGTGCCGAGAACGGACTTGCCCTGTGCCGTGTTGGCGGCGCATTTCAGGCAAGGATCTGGGCATTGGTAAGACCCTGCCAGGCCTGAGAGAGCTGCTTGAAGACAGCTTTGACGGAAGACTGGTACGAGGTTCTGGTAGAACCACCGTAACCACGATTGCGGATGTACTTGCGACCGCGCGTCTTGGCAGCGGTGACACCCTTTGCGGAGCCCGACATTTCGTCGAAGGCGATTGAAGGATTGTACTTCATTGCGCGTTTGAATTAAAAGGTTAAACGAATGGATTATTCTGATTCATTATCAATATTATCACGAACGAGAAAAGCGTACACGAACGGATCGTGGGCCGTGTCGAAGAAACCCATCACTCGTCGCTGGTTGGAGAGAACCTTGTTCTCGATGTGGGCTTCAGCCATACCGTCGCAGTTGGGATGCATCTGGTTGCCGCCTCCACAGATCGGAACATCTGCCGTGATGTCTGCAGGCAACTGCTCCATCGTAACCTCCCACAGCGCTTCCCTATAAGCGTAAGTGACGCCGGAGAACATCAGATGAATGAACACCCAGTGCTCAAACTCCACCGTGAACGTCTCGTATCCAAATCGCAGATAGTTGCCTTCCGTGGTCATCGTAAGGCGCTGCATCGTGCTCTTGATGGTATTGGCACCCTGATTGAGTTGAGGTTATAGCGTCAGGATGTAAATGATGAGTGGGCCGTTCTCGTCGAACCAGGGCTGCTTCTCAATGACAATGGTGTTCTTGTCCTTGATCCAAGACTTGAGGACGGTACCACCATCATAAACAGAATTACCCCAAGAGTAGTGGTAATCCTCGACAAAACGGATGAAGACGCCGCCCAGAGCACTGCGGTCAATGGTCAGATCCGGAACATAGATTTCCAGCTGGTCGCAGGCCTGGTAGTCTGCGTTGGTGGGGTCAAAGCTGAACTTGGAGTTCAGGATCACATAGTTGGAAGCCTGGTAATCCTTGAAGGTGATCTGACCGGCTCCGAAGTTATTTCCTGTACTGTTGAACATTGCGAGTCAGATTGAGGGTTAATAGATGATTCCGGAGCCAAAGCATTCAGTAGGCATGACATAGTAGCCGCCACGGTGGGCGAAAGTCATCTCAGCTTTACCGCCATAGTTGCGGATATAGACCAAATAGGACTGAGGAATAATCTTGCCGTCAGCGCCGTTTCCGCGGCCCAGGCAGATGCCTGTACCGATGACATCGGCAGGCAGTTGCTGGTCCAGGTAAACCTCGGAGGATGCGACATTACTATGGCCCAGGCACATTGCATTGAACTCAGCCACAGGAACGCCGGTGGAGAAGTCTACATCCAGCGAGGAGACGTGGCTCTCCTCATTAGGATCAAGGCTGTCCATTGTGGCACGTACACGACGGGTATATGGAGCATCACCTTCGCAAATGGCGTAATCCTGATAGACCTGGCCGATGAAACCGGTGTTGGTATCCATCCAATATGCTTCGAGGAACACCTTCTGACCGAGAGTGGCAGCCACGCCCAGTTTCTTCAGGTAGAGTTCCGTCACATCTGCTTCGCCCCAATCATCCTCCATATCGCTGGAAATGATGATAGTTTTGCCCCAGCCATTGGAAATGCCGTTGGACTGGCTGGCAGTCATCTTGATGACCAGTTTGTAAGGGGAAGATTGATGTGTTATACCGGTTAGAGTAACCAGTTCAGGGGTAACATAGAGATTCTCGTACTCGACGAGAGGAATAGACACATGTGAGGAAGGCGCATCGGTGAGAATGGATTCTCCTGCCATCACGCGATTGGAATTCAGCCGAACGAAAGCGTTGTGTGCAGTCATTTCAGCGGTAATACCAAGTACTGATGCAGTCTTGAGATGCTTTGCCAGCTCTGTCCATTCTGCCATCTGGGCATCGGTGAGTTTCTTGAAAGCCTGGGAGATCCTGGAAAGGGCATTCCGGTTATCTTTTTGGGAGCCCGACACGACCTTACTCGGAAACGGCCGCACCGTCAGAATAGTGCGACCCTTCACGAAGCGGGCGGTCACGTCACCAGCCGTTCCAGAGAAGTCGTTAAATGCAATTGATGGCAGAGCTTTCATCGATTAAATACAGTTGAACTTAATCTCGAAAACAAATATAATAGGAATATAAAGTGCTGAAATAGAATCGGTTTTTGGCTGTTTTCTCTTGCGTTACTTTGCTTAATAATGATTACTTTTCAATAAATAGTTAAGCTCTCTAAGAAGTTCGAAGAAAAAGTCGTAAATTTGTAAAAATAAAAAGTACAATTTATGGATACACAGTATATTACAAATCTATTTGAGCGGTTTGAAGACGTTGCTGTAGAAGTGAACGGGATTGAGTGTTGGAGCGCCAGAGACATATGTCCCTTATTCGGTTATGCACAGTGGCGAAATTTTCAGAATGCCATAGAGAAGGCTAAAGAAGCTTGTAAAAACGCCATTGGAAGTGTCCAGGAACATTTTGCTGACGTCAGCAAAACAATCGAAATGCCCAAAGGAGGTGTCAAGACTATTGATGACATCCTGCTTACACGATATGCGTGTTATCTTGTCGCCCAAAACGGTGATCCTCAGAAACAAGAAATAGCTTTTGCTCAGACTTACTTTGCAGTTCAAACTCGAAGAGCAGAGATTATTACTCAAAGACTTTTGGACATTGAAAGAGTTGAGGCCCGCAATCGTTTGCGAGCAACAGAAAGCAAACTATCTGAGATTTCATATGAGAGGGGAGTTAATGATGAAGGCTTTGGCATCCTTCGTTCAAAAGGAGATTATGCTCTATTTCATCTTACTACGGAACAAGCTAAGGTCAGGTTTAATGTAAAAAAAGGACGTCCTCTTGCAGATTTTTTACCGACCGTTGACATAAAGGCAAAAGACCTCGCGGCTGAGATGACAAATACAAATGTCGTCAATAAAGACATACGCGGGCAGCAAGGTATCGAGTCTGAACACATTAAAAACAATAAGGCAGTACGGGAGATGCTTATAAGTCGAGGTATTACTCCTGAACTTCAGGAACCGGCAGAAGATATAAAGCAAGTTGAAACTCGGCTTTGTTATGAAGCTAAAAAGGCGCTTGCTGAAAAAAACAAGAAAAAAGAGATCGAATGATTTCAAGAATGTTTTGCTGACGTCAGCAAAACATTCTAAATAGTCACCAGTGTCGACAAAGAGTGGTATTGAGACCGGTATCCGGTTGCGGTATCGAGCAAGATGTGCCGTATATGAACCAGATAGGCATCGAGGTCAAGACCCCAGACATTCCGGTAGTCCTGGACGAGGAAAGCAACATCGCTGACCGGCCCAGAAGGGACTGACACCGAAAGGAACTTCCGCATCTTGCCAGGATTTCGACCATAGCCGGGCGTCTCGAATTGTATCTTGCCAAGAACACGGTAACGGGAGTACTCTTCAGTACCGTACAATGTAAGCCTGGTCTGCAGTAATATGTCAGAATCGCCAACAGCGCCACTTCCGCCAAAGTCCAGGTTGAAGATAGGGAAGGGGAGAAAGGCTTGCGGCTCAGGAACGTGCTCGTGACCCAATTGTGCAAATCCGTGATATGCCGACACGAAGAGATTGTACCCGCTGATGTGATTCCGATTATCGAACGGAGGTCGGTGAACTACGACATTCTTGGATAGACTCCTCCAGACCATCTGCGTGGCGTGGTCCAGTCCCTGCCAGGCTCGGATAGCCCTGCGGTGCAGACCCAGACGCACCATCTGTTCGCTGGTACCTTTGAACTCCGTGTATGCCTTTGACCGGAAATAACAGATGCCATTGCGGTGATAGTAGGTGATGTCACCCACGGACGACCAGCAGTCAGAGAATTGGATGTTAGGATAGAAGCGAGGCATCGCGCTACAAGTCTTAATCACATAGGTACCTCAAAGCACCTTGCCCAGAGGTTGTCCAAATGTAACACGAATATCCACACGAAAAAGAGTAGCGGCGGCGGAAGCCGCCGTCTGCTTCCTGTTGCATATTTATATACCTTTTCGCACCCCTCCGGGCGTGGTAGGACGCACAAGGTCGCACTGACTTTTGAGCGTGAGACCCCGGTTGGCCTATGGTGCTGTCCAGTCTCTTAGACGCCGACGCACTGGCGGTCGAACAATGATGCAAGACTCTCTCGGCGGCTAAGAGTCTGGCAGTGCCATAGGGCGCGGAACGAAGTGGAGCGTGGGCGGGGAGGCGGTCTGATGTGTAAAGGCGGCTGGGCTCTGGAACGGAGCATCGGCAAGACCGCTTCGGGCTTGACGGCGGAGTGGAGGAGACCGGACGCGAAGGGGAGACAGACGGCCTCACCGCCCTGAGCCGGAACGGCCACGAGTCTCTGACCAGAGCGCACCTGCGCGGCGGGAAGAGTCTCGTAGTGAGGCTGCCATAAATGGAGTTCGGAGGGGCGCTTTGTGCCCCGGAGGACGAAACCAAAGCGAGTGAACGGAACTTTAGCGTAGTGAACTGGCTTTGACCGCTTTCTATCTTATTCGTAAGGACTTATCGGCGGAAATGACTAAATTTGCACAGTGTATCGTCGCGTAAGATTATGGCAGCTAAGAAAGACTACATATTCCCAGGGTGGGACTTCACTCCATTGTACGATTATATTGACAAGAGCAAAGCCCTGTATAAGAATGTGCCGGAAGTGTACCAATATACAAGCGTAGAGGCGCTGTTTAATGGTATTGTTCGACCGCAGGAGGATGGTTCCGTTGATTTGTGTTTGCTGAGCACCAATTGTCAGTATCTCAATGATGCCAATGAAATCCAGTACGGTAAAGACGTTGTGGATACTGTGATTTTCGGCCATCTTAAGGAAGGTGGGGAAGAATTTCGGAAGTTGATTAATCTCGATCACATCTATCTTTCCAGTTTTTCGACAGAAGTCAATCATCTCCCAATGTGGAGTATGTATGGTAAAGAAGGAAAGGGGATAGCGTTGGGGTTTGATGTGAGTCTGCTTCAAAGTGAGAGACGTCCTTTATACCGCTGTATCTACGATTTTATAGAGTTTCGGTATGAGATCCAACAAGCTGTGATGTCTTCCCGGAAGAAGGATAATATCGTAGGAAACGACCCTATAGAGTTTTCTCGCCGCATATCGATTCTTCAGGAACTGATCAAGCATCATTGCTATGAATACGAGAGCGAGTACCGTCTTATCATCGACACGAATGAGAAGCCTAAATATAGGAGTAGCAGTGGTATTCTCGTTCCATATATAGAAAATCACTTCCCTGCCAAGGCGCTCCGAACAATAATAGTTGGTCCTCGAAATGATTATGATATGGTCATAAAATCAATCAAAGGATGGCTCCATTCCATTGGGATGGATAGCATTAATGTTGTGCCTTCGGGACTACCTTTTAGATAGTGCTTATTCCTCGTTCAATTCGCCGCCCAACCTAAACTTCACATCAAAGTTGATGATATAATCAACCTCTTCTTTGGTGAACCCGTAGTGAGGTGCGATTGCCTCGTCGATAATATCAATTAGGCTCTTGGATAGTTTTGGATAGTACTCGTAATAAATGACATTTCTTCCGGTCGTTTGATAGAACGTGTCCTTCTTATACTTATTTGCTTCTAAGTCGGCAAATAGTTTACTCCCCTTTGTGGCTACACCTACGTCATTCAGCAGAGCACCAGGGACCTTGAAGTTGTCAATAAAAGACTTTGTTAGGTTCCTACAATCAGTATGTGCAATATAATCCCAGTAGAATAGCGACGAGGACAACACGGCAGCAACTGTGGCATTATTAATCTCTGGCTTTATCGGGATTGATTTCTCCGCCTTAACATCTTCCAGGACCTTATCAATGTAAGTAATGCTCTTCTCAGTTTTAATCAATAAAAAATAGCCACCCCCGGCGGCCCTATAGAACACATTGTTCACGGCTTGTTTTACCCCGTAAGTATTTGCGACACATTTATCGGCAGCTAACAATTTCCTCTTGATACTTAACTCTATATGATATGAGTACTTCGGGATAATAAAGTCGCCGACAAAGTCGGATACCTCAACATAACTAAGATTCCCAAACAAAATATTTCGGCACTCAGAATACCACCTATTGTACTTAGTCGCAAAGAATCGCGGGTTGGAAGCATCGGCACGTTTATCTACGATAAAAACCGTTGCACGTAAATGCTGGAGCATTTCGAACAGTTTGCCTGGCCTATCATCAAAATTAGCAAAGAGCGCCATATTGGCCTTCTCCTTTATCAAGGAGATTACCGGAGTCATTCGCTTTGAACAGGTAATCGCTACAGGAACGATGAAACTAAACCTTCCGTTGGGCTGACTAATCGAAAGTGCCCTTTCAGTGCAGCAGCCATAGAGATTCCCACACTCAGCGGTTAGCAGACGATCGAAAGAATAAGGAACATCTTCGCTGGGGTACTCAACATAGGGCGGGTTTCCTATCACTACATCGAACCCATTAGCTCCGTGCATTATTTGATAGAACTCGGCCAACCAATGGAACGGTTGATGTAGCGCCAGCCATTTGTCGTAATCTGAATAGCCAGAGGCGGCGTACAAATGCCGATTCAGCAAATCATTCAAAGAGTCCAGCTCCTTATTAAGAGATTGCTTCGCCTGTTTCAGGACAGATACATCCGCATCTTTACTCAGTTGCTCTAATCGGAATACTTCATAAGTATCCGCTACGTCATTAAGCTTCGCCTGCAATTGATCCTTTAAATCCTGATTTGCCAGTTGCTGCAAGAAATCTGTTGCTATGTCAAGGTCATGGTAAAGATGCTCTTCGGTAGAATACCCAACAAGAGTATTACCACATCTAATATTGAAATCAATATCTGGAAGCGGATCAAGCCCCATATTGTCAACCCGCTTGTCGACCTCAACAACAGCCACCATTTTCAGGAACAATCGAAGTTTTGCGATTTCCACGGCTTCCGCCATAATGTCCACACCATAGAGGTTCCTTAGGATGATGCTCTTGTAGATGAAGTATTGGATGTTGCTACGATACTTATTCTTAATCTCAGCCAGCTGCTCTTTGAACGCATTTGGATCTTGAGCGTTTAATTCTTCCATTCTGGAGATACAAACCTCGTACAATGGCTCAAGAAGGTTGAGCGCAGCAAAGAGGAATGCACCAGAGCCACAGGTCGGGTCAAGGATGGTCACTCTCAGTAGTTCACCATAGAAAACTTCGATGAACCTCCTATCGTCAGTTGTATTAAGAAAATCGTATGCAATTCTCGGAGTATTAAGGTTGTAGGTAATGAAATCGTTGAAGGAGGTGAGTCCTCCACCCTGCAACTTATCGACAATCTCTTGATAACGCTGGAAACGAGCGATAGTCTCACGCCATATCTCAGTAGGTAGCCCCAGGTTCGACGGCGTTGGATTATTCCAGCGCTGACGCTGCTCTAATAAGTCAGGCGTATTAGGATCAAGTCCTCTTGCAATCTCTTCCGGAATAGCCTCATTAACCCCTTTCTTGACAGCATCGTAAATGAAGTCTTGACCGTTGCTACGGATAAATGACCAGAATTCTGCGTGAGGCGCGAATGCTTCAGGATATTGTTTCTCCGTTGCCTCCAAGAGATAAGGGATGATAGTATTGCGACCGATGTACTCGGTAATATCCTCCTTTGTGTAATAAGCGCCCATCTGAGCGCGGTCGTTAATATATTGCTCGAAAATATAGCCCAGGACATCTGGGTTGATGTCTCTGCCGGAGGCCGTTAAACGGGTATCCAGATGCCAACGCCACTTGTCGAAAAACTCGAATAACGAGACGAAGGCTTCGTCTTTAATGTCTATGTCCGCATAATCTCGTTCAATCTGATGAATGTCGAACATTCCACCATTGAGATAAGGAATCCTCCCATAGGTGTTTTCAAACGTTTTATCGTGTTGAGGAGAATTGAGGCCACCACGGAATAACTGAACTAAAAACCCTTTGTAGAAAGACTTGAAGAACTGATCTTTGCCGCGCTGCTCCTGAACCCACCGAAGTTTATTACGAAGGTAGTGTTCATCTCCGTTTGGGAAACCCTTTTTTTGAATAAAGTAGCAGAACATCAGACGATTGAGCATAACAGAGGTGTACCACTGTTTACTCCTATTGTTCTTGGTAGCAATTTGGTCGTCAATACCTGTTATAAAGCCGGCAAATGATTTATGCTCTTTCGCGAATCCAGAGTAGAAGTCTTTAGTAATCTTCTCAGAATTAATGGCGAATGCTTCCTGTACGCGCTCCTTTACATCAACAATAGTTGTGCTTTCGTCAAGTCCGAAAGAAAGCCCTTCAATCTTTTCATATAAGAATTGTGCCTTCTCGGCTTCTGCATACTCAATGATTACGATGTCACGCTTCTCATTTATTTTGACCGGAGCAACCCACTGATGATGCTCTGTCCCAGGAATAACGAATATGCAGATGTAGTCATTTGCCGCCTTTCTTAGTTTCGTGTCCAACTTCTTACAAACCGAATTTGAGGGCAGTTCAGGAACGTTACAGACAAGCACCTGGAATCCGTTACGATGCGCAATCGTTTTTAGGTTGAATGCTTTATCCTCAATGTACATCGTAGGGACATCGGCAATTGACGTGCTAAATTTGTTCCACCCCATCTCCTCGATGAAGAGTGTTCGGAAGTCAGCGTCCTTTAGGTATTGGACGAATTGTCTCTTAGTCAGTGCCATACGCTATTATTGTTTTAATAGCCCCATCGAGCAAAGAATCTTCGGGGACTTATCCTTGAAATCGCTGTCTTGTTTCCGGCAAAGTACACCCTTCTTTCGAAAATCAAGAACGGCTTCGACGATTTCCTCTTGAGAATCGCCCTTATTAAACATGCGACCGATAACTGTCTTGGTAGTTTCAATGAGCTGGTAGTTGTAGATATCGTCTATCGCCAACTTGACCTGCTGCTTATAATCCACATCGAAGAACAAGTTTGTCTGCTGGTCATAGAAATTCTGCAGCAGTTGAACAAGCCTAAAGCGAGTGCTAAACCGGTTACCCAGAACGCCCATTGCCGAAGGAACGTCATCCGCAATATCGTCAACCGACTTCTTTACCAGGTCGAAGTGGTCGGGCATCTGGTCCAACCCCGGTTCCTTCGGACCGCATTCCATAGCTGTCAATATCTTCTTTTGAGATTGGCTGACAAGGTTCCCGGCGCGGTCGTACCAACTGAGAATATCGAAATCGTTGTAGGTACGGCAGAATGTGATGACTCCGTCAGGACGGTCCGGGGAAGCCGCCTTCGTGGCATATATCATATCGCTAAGATTCGGGATAATCTCCTTCAGCTTAGGATTTGACTTAATGGCCTTCTGCCATATCTGGTAAGCCTGGGAAGAGAGGTCCACATCGGAGTCGCCTTCCTCCTGGTCAAGAATACCGCTCTGCTCGTTGTAGAGGTTCATCAGGTTCTTCTCGTTACCTTCAAAGAACACCTCATCGGAGCCTACTACATTTGCGTTTTCATTGATGCGTTTGTTGAGGCGGCTACGCAGGCTAATGACGTCCTCGATACCATCAGCTGGGAAGAACGAGTAGCAGTAAATCTCTTTCGATTCCTGCCCGATACGGTCAACACGACCCGCACGTTGGATGAGGCGGATGATGGCCCAGGGCATATCGTAGTTCACGATGACGTGGGAGTCCTGCAAGTTCTGACCTTCGGAGAGAACATCCGTTGCGATGAGAACACGGTACTGGTCGGCTGGTTCAACTTCCTGCCCGTTGCTCTTGGGAGAGAAGCGGTCAACAGAGGCCGTCGGATTCTTACTGTCGCCTGTGACGTAGTAGATATGCTTCATGCCCATCTGCTTGAGCTGGGCGTATAGGTACATCGCCGTATCGGAATACTGCGTGAACACGATTACCTTCTCTTTCGCGTGGGTCTTATTCAGGAGATCATAGAGACTCTGAACCTTGCGGTCGTCATTGGGGTTCCAAACACCGCACAGCTCAATCATCTTGACGATGGTATCAGAATCCTTCCTAAGCTGCTGCTTGAGTGTGCGCTTGAAGTAAGTGGGTTTAAGCCAGGAAACGTTATTCTTAAGTTTGATGGTCTCGTAATGGTCCTTCGCCAGACCCTCGTAAACGGACAAATCCGTCGGGATGGGCTTGGCGGCCAGGATAGTTCCAGAGGCGCGGTACTGATCCGAGTTCTCGCCGAAGATGGAGACATTGGTATCCTCATCGTCAACGAAATCATCAGGCAAGGAATTCTCGTCGCCAATGGGCAGGTCGAGGCCGTTATCCAGCGCATACATAAACAGGGCGTTACGCAGCAGATGGTGATAGAGCGTGAGCAAGAAGGAATAGCCACAACTATCCATACGCTTGAAGAAAGTGCTCTTGCAGAAACCCATCATACGCTCGCCAGCGCGTGAGAGATTCTCTATAAGAAGCTTCTCCGGCTTAGCAGCATCCACTGTACGTTCTTCGCTGATGTAGTGGATGAGACCATAGCGCGGGAGTCTCAGAGACTCCATCAAACCTATCATCTCGTCTGAGTAGAGGCGGCAATACTGGTCTCCAGGTACAGTCGGGAACTTTATAGACTTGGGAATACGGTCCGGGAAATATGATTTGGAGCCATCCGGGAATTCAAGGTAGCGACGGCCATTAGTGTCGTCCTTCTTGGCGTAATTATCCTTGATGAAAGTACGTGTACGGCGGACCAGGAAGAGTTTCATCAGCTCGTTCCAGTCCTCAACGAAAGGACTCTGCTCGAATGCTTTGATACTGCGAATGAATACCTCATTATGGCGCATCAGGAACTCGCGTTCGCCACCCAGTGATTTGATATAGATTTCAGGGCGGATGCCAAGGTCTTGGTCCTCCTCGATGAACAACTTAAGCTGGTTGCTCAGGTCTCGGAAGTCCATATTGTACGGCGTAGCCGTGAGAAGGAGGACGCTGCTGTTCTGTTTCTGAATCAGGCTCTGGATGTTCTGGTATCGGGAGCCGGTTGAGTTGCGAAGATTGTGACTTTCATCAACGATAATCAGCTTGTAATACCGGGCGTTGGCAACATCTATGGGTTTGGCCATTGACATGATGTCGGCTTTGAGGTCGTATTTTGTACGATACTTCTTCCACATCTCCTGCAGGTTAGCCGGGCAGATGATGAGTGTGTTGCTGCCGTATGTGTTTTCATACAACTTGGCAATTGCGCAGGCTGTGATGGTCTTACCAAGACCGACAACATCGCCAATCATAGCGCCGCCACGCTTCTCGTTATGGAGATGACGTGCTGCAATCTTGACGGCCGTCTGCTGGAAGTCGAACAGGTCTTTACGGAACTCGGGAGGCAGTGAGAATTCCTTCACGCCCATACGGGCTTCCTCACTGAGGTGATAAGCTGTTTTCAGGTAGATGTAGTACGGAGGAATCTCGTTTTCGCTTGCCCAACTCTCATCGATAACCTTGATCAGTTCCTCCGTTATATCGACACAGAAGCGGTCGTTCCATCTGTCCTCAAACCAAGTAGAGAGTTTCTTTGCGCTATCACTATCGGCGAATTCTGCATTCAGTTCGCCCTGCTTGGTCAGGCCAGAGTATGTAAGGTTGCTGCTACCGAGGATTGCAGGAATAGGATTGAAGTGGTCATCCGGACGATATGCTAAGTACAACTTGGCGTGAAGCGGCTCACGCAGGTACAGTTTCACACACACTTTGTTTTCCTTGAGTTGCTTAGACAATTTTCTGAGTGTGGCCTGATCAGCATTGGTAGGAAGTCCCAGAAGCAACTGACGGCGGAAGTCCTCGGCTATCTTCAACTTGGCATCCTGAACGTCATTGGAGTCGGGATGGTATTCCTCACCACCGTAAAGCAGGCGGATCAATTCCTCCGGCGGGCGGTGCATACCAATAAGTAGCCGGCAGGTGCGGAATATCTTTTCGTCATTTTCATAGACGTTGCCGCCAGGCAGATTATCAATTTGGTCAACGACGAGATTCCATCCACGAAGGTTGAAATAGCCCACGCAAAAATCCACGCGCTTTACCCCAATGCTGGAGATAATGCCCCTTAGACCTTCCGTGAACTTAACCTCGATATTGTCGTATATCTGGGCCATAGTACGCTATGTCTGCCCAGGCTCGATGAGCGATTATGTATTAAAACGCGAAAGTGCGAGCCTCCTTTAGGTCTTGATCTCCAAGTCAGGCTCGCCAAAGCCCCGGGTACGAACAAGTTAAAGTAATAACGGCTCGCACTGCTATAGTGTGAGCCGAGGCCCATAATATAGCCAGCGCAAGCGTCTCACTTGAACTCCGGTACCCTTTGAATTGGCGATTCGACTTGGTCGGAATCAAAGCTAAACGCTTTCGGTATTTAAAGTTGCGTTCCTTGCGGGAATGCAAATACAAATATAGCAATTTTGTCTGGAATAATTGTTAAGAATATGCATTAGAGCAAATTCGGATGGTCAGATTACCAGTTAATTGTGGCGATTATTTCTTTTGTTAGTAGAGCCAAGGCTATATTGTCAAAAATGCTTAAATTTGCATTTATTAAATCCCGGAACATCAGTGTTATAGATTCAGTTAAAGAAAACGAATCAATATGGCAAATTTTCTGTTCTACAAATATCGCTTCGAGAAGACAGATGAAAGGACTCTGTTCAATCATGAGACCGGCGAAGTGTTAACGGAGACTTCTTTCAATGAGCGTTTTGCACAAGACCTCGCGGATAAGGCTACGAATCGAACCAGCCTGAACCTTTACGAGGTTAAGGCAGATAAGCAGGGCGTGACGTCACCGGAGAGTTATGCAAATGATATTCGTCGTTGCGATGGCGGAATAACCCTTCTTGATGTGCGTAACAACAAGCACAAGACCGTGATGCCCATCGATAAGATGCAGGCCGAGCAGATCGGACACTATCCTTACTGCCTGGTAATCATTAATACCAGACCCGACTGCCACGCAATACTGGTACAGCAGAAGGCTGACGCATTCAAGAGTCCGGATGCCGTTATCGGACTTATTGCCGATTACTGCGCAAGAGAGCTTGACCTGTCTATGTTGGGATGGAAGTTTGTCACAGAAAAACGTCTCTGTAGGGGGTCGATCTGGGACATTGTCAAGACACGCACCGCCCAGGGGCAGGATAGAGTACGTTCCCTGAGCATCGTTTTGTCTGGCAAGAAACCGAACGAGAATAATGAAGTGGCTCTTCCGCAATTTAGTTGAAAGACGGAGTTTGTACTGTTAGCAAAGGAACCTGGT
>ENA-OYYX01000334-OYYX01000334.1-human-gut-metagenome-genome-assembly--contig:-NODE-334-length-15894-cov-9.046215_pt1 | contig 15894 bp, 14 predicted proteins | sample MGYA00244070_ERZ653464 | MGnify/ENA primary metagenome ERZ653464 (study PRJEB26926, sample SAMN06165152) | human gut metagenome | biome: ENVO:00009003; feature: ENVO:2100002; material: ENVO:00002003...
ACGAGATTCATGAGCGTCTCGTGGGCTCGGAGATGTGTATAAGAGACAGCTTATGTTCAATGCCAGCCCTCTTTTCAATGGACAGAATGGCACGGGCATTTATGATGGTATCGTGAACAAGGACGGCGAGAAACTTTTCAATACTGAATATGACGAAAACCGCTGGAGGCAGGCTGCCGAGGCAGCGAAGGCTGTCATTGACATGAATATGTACAATCTCGTGGATGACGAAAATGCCACTCCGCTTGAAAATATTCATAATGCTGCGGTGCTTCTCAATTCTCCGGAAAACATATTCACAGTGCAGTGCGGCGGACGCAGCTGGAAGGTAGGAGAGACTCCGGTTTCAGCGAGCGGATACGGCGGTATCGGTTTGACACAGAAACTTGTGGACGCTTTCGCGATGGACAACGGCTATTATCCGATTACTAATATGGAGGAAGATTCCTATGACAACGGTGCAGGCACCATTGATGTGGACCCTCGTTCCGGCTACACTGAGACCGGCTCGCAGAAGTTTGTAAATCCGTTCTTCTCCACTATTCCCAAGAACATGAAGGCTAAAGATGCCATCGAGACAATGAATATGTACATCGGTCGAGAGCCGAGGTTCTACGCCAATGTGTTCTGGAGCGGCCAGACATGGATCATGGGCACGAACAAACTAACCAACATCCAGTTTTACAAGAACGGAAACTCAGGACCTATCACATCGAACAACTACAGTCCTACCGGTTACCTCTGTCTCAAGTTCATTGACCCGGATTTGGATACGAAATCGGGCGGATGGGGAAACATTTCATGGCCTATCATCAGATACGCTGATGTGCTGCTGATGTACATCGAAGCTCTCAATGAATATGACCCGACCAATCCTGACATTCTCATTTACTGGAACAAGATACGTCACAGAGCAGGCGTGCCAGCAATCGGAACCGGAGAAGACGAGGTCTATCCTGAGATAATCGGCGACAAGGAACTCCAGAGAAAATATATCCGCAGGGAGCGTATGGTAGAACTTTGCTTCGAGGGCAAACGTTACTTCGACACCCGCCGCTGGATGATTGCCGAAAAGGAGGACAACGGCAAGGTAGTGGGATGCAATATCGGGGCGTCTGACCATAAGATGTCCGGAGATTATTGGAGGCGCACGTCCATCTTCGACACTTTCGGAGAGGCCGGTACCAAGGCCGAAAGAGTGTTCACTAAGAAATACTATCTCCTTCCGATGAACCAGTCCGAGCTTGACAGGGTTCCGGAACTGACACAGAACTACGGATGGTAGAACTGGAAACGACTTCTAAAAAAGAATCATTATGAAACGTAAATATATTCTTATTGGCTTCGCCGCACTTTTGTCAGCAGCAGCTTGCGAGCCGAGCCACCTGGAGGACAATCTTTACGACCCTTCAGTGTATATCCTCAACAACGGATACCAGAAGACATCGACATTTTATGACGTACAGTCTTCGTTCACTGCTGAAGTGAACGCCTATTGTGGCAGTTATTACGAACAGAACCCTCAGGTGAAGCTGTCTGAGGATGCCGCCGTATTGGAAAAATACAACGAGGAGAACTCAGTGTCTCTCCAGGCTCTTCCTTCGGACTGTTGGTCACTGGAGTCGTCGGAGCTCAAGATGAAGGACAAGAAGGCCACGTTCAAAGTAAATTTCAATATAGAGGCTCTGAAACTGCTCTCTACTGAACCTGACTATTCCGATCTTGGAAACTATGCTGTGGCGTTGAGGCTGAAAAGTCTCACAGATGGTGTAAATGACGCCCGGACCGAAGAACTCGGCAGCACCGTAATCGTTCCGGACATGAGCAAGATGGCGTTCAGGCTGGACAGAGCCGGAGTGTCTGAGGCGAATCTTGACAATGTGGAGGATTATGACGGATTCATCAGTGTTGAATATAAGGTCAGCACAAGCATCGAGAATAAATGGGACAACGGCGTGAAGTTCACTTTCAATGTTCCATCGGAAAATGCTGAATATCCGCTTCTTCCGGAGGGATCATATACGGTGACATCCTCTTCTGAACAAGGGTTTACACCTGGAGTATCAGAGATTGTCTATACCGTCAAGATTGACAAGTCCAAGGCAGCGGAAAGGAATTATTCTTTAGTTGCAAATGTTGAGTCGGATGGAGGCTTCAAGATCGAGGGCGACAGCGAGTCTGTCATCAATCTCTTCAACAGACACTATTACAGCCAGTCCAACATTTCGGTGCGTAACTGCAACACCTATAAGGCAGGGGCTGGTCCGGAACTGACAATCGACGGGAAGATCAATACAAAATGGGAGTCCGGCTACCAAAAGACAGATGTGGCTGTTTTGAGTCTGCCGTATTTCATTGAATATGAGCTTGCCTCTCCGGTGCGTATTTCGGACTTCGACCTGTACCGACGTCAGGACAGGTACTCCTCTGACCTTAAAGGCGGACATCTGGAAGTGTCTTCGGACGGAGAGACTTATACTAAAGTCTGCGATTTCAACTATGCCGGCGTGAGTGCCTATCGCAACATTCACGCAGCTGATATCGAGCCTGAGGCGAAGTATGTCAAGTTCGTTGTGACGGCGACCGGACGAACAGGCGGTGCCCTGAAGGTCCCTCTGTGTCATCTGGCTGAGTTCAATATCTGCTATCGATAGAGTAAATGGAGAGAGGGTGGCTTTTTGGTCACCCTCTCTTCATTATATTCGATCCTTGCGGTCCGTTATCAATCCACCATGCAGGTAAGGATGAAAAGCAACCAGAGATGAACTGTGCTACCTTGCAGATCTGTATTCCCGCCGCTTGCGAGGTCGTCCAACTCTTTTCTGAATACTGTCAGGGCTTTGTGGATGTGCTTTTCCACTGCCTTTTCTGAAATTCCCAATTCTGCCGCAATTTCCCTGTTTTTCATGTTCTGGAACCGGCTCTTCATGAACACCTCACGGCATCTGTCGGGAAGCTTGTTCATAATGCTGTGTATGTTGGCAGTGAGTTCATCGTAGATCGTCTTCCGGTCGGAGTCGTTGACCGCGAAGTCCATCTGATAGAGATATTCGTCGCAGATGTTTTTGAATGAATCAGTGAGACTGACAATCCTTAGTGAGGACTGGCGGCGCAGCGTGTCTATTGACCGGTTCCGTACAATCCGGAACAGAAGAGCCTGCCATGTGTCGCTTTCCTTTCCTTCGAATTTCTCCCAAAGAGTGCTGTAGGCTTCGTGCACGATGTCCTGAGCGGTATGTTCGTCCGACACGAACCTGAATGCGAAGTTGTAAAGCCTGTCGCTGTACTTGTAGTACAGTCCTTCGAATATTTTTTCATCCAGAATCATCTTCTCTTATCCTCTGACAAGGCTTTATATAATTCTTAATCCCGATGCCGTTGCCTAATCTTTACAGACTTGTTTTTTACGCTCGGTGCATCATACAAATATAACCATTTTTATTTGAATTTCACGAAAACTTACATCTTCAGGAGTTCCTCGACACTCGGGACCTTCAATTTGCAGGACGCCCTTGAAACGCCGTCATATTCGTCACTCATGCCATTGATGATTTTCTTCATCTCATCTCTGACATTGTCGGGATAAAGGACCTCCATGAAGTTGCCATACCTGCAGATTTCCTGATAAAAGTCATCAGTGGTGTGAAGCTGGTATGAAAAAATGGTGTAGCCGTCTTCCGGACAGTCATATAACATCCTCTGGCTCTGATGCAGAGGGGTGTGCTTCAGATAGAAATTGTATTTCGCCCAGACAAGAATTATGACATTTTTCGGCTTTGCTGATCCAGATGGGAAGGTTGCCGTGCCAATGCTGTCTGCCATAAAATCTTCAGGACTGAAGTCCTTGGGATACGTGAACCTTTTCTCCAGGATCTTGAGATTCTTCATTCTGTCAGCGTCCAGAGCGTATGACCGGATACTTCTGCTATTGCCGCTCTCAAGAGGCCCTATAACTTTCCAGTGCTGTCGGAACAATTTCACGAAATATGGCCGTATCGAGCATCTTCTCTCACACTACAGGTAACGCCTCGTCTGTTGTTTATGCGGCCAAAATACATTTAATGCAAATATTATCCAATAATAATTGACGTTGTCAGATTTTAGTCGTACCTTCGCATTGTCAGTGAGTACGGGTTTGTTGATATGTGCACAACGAAACTCGACAAAAGTTCTGACATTCAGGTCCCGGTAAGATTCTTATCGGGACTTTTTTAAAATGATATGCAGATATGCTTGAATACAGTATCTTTGTTAAAATGATAGAGGCTGTTGTCGAGTAAGTTGTTTAAATTATTGATATAGATATGAGGACCTTTGATTACATGACCCCGACTCGCCTGATTTTCGGCGAGAATGCTATTGCGAAACTCCCTGAGGTGATGGGCGCAATCGGAAAGAGAGTACTGCTGATCTATGGCGGTGGCAGCATCAAGAAGATCGGTCTCTACGACAGAGTGAAGGAACTGCTGAAGGACTTCGAGATCGTCGAACTCCCTGGCATTCAGCCCAATCCGAAGTATGATCCAAGCGTACTCGACGGTGTGCGTCTCTGCAAGGAACACGATATCGATGTGATCTTGTCAGTGGGCGGCGGAAGTGTTCTGGACTGCTCCAAAGCCATTGCGGCGGGTGCTTGCTATGACGGAGATCCTTGGGACCTTATTTCCTATAAGGTTAAGGCGAAGAAAGCTCTTCCTATCGTTGACATCATTACGTTGGCCGCTACCGGCAGCGAATATGACTGCGGTGGAGTTATCTCTCGCACGGAGACTAATGACAAAATCGGTTATATTGATCCATTGCTCTTTCCGGTCTGCTCATTTCTGGACCCCCGCTACACGTTCACCGTATCGAAGAAACAGACTGCTGCAGGCTGTGCAGATGCCATGAATCATATCATGGAACAGTATTTCTGCGAAGACACGACATTGCTTAATGACGGATTCTGCGAGGCCGGCTTGAAGAGCCTGATGGTCAATGCCAGGAAGTGTCTTGAGAATCCTGAGGACTATACCGCCCGTGCCGAGATGATGTTCGCCTGCACCCTCGGCTGCAATGGCATCTATGCCCTTGGAAATAGTGAATCTGGCTGGCCTATGCATGCCATAGAGCATGCCCTGAGCGCCTACTACGACATCACCCACGGCGAGGGCCTGGCCATTATAACGCCACGCTGGATGCGTCATATCCTATCTGACCGCACACTGCCTCGCTTTGTGAAATACGGTGTCAATGTTTTCGGCATTGATCCGTCGCTGCCTGAGCGCGAGATAGCTGAAAAGGCCATTGACGCGACTTATGCTTTCTTTGAGTCAATCGGCATCCCGATGCATCTGCGGGAGGTCGGCATCAGCGAGGAACGCCTCGACGAGATGTCTCACCATATCGCCGTGAATGAGGGACTGGAAAACGCATGGGTTCCACTCTTAGAGAAAGACATTAAGGAGATACTTGTCGCGTCGTTGTAAGGCAAATGCATTACCTTTGTTCAAAATGAAATGATTATGTCAAAGGTTGATAAATATGTGGCGCTGATTCCGCGGATCCAGTCAGTCCTTTCAGGGGAGACTGATGAGATTGCAAGGATGTCCAACATGGCAGCTTTGCTTCACTTTGAATTTTGCTTCTGGTGGACAGGGTTCTATCGCGTCGTTTCGGCTGATGAACTGGTGCTCGGGCCATTCCAGGGACCTGTAGCCTGCACCAGGATAAAGAAGGGCAGGGGAGTCTGCGGCACTTCATGGAGCGAGGAGCGTACACTTGTCGTCCCTGATGTCGAGCAGTTTCCCGGACATATCGCGTGTTCAAGCGAAAGCCGGAGCGAGATAGTCGTACCATGCCGGAAATGCGGTCAGATTGTCGCTGTGCTTGACATTGACAGTAAGAAACTTGCAACATTCGACGAAGTGGACAAGGAGTATCTTGAACAGATAGTGTCAATGCAGTATGGCGAAGAATGTCATATGGAATAGCAGTGATTTTTCAGATGAAACTATAAGTTATTTCAATGAAAGCAGAACTTTTGTCCAAAACGGCATTTGCCGATACCAAACCTCACTATAAACTTCTTGACGGTCTTAGAGGGGTTGCTGCCTTACTTGTCGTCTGGTATCATGTCCATGAAGGATTTGCATTTGCGGGCGGAGGTGTCATTAACGGTATCAATCATGGCTATCTTGCAGTGGATTTCTTCTTCATCCTATCGGGATTCGTTATCTCGTATGCATATGATGACAGATGGACTAAAGGCTTCAGTCTCAAAGACTTTTTTAAGCGCAGAATCATCAGACTTCATCCTATGGTCATAATGGGAGCCGTAATAGGAGCCACCACATTCATGCTGCAAGGTTCAGTTCAATGGGATGGAACTCATATTGCGACTTCAGCTGTAATGTTGGCCTTGCTGTGTGCCATGTTCATGATTCCAGCCACTCCAGGATGCTGCTATGAAGTACGTGGCAATGGAGAAATGTTCCCTCTGAACGGGCCAAGTTGGTCGCTTTTCTTTGAATACATTGGGAATATTCTATATGCATTGATAATCAGAAGGCTGTCAAAAGTTGCATTGACTTTATTGGTGATAGTTCTCGGTATTCTTCATACAGGTTTTGCGGTTTTGGACATTTCCGGGTACGGTAGCATAGGAGTCGGTTGGGCCATTGATACAATGAATTTCTTTGGAGGACTGCTGCGAATGCTGTTTCCGTTTACTGCCGGTATGCTTGTTGCAAGAAATTTCCGTGCGATAAACGTCCGAGGCGCGTTCTGGCTGAGCTCAGCCGTTCTATTAGCCCTGTTCTGCGTTCCGTACCTGCCCCAAACTTTTAAAGTCAATGATACTTTGGCATTGACCTTAAACGGGGCGTTCGAGTCATTCTGCATCGTCATTGTCTTTCCGCTTCTTGTATGGCTCGGCGCATCAGGACGCGCATCTAATGGAGTGTCTGACAAGGTTTGCGGTTTTCTCGGTGATATATCATATCCGCTATATGTCATCCATTATCCTTTCATGTATCTTTTTTATTCTTGGCTTATAAAAACGGAACAGTACACATTGATGAAGACTTGGTCAGTTGTTCTCGTTCTCTATGCGAGTTGTGTTTTAGTGGCGTTTATCTGCTTGAGATTATACGACATCCCAGTGCGTAACTGGTTAAGACGACGCATGGGATAGATAATTGTTTCCTGCGGGTACGATTGTCTATGCTTCAATAACTGAGGCAATCGGGGAAATCATCAGGTAGGTCTTCGTCTTTTGTTTTCATTGCTTTTTCTTGGTGTCTGGCAGAAATCCGGCCACGACGCCGAGAAGTGGCAGATATGCGCTGGCATTGAAAATGAACCAGATGCTTGTCTTGTCCGCAAGCCATCCGAAGAATGCCGAACCGATGCCGCCCAGACCGAACATGAGACCGAAGAAAACGCCGGAAATCATCCCTATCCTGTCCGGCATCAGGTCTGTTGCATATACGACAATCGATGAGAATGCAGACGAAATTACCAAACCTATGATGACTGACAGGACTATGGTCCAGAAACAGTTTACATGGGGCAGCAGCAGGGCAAAAGGCGCTGCTCCCAAGATGGAACCCCATATTATGTATTTCCTTCCGTACTTGTCACCTAAAAGTCCTCCGCCTACAGTGCCGAGCGCTGATGCTGCCAGGAACGCGAAAAGGCATAGCTGGGAATTCTGCACTGTCATCGAAAACTTGTCCATCAGGAAGAATGTGAAGTAGCTTGTCATGCAGGACAGGTAAAAGTATTTGGAAAAGATCAATGCCACCAGAATGAGCATTGCCGTATGAACCTGACGGCGTGGGATATCATTGCGGATATCTGCATTGATCTCAGGATGGTCGGTATGGGTGGCAATCCTTTCCTTGTACCACGATGCGACGTACAGCAGTATTACTGCAGCCAGGATGGCTATCAATGCGAACCACCGGATGGAGCTCTGTCCGAAGGGCAGAACTATGAGCGCTGCCAGAAGCGGTCCGAGCGCATTTCCGCCGTTGCCTCCTACTTGAAATATCGACTGCGCCAGGCTTTTCTTTCCTCCAGATGCCATCTGTGCCACTCTGGAAGCCTCCGGATGAAATATTGACGACCCCATTCCGATTATTCCCACTGCAATCAGAATTGTCAGGAATGTGCTGGCGCCGGAGAGCATGAGCAGACCTGTCAATGTAAAGCACATGCCGATGGAAAGGGCGTAAGGTGCAGGTCTCCTGTCAGCGTAATAACCTGTGAATGGCTGAAGTATGGACGATGTCATCTGGAATACCAGCGTTATAATGCCTATCTGTGCAAACGAGAATCCATATGTGTCCTTTATCAGCGGGTAAATGGACGGAATCACTGACTGAATCATATCATTCAGAAAATGCCCGATGCCACAAGTGATCAGTATGGAATAAGCGGTGCCGTTATTGGAAATATCTACGGCTTGCCTGCTTTTTAAATTGACATTCATTGTCTGTTGTCTTGACATAAAACACAAGGTCTTCAGAAAGTGCCGCAAAGGTACTAAAAAAAGCCGGCAGTCTCAATCTGATGGAATGTGCAATGCTCGGCGAATGAGAACGGGAAGAGGCGGATTTCATTGTATCTGCCGGTTAGGTGCGTAGCCAGTTCGCTGCTGAGGAGTTTGGCATTACTGCCCGTTACGAATATCTTCATTTTGCTTCTGAGTAGCCGATTTACGAAGAGGTGCCACCCGTCCACGTCCTGAATTTCGTCCAGAAAGAGGTAGGGAACATCCGTCCCGTAAAGTTGATATAAGCAAGATAGGACAGTGTTCAGATCCTTCGCCTTTATCCCGAGGAGTCGGTCGTCGTCAAGGTTGACGTAACCATATCGGATTCCATGCTCCAGCAGCACTTTGTGACAGAGTGTCGACTTTTCGCTACGCCTCACGCAATCTCATTAAATAATCCTTTGACAAACCCAACTTTCCGGTCATCATAGATGATTCCGAATATCAATGTCCTGTAGCGAATGCCAAACGCTCTTGGGCCAGCGCTTTGTCATGCTGACTTCAAGTCTCTCTTTCTTGTCATATACTGTCGCCTCTCCTATAAGGTCATTCAGTTCCGTATACGTTCTGGCTTATGCTCGCAAAATTAATGTTTTGCAGTGGATAGATTATTATATTATTATACCGGAAGCGCAGTAGGGTGATGAAAACGATCATTTGCGATAATATGTCATAATTACTTAATGTGTCAGAAATGATTGTCTTCAATGTTGGTAAAATTTGCTAAATTTGTAAATCGGCAAGATTGATGACAGGAAATGAACAACTTTACGGAAAATACTCGCGTGCAAGTGCCGGCGGCATTGCACTTATGTCGTTTAGGGTACACCTATCTTGATGATATAGCAGATTATAATCCTGACACTAACATTCTAACCGGCATATTTCTTCGCTCACTCAGAAGATTAAATCCCGAATTGGATGAGACTGGAAGCCATCAGATGCTGGACAAAATAGTCGGAATGCTTCGGAATGATGATCTGGGCAGGGAGTTTTATACCTTACTCTCTGCCAACTGTGGTCTTAAGCTTGTTGATTTCGAGAATGCTGACAATAACGAGTGGCACGTTACCACGGAATTTACCTGTGAGAATTCTGACACTGGTGACAGTTTCCGTCCAGACATAACTTGTTTTGTGAATGGGCTTCCGCTTGCCTTCATTGAAGTCAAGAAACCGAATAATCACGATGGAATTCTCGCTGAAAGAGACAGAATCAACAAGAGAATGTCCAACAAGGCATTCAGGCGCTTTATCAACATCACGCAGTTGATGATTTTCTCCAATAATCAAGAATATGATAACGACAACCGTGTTCCGATTCAAGGGGCTTTTTATTGCTGCATCTCAGAGAATAAGGCGTTCTTCAATGTCTTTCGCGAGGCAGACAAAAACTTTGTCTCTTCTTATCCTTATGAAGAGGTCTCAGAGGAACTTGAGAAAAGGGTTCTCAAGCATCGCAACTGTGTAGTTATTAAAAATCTTCCTGACTATCAGACTAATAAAGAACCATCTACTCCTACCAACAGAATTCTGACATCGATGTTGAGCAAGGAGCGTTTCCTGTTTCTCCTCCGATATGGTTTTGCCTACGTGAACAAGACGACGGAAGAAGACGACGGCAGCAAGAAGGTTTCTTTGGAAAAGCACGTGATGCGTTATCAGCAACTGTTCGCATCTTTGGCCATCAGGAGAAAATTAGCCGCTGGAGTCAAAAGCGGTATCATCTGGCATACTCAAGGGAGTGGTAAGACCGCACTCGCATACTATTCCGTGCGAAGCCTTACGGATTTTTATGCTCAGAGGCAGACGGCCGTGAAATTCTATTTTATCGTTGATCGCATCGCTCTTATGGAACAGGCAAGCGATGAGTTTGCAGCGAGAGGACTGATTGTAAGAACTGCGAACAGCAGGAATGAACTGATGAAAGATTTCAGAAGTATCGACCCTGTGGAGAACAGCGTGGGCAAGCCTGAGATAATGGTCGTCAACATACAGAAATTCAAGGAAGACTCTGAGAAGATCCAGTTGGACAACAGTTACAGCACATCTCTTCAAAGGGTGTTCTTTATAGACGAAGCGCATAGGGGCTACAATCCTGAGGGGAGTTTCCTTGCAAACCTGCTTGAAGCTGATAAGGATGCCGTAAAGATAGCTCTAACAGGAACGCCTCTTCTTAAGGAAGAAAGAGAGTCTTGGCGTGTCTTCGGTGACTATATCGACACATATTATTACGACAAGTCAATCTCTGACGGATATACTCTGAAGTTGATGCGCGAGCCTATAGAAACGGTCTATAAGGAAAAGATAAAAAGCATATTGGACAAGTTGGCCGGAGGTGTGGAAATCAAGAAGAGCGACATTGACAAGAACAAGATTCTTGAGCACGATAGTTATCTTAATGCTCTTCTTGACTACATAATCACCGACTTCCGCCGTTTTCGAGAGGAACAGGATGATGAAAGCATCGGAGCGATGATAGTTTGCAGGACAAATCCACAGGCAAGAGAAATGTATCGTCTGTGGCAGGAGAGATTCTCACGGTCTCTGTATGTCGAGAAGAAGCAGGAAGAAAAACTGATGATGCTCGAAGATCCGATGATTTCATATGGTTCTCCCAAGAAGCCTCTCAAGGCTTCTCTTATATTGCATGATGAAGGCGACAAACTTGAGAGAAAGGCCTATATCGAAGGGTTCAAGAAGCAGATGTCAGTAGATGTGCTGATTGTCAACCAGATGCTTCTTACAGGTTTCGATGCGCCGAGGCTCAAAAAGCTCTATCTCGGCAGGAGCCTTGACGGACACGACTTGTTGCAGGCGCTTACAAGGGTCAATCGTCCATACAAGGACTTCAAATATGGCTACGTGGTTGATTTTGTCGATATAAAGGAAAATTTTGAGACAACCAACGACCGTTATCTAAGGGAGTTGAACCGCACTGTGGATACGGCGGATGTCCCAGTCGATGCACCAGTAGGTAACGTGATTATCGAGGACAAAGAGGCTGTCATATCCAAGATGAAGGAGATAAAGAACATCCTTTTCAACTTCACCTGTGAGAATCCGGAGGATTTCCGCAAGGAACTTGACGAAATCAGCAGCAAGGACACTCTCTATGCACTCCGTTCCACTCTTAATGAAGCGAAGGCTATAATCAATCAGGTCAGGGCATTCGGTGACGAGGACCTTAAGTCAAAGATTGAAAAACTGGCGGTGGTGGGCATTCCAACTCTGATTTCGGAAGTAAGTCATCGTATCGAACGCATCAATCTGATGGAAAACACCGAGCATATGGCTGATGTTTCGGGCATCATAAACATTGCTCTCTCCGAACTTGATTTTGAGTTCAAGAAAGGTGTTCCGGAGGAAATGAGAATAGTCGTGAATGACATCCGTGAGCGTTGCGACAAGGTGCAGGCCGAATTTGAGGCTAATTTTGACAAGGGAGAGGATAAGTATGTGATTCTTGCCGACCAGTTCCGCGAATACTTCCGCAAGAAGGGCTTCGTACCACAAAACACGGCGGAGGCGAAGGAAAGCATCGCGTATATGGATACCGTGATGGCAAAAATCCGTGAAATCAACAGGCGCAACAACCTGCTGAAGAAGAAGTATAGGGGTGACGAGCGTTTTGTGCGCATCCACAAGAGAATTGAAGAAGAGAATGCGAAGAGGGAGAAGCCTATAATCTCTTCCGGAGAATACGAAATCGCAGAAAATTTGTCACAAATGAAGTCGCAGATAGACAATATGATATACCTTAATTCCCATATTGTCGACAATGAGGATGCCTTCAAAAGGGATGTGCTTGCTATTATCGGCTCCAAGTTGGTTGATATGGGCATACCGGCCACGCTTTCTGACCGCAAATTCATCAATAATCTTATTACAGCAGAATATTTTCAACAGAGAAACTATCTATAAATGAGCGATATAAACATTACAGAGTCAACGGTAGCCTTGATTGATTCACTCAAGAGTACAACGGCAGAGTTCGGTCTTGCTGGAACAGGAAGTGAATATAAAATTGTCATAGAAATCTTCCTTTATAAATTTTTCAATGACAAGTTCGGTTATGAAGCCAAGAAGGACAAGGTCTATGGAGAGCGGTTGAGGCGAGCGGAAAAATGGGATGCCGAATATGACACATTTACAGACGAGGAGGTGGAAGACTTGTTCAGCTATCTTCCATCTTCGGTGCCGAGACTGAAGCCTGAGCACACTCTTGCCCATCTCTACAACGCCACAGGTAAGGGCGATTTTTCTACCCTTTTAGATGCGACGCTTATTGACATCGCAAAGATTAATTCTGACACGTTCTCGGTTTCCACGTCTGGAAAGAGCCGTGTGAACATTTTTTCGGCTGTTACATCCTATGTGACTGACACGCAGAAACGAGACGAGTTCGCAAAGTCGCTGATGCGCAAAGTGGCTTCGTTTAATTTTGAAGATGTCTTTACAGAAAAATATGATTTCTTCTCAAGAGTGTTCGAGCATCTTCTCAAGGGCTTCAACAATGCGGGAGGAGGAAAATACGCTGAGTATTATACTCCGAGAGCTATCGCTCAAGTAATGGCAAGGCTTCTTGTAGGGGACAACGCTGAACTGCGAGGTGTGACCTGCTACGATCCGTCAGCTGGAACGGGAACATTGCTTATGGCTCTTGCACACCAGATTGGGGAAGATCGCTGTACAATCTATAGCCAGGACATTTCCGAAAAATCCAGTGAGATGCTCCGACTCAATTTGATTCTTAACAACTTCGCGGCTTCGCTCCCCAATGTTGTGCAGGGAAACACCCTCCTTGAACCATCTCACAGAAATCCTGACGGTACGTTGAAGAAGTTTGATTTTATCGTGTCTAATCCTCCGTTCAAACTTGATTTTCCTGAATATAGGGATACCTTGGCATCTGACGGAGTCAGGTTCTGGGCCGGAGTTCCTAATGCAGTATCCAAGATAGATCCGGCAAAGCCGAAGATGGCCATCTATACCTGTTTCATCCAGCATGTCATCAATTCTCTGAAATCGACGGGTAAAGGAGCGATTGTCATTCCTACTGGATTTATTACTTCCAAGAGCGGGGTGGAGAAAAGGATTCTGGAGAAAATTGTGAACGAAAGGATTGTCTATGGCTGCGTGTCAATGCCGTCTAATGTCTTCGCTACCACGGGAACTAATGTTTCGGTACTCTTTTTCGATAAAAGTGCAAGTTCAGACAAGGTCATCCTAATCGATGCAAGCAAGCTTGGAGAAGAGTACAAGGAAGGCAGTAATCAGAAACGACGCTTGAGGGATTTCGAGGTGGATAAGATTGTGAAGGTGTTTCAGAACAAGGAGAGCGTTGATGATTTCTCTGTTGCTGTGACCTATGACGAGATTAAGGAGAAAGGTTATTCCCTTTCCGCTGGGCAGTACTTCGATATCAAGATTGACTATGTGGATATTACCGAGGAGGAATTCAATAAGAGAATGGCCGGTTATAAAGCTGAACTTACAGCTCAGTTTGAAGAAAGTCACCGGCTGGAAGCGGAGATAATGAAGCAGCTGGATAGTCTTAAATTCAATGAATGAGAAAAAAGAGAGTCGCCAATCTTACGAGCGGCGACTCTCTAACGGACGAGATGAAGCTAATACTCACCTACTTTTTGCGGTAGTGGGCCATTACATAAACTTTCTTGCCTCTGATCACCCTAAAGTGGCCGCGGACAAGTACTTGTTTACGAAAAGCTTCCTTGTGATCATCATCAAGGCGCTTTTCCAAGCTGATAGTAATTTGGATTTTCATTTAACAAAATGTTTGATAGCAAGATTGGAAGCTGAAAGCGGCTTAGTGAAAGATTACTTCGCCCGTTATACTAAAAAAACAGGGCAGAATATTAAATTCAAACCCTGTTATTCTATCAGCTTGGAGCTTGCCTCTCCTTGCTTTGAAAATCCAATGACAAAGGTAAAAAGAATTATTTGATTTGCAAAATATTAAGAAATGGGATTACAGTTGTGTCAATTGTGCGAAATTGCATATTTTGTGACAGATAAAATTCCACTGGAGAAGGTACTGCTCACTGATTATGTTACAACAGACTCTTTACTTCCGAATAAAGAAGGACGATGTGTCGCGCAAAATCTTCCTCCGCAGAAGTGTGCTCTTACTCACTATAAGTGTGGCGATGTTTTAGTCGCTAATATTCGTCCATATCTTAAGAAAATTTGGTTCGCCGATAGGGAAGGTGGAGCTTCTGCTGATGTCCTTGTTTTTCGGGCGAAATCTGGTCATTCTCAAGAATTTCTATACGCATCGTTACTTCAAGACACTTTTTACGACTATGTTATGAAAGGGAAAAAGGGTAGCAAGATGCCTCGTGGAGATAAGGATCAGATAATGCGATACTCCATTCCGAAACTTTCTTTAGCAGAGGAGGCGTGTATCGGCAATATTATACTATCATTTTGCACTAAGATAAACATCAATCGTCAGATAAATGATAATTTACCGTGGCTTGACCGTTCATTAAGAGAGGCAAGAGTTCGTCTTGCTGCCTAGTGAGTTCTATATTACTTTTTTCAATTAATCCAATTTCTGCAAATATCTGCGACTGCCTTTTATCAAACTCTAATAAGAGTTCATCTTCTGGCATAACAACATAGATTTCATCAAAAGTCTGGTTGGTCAAGTTATTTATACCTGTGCCACATGCTATACTCTTTATCTTCGCCTTGAAATATTTACTATTGAACAAATTGAAAAGTAAATAGGCACAATGTTCTTTTGCAGTAAACTTTGTCAAAAATGCACCAAAGGTATCTTCTGATGCGAACTGAAACATTGCAGATTTACCAATATGCTCTTTACTTCCACTTGACATAGTCATTATAATATCTAATGGTCGAATACGTTGATTTTCTGAGACAAAAGAACTCGGAATATAAGCGACATTGCTATCATATATAAGATGGTTGTCTTGAATATTATTTCCACGCAATACCAGTACTCCGTTGTTAGAATCTACCATGTCATCTTTTGCATAAGATACGCCACGAAAACTTGCGGCAATATCATTTACAGACAACACACTCCACCCCTGCGGTATCTCACGCTTCAGCTTCTCATTCCACACCATAGCTCCGCCACTCGACTTGTACGGTTTGCCCTCTTCATTCGGGAAGTCAAACTGCACAAACCAATAGTCGTAGAGCTGTTTTGCCATTGCCTCTAAATTATCATTTATCCTCTCAGAACTATTTCAAAGAGTCCACAAATTCTGCCTCCATTTCACCCATCTTCTCGCAGAATTCCGCATAGGAAGCTGTCTCTTATACACATCTCCGAGCCCACGAGACGCTCATGAATCTCGT
>ENA-OYYX01000339-OYYX01000339.1-human-gut-metagenome-genome-assembly--contig:-NODE-339-length-15669-cov-6.237351_pt1 | contig 15669 bp, 15 predicted proteins | sample MGYA00244070_ERZ653464 | MGnify/ENA primary metagenome ERZ653464 (study PRJEB26926, sample SAMN06165152) | human gut metagenome | biome: ENVO:00009003; feature: ENVO:2100002; material: ENVO:00002003...
CGTCGGCAGCGTCAGATGTGTATAAGAGACAGCTACAAAACGATCCGCCATCACAAAATGCTGGTGATGAAAAACTGCTTCCGCTGCGGGCTGTACTGGCAGGGCCTGACCCACGATTTAAGTAAGCTCGCCCCGTGGAGTTCTGGGCCGGGGCCAAATACTGGCAGGGGACGTGCAGCCCCAACAACGCCCAGCGCCAGGCCGAGGGCTACAGCGCCGCCTGGCTGCACCATAAGGGCCGCAACAAGCACCATCTGGAATACTGGATCGACTACACAACCAACAAATCCGGCCTGGGCGGCATGAAAATGCCCCTGCGCTATGTCTGCGAGATGGTCTGCGACCGCGTGGCGGCCAGCCAGATCTACACCATGCTCACAGAGTACAAGGGCAGCGTCACCATCAAGATTGATGGCATCGCAGCCTCGGCCGCGTCCGTCATCGCCATGGCAGGCGATACCGTGCTCATGGCTCCCACGGGCATGATGTTCGTGCATAACCCGATGACCGCCGCTTTCGGCAACAAGGCTGAGATGGAAAAGGCCATCGAAATGCTGGAGGAGGTCAAGGAGAGCATCATCAACGCCTACGAGCGCAAGACCGGCCTGTCGCGCCAGAAGCTGTCCCATCTCATGGACAGCGAGACCTGGATGAACGCCCGCCGGGCCATCGATCTGGGATTTGCCGACGGCATGCTGGGCGGCGACGCCGTGATGGATGAAGCGCCCGCTTACGAGTTCTCCGGCAAATCCGCCGAAACATCCCTGATCAACAAGATCACCGATAAGGCCAGGCGCGAAAACCCGCCTGAGCCTGAAAAGACCAACACTACCGATCCCCGTGGCCGCTCCGTCGATGCGCTGATGGAACGGCTTTCTCTTTTGAAAAACTGACAGGAGGATGAGCTTATGACCATTACTGAACTGCGCAACAAGCGCGCCAAGACCTGGGAAGCGGCTAAGGCTTTCCTTGACTCCCACCGTAACACTGACGGCTTCCTCTCCGCTGAGGATGACGCCACCTACACCAACATGGAAAACGAGATCACCGCGCTGGGCAACGAGATCAGCCGTCTCGAGCGTCTGGAGGCGATGGACCGCGAGATGTCCATGCCCACCAGCGCCCCGCTGACCGAGAAGCCCGCCTACGCGCCTAAGCTGGACAACAAGACCGGCCGCGCTTCCGACGCCTACCACAAGGCTTTCTGGAACCAGCTGCGCAGCAAGAACCCCATGACGCCGGAGCTGCGCAACGCGCTTCAGGAAGGCGAGGTTGTCGAGGGTGGTTACCTGGTGCCCGACACCTTCGAGCGCACCCTGATCCAGGGCCTTACCGAGAACGGCATTGTCCGCGCACACGCCCATGTGATCACCACTTCCAACGGCCTCCACAAGATCCCCGTTGTCGCTTCCCACGGCTCTGCTTCCTGGCTGGATGAAGAGGGCGATTATCCCGAGAGCGATGAGGCTTTCGGCCAGGTGCAGCTCGACGCCCACAAGGTCGGCACCCTCATCAAGGTTTCCGAGGAATTGCTGCAGGATTCGGCTTTTGACCTGGAAAGCTACATCGCATCCGAATTCTCCCGCCGTATTGGCGATAAGGAGGAGGACGCCTTCCTGAACGGCGACGGCAGCGCTAAGCCGACGGGCATTCTGCATGACACCCTGGGCGGGCAGGTTGGCGTAACTGCCGCCTCCGCCACCGCGATCACTGCGGATGAGCTTGTGGACCTGTATTACAGCCTCAAGGCCCCGTACCGCAAGAACGCTATCTGGATTCTCAACGATGCCACCATCCGCCTGATCCGCAAGCTGAAGAGCGTGGAAGGCCAGTACCTCTGGCAGCCCGGTCTCAAGGACGGCGAGGTGAACACCATCCTGGGCCGCCCGTACTTCACCTCTCCGTTCATGCCCACTGCCGAGGCCGGCGCGAAGGCTATCCTGTTCGGCGATCTGAGCTACTACTGGATCGGAGACCGCCAGGGCATCGCCTTCCGTAGACTGAACGAGCTGTACGCCGGGAAGGGCCAGGTCGGTTTCATGGCCAGCAAGCGCCTGGATGGCCGCACCGTGCTGCCCGAGGCGATCCAGCTGCTGCAGATGAAGAACGCCTGAGAAAGGAGGCTGCCGTATGGCGCTGATTAAGTTGGATGAAGCGAAGGAATACCTGCGTGTTGATACCGACGCCGATGATGCCCTGATCGGCAGCCTTCTTCTTTCTGCAGGACGGCTGTGCGCCGATGTAGCACGGCTGAACGATGAGGAATGGGCGGCGGTTGACGCTGACGATTCCGGAGATGACAGCGCAGAGGTGGTTTCTCTCCGCGCCTCGCTCCGCGTAGCGGTGTATTTCACGCTGGCATACCTCTATGAGCACCGGGAGGAAGCAGACCATCACGGTCTGCTTCTCACCCTGCGCTCCCTACTCTTTTCTGTCAGGGAGGGACGCCCGTGAAGAAGAATCCGCTCTATCCCAGCAGGCTACGCAGCCGCGCTGAGTTCCTGCGCCGCACCGTCACTGTAGAGCACGGTATCAGCAAGGAACGCTGGGAAACTGTCTTCTCCTGCTGGTGCGGTGTGGAGCCGCTGTCCGGCAGAGAGTTCTGGGAGGCTGCAGCCATCAACCGGGAAAACGAGGTGCGGTTCATCATCCGCTACCGGAAGGACGTATCCGCAGAGATGCGGATCAGGTTGGACGGTATTGTATATGACATCACCTCTATCCTCGATAAAAACAACCGGCACGAGGCGCTGGAGATACTGGCAAGGACGGTGACGTCGGATGGCAAATGTCAGAATTGACGGGCTGAAAGATCTGGGCGCACGCGTGAAGAACATGGGTAAAGAAGCCAGAGGCGCTGCAGGGCAGGCCCTCCGCAAAGGCGCAGAGATCATACGGGAAGAAGCCCATGTCCGAGCGCCCCGCAGCGCGCACGGGCATCCCGCCACCCAGGGCAGGACAGCAAAGCATCTGGCGGATCAGCTGACCACCAGCGTCTCTGCCAGCAAATATACCGCCGGCGTAACGGTCGTCGGCGGCGTGAACGGCCCCAGCTATTACTGGAAATACCTCGAGTACGGCACCAAACGCATCAAGGAGCGCGCTTTCATCCGCGAGAGTGCCGAGGCGCAGGGTGATGAAGCCATGGAGACCGTAAAACGAGAGATTGAAGTCAGGCTGGGTATCAAGTGAGGTGACCATCATTGGACGCATCGACCCTGGTGGATGAGCTGCTGGCAAGCGATGAGCTGACGGCACTGCTGGCCACCGATCCTTATGGCAATCCCGCCATATACCAGATCCTTTCGCCGGAGGCGGAGGTATTTCCCCGGCTGGCTGTGTTTGAATCGGACCGCGAGTACACCCGTTTCGCCGATGACCAGCCACTGGAGGAGGAGATCACCTTCCGCATCGACATCTACGCCCGGGAGAACCTGCTGTATCCCATCAACGCAGCGCTGCATAACACCATGCGCCGGAACGGCTATCAGCGGTACGGGCAGGTGCAGGACGATTACCTGCAGGACATGGACATCTACGTGAAGTCCGCCACCTATACCATCAAAGAACAGCTCCCGTTTCCCTGGGAGTGAGAGAGGAGAATTGATATGCCTCAGAATACCACGGTCAAGGCGCAGCGGCAGTCGCTGCGCAATATCCACTACGCCCTGCTGACCAGCGATACCACGGAGGGCGTGACCTACGCCAAGCCCGAGCCGCTGGTCGGCGCAATTTCCGCCAGCATTTCGCCCACCACCAATCAGGAAAAGCTATGGGCGGATGACGGCGTGTTCGACATCGCCTCCCAGCTGGGCGATATCACCCTGGAGCTGGAGCTTGCGGCGCTGCCCATGAAGGCGCAGGCCGTCCTGCTGGGCCACAAATACGAAAAGGGCGTTATGGTGCAGAACGCCAGCGACGAAGCCCCGTATGTGGCCATCGGCTTCATGAGCCAGCCCCAGCCCAACCAGTTCAGGTGTGTATGGCTGTATAAAGGCAAGTTCCAGCTGGTCGAGGACGAATACTCCACCAGCAACGATTCTCCCGCCTGGCGTCAGCCGAAGCTGACCGGTACCTTCGTCCAGCGCGACTATGACGGCAACTGGCAGATTTCCGCCGATACCAGCGACCCGGAATTCACCGGTGTGGACAGCTGGTTCAACGAGGTCTACGAGGAAACTAATGAAACGACCAACGGGGAGGGTTAAGCTATGGCGCTGCATGACATCCGGGAAGTACGCATTCCCATTGAACTGGACAAGCCCCGCACCCTGCTTTTTGACCTGAACGCCTTTGCGGAGCTGGAGGACAAATTCGGCTCTCTGGATCAGGCGTTCCAGAAGATGCAGCAGGGATCTGTCAAGGCCACCCGCACGCTGCTGTGGGCTGGTCTCCTACATGAGGACGAGAACCTGACCGAGCGCCAGGTAGGCGCGATGATCTCCCTGACCAACGTGGAGAAGATCATGGAGCAGATCACCGAGGCGCTGACCGCCGCGCTGCCTGAGGACACTGGGGAGACGGAGAAAGCCGTGGCTCCCGACCCTCGGTAAAGGCGCTGTGGGACTCATTTGATACGGCAGCATCCGGCGCACAGGAATCTGTGGACTGGGTGCTGCTGTATTACGTGGGAACCGTAGTGCTGAATATGAGCGAGGCAGTATTCTGGAAAAGCACGCTGCGAAAGCTGCATGCGGTTTTCAAGTGCCACTGTGAGCACATGCCGAAACTGGGTGGCAAGAAATAGGCCGTCGATTACCTTTCCTCTGTCAATCAGAAAGAAACGAAAATCTTTCGTGCGGTTTTCTTGCATAAAAGATTTTCCTGTGGTATAATATCTTCTGAGGGAGGAGGTTGTTGCCATGCTTTTATATCTGAAGCTGAACAACTATACAATATACAATCGGGAAGTCGAATTCTCAATGATGGCAAACATGCATTACAGCCGTTTTCCATCCAACGTAGCGTCTGTAGACGGGGTGCATGTGCTGAAAACAGCGGTTCTTCTCGGGCCAAACAATACGGGCAAGACTAATTTCGTTCGCGCCATTGCCATGATGAAAGCAATCATGCTGAACCAGTCTCCCAGCATCGTTCCCAACATCTTCTCAGGGAGCGCTATTGTGGAGGCGAGCATCTCTTTCCTTGAAAGCGGAAAGGAATATGTCCTTGATATCAGGTATGATGCTGAGCATAAAGAATATGTCTATGAGCGTTTTGCAGAAATCCATCGCGACAAGTATAAGAACGTCCGCACGCATGTTTTGCTCTTACGGGATATTCAGGAAAAAGAGTTCATGGCGGATGATGAGGGCCTCGTATCTGCAATGAAGGTTGCGGCGCGTAACAATCTCCTGATCTATCTCCTGGACACTGAGAGCTTTTCTACCCTGCGCAAGATCAGAGAAGCGGTCATTGCCTTCGCGTCGAAGATTGATATTGTCGATATGAACAATATCCCTATCAAGAAGACAATCGACATGCTGAAGCTGTCCGGCGAGGACAGTCAGCGCATCGCAAAGTTTGTGTTGAACGCCGCTCTCTCTCTGGACGATTTCAGATACGCAGGAGATGATGAAGTCCGAATTGTTTTTCAGGGAGTCAGCACAGAGAAATCCTCTCCACAGGAAAACGCTCTGCAGCAGGCCGCTCCGCTTACGGAGATGCTTCACCTTGTATCTGTGTATCATGGAGTGCCTGTACCGAGTATTCTCTTTGATTCTACCGGAACCAAGAAAATGGCGGCTCTCGCAAGCTATGTCATTGGCGCACTGAAAGAGGGCCGTATCCTTGTTGTGGATGAACTGGACAATAGCCTGCACTTCCGGCTGACCCGCGCAATCATCAGCCTCTTCAACAATGAACTGAACGAGAACGCGCAGCTGATCGCAACCGCACACGATATCTCTCTGCTGGACTGCAATTCGCTCTTCCGGAAGGAGCAGATATGGTTCACCCACAAAGACAAAGAGCGAGCGTATCTGTACTCGCTTTCGGATTTTACCGCCAGTGAGAGCAAGACCAGAGGCACCTCTGATCTGGTGGCCAAATATCAGGCAGGCGTTTTCGGCGCATTGCCCGAGCCTGATCTGTTTGATACCCTTCTGGAGGTGAGTCAGTCATGAGTGCGCTGCCTCCCATTCGGCGAAAGCACAGAATCTGTGTTATTTGTGAAGGGTACGAGGATTATCATTACTTCAATCGCCTGATTGCCCTGAATCTGTGGGACGCTTCCTACAGCTTCACGACTATCAATGTCAAGAGCGCTTCCAACATACCGGCCCGGTTCCAGAACGAGTATCAGAACGACAGGTATGAGATCATCCTGGTATTCTGTGATACAGACAAGGAGCCATACCGGGAATATACTCTTGTCAAGAACAAAATCAACAGTTTCCTTGGCAAGAGGAAAGCCTCGGATAAACTTGTTATCTTCGCCAATCCCTGTACCATGCAGATTGTTCTGCTCCACTTTGGCGATGTATCGCTGAAAAACCAGGGAAAGAAGACCAATAGCGCGGAGATTGAGCGCCTGACTGGAATTCCAGGATATGACGCCCATGAGAAACAGATTCAGACATTGTGCGGAAAGATAACCCGCGCCAGCTATCCAGATATGAAGAAGCGTGCAGAAGCCATCAATTACCCCGATACTGTCTCTGGCAGCACGAATATCAGCGCATACTTGAAGTGGTTTGAGAAGCCCGATGACCATTGGATTGCTGAGATCAGAAAAGCCTGCGCACAATAAAGCATTACTTCAATACCAACAGCGGCGTCGTCCATACGGGCGGCGCTTTCATTATGCCTGTACGCCCTGCGCTACTGCCTGCGGCAAGCGCGGGTTTCGGACGACAATCCGATGGATTGCCCGTCCTCAGTCCGCCTTTGGCGGACGCTGCAAAGGAGGTGATTCCCCATGGCGTCAAGCACATCCGACCTGATTGTCCGCCTGTCCCTTGACACTACCAATTTTGAAGGCGCGATGTCCAAATTCGAGGGACAGATGACAAAGCTGCAGGCCTCCTGCACCAATGCCGGCACAGGGATCACCAACTTTAAGCAGGTGACGGCGCAGCTCCAGACATCCGCCCAGACCCTGACGGACAAGCTGGCCGCGCAGAAGCAGAAGGTGGCTGATCTTGAAGCCGCCTATGAAAAGAGCAAGGCGGAGACCGGCGAGAATTCCGAGGAGACAAAAAAGCTGGCCGCCCAGCTGGAGCAGGCGAAGCAGAAGGTCTCCCAGACCGAACAGGCGCTGAAGCTCGTCACCCGGCAGCTGAAGCTGTCGCAGAACGGCTTTTATCAGCTGGGCACACAGCTGGAAAACATCGGCACAAAGCTGGAATCGGTCGGCAAAAAGGTATCCCAGGTCGGCCAGCAGCTCACCACCAAAGTAACCACACCCATCGTGGCGCTGGGCACGGTGTGCGTGAAGACCTTTACATCCTTTGACGACAGCCTGAAAACCGTGCAGGCCACCATGGGCCTTGTGGCAGGCTCCTCGGAGGAAGCGGATCGGCAGATTGCCCTTCTGAACAGCACGGCTCAGGAGATGGGCCGCGCGACCCGCTATTCCGCCTCTGAAGCGGCGTCCGCTTTGAACTACCTGGCGCTGGCGGGTTACGATGCGGACGAGGCATGCGCGGCCCTGCCGCAGGTGCTGGCGCTTGCCCAGGCGGGCGGTCTGGATCTGGCTTACGCCTCCGACCTCGCCACCGACGCCATGGCGGCGCTGGGCCTGTCCATGGATCAGCTGTCCAACTTCTCCGACCAGATGGCCGTGACGGCGCAGAAGTCGAACACCTCCGTCGGGCAACTGGGTGAAGCGATTCTCACCGTGGGTGGCACGGCGAAGAATCTCAAGGGCGGCACCGCCGAGCTGAACGCGGAGCTGGGCATCCTGGCCAACCGCGGCATCAAGGGCGCGGAGGGCGGCACGCACCTGCGCAACGTCATCCTGTCCCTGACGAACCCCACCGACAAGGCCGCCGCTCAGCTGGAAAAGCTGGGCGTTTCTGTCTTTGACAGTTCGGGCAACATGCGGTCCATGAACGACATCATGATGGATCTGAACCGTTCCATGGATGGCATGACCGCCGAGCAGAAGCAGAACATCATTTCTACCATCTTCAACAAGACCGACCTTGCCGCCGTGACCGCCCTGCTGGACGGCTGCGGGGATGAATTCTACGAGCTCATCGGCTATATCGATGACAGCGAAGGCGCTGCCCGGCAGATGGCCGATACCATGGAGAGCGGCCTGGGCGGCGCCTTCCGCACGCTGAAATCCGCTGTGGAGGGTCTGGCCATCTCTTTCGGCGAAAGGCTGGCTCCGTATATCCAGAAAGCAGTGGAGAAGATCACCTCCGTCGTCAACTGGCTGACCAGTCTGGACAACAAGACCAAGGATACCATCATCAAAATTGCCGCCGTTGCCGCCGCTGTCGGCCCGGTGTTGCTGGTGGGCGGCAAGCTCATCACGGGCATCGGCAAGGTGATCAAGAACGTCGGCTCCGTTATGAAGGTCATTTCTGGCGCGACGAAGGTCACCGGGCTCCTTGGCAAGGCCATGACCGCCCTGACCGGCCCAGTGGGCATTGTGATCGCTGTGATCGCGGTACTGGCTGCGGCATTCTATTCTCTCTACAAGAATAATGAAGAGTTCCGGAACAAGGTCAACGCCATCTGGGCGAACATCTGCGCGGCGTTTGAAAAGGTGAAGGCGGTATTCGTCAGCGCGTTTCAGACCATGCAGTCCTGGTTCGCGCCGATCAAGGCGTCCCTGGAAAGGCTGTGGCAGACTGTGCAGAAGATCGTGCTGAAGCTGATGCCCGTCTTCGAGGCGATTGCTGCGGCTGCCGGCGCGATGGTGGCCGTCGTGGTGGCGAAGATCGCCGGTATCATCTCCGCCATTGGCCCCATGATCGACGCCATCGTCAATTTCATCGATTTCCTGGGCAATCTGCTGTCGGCTGTCATTTCGCTGTTCTCCGGGGACTGGGATGGCTTCACCCAGGGTATCAGCGACGCATGGGACAGCCTGTGTATCGCTTTGCAGGATGTGTGGACGGCCATCACCAATTTCTTCTCCACCTTCTGGGAGACGCTGTGCTCCATCGCCGAAGCCTTCGGCATCGACCTGGGGCAGGTGCTTTCGGACGCATGGACGGCAATTAAGACCGGCGTGGTGACGGCGTGGAACGCCATCAAGCAGTGGTTCTCCGATACCTGGACAAACATCGTCACGACAGCCAGCACGGCGTGGATAGCTTTCGCGGAGTGGATCGCAGGCGTCTGGGATGGCATTAAAACCACGGCGGCCACGGTGTGGAACGCCATTGTTGCCTTTTTCAGCACTACCTGGACGAACATCTCCACCGCCGCCAGTACCGCGTGGACGAACTTCACCACCTGGATCAGCGGCGTATGGGAGGGCATCAAAACCACCGCCGAAACCATATGGAACGCCATTGTGACCTTCTTCGCGGGTATCTGGACAAGCATCAGCACCGCCGCGAATACGGCATGGACGGCCTTCACGGAGTGGATCAGCGGCGTATGGAATGGCATCAGTACTACGGCCAGCACAGTCTGGAACGGTGTGACCACCTTCTTCTCGGGCGTATGGACAAGCATTTCCACCGCCGCGAATACGGCGTGGACGAGTTTCAGCACCTGGATCAGCGGTATCTGGAACGGCATCTCCACCACAGCCAGTACTGTATTCAACGGAATCAAAACGACTATTTCCGGTGTATGGACTTCCATCCAGACCGGCGCGGAAACGGTGTGGAACAGCTTCACCACCTGGATTGGCGGCGTATGGGACGGGATCAGCGGCAAGGCCACATCCGTGTGGAACGGCGTGACCTCGTTCTTCGCCACCACATGGAATAATATCAAGTCTGGCGCGACCACCGGATGGAACAACATCAAGTCCGGCATCGAGAGCACCTGGAACACGCTGAGGACCAACGCTTCCACGTCCTGGCGGAATATCACCAATGCAGTGTCCACGGCAATCACTAACGCAAAGACCGGCATCGTGCAGGGCTGGACAAACATCAAAAACGGCGTGAAGGGCGTGTGGGACAGCGTCCTGGGAGTGATCAAGAGTCCCATCGAATCGGCAAAGACCTGGCTGCAGGAGAAGGTCAATTACTTCAAGGGTCTGTTCAACTTCCAGTGGAAACTGCCCTCCTTCAAGCTGCCCAAGATCAACGTGACCTGGAACGACATCGGCTGGGGCATCAAGCTGCCCAAGCTGTCCGTCTCCTGGAACGCGCTGGGCGGCATTTTCGACAAGCCCACCATCCTGGGCAGCTCGGCCGGGCTTCAGGGCGTCGGCGAGGCTGGCGCTGAAGCCATTCTCCCGCTGGGCACGCTGTGGGCGGAGATGTCTGCACGGCTCAAGGCTGGCATGATCGACGTCATGTCTGGCTTCATGAACGAACGCTCGACGGAGAACATGGAATCCCTGCTGCGGGACCTGATCTCCGCGGTCAGGGCCAACAACGCGGAGCCTGAAACGGTTCCCGCCGTGAACGTAGAAAACATGGTCATGGCAAACGACATGGACGCCCAGTCCCTTGCCGCGCAGATCAGCGCCATGACGCGCAGGCGGCAGCGCGGATACGGCTACTGACGGAGGTGATTAATACGCATCCTTATTTCCTGTGGAACGGGGTCAGCTCGGAGGACTATGGCATCATGGTTTCTGAGTATCCCGCCATTACTCGCCCGAAAGAACGGGTCAGCCAGATCACCATCCCCGGTCGTGACGGTGTGCTGATCCTGCCCGAGAACAACCTGCCGGTGTATGAGCCTGTGCTGAAAACAGCCACCTGCTGGGTCAGACCGGGCACAGACATCGACGCCATCTGCGCATGGCTGCAGGGCTCCGGAAGCGTGGTGTTTGGCAACGAGCCAGACCGCTCCTATGACGCGAGAATCATCAACCAGATCGATTTCAGCAAAATCCTCCGTGGGCGCGGGTTCAGGAGCTTCGCTGTGCCGTTTCAGTGTCAGCCCTACAAGCGCCTGTACCCGCCTGCGGAGGATATTACGATCACAGCCAGCGGCACGAAGGTTCACAATCCCGGCACGGTCCCCGCCTGGCCGAAAATCACTGTCTACGGCAGCGGGACGATCACGCTGGCTACCTACAGCAATGCAGTTGTGCTGAGCGGCATCGGGAACGGCATCGTGCTGGACTGGGAGGCGCAGGAGTGCGTCAGCCTGGATGGCGGCGCGCTGCTCAATGACAAGGTGGACGGCGATCCGCAGTACCTGCCGCCGGGAGACAGCACGATTACCTGGACGGGGACAGTGACAAAGCTGGTGGTGACACCGAACTGGCGGTATTTATAAACCTTAGATATAAACAAACTGTTGAAATCAAAACAACAGATTGATTATTGATTTTGCGATCATGCTTCTTTACAATATAATCACACCGGTGAATGAACAGTGAAGGAGCCAGACTATGATCAAGCTTGGAGAGAGAATCAAAGAATTCCGTCAGCGTAACGGAAGAACGCAGGATGCGCTTGCAGAGGAACTGGGCGTCACAGCGCAGGCGGTTTCCCGCTGGGAGAAAGGGATATGCTATCCCGATATGGAAGTAATACCTTCTATCGCCAACTATTTCAATGTTTCAATTGATGAACTGTTCGGGTACGATAATGAAAGGTCTAAAAAAGCTGACACATTAGCAAGGCAAATCAATGATATGATCCGTCAGAACAACGGAAAAGATGTCAGCATGGATGAGTGCATCGCCCTTGCAAGAGAAGCCCTCATTGAGTTCCCCGGAAATGAAAAGCTCACGCTTGCGCTCGCATCAGCGCTGTTCACCGCAGGATATGTACGCCATGGCGAACATCACATCGAGGGAGACGATGGCTACAGCGTCTACGACGTTGTCAGGCACAGGGAATACTCAGAATGGAAGGAAGCTATCAGACTCTACGAAAAGCTTCTGCTCTCGCTTAATAGCGGAGAGATGCGCCAGCAGGCTGTGATCGAGCTATCGCAGTTGTATAAGAACACAGGCGAACATGAAAAAGCTCTTCTTCTCGCACAGTCTGCCCCTGATATCAATGCGACCAGATTAATGCTGCGGATTAACGCTTTTGATGGGAAAGAAGAGGTTGCCGCATCCGGCGAAGCGCTGCTTGATATGATCCTGCGCAGCACGGAATTAATCGAAAGTATTGTGCGGACGGACATTCACATGCCGACGAATACTGCTGCCGGGATGATAGGGAATGCAATCATGATGTTTGATCTCGTCTACACAGACCACTTCTACGGAAAAAGCAGCGCATGGCTTACCTGCCTCCATATGCTGCGTTCTTATTATCTGTGGCTATCAGGAGAAAAAGACGGCGCATTTGAGGCGCTTGATATGGCGCTTGGTCATGCAACAGCATATGACAAATTGAGTGAAACCAGCCCTGAATTCTACACGTCGCCTCTGTTACACCATGTCAGAACGAATGCCGAAGCACTGCCCATCCAAAGTCGATTCTCAGAGGAATTACCAGATGTCTGGCCCTGGTGGTGCGTCCCAAAACGCGAGGCGGTAAAAGAAGAAATGCAGGCAGATCCACGTTGGGATGAATGGGTACGAAAGACAAAAGCATAAGTCTCTTACTTTTCAACTTGTAACAGCGTCTCTTCGGAGGCGCTTTCTTTATACCCTTTGGAAGGAGGTGACCGCCTGTGATCTGTATCTATGAAGCCAACACCACAACATGGACTGGTAACGGCCTGTGCATCCTGCAGCCCTTCTCCTGCACGGTGAAGGAAATCGCGGGCGGCGATTTCGGCCTGACACTGATACATCCCATTACGGAAGACCTGCGCTGGAAGGAACTGCAGGAGGAGCGGATCATTAAAGCGCCGGTTCCCGCCTACAGGCCGCTGGAGGATGACGGCACGGTCATCGTACCTGCGGAACAGGCTACTGAGCAGTGCTTCCGCATCTATTCCGTTGCCGTGGACACGGCAAGCCATGAGGTGACCGTAGAGGCGCGGCATATCAGCTACGACTTCATGGGCAATATGTGCGGCAGACTGACCTCTCAGATGGGTACGTATGTGGTGAACGCGCTGACCAAGATGCGCCAGACGCTGTTCACGCCGGACGACCGGATTCTCGCCACCAACATCACCCGCCGGGTCAACCTGGGCGACCGCAGCTTCGTCAATCCCATCAAGTTCCTGCTCGATCCGGAGTACGGACTTGTGCAAAGGGCCCGGGTGCGGCTGGTGCGGGACAACAACGACTTCTACCTGCTGGACAACGATGAGCCCGCAGACCGGGGTTATGAGATCGCTTACGGCAAAAACATGACGGGTATCTCGTGGAGCAAAAGCACGGATGAGGTAATCACCCGCATCGTTCCCCTTGGCGAGGATGCGGATGGCAAAACGCTGCTCCTGCCGGAGAAATGGATGGACAGCCCGCACATCGGTGAATATCCCGTGGTACATACAGGCACGCTGGCCGTTTCGGATGCGAAAGAGGTCGTGGTCAATGAGGATGATGAAGAAACACCCTCCGAGGACATCACGCCCATGTCGAAGGATGAGTGCTATGCGCTCATGCGGCAGGCGGCCGCGGATGAATTTGCTAAGGGCTGCGACCTGCCCGATCTGACGCTGGAGATCGACTTCATCCATATCGGCGATACGGAGGAATATAAGCAGTACCGCAATCTGGAGCGGGTGTTCCTGTACGATCTGGTGCGCATCCGTCACGCGCCGACGGGCTTTGTGGCGAAAGCGCAGGTATCCGGCTATGAATGGGACGCATTGACCAGACGGTACAGCAGCATTACCGTCGGGAACGTGTTCGCCGTGGAGAGCAGCGCGGTGGCCGGGTACCAGCTGACGGAAGGCGCGGTGACGGCGACAAAGATCGCGCCTGGTTCCGTGACAGGCAGCAGTCTGCGGGAACTGTCCGTCACCAACGCCAAACTCGCGCATGCCGCTGTGGGCACGGCGAACATTCAGGACGCGGCGATCACGAGGGCGCAGATTGCGGACGCAGCAGTCGGCACGGCGCAGATTGGGCTGGCGGCGATCACCCAGGCGCTCATCGGCGCGGAGGCGGTAGGCACCACGCAGATCGCGGACGGTTCCATTACAGATGCCAAAATCGTGGAGCTGACCGCCAACAAGATCAACGCCGGCACCCTGTCCGTGGAGCGGCTGGAGCTGGTCGGGTCAAAGAAATCTGTGGTCTATGCGCTCAACAATACCGGCGATCTCGTTTCCCAAAGCGTGGATACGCTGGACGGCGATGTGCTGACGGAGCGCAGCATCACGGGCGACAAGATCGTAGCCAACGCCATCACCGCCAACGAAATCGCGTCCCGGACGATTACATCAAACGAGATTCTGGCAGGGACGATCACCGGCGCGGAGATTGCCGCAGAGACCATAGAGGGCGCGAACATCAAGGGCGGCACGATCACCACCGGGCATGTTGCCTCTGATTTTGGCAAAACCCTCGACCTGTCCAGCAACGAGGGCATCAATCTGCGGGTATCCCAGGTGTATGAGGATATGGACGAGCTGGTGGGATTCCGGATGGAGATCACAGCCACTTCGGATATTCTCTCTGAAGATATCCGGACCACCACGCTGACGGCGCGGGTCTGGCACGGCAGCCAGAATGTTACAAACGATATTCCCGCGTCCCGGTTTCAGTGGAAACGGAAATCAGCGGATGAGACAGCGGATAATATCTGGAACGCCGCGCATACAGGAATGAAAAGCATCACGCTCACCACAAGGGACGTGCTCTACAGCGCCACCTACGACTGCGAACTGACAGAGGAGGAAGGATCATAACATGGCCATTATTGCAACGGGCTCAAAAACCATCATCGACTTGTCGGACGGCAAGTCGCTTTCTGTTTATCTGGGAGCGAATCAGCCCCGCACGCAGATCAATGACGTGAACGCAGGCGCTTACAGCCCGGACTGGACGACCACGGCCGGAAAGCTGGTGATCACGCCTGTGGTCTACGCCAATCAGACCGCCATTGCGCTGAACAACGCCGCGCTCACCATCAACTGGAAACGCAAGGATGGTTCCGCCGCTGAGGCTGCGCTCAGTTCCGGCGAAACGGTCAGCGGCAAGGTACTGACGGTCAGTAAAAACAACCTGGCGACCGCCACCAGCAAACAGCTGACCTACATCGCTTATGTGGCCTATGCGGATCCGGATACCGGACTGACCATTAACGCTACGGCGGATATCACCTTCGCGCTGCTGACCACCGGCGAGGACGCGAAAAGCGCATGGATCAGCGGTGAGCAGGTGTTCAAGTACAACGCCGCCGGGTCTGTGTCTCCCGCGCAGATCACCCTGACGGCGAACCTGCAGAACGTGACCATGGGCAAGTGGCAGTACAAGAACAGCTCCGGCGCGTGGACGGACTATCCCACCACCAGCGACAACGCCGGCATCACGGGTGCGACGCTCATCGTGAAGCCCACGCACGCCATCTGGGTCGGCCAGAGCGCCACTCTGCGGATCACAACCTCTGATGCGAATATCGGAGATGCCACTTCCATCTACAAAGTGCAGGACGGCCAGGACCTGTCTCTTATACACATCTCCGAGCCCACGAGACGCTCATGAATCTC
>ENA-OYYX01000351-OYYX01000351.1-human-gut-metagenome-genome-assembly--contig:-NODE-351-length-15112-cov-10.668460_pt1 | contig 15112 bp, 20 predicted proteins | sample MGYA00244070_ERZ653464 | MGnify/ENA primary metagenome ERZ653464 (study PRJEB26926, sample SAMN06165152) | human gut metagenome | biome: ENVO:00009003; feature: ENVO:2100002; material: ENVO:00002003...
AAGCTAAGCCCGTCATCGCCGATGGTACTGCCAGACCAGGTGGGAGAGTAGGAAGTTGCCGTTCTTCGGGAGAGTCTTCAGACGTTCGTCTGAGGACTCTCTTTTTTTGTATTGGGGCTCTGGGCCAAACGCTGAAATGCTCGAAATGCCTCTGATTAACCACATATTTGCGGATTATTTGTGATTCTATCAGGTTGCTTGGTGATACTTTCATCGTTCATGGTTCGTTCCTGCGTCATATTAAGCCAACGAAATTGACTAAAAACAAAAATGAGAGGTGATTACGACCTCTCTTTAAAGATTGCTAATTGTTGGAATATAGTGTGCAATTTGAACATTTGGAATGTAATTACCTGCAGCAATAGCATCTTGTATGCATTGGTTACATTCTTCTTCTGTCATTACTTTGTTTTGCCATGCGTACCAGATAAGATCCAAGAAAGTAATATATGTAATGCCATTTTGGTCACAATATGATTTCGTGTCACTTAGATTGCAACTTGCAAGGACGTCGTTATGTGTTTGGCAATAGGCCATACACGCTGATTCTCCCTTACCCTTCGTCCTAAGGAGTAAAGAGTAAAGACGAAGAGTCTCTGGGTCGGGTTCCCACTTTATAATGGAAAGATTTGGTAAACCCTTAAACCATCCGATTTGCCGTTCAATATATTGCTTGGTTAAAGGATCTCTCCCCAATTCTTGGTCCATCACTAAGTCAAGAATGACAAAGTCATAACTCGGCAAAATACGTGGTAGAACATGAAACTGATGGCCATGGATAAAATCAATGACAACATCAGCATCAAGAAGGATTTTTACTTTATTCATTCTCATCAAGTTTAATGTCACTTAACAGTTCAATCAAGTGACCTTTTGAGATAAGCCCCGATTCATATAACGCTTGGGCTTTTGATGAATAATCGCCGATAACCTTTTCCTTTACCTTAGGTTTCTCAAACACTTCGGTATTCAATGAAAAACCAATTGCTGTTGGTATTGGTTGAACCGCATTCAGTAGGTCAAAGCGGTCTTGTGGTAAGCCAAGGATTTTGTTAACGCGAACGAGCATCGCTTTATATGAAACGCTAAAATAATCACACATCATTATTATGTGAGCTGCGTTAACAGTCTTTTTATTGCACTCAATTCTTTGCATCACCTCAACAACACCTGCCCGAGGGAGAAGAAAATATGAGGCAAATGTGTTGGCATGTCTCTCTATAGGTGATTGAGGGTTTAAATCATTACATGAGTGAACTTTAAACTCATTATCATCTTGAACGAATAAATGGTAAAGCTCATGCGCGATGGTAAAATTCTGACGTCCGAGAACGATGTCAGAGTTTACCAGAATAAAACTGGTATCCTTGTCATACTTAAGGCACATCCCACTGAAATCCGCACTCATCTTTGTGAATACAGTTAAGATGCCTTGTTTGATAAGTAATCCTTCTAAGTCAACGGGAAGCCTGTTTCCTAAAAAAAACTTGTCCCTCAGATTGTTGGCTTCTTCTTCAATAATATACTCAGGAATTCTTGCCATTATTTCTCAATCCTCTGCATCTTTATGTAGTTCTTGACAATAGATTTGAACTTCGTTATTTTACGAAGATCCTCAATGGAGATGCCATCAGTCCTAAACGCGCAAACAAGGGCATCTTTTAACTGGTTGTCATTTTCAGCGAAGAAAGAGGCGAGCTCTACTCCAAAGAAATCGCTGAGTTTCTCAAGAGTGTTAAAAGGGATGTCAATGTCTTTGGTTTCATACTCGGTATAGGTTGGCCTGGCTATACCAAGGACATCAGCAACTGTCTCCTGGGTATACCCCAGTTTCTTCCTGATTGCTTTGATGTTGTTTTGAATTGTTCCCATAATTCTGTGTTTGAGTGTGTTTCGTGTATCGTGTTCTTTACGTATGGTCGACATTTGGCCTGACAAATATACAAATAATCCAAATAATAACAAAATTTGTCGAAAAGATTTCAACAATATAAATATCTATAAAACAATTTGTTGTCTATTATTCAACCTTCAACATTTTTCAAAATTAAGCGAAATCTATGCCATTATTAGGTCAATTGTTCTCTAAAAAGAATAACTCCCGGCTTGTGTACCAGTCGGGAGCATTGCTAATGGCAGAAGGCGAGTGCTTACTACTCGCTCAGCTTGGTCTGGGCCAGCACTTCTCCGGACTTTTCACCGGTGGCGGTGTTCACGTAGAAGTACTTGAAGAAGACCTTGGGGCTACCGGCGGACGGAGCGCCACACTTGGCGTCGTACTTGGCCTTGATGTCGATGGCCGTGGTCACGGGAGTGTACGGGGCATCGAAGGCCGAAGCCTTGCTGTAGGCGCGGGTGATACCGTTGCACTGGGGTTAGGAGGCCTGGATGACGAGTTTCAGGTTGGTGACATCGCTGGGTATGTCTGCCAGGGTGAAGGTCATCGCGGATGCAGTGAGGGCGATAGTCGCCTCTGCAGGAGCCTCAACGCCGGAGAGATTAGGAACGGCGGTCATAATCTGGCCGCTGCATTCCAGGCGAGTATCTGCTCGTTGCTGAGACCCTGCCAGGCCTGAGATCTGCTTGAAGACAGCTTTTACGGAAGACTGGAACGCGGTCCTGGTGGAGCCGCCGTATCCACGGTTGCGGATGTACTTACGACAGCGCGTCTTGGCGGCGGTGACACCCTTTGCGGAGCCCGGCATTTCGTCGAAGGCGATTGAAGGATTGTACTTCGTGGCGCAAATAGATTAAAAGTTAAACAAAAGGTTTATTCTGATGTATTGTCATTGTTGTCTCTGACGGGGAATGCGTACACGAACGGATCGTGAGCAGTATCGAAGAAACCCATTACGCGACGCTGATTGGTAAGGACCTTGTTCTCGATGTGGGCTTCCGCCATCCCGTCGCAGTTGGGATGCATCTGGTTGCCGCCTCCACAGATCGGAACATCTGCCGTAATGTCTGCAGGCAGTTGCTCCATTGTGACCTCCCACAGCGCTTCCCTATAAGCGTAAGTAACGCCGGAGAACTTCAGGTGGATAAATACCCAGTGCTTGAACTCACACATAAAAGTTTCATAGTCAAAGCGCAGATAGTTGCCTTCTGTGGTCATCGTAAGGCGCTGCATGGTGCTCTTGATGGTATTCCCGCCTTGATTCAGCTGCGGATATAGCGTGACGATGTAGATGATGAGAGGGCCGTTCTCGTCGAACCAGGGCTGCTTCTCGATGACGATGGTGTTCTTGTCCTTGATCCAGGACTTGAGCACCGTGCCGCCGTCATACACGGAGTCACCCCAGGCGTAGTGGTAATCCTCGACAAAGCGGATAAAAACGCCGCCCCAAGCGCTGCGGTCGATGGTCAGATCCGGAACGTAGATTTCCAGCTGGTCACAGGCCTGGTAATCTGCGTTGGTGGGGTCAAAGCTAAACTTGGAATTCAGGACCACGTACTTCTCCGCCTGGTAATCCTTGAAGGTTATCTGGCCGGCACCGAAGTTATTTCCAATACTGTTGAACTTAGTCGTTGCGATAGGGGATTAGTAGATGATGCCGGAGCCGAAGCATTCCGTGGGTATCACGTAATAGCCGCCACGGTGGGCGAAAGTCATCTCAGCCTTGCCGCCGTAGTTACGGATATAGACCAGGTAGGACTGCGGGATAATCTTGCCGTCAGCGCCGTTTCCTCGGCCCAGGCAGATGCCTGTACCGATGACGTCGGCAGGAAGCTGACGGTCCAGATAAACCTCGGAAGAGGCGACGTTGCTATGGCCCAAGCACATTGCGTTGAACTCAGCAACAGGAACACCGGTCGAAAAGTCCACATCCAGTGAAGAAACGTGGCTTTCCTCATTCGGGTCAAGATCGTCCATAGTGGCGCGAACACGCTGCCCGGACGGGCTTTCTCCGGTCACTATGGCCACGTCCTGGAGCACGTGCCCGGCGAAGCCGGTGGCTGTATCCATCCAGTAGGATTCGACGAAAACCTTCTGACCGGGAACGGGTTCCACGCCGATGGTCTTGAAGTACAGCTTGGTCACGTCTGCCTGGCCCCAGTCGTCCTCCATCCCGGGAGAGACGATGACAGTCTTGCTCCAGCCGTTGGCGATGCCGACACTCTGGGTGCCGGACATCTTCACGACCAGCTTGTAGGGGGAGGGAGCGTGCTTGATGCCGTTGATGGCGATGAATTCGGGAGTAACGACCGCCTCGTCGTAAACCACGTTGGGAATAGTTCCGTGATAGAAAGGGCATCCCTGAGGATGGGCTCTCCTGCCATGACACGATTGGAGTTGAGACGGACGAAAGCATTGTGGCCGGTCATCTCGGCGGCAGAGCCGATGGATAAAGAATGGTGAGCTTGTACTGGATTCTGAGCGTGCCTGTGAGATTTTGAACATTTTTCTTCATATCCTGGAAGATCATCCGGCATTTTACTTTTTCGATGAAGATTTCAATGGACAGAGCCGCGAATTCCTGGAATCGTCCCTCAATCTTGAACTGGGAGACAACGCTTATCACAGGCCTGATAATGTTTTCTATGAGGCGGTCCGCATGAATAGTTATGAGGATGTCCTTGAATATGCGGACTATGCTCCTGACTGGTGTATAATTATCTCTGAAGAAGCATACAAGGAGCATACTGACAATGGCGAAAATGTATTCTATTTTCTTGTGCGCTCCGATATGCAGAACGTTCCGAGATTGCCGGGAAAGGAGTTTCCCAAAGACGAATACGGCCTTTCCCTGATGGCAGTCTGCGTAACACCCAAAGGCGGAATCGCATCTATAACTTCACGCTGGAATTATGGAGATGATCAGGATTGTTTCTTGACTTTGTCGGAACTGGAGATGCTGGTGGGAAGAAAAATAATTGACCAAATGTTGAATGCCGTATGGTTATGATCTTCACGGGTCTTATGAAATTTTCAGCATCTCTATCACCTTTGACAAAGGGAATGCGTCTTCCCTTACAGGATATTGGGCATGTCCTTCAATGTAGGCCCTCAGTTTTCTGCCGAAGCTGCCGCCCTTGAAGGAACCTGTATGTCCGTCTTTCAGGTTTACGGCCGTGTTGAAGGTCGCGCCGCTAAAAATGCTGCCGCCAAAGCTGACGATTATCGAATCCTTGCAGCGGAACAGGTCCGGATGGTTTTCGACAGCCTTCAGTAATCCTCCGACAGTTGCCCGTTTGCCGTTGAAATACGCGGTTCCTGTCAATGCGGAAGCCATCCTTGGGCTTGCCCAGATTTCATTGCGCTTCTCATACAGGAAGCCTGCGTTCCTGAAGAAAAGACCGGACGTGCAAGGCCGGAGAATCATTTCGTACATTTCCTTGATAGCGGACATAATCTTCTCTGATTTCTCATGGTCCATGCTTCCGTCGGCATCCATGTAGATTGATTTGTTCAGTTCTATCATCAATGACGGGTAGCCGAAACGTGTCTTTGGGGCATACGAGTTGGAGTAAGGCTTGTTGAATGCCGTTTTATATCCTCGCGACCTGAACATTGATTCTATTTGTGACAACAGGTCTTTATCCGGCATGCTCCAGTCATCGTTGAAGCCGATGCATACTTCCACGTCTGACAGGTCGGAAGGAAACGAGTGGCAGTCTATCAGTATCGAAGACGGCGTCAGCTCCTTGATGACGGCAGCCTTGTGCCCAAGGTAATATAATCGGTAGATGATTTCTTTCTCCGTTCCGGTAATGTTCCGCCCGATTCCTTCGAAAGATGAATAGACAATACCCTGGCCGATTTTTTCCAGCGGATCGTTTTCCAGACGCTCCACATCGCAGAAGAATCTTGACCATGGGAATATGACCGGATGAATGCGGGAATCCATGGATGAGGCCATCCCGAACAAGCGGTCCGTTCCCCAGTCAGTCCAGCGCTGGATATGCTCATCGATTCCGTTTTCCTATCCGTCTTTTGCTGTGCCGGGAAACTCCGATGAAGAATGGGGGATGTTAAGTACAATACTGTCAATCATTTGCCATATTTTTTTTGAATGGAACATTCCGCATCGTTTTTCCACCGTGGCATCTGGCTTGCTCGGTTGGCGTCTCCACATGAGACCTCTTGATGCTCTATATTATTATACCGGAACGAAACGGTTTCCTTTCATAAAAACAATGTCGTCCGGACTGCGTTTTCGGAAGTGCCTCAGGATCTTTTTTCAAAGAACTTTTAAGGTTCTTTACCGGACACAGATGCGACGTTTAGAACTTTTCTTGCAAATGTTATATAAGTGTTATATATTTGTGATGCAAAGTATATGAAGAAGATGGAAACGACTATCAGTAGAACTCAGACAGCCTTTAGGCTCAGCACAGAATTGCTGAAGAGATTGAAGGTGGAGGCACGCAAGCAGAACCGTAGCCTGAATAATTTTGTGGAGAGCGTTCTTATGGATGCTGTCTATCGCACCCCTAATGACGTAACAATGGCCGCAGTGAAAGAGGCGAGAGAGGATAAGAATCTGGAAACAATCAATCTGGATAATCTTGAAGAGTTTATTGAGTCATTGTAGTGGGTATGAAGGAACTGAAAATCACCAGTCAATTTAAGAAAGACCTTAAGAAGTACCAGAACCAGCCGATATCATCAAATTGCTACGACTTGGACCTCACACAGAGTTGTTCAGGTAACATCCTCAAGGTCATTGGGTGATTGCAGGTGAACTGCCTACCAAGTCTCAATTTTCCATCCTTCCGGAATGCCATGTACGCCTGTCACGTCCCAAGTCGCTTTTTCGCTCTTGATGAATGTGCCGGAAGCCGCCACGCCGCTGAGCCAGTCTTCGGTCGTTTTTTTTGACGGCTCGGTTGTGAACAGCCCTATGACATATCGGAGATTGCGGCAATCTTTATACATAAACTCATAACAATTGCTCACAAGCTCTGTTGCCGGAAGTTCCGGAGCTGATGTAAGACTCGTACATCCCTCAAACATACAATGGTAGCAACCCGTGTCCAATCTTGTAGCAGGAAGTTCAGGTGCAAATTTCAGACTCGTACAGTTCGCGAACATACTGTTATAGCAATAGGCTTCCATTTTTGTTGCCGGGAGGTCAGGAACATATGTCAGAGCGGAACATCCTTTGAACATCCTCCCATAACAATTGTATGCCAATGCTTCGGCCGGGAGTTCAGGTGCGGATTTCAACCCTGTGCATTCCGCGAACATTCGGAAATAGCAGCCCTGTGCCATTGCTGTTGCCGGGAGTTCAGGCGTAGACAGCAGGCTTGTGCATCCTTCAAATAAAGCGAAAAATGCATTCGTTGAAAGCGGAGTGGAGAAATCCCTGTCTAACAATGACATGATGTTCCCTTGAGCAGTGACGGGACCGGAAATCTCGAAATGATAGTAACTATCGGAACCCTTGCTGAATGTGAGATTTTTCTGCTCGCCGGCTCTGAACAGTAAAAATGTGCCGTCCGCCAATGAAATCTTTTCCCCTAGGGTATATGGATTCCACTGGGACTCATCGGTGCTGTATTCCAATGTGATTTCATCCGGAGTCCCCACTTTTGCAAGACAGACTGTGGAATTTCCGGAAGAAATGAACGCAAGACCTTTGTAGTTTACTGTCGGGACAGGGGCAGGAGGAAGACCCGGTTTGTCGGAACCATCCTTATTGCAAGCGGAAAATCCCGCAAGCAGAACGAATGAGGCAATAAGATTGAATATCTTTTTCATATTTATCAATACTCTTTAAGTGAAAAAACAAAACGACATGAGTCACGATAAATGACAGGCTACTGAGTTTCAATTTTCCATCCTTTCGGAATGCCGTGTACGCCCGTCACGTTCCAAGTGGCATTTTTGCTCTTGACGAATGTTCCGGAAGCCGCCACACCGCTGAGCCAGTCTTTTGTGGTTTCTTCTGATGGGCTGGTTGTGAACAATGCTTTGACATATCGGAGCTTGCTGCAATCTTTAAACATAAGCTGATAACAATTGCGAATAAGCTCTTTAGCCGGAAGCTCAGGTGCGGATGTCAGACTTGTACATCCTTGGAACATTTCGCTATAACAACCCCAATCCAAGGTCGTCGCAGGGAGTATAGGTGCTGATGTAAGACTTGTGCATCCGTTGAACATGCTATGGTAGCATTCTCTTACCAGGTATGTAGCCGGAAGTTCCGGAGCCGATGTGAGACTTGTGCATCCCTCAAACATGCAATTGTAGCAATTGGACTCCAATCTTTTAGCCGGGAGGTCGGGTGCGGATGTCAGTTTCGTACAGTTTGCGAACATACCGTTATAACAATAGGCTTCCATTTTTGTTGCCGGGAGCTTAGGAGCAGATGCCAGAGCGGAACATCCTTTGAACATCCACCCATAACAATTGTATGCCAACACATTGGCCGGGAGTTCGGGCGCGGATGTCAATTCTGTACATTCAGAGAACATTCCGAAATAACAGCCCTGTTCCATTGTTGTTGCCGGGAGTTCCGGGGCAGATGTCAGAGCGGAACATCCACGGAACATATACCGATAGCAATTAGTCGCTAATGCTTCGGCCGGGAGTTCCGGCGCAGATTTCAGAGCTGTGCATCCTGAGAACATTTGGGAATAGCAGCCCTTTTCCATTGTTGTTGCCGGGAGCTCAGGCGCAGACAGCAGGCTTGTACATCCTTCAAATAATGCGAAAAATCCATAGAATGTAAGCGGAGTAGAGAAATCCCTGTTTAACAATGACATGATATTCCCTTGTGCAGAGATGGGACCGGAAATCTCGAAATGATAGTAATTTTCGTCATCCTTACTGAATTTGCGATTTTTATGCTCGCCGCTTCTGAACAGTAAAAATGTACTGTCCGCCAAAGTAATCGTTTCCCCTATGGTATATGGTTTCCAATGGGATTCATCAGTGCTGTATTCCAATGAGATTTCATACGGGGTCCCCACTTGTGCAAGCCGGACAGTGGACTCTCCGGAAGAAATGAATGCAAGACCTTTGTAGTCCGCTGACGGAACAGGGGTAGGACTCGGATATTCCGGTTCCTGTTGCTGATTGCCTGAATCGTCCTTACTACAAGCGGAAAATCCCGCAATCAGAACTAAAGAGACAAGAAGGTTGAATACCTTTTTCATATTATCAATACTCTTTAAGTGAAAAACATAACTGCTATGAGTTCAATTCCGCAAACCATAGATTCGTGTAGCGACTCGCTTAGCAAAACTTTGTCTCACAAATATAGAAAAATTTGAAAACAAAATGCCGTTCTCGGCCAAAATCGTGATTATGCGACATTTACGCAAAATGAAATTCGTCTTGCTGCTCATTCAAATGAACTTGAGAATGCCGACAAGCACCCGACAAGCACCCGACAAGTTGCACACAGATAATGCCAATGTCAAGCAACTTGTCTCTACGATAAATGGCAGGCTTACTCAGTTTCGACTTTCCATCCTTCCGGAATGTCGTATTCGGCGGGGCTCTCGCAGATGTCCTGATGGTTTTGCTTAATCCAAGACTTCATGCCTGCGGTGAGTTTCTCTATCATAATGCACCGGGATTATTGTTCGTTTTCTTTTTGGCCGTAGAGTTTGTATCCTTTGGATGTTGCTCCCATCGCCCTACACCAGTTGGTCGCGTGGTACCTTGCGGCGGATCGAATTCTATGTCTATGCCGTCCTTGCTGTACTCGTATTCGCAGACTTTCATTCTTAATTCGTCAGGTAGGATGGAAACGAAATCAGCTTTTTCTTCCTTGTGAATGGGGATGATGAGCGCTGGATTAATCAGCTCGCAGAGCCGGACCAAATCCTGCTTGGAGACATGACCGGATGTGTGAATACGGTCTTTTATTGTACAGCTTTTCTCGCGGAACTGCTCCACATAGTCAAATAGTTCCTGATTGAATGCCGTATTTCCCTCACGCTTCTCTATGTAGCCGTGGTATTGGGAATAAACCAAGCACGTTTCTTCCGGCTTGCAGAAAGGAAGAATCTTGTCTAGGTAAGACTGGAACTTCTCACTGCGCCGTATCAGCATCACAAAGCCATAGCGGCGCATCATATAATCCATCTTTTCGTTTGTGGGACTGTATCCGTAAATCTTGTTTGGTCCGAAATGGTAGAGCCGTCTTCCTTCTTCAGCCTGCTGGGCGATGAGGCCGATGATGTCTTTCTGGTAAGTATCCGCGATGAAAGGCCTTTGCGCAGACTCTTTGTTCGCGCTGTAAATTGACTCCAGACGGTCTGCATCTTTGGACGAGCAGATGATGAATGTATTTTTATACTGTCGGAAAACTTCCTTGAATTCTTCCTTCAGGGCCGACTCGGGACGCATGGGTTTGCCGTTATTGTCCACGTTGGTACCCTCGGTGATGAGAATATCGACATGTCCGGCAATATGGTATTTGTCAACGACTTTGTAGATGCCCTCTCCCATATAACCGTGCCCTCGGAAATCTCCGGTGTGCAGTATTGTCTTTCCGTCGCACTTGATTTTGAGCATGTGGGAATCGGCCGATGAATGACTGACCTGGAAAGGCGTGACCGTGATGTCGTCGATGGCAATGGGGCGCCCTTTCCGGTAAGTCTTGAACGGCTCCAGTTTCCTCAAGCACTTATCGCTGTTTTCCTTCAAGGCCTCGGCGTGAGACATGTGTTCGTACTTGGCCTTCATGATATTAAGTGCCAACGGGCCGATGTACTGGTCCACCCCGTCCGGCACGTACTGGAACAGTTCTACGTGATCGCCGTGCATGTGAGTGTAAAAGATGGCCCTGGCATCGCCAATCAGGTCCGCGATGGCCTCCTCTGAGGCGAATTCATCCTCAGACTCCTCGTCGCCTTTAGGAAGATTGTGCCCCAGGTCGACGAAGATCCTGGTTCCAATTGACGAAACTATTTCAGTAATGCAGCCGCCAATTTGGTTGCCTCGATGAATGGTTATTCTCATAGAGACGAATCGGTAATCTCGATAGTTTCCTTATCGAAGAACATATAGTGTAGTTTGAGTTTGATATTCGAGCCCGGAATCGATGCTTCCTCTCCGGTGAATGGTTTAGAGCCATCCTTAGGGTCGGGCATTAAAACAGAAACAAATATATAATTCCGATTGCAAGGATCATTAATACCGCATAATGACCAGAAATCATCAGCAGCTTCGGTTTTGCATAGCTCGGCAATGAAAGTAGCATAAGCAATAGCTTGCGAAATGACCTTGTCAGGGTTCTCTGTATCTTTATACTCATCCTTGAGTTCAAATACCACAAGGTGTTTTTTTCTCCTGGCCAGTATGTCAATTCCACCATGGCCATTAGAATACTGAATATCACTTCCGCTAGCTGTTAATGGAGTGGGCAGCTGAAAAAATATATCGCCACCAAGAGTGACAGGTTGAATTCCAGCAAGAGATTTTTCTGTACGGCTTGCCTTACTTAATTCTTTCAAAAGCAGATTCTCCAATCTGTGTTCGGGGTGATGCTTTTTTTCTGGGTTATTTTGGAAAAACTTCCGAAATAACTTTGCTTCTTCATCATGCCAGGAGAAATCACCTGCCGAAAGCTCTTTGGGGTATCCATTGAAGTATTTTGGGTTGCTGCTATTCTTGTGTTGGTTTTCACTAATTACAAGCCTGACATCATTTCCTCGTATAACAATTGACCCAACACTTTGTCCTTGGTATCTTAGGTCGAAAACAGGTTTATTGTCCTTTGCGTTTCCAATAGTAGAATAGACGCTAAGATTAGCCCACTTATGGAACTTTTTGCGACGCTCTTTGATTTTGTCGCGATTAGCGACTGTCTGGCTCATATACTGAATGAATCGATGTTCCCATTCTTTGCGGTGCTGATTCAATTCGGTCTGTGCTTTTGCGATAGCTTCCTGCGGTGTCATATCAAAAATTGAGTTTAAGTTTGCTAATAAAGTTCGTTGGCTGGAATCTCCTTGAATCGTTCCACCTCATTTCCATCATCGCCCTTAATTTTGCTAAAGAAAATATTATATGGGCGGACCCAATACTTTTGCATGCCATACAATTCTTGGTAAATTACCACATCCTCCAGTGTTTCGGTATCTTGGCCGAAGCCGATGAGCTTGTATTTGCCTCCACGGAAGTGCTGGAAATAGCGTTCTTTGGTCATATACCGCTCACTCAGCATCTTTCTCCAGACCTTCTCCTGCTCGTAGGGGTATTCGCCGCCGCCGGCAATCACGTCGGCCACAACCTTTTTGACGATTGGCTTGGTGAGCATGGCGTTCTGGGTGCGGGCGTAGTTCTCCAGCCGGTTCACCGCTTTCTCCATAGCAACGATAAAGGCATTGATGGTGGAGGATGGTGTATTCTTGTGGTTGTACGCGGCAGGTGTAACGCGGGACTCCTTCTCATCCCACGCCTCCGGAGGGATGCTGAACCCCATCGTGGTCTGATACCGGTCTCCGTTGAAAGACCAGACAACCCTGATAGGGGATTCTTTGTGCTTGTTCTGACGCTTGTCGAGATAGAGTTTCAGGGGCATAGAAAACTATTTTTACAAAGGTAGAAAATTGTTGGCGTTTTTGCAAGCGCGATAGAGAGATGTACAATGCCGATTTTGAAAAGTTTTTTCCGGTAAGTGCCGATTCGGACCCAAAATCGAGGCTTTTTAAAATGCGACTTCGTATTGATAACTTGTAACTTTCAAATATGAATAAAAAACTCCTGCAAACACTCAACCGCTCTCTCGAGAGCGTCAAAACTACCCACTATGCTCTGGTCACCATTGAAGCTCTCCAAGCCCGCCTCACCGAGGAACTGGACTGGATGGATGCCGACCCAGGCCGCGAGTGCCTGATCATCCTCCTTCATGAGTTGACCGCGAAGATGCGCAGCGCCAGCATCGTGGTCAGTCCTGGATACAGCTTCCTTCCCGATTCTTACTTGCTCTTCTTGACCGGCGTCACCCGCGTCAATCCTGTGGAATGGGACCTGCCCTTCAGCCACTTCACCAAGTCCGTCCACGACGGTGCCGAAATTCCCTTCGAGGCTGGCACCGGCTGCCTTGAAGTGGCCCGCAAAATTCTCTCCGGCCGCGAAAACGAGATGATCATCGAAACGGAGCTCGGTCTCTTCGAAATCACCTTCCTCGATGGAATCGAACTGACGAACGTTAAGCTCCGCATCATCACCTCCGCCGAACTTGACCGCTTCTCTCTCACTATCAAAGAGGGCTGGCATCCGCTGGACGAGGCGACTCTCCGACTCTTTAGTCGCGGAGCCACGGACGGGACCATCTTCTTTGAATCTGACAAGATGCGCGAGTGGCTCTTCGACTTCGACCCTGAATCAATGTCCGACTTGGTCCTGCTGAACGCCATCTACTGGCCCGGCCGCATTCAGCTCTTTGAGGAACTGCTGCGCCGTAAGCAAACTGGTGACTTCGAAAAACAGTTCAAGGATACCTATGGCATCCCGGTCTATCAGGAGCAGACAGGAGAACCGACCCTTGCACCGAAGGGTCACTTCATCGGGAGCACCATGATGGCGGTCGAGGCCCTTTGGCCCTATAAAAACAAGACCAAGCTGAGATGAACCGGAAAGTCTCAGATATGCCCTGGGAATGCGGAAAAGGATGGTGGCAGATGATTGAGAAAATCGCATCGGCCATCGAGGCCTCCTGGCATACCTGCGAACGCTGCGGTGCCACAGAAGGCATAATCACCAACTTGGAAGGTTACCGGCTCACCCTCTGCCCAGATTGCCGCAAGGAAATTAAACCGAGGGTAACACTGACAAGAAGGATTGTAATAAAGAAAAAGAAGAATAATGAATAATACCCAACACAATAACTCCATTGAAACACTTGTTACTGAGCGCCTTGTCCTCAGAGCGTTGGAAGAGAACGATGCGAAAGCGTTGCTTAATACTATTGGAGACAGGGAAACCGCCTGGTGGTCAGATGATTTACGCCGCCATAATCTTGATGAAGCAATTGAGTATATTAATTGGGGTAATGAAGGCGATGATATACTTCTGTATGGCCTATTCAAGAAGGGTTCTGATGACGTTATCGGCGATGTCCAAATAAAGCTTCCTGCAGTAACCGGAATGCAAGATGGCCGAGAGTTGGGATATGCCATCTCAAAAGATTATCGCAGACAGGGTTATATGACTGAAGCTGTAAAAGTTGTCTGTAATCACCTATTTCAGAACGAGACGATTAAGTTTGTCACTCTTGAGATTTTGCCCGAAAACCTGCCATCATTGGGTGTCGCACGCAAGTGTGGATTCTCCCTTGTGGTAGAGCCCGAAGAAAAGAAGCATCGCAGGTTTCTGGATGACAAGTCCCTTAACCTCTATGTACTTAATAAACAGTAAACCAATTATCAAAAATGTCATGCAATGAAAAAGAGCATTATTACCATCATCCTTGCACTGGCCAGCGTTATCATCGCAGCTGCCCAAAGCACCAACCCACTGAACTACAGCGGCAGAATGTATGTCGAGGCCATTGAAATCATCGCCACGCCTCGATATGTCTCTTATGAGGACCACGCCATCCTGTCACAGCAAATGTGCATCCCTTCGGTCGAAATCACCAAGTGCGATATGGACTTCGAGAAAGGTACCGTTACCGTGAAGGGTCGTGAAATGAAGATGAAGGTCAACGCATGCAAGAAGTACGATACCGACCACGGTTGGGTGGTCGTCGTCTATGTGGATCTGGTCAATGGGGGCGATAAGGCTGAATTGGTCTGGCCGGAGTACGGCAAACCATTCTTCCAACAAATAACCAAGACCGATGACAGCGTCAAGATTGCCCGTATGGTCCTGTCCAGAAAGCCCTATGCGTCCAATGAAGCAGAGGCGTTGAGGGATATGCTGATGGGAATCGGAACGATGTAAGCCGATGTCAGAGTGGAACATCCACGGAACATATACCGATAACAATTCGTTGCCAATGCTTCGGCCGGGAGTTCAGGGGTAGATTTCAGAGCTGTGCATCCCGAGAACATTTGGGAATAACAGCCATATTCCATTGTTGTAGCCGGGAGCTCAGGCGCGGACAGCAGGCTTGTGCATCCTTCAAATAAAGCGAAAAACGCATAAGTTGTAAGCGGAGTAGAGAAATCCCTGTTTAACAATGACATGATATTCCCTTGTGCA
>ENA-OYYX01000384-OYYX01000384.1-human-gut-metagenome-genome-assembly--contig:-NODE-384-length-13730-cov-21.128556_pt1 | contig 13730 bp, 8 predicted proteins | sample MGYA00244070_ERZ653464 | MGnify/ENA primary metagenome ERZ653464 (study PRJEB26926, sample SAMN06165152) | human gut metagenome | biome: ENVO:00009003; feature: ENVO:2100002; material: ENVO:00002003...
TTGCCCTGGGCTAAGAGCTTCTGCCCTTTCAGGGCGTTCCAACCGTACAGGTCGATAAATCTCAAATTTGTATTTGTTTATTTATTTGCTGAGATCGAAACCAACGCGGATGCCATCATAGTTTTTGGAGATTTCGCCGATAGTACCGAGAGTGGTGTTGCCGCTCAGGGCAGTCAGCGTCTGGATGATGGTAAGCAGTTTCTTCGACTCGAAGAGAATGCTGATGCCAGATGAGTTCTTGGTGGCGAAACCATTGAGGCTAAGCAGCAGACGGCCTTTCAGGTCGATGGCGTGAGTCTTCTCGTCGAAGGTGTAAGTGCCGCTCCATGACTTTCCGTCTATCTTGGCATTGAAGGTGCCGTCATCGTTGAACTTGAAATAAGTGTTCGAACTGCTGAATCCAGCTTTCTGATAATAGGTGCTTAACTTTTCCTCCACCTTCTTGGCAGCGATTTCACCACCCGCTTTCGCCAACAGGTTCTCTGAGGTAAAGGCGCAGCCAGGCGATTTATATTTCCATGTGTGGGCGCAGAGGTCGGCTTTCTTGAATGTGGTTGAGCCAATCACGTTGTCGAGAATGCTTCCCACGATGCTTCCCACCTTGCTTGTGGTGGAGCCTGTGCTGTTGCTGCTGTTTCCGCCAGCATAGCCCAAGAGTTCTGCTAATACTCCTACGGCAGAAGACTTGACAGTGTCGGCAGAATGTGTCTTGGAAGAGTCTGTCGTGGCTGTGGAAGCTGTTGTTGCGGTCGATGTTGAAGATTTGGAGGAAGTCTTCTTGGCAGTGGTGGTAGACTTCTTCTTAGTAGTAGCCTTCTTTTTCTTGGTTGATTTCTTGGCAGGAAGGCTGCTCATTTCGGATGTTGTGACGCTCTCGGCGCATGTCTCGTTGGCAAGGCTGCCTGTGGTGCATGTCAGCACAAGGGCAACCATCATGAATACTTTCTTCATTTTTGTTGATACTTTTTTGATGTTTTCAAGTTGAAGAACTCCTTTTTTCTCTCTCTTTTGACCTCTGAATCTCTTGTGTTCAGAAGCCCAGTGTGGAGTTTATGCTTTTTCGGGTGCAAATATCGCAAAAAAAGCGCAGATGGAGAAAGGGGAATGGATATTTTTTGTAGGTTTTTCCCTATTTCTCCTTGATTTATGTCAAAAAATGAGGTTTTTAGTGTTCTTTTCTCACTTTTTTCGTGGTGCTTGTAGTCAGAATATCTTACCTTTGCAACATTACAAATCGCAATAGGTTATGGATTATAGTTTAATTAAGGTCAATGCAGAGGTTGAGAATCTTGCACAGGACAAATGCCAGCAGATTCTTCATGACCGACGTGAAGCCCTCGCTAACAAGGTTAGAAGAAGAGCTTAAAAAACAGGAGAGATTGTTTTCTCAAAAAGACACAAAAAGAATTGACATTCCGGGAACGTCGTTTCCCGTGTAACGTAAAAGGTCCCGTTGACAGAACTTGGTTCTGCGACGGGACCTTTTATGGTTTTATTGTTTTCTTTAACTTCCCATTTCTGAAAAGTTCGTTGAGCTTTTATTTTCCAGCCTCTTCCTTGGTAGCCTTCATGATGACTTCCAGGTGGTTTCCTGGCTTGAGGACGATATTCTTAAGGAAGTCGCCTATAGCCTTGCCGTCGACGCTGCTTACTGTCTTCACGTAATCGGTGTGCAGGTCGATGCCGTTGATGACATAGTTGCGCAGGATGCCGGTCCAGTAGCCATTGGTCTTGGCGTCTACCGAAGCCTGCTTGGTCAGAATCTCCTTGATCTTCTGCAGATCGCTGGCGTTAGGCTGTTCTATGGTAGTCTTCAGGCCAGAGAAGAAGTAAGGAAGAGCCTCGTCGAGCTTCTCGGGGTTGAGCTGTGCGCTGCCGGTCAGGCTGAGTGCCAGCTGTCCGTCCCAGTCGAGCTCCATGCTTGCCTCGGCTCCTGCATGGTAGGCTGCACTCAGCTTCTCGCGTATGTTGCGCAGATAGTCCATCTGGAGCAATCGTGCAGAGATGTCGGCGAGCACGCTTGTCTGCAGGGTGTAAGGAGTCTTGGCATACCATATCTCGGTCACCTGCGACATTGGGTTCTCCATGCTCTTGGTGAAGATGTTCTTCACCTCGCCTGTAGCTACAGGGATGGCCTTGTTCTTCAGCTTGGCGCCCTTGCTTGGGATAGAGGCGATGTACTGCTCGATGAGTGGCAGGAGAGTGGCCTCGTCGTAGTTGCCCACGAAGAAGAAGGTGAAGTCCTTGGCATTGGTGAACATCTGTTTGCCCAGTTCGAGCACGCGGTCGTAGTTGACAGCATCGAGGTCTTCGGTCTTAGGGATGCGTGCCATCTTGTTGCCCATGTAGATGGTGCTCTGCAGCGAATCCTGGTAAACCATCTCTGGGTTCTTGCTCTGGTTGGCAAGAGCGGTCTTGATGGTGCTCAGGAGGTTGGCAGCCGATTTCTCGTCCTTGCTCAGCGCTGTCATCTTGAGGTAGATGAGCTGCATGAGGGTTTCGATGTCCTTAGGAGTAGAGTTGCCTGAGAGTCCATGCTTGAAAGGAGTGACGGTGTAAGCCACGCTTGCCTGCTTGCCTGCGAGGGCTTTCTCGAGGTCGTTGCTTGAGAACTGGCCCAGACCGCTGGCGTTGAGCAGCATGCCGCCCATGAAGGCGAAGGTGTAGTCGGCCTTGTCGAGTGCTGCGTAACCTACGTTGGCTGTGGCAGCAAACTGTATCTCGTTGTCCTTGTAGTCGGTCTTCTTCAGCACCACCTTGGCACCGTTGGAGAGGGTGAGGGTCTTGAATCCCAGCTTCTTGTCTTCTGCTGTGCTCTTGATCTTGCCCGCCTTAGGCTTCTGGGCGATGAGAGGCTCCTGCTTCACATTGTCCACATAGGCCTCGAGCTTCTCGCCGCGCACCTGCTTCACGATGTCGGCAAGCTCCTGCTCGGTGGGATAAACAGCACCGTCGGCCTCGCGCATCATGACGAGTGACACCAGGTTGGTGTCGGTTTCGCAAATCAACTGCTTGGCGTACTGGTTGACAGCCTCTACAGGGATGTGAGGCACCAGCATCTGATAGATCTGATATTCGTCCTCTACCGAAGGGATAGGCTCGTTGCTGGTGAAGTTGTCCACATATTGAGTGGTGAACTGTTCGTTCTTCATCTTGTCGCGATTGGTGTAAGCCTTCTCCATCTGGCTCATAAACTCATCCTTGGCACGCTGATACTCAGTGGCTGTGAAGCCGAAGTCGTGTGCACGCTTCAGTTCGCGCATCACGGCGGCATAAGCCTCCTTCATCTGTCCGTCCTTGGCAGCGCCGAAGGAAGTGAGCGCCTCCTTGGTGCTTGAGAGCAGATAGTCGCCAATGTTGGTTCCTGCCTGCAGATAAGGGCAGTCGGGCTCCTGCGATTTCTCGCTGAAGCGGGCATTCATCATGCTGGCAAAGATGTTGTCCATATAGCCTTTGAGCAGATAGTCGACACCGTTCTTCAGCGAGTCGGGTGTGGCTTCGTGCTTCATGAAGATCTGGAAGATGCCCATCTGCTGCTCTTTGTCCTTGTCTACTACGTAGATGCCCTGGTTGTTGTCGGGCACTTCCACGGGCACTACCTTGGCAGCGTTGGCTGGCACCTTGATGCCTCCGAAGAGTTTCTTGATCTGTGCCTCAATATGGTCTACGTCCACGTCGCCGACGATGATGATAGCCTGGTTGTCTGGGCGATACCACTTGCGGTAATAGGCGCGCAGGGTCTCTGGATCGCAGCCGTCGACGACGCTCATCAGTCCGATAGGCATGCGGTAGCCATACTTACAGCCAGGGTAGAGCTTAGGAAGGGCACGCTCCAGTATGCGCTGCTGTCCCACCATGCGCATACGGTACTCGTTGTGCACCACGTCGCGCTCGTCGTTGATGGCTTCCTTGGTGAGAGAGATGCCGTTGCTCCAGTCTTTCAGGATGAGCATACATGAGTCTACTGCCGACACGCGTGTGGTGGGCACGTCGGTGAAGTAGTACACGGTTTTCTCAATAGAGGTGTAGGCATTGAGGTTGCGGCCATATTCCACACCGATGCTCTGCAGGTATTCCTGGAGGCTGTTGCCCTGGAAGTGCTCAGAGCCATTGAAGGCGAGGTGCTCCAAGAGGTGAGCCAGACCGCGCTGGTCGTCGTTTTCGTTGATAGAGCCTACTTTCTGTGCGATGTAGAAGCTGGCTACATGCTCAGGGAAACTGTTGTGTCGGATGTAATAAGTCAGACCATTGTCCAAATGGCCTATTCTCACATCTTTGTCTACCGGGATAGGTGGCATCATCTGAGCCATGGCCTGTCCGGCAGTAAGCAGCACGATGGCTGCAGCAAAAAACTTCTTAAGTTTCATAATAGCTGATGTTGGTTTATATATATAATAATGTGTATTTATTCTTCTTTCATAAACTTGATGCTGCAAAAGTAGCACATTTCTAACGACAAAGCAAGCATTTGGGAAGTTTTTTCCCAAAATGCCTGCATTCTTAACATTAAACTAACATTCCACTAACATAACCTAACATTAGGTTCTGTTTTTCAGCCCTTCGCTTTCAGAAAACTGTTCATCCAGCTGCCACGATAGAGGCGGATGAGGAACAGGATGCCGCGGAAAGTCAGTTCGGTGGCCATGGCTATCCATACACCTTCCAGGCCGAAGCGCTGTGAGAGGGCATAGGCCAGGGTGAGGCGCACCAACCACATTGTTCCCAGGTTGATGGCGGCAGGCTTGAAGGTGTCGCCAGCTCCCACGCAGACACAATAGGTCACGATGCTGGCAGCAAAGAACGGTTCGGCAAAAGCCTCTATGCGAAGACAGCGTGTGCCTAAGTCGCAGATGGCGTCGACGGGTGAGAGTACTGCCATCATGCCCGGTGCAAAGAGATACATGACAACACCCATCACTGCCATTACGCCCATGCCGAGACCCACCGTCATGTAGGCAAAATTGCGGCACAGGTCGATGCGGCCAGCGCCATGGGTCTGACCGACGAGCGTGGTGGCGGCGTCGCCTATTCCGTAGCCAGGCATATAGCACAGGCTCTCGGCGGTGATGGCAAATGAGTGGGCGGCAATGGCGATGTTGCCCAATGGCGCCACTATCATGGTGCTGACAATCTGTGCACCGCTCATCAGGATGTTCTGTATGGCCAAGGGAATGCTTATCTTGAAGGCATTGCGCACGTATTCGCGTACCCAGCTGAAGCGAATCTTGTCCTGACGCAGGTTGAGAATCTTGTTGTGGCAGGCTGCCTGCCAAAGGTTGGGCAGCGAGATGCAGACATAAGCCAGGGCGGTTCCGAAGGCTGCGCCCACCACGCCCATGTGCAGCACATAGATGAAGATGTAGTTGAACACGACGTCGCACAGGCAGATCAGAATTGCCATGACGCTGGGCGTGTGCATGTTGCCTGCGGCCTTGAGCATCATGCCCGACATGTGGTACAGGTAGACAAAGGGCAGCACGAGGCTGTAGACCAGGAAATAGGCCGATGACTTGTCGGCAATGTCATCGCCTCCGCCCAACCAGTGGGGCAGGGGAGAATGAATGCCCACGCCGATGAGGGCTATCAGGATGCTGAAGATGATGCCGCAGAGCAGCGAGTGGCGAAACACCTGGCGGGCTTTGCCGAAGTCGTTGGCTCCGATGAAGTGGGCTACCTGCACTGAGAAACCAGTGGCAAAGGCACTCAGCAGGCTGCCGATAAGCCAGGTGGTGGACTCGATGAGTCCGATGCTCGCTGAAGCCTCTGCACCCAAATGTCCCACCATAGAGGCGTCGATAAAGAACATCATGACGGTGGAAATCTGTGCCAGCATGGAGGGAATACTCAAGCCTACGATGAGGTTCAGTTTCTCACCGCGGTGCATGGAGCGTCCTGCCCGTATCGATTCCATCAGATATTCTGTCTTTTTGCTATATAACATAATGTTTGTACTGCCATTTATTGTTTTCTGTTGAACTGCCCAGTAGTATGTAGGAACAGTCAAAGCGAGAAAATGGCGATCCCTCCTAAAAGGAATCGCCATTTTTATGATTTGAATGTTAAATTTCTATTTATCCCAAAATACAAGATCTTATCACCTTTAAACAAAACCTCTATCTATTGGGTTGAATTCAGCGGATAAGAAAAAGAGAATCTTGAAAACTCTTTTCTATATCCTAACTTCATTCACTTTTCGTCGTCCTTGAATAACAATCTCTTATTTACCTTTAGATTCTAATACCTGTCGTCCTTGAATAACAATCTCTTGTTTACCTAAAACTAATAACCTATCACAATCTATTACCTAACTAAAAACCTAAAACTTATAATTCTGGTGCAAAGGTACTACTATTCTTGAAATCTGCAATACTTTTGCGTATATTTTTGCATGAAAATAACATTTTTTTTGCTTATAAGCCCAAAATGTGTGCGAACACATACACTTGTTTATTCTTTGAAACATATTTTTAGAATTCGGATTTCAGGAGTTTTCTTTAGGAGTTAAAGGAGTTAAAGGAGTTAAGGAGTTTTTTCAGGAGTTAAGGAGTTAAAGGAGTTAAAGGAGTTAAGACAACAGCTTTGTGGGCTTGTGAATTTTAACATTAAACATTCCCTCAAGGCTATTGTCTTAACTCCTTTAACTCCTTTAACTCCTTTAACTCCTTAACTCCCGAAGAAACTTCTCCGAGTTGATGGGGAAAATAAAAAAGTCCTGTGCCGAAGAAGCACAGGACTTTCTGTATGGAGGAATAGAATTATTTCTTAATCCATTTGCCATCGGTGTACCAACCCTTGAGCACAATCTCGAATTTGAGCATTGAGTAAGCAGGAATGGTTAAACTGCTGCTCTGGCTGGAACCATAGCCGAGAGTGTAAGGCATGTAAACCATCCAGTGGTCGCCGATATGAGTCATTTTCATCAGGGCAGTGGCAAATCCGTCGACAACGCCCTTCACAATGAAATTGCTGGTCTGAGCCTTGTTGACATCATAGTCGCCGGTGAAATTGTGGTCGAAGACATAGTCGTTCTTCAGCATACCCTTGTAGCTGACCATCACCGAGTCGGTGTAGAGAGGGCGCACGGCAGAACCTTCGCCCTGCTGCATCACCTGCACCACGATGTTGTCTTCCTGCTCATTGAAGGTAGGAGTGACAGGCTGGTTGTTGAGATCCGTATTTCCCGTCTGGTTCTCCATACTCCAATTGCGGTAGACGTGCCATCCGTTGGCTTCTCCCTCCTGCTTGGCCTTGACAAGAATCTCGGCAAAAGCCGTCTTGTTCTTTGCCTGCCAGTCGTCGTACTCGGAGTCGGTGTTTTCGTCAGTCTCGCTGCATGATGCCAGCACAAGAGCCGACATCATGAGCAGAAACAGATATTTCAAATTCTTCAAATTCATCTATGTGTATTTGATTTTTTATCGTTTAGAAGTCCTTGATCTCCTTGCCAAGCTTCTTCAGTACGCTCGTGATGCTCACACGGTCCTCGATGATGCCGCGAAGCTCGCTGATGGCAACACGCTCCTGCTTCATCGTGTCACGATAACGCAGAGTAACCTTGTGGTCGTTTGGAGTATCGTGGTCTACGGTGATACAGAACGGAGTACCGATGGCGTCCTGACGACGGTAGCGCTTGCCGATAGAGTCCTTAGGATCGCCATAGTGGGTGTTGAAGTGGAACTTCAGCTCGTCAACGATCTCGTGAGCCAACTCGGGCAGGCCGTCCTTCTTGTCGAGTGGGAATACGGCACACTTCACAGGAGCCAATGCCTCTGGCAACTTCAGAACCACGCGGCTCTCGCCGTTCTCGAGCTTCTCCTCGCAGTAAGAGTGGCACATCACGCTGAGGAACATACGGTCTACGCCGATAGAAGTCTCTACATCGTAAGGCACGTAGCTCTCGTTCTTCTCAGGATCGAAGTACTTGATGGAGCGGCCGCTGAACTTCTCGTGCTGAGAAAGGTCGAAGTTGGTACGGCTGTGAATGCCCTCTACCTCCTTGAAGCCAAATGGCATCTTGAACTCGATGTCGGTAGCTGCGTTGGCATAGTGGGCCAGCTTCTCGTGGTCGTGGTAGCGATAGTTCTCGTTGCCCATGCCGAGTGCCTCGTGCCATGCCAGACGAACCTTCTTCCAGTACTCAAACCACTTCATCTCGGTGCCAGGCTGGCAGAAGAACTGCATCTCCATCTGCTCGAACTCGCGCATACGGAATACAAACTGGCGAGCCACAACCTCGTTGCGGAATGCCTTACCTATCTGGCAGATACCGAAAGGAAGCTTCATGCGGCCTGTCTTCTGAACGCTCAGGTAGTCGACAAAGATACCCTGGGCTGTCTCAGGACGCAGATAAACCTTGCTGGTAGCATCGCTCGCTGCACCCATCTGGGTAGAGAACATCAGGTTGAACTGACGAACGTCTGTCCAGTTCTTGGTGCCGCTGATAGGGCATACGATGCCCTCGTCCTCGATGATCTGCTTCAGCATCTCGAGGTTAGGACCCTGCATGGCCTCGGTGTAGCGGGCATGAAGGTCCTCGAACTTCTTCTGATTCTCCAAGACGCGAGGATTGGTGGCGCGGAACTGAGCCTCGTCGAAGCTGTCGCCGAAGCGCTTCTTAGCCTTGGCGATCTCCTTGGCGATTTTCTCCTCGTATTTGGCCATGTGGTCCTCGATGAGCACATCGGCGCGATAACGCTTCTTCGAGTCGCGGTTGTCGATCAATGGATCATTGAACGCATCCACGTGACCTGAAGCCTTCCAAACAGTAGGGTGCATAAAGATGGCTGCGTCGAGACCCACAATGTTCTCGTGCAGCAATACCATGCTCTGCCACCAGTACTGCTTGATATTGTTTTTCAGCTCGACACCGTTCTGACCATAGTCGTAAACGGCTGCCAAACCATCATAAATTTCGCTACTTGGAAACACGAAGCCATACTCTTTGCAATGGCTTACAATCTTCTTAAAAACATCTTCTTGTGCCATGATGAAATCTTATATTTTTCAAATTTTCGGCAAAGATACGCCTTTTTCTCGAATTTTCTTTGTATTTTTGCCTAAAATATATAAAATAAGTATTAAAAGCTATCTATGAGCGACGAAATTAAAGACAAAGACGAACTTCAGAAGGGTGGTGAGCCACAAGATTTGGATGCGGCTGAACAGCATTCCGACTACAAGCCTGTCAACAGGTTTGATGCTTCGGCGGTGCGCCATCTTAGCGGAATGTACCAGAACTGGTTCCTCGACTATGCCTCCTATGTAATTCTCGAGCGTGCCGTGCCTCATATCGAGGACGGACTGAAGCCCGTGCAGCGACGCATACTGCACTCGATGAAGAGAATGGACGACGGAAGATACAACAAGGTGGCGAATATCGTGGGACACACCATGCAGTTTCACCCGCATGGCGACGCCTCTATCGGCGACGCACTCGTACAGATGGGACAGAAAGACCTGCTCATCGACACACAGGGAAACTGGGGAAATATCCTCACCGGCGACCGTGCGGCGGCTTCACGATACATAGAGGCACGTCTGTCCAAGTTCGCGCTCGACGTGGTGTTTAATCCCAAAACGACCGACTGGCAGCTCTCCTATGACGGTCGCAACAAGGAGCCTATCACGCTCCCCGCCAAGTTCCCCTTGCTGCTGGCACAGGGAGCAGAGGGCATTGCCGTAGGTCTGAGCAGCAAGGTGCTGCCACACAACTTCAATGAGCTTTGCGATGCTGCCGTACACTATCTCAAGGGCGAGCCTTTCACCATCTATCCCGACTTCCCTACGGGTGGAGCCATCGATGTGAGCAAGTATAACGACGGACAGCGTGGAGGCGTGCTGAAGGTGCGTGCCAAGATAGATAAGCTCGACAACAAGACGCTTGTCATCACCGAGATTCCTTTCAGCAAGACCACCGGAAGCCTCATCGACTCCATCACCAAGGCGGTGGAGAAGGGAAAGATAAAGGCCAGAAAGATAGAGGACGTTACCTCTGCCAACGTGGAAATCCTCGTCCATCTGGCTCCCGGAACCTCTTCCGACAAGACCATGGACGCACTCTATGCCTTCAGCGACTGCGAAATCAACATCTCGCCCAACTGCTGTGTCATCGAGGACAATAAGCCTTGCTTCCTCACCGTGAGCGATGTGCTGCGCCACAGCGTAGACCGCACCATGGGACTGCTGCGCAAGGAGCTGATGCTGCGCAAGGGTGAACTGGAGGAGCAACTCTTCTTCTCCTCGCTCGAGCGTATCTTCATCGAGGAGCGCATATACAAGGAGCGCAAGTTCGAGCAGAGCAAGAGTCAGGACGAGGTTGTGGCCTTTATCGCCTCGAAGCTGGAGCCTTTCAAGGACAAGCTCTTCACAGCCGTAGTCGACGGAAAAGGCAAGGTGGAGTATGCATTCCACAGAGAGATAACGCGCGAGGACATTCTGAAACTCCTTGAAATCAAAATGCAGCGCATCCTGAAATATAATAAGGACAAGGCCGACGACCTCTTGCTGAAAATCAAAGCCGAACTGGCGGAGATAGAGAACGACCTCGCCCACATGACTGATGTCACCATCAACTGGTTTGAATATCTCAAGACCAAGTATGGCAAGGCGCATCCACGACGCACCGAGATAAGAAACTTCGACACCATCGAGGTGACCAAGGTGGTGGAGGCCAATCAGAAACTCTACATCAACCGACAGGAAGGATTCGTGGGTACAGGACTGAAGAAGGATGAGCTGGTGTGCAACTGCTCCGACCTCGACGATATCATCATCTTCTATAAGGACGGAAAGTTCAAGGTGACCAAGGTGGCCGACAAGATCTTCGTAGGAAAGAACATCCTCCATGTGCAGGTGTTCAAGAAGAACGATAAGCGAACCATCTACAACTGTGTGTATCGCGACGGCAAGCAGGGCGAATACTTCATCAAGCGATTCAACGTGACATCGATGACACGCGACAAGATGTACGACATCACGCAGGGAACGCCCGGAAGCCGTGTCGTCTACTTCACGGCCAACCCCAACGGCGAGGCTGAAATCATCAAGATAACACTGGATCCAGACCTCTCGAAGAAGCGACAGAGCATCTTTATCGAGAAAGACTTCTCGGATATTATCATCAAGGGACGTGCCGCCAAGGGCAATCTGCTCACCAGGCGAACCATCCGTCGCATTGGTCTGAAGAGTCATGGTCACAGTACCTTGGGAGGAAGAAAGGTGTGGTTCGATCCTGATGTCAACCGTATCAATTACGACGAGAACGGACGTTTCCTCGGCGAGTTTAATGACGATGAATATATCTTGGTGGTTCTCGACAATGGCGAGTTCTATATCACCAACTTCGACCCCAACAACCACTATGAGGACAATATCCTGCGACTGGAAAAGTGGGACGAGCATAAGATATGGACTGCCGTTCTCTATGATGCCGACAACGAAGGCTATCCTTACATCAAGCGATTCACCATGGACGCTGCCAAGCGCCATCAGAACTTCCTTGGCGAGAATGTCAACAGCAAGCTGATTCTCCTTACCGATACAGTTTATCCTCGTATCAAGGTGACTTATGGAGGTGTGGATGCTGTGCGTCCTGCCGAGGAAATCGACGCCGAGCAGTTTATCGCACAGAAGAGTTTCAAGGCTAAGGGAAAACGACTCTCTACCTGGAACATCGGTTCTATAGAGGAAATAGAGCCGACCCGTTTTCCAGAGTCTGCAGATACAGCCGATGCTGCCGACGCAGCCGAGGGCGATGAGACGACAGCCGAGGGCGATGCTGCCGACGGCAAAGTGTCGTCCCGGACAAAGGCAAAATCATCCGACGAGAACCTCGACCCTGATGCCGGCAAGAGCCAGCAACAGATTATCGATGAGTTGACAGGACAGACAAGCCTCTTCGACGATAAGAACTTTACTGCGGAAGACGAAAAAGACCGCGACTGGCTGAAGGATCAATAGGGGAGTTGCTTCAGAAGTTAAAGAAGAAACTTCTTTCCCCATAAAGAAAGCCGCCCCAGAAGCTTAAAGCTATCTGTGGCGGCTTAAAAGAAAAGATTTACCCTGTATTATTACTCAATAATAATCAAAACTCTACGGCATTCCTCCTTTGAACAGCCGTTGCTGTCGCCAATGGCCTTCCCCAACTTGATGTCGAAGTCCTTGATGCCTTGTTTCTTCAGGAAGTTGACAACATTGTTCAGACGACCCTCGCTGAGTTTGTAGTTCTTTGAAGAAACTCCGTCCGACGAAGCCTCACCGATGATGGTAAGCTTGTAGTCGCCCTGTTCCTTCAGGGTGTTGATAAACTTCTTCAAGCGAAGTCTTTCCTGAGTCGTGATGTTGGTCTTGTCTACGGTGAAGAATACCTCGTAAGATTTCACCTTCTTCGACTTCTCGCAGTCGTCGAGCAATGACTGCAGCTCGGCATTGTCCTTGCGGCAAGCCTTCAGACTCTCAGACAATCCGTCGTATGCACGCTGCTTTTCAGCCAATTGCTTTTCGTAGGCTTCCTTCATTTCGGCCTGATCTCTCAGAGCCTTGTAGTAGCGGGCCTTGTTGCTTGGCATCACCTTGCTGACGAAGTTGAAGCGCAGAACCTCACCATTTCTGTCCATTGCGGTCACAATCTTATCGCCATTATCGTCTATAGTGGTCTTGATAGCTGTGAAACCGTTCAAGAGAGTTTCGTCTATCTTGAGCAAGCTGGTGTTGATATTGCCTAAGCTGCCCTGAGTATTGTCATCGAGGAGCTTGATGGCACCTGTGTTATTGTTGATTTCCACCTTGATGTCCTTCAGACCTGTCTCTATAGCTGTGGTCAGTGCATTGAAGCGCTCTTCCATAGTAGAAGTCTGGTCGTTGATAGCCTTGATGATAGCCTCGGCGTTAGCTATTAAGGTAGCATTGAGGAGCTTGCCAGTGGTGTCAATCTGCAGGCGCAGAACCTCAGCATTTTCGCTCATTGCGGTCACCATCTTATTGCCATTATCGTCTATCGTAGTCTTGATGGCTGTGAAGCCGTTGAGCAGTGTGGTGTTGATGGTGTTGAGACCTGCCTTGAGGCTCTCACCCTGTGCGGTGATGGCACCAGTGTTGTTGTTGATCTCCACCTTGATGTCGGCCAATCCGCCCTTCACGGCAGCTGTCAAGGCTGCTATGCGCTCAGCCATGGTGTTGCCCTGGTTGTTGATCACATCTACAAGGGCATTGCCAGAAGCCAATATCTGGGCTGAGATAAGCTTGCCAGTGGTGTCAATCTGCAGGCGCAGAATATCTCCGTTCTGGTTCATGGCGTATACAATGGCCTCGCCCTGGGCAGTAATCTGTCCGGTGAGTGTGGTCATCTGCAGGCTCAATGCCTCGAAACCATTAAACAGAGATGTGTTGATGTCTTTCAGACCGTTCTTGGTGTTCTCGCTCAATATGGTGATGGCACCAGTATTGGCTTCTACTGCCACCTTGATGTCTGCCATGCCGTCTCTCAACAAAGTGTTGAGGGCATCAAAGCGCTCTTTCAGAGTCTTGTTCAAGTTATTGACTGCATCTACCAGTGCCGAGTAGTCATTGATAAATGTGTTTCCACCATAATCGACAGTAGGTTCAGTTACGTCCGTACATGCCGACAAGCTCAAGGCTGCTATGAGCAACATAGGATAAAACTTCTTTTTCATAATTAATTTACCTGTTGGCGGAATTAATTTAGTGCATACTTAATTCTGCCAATGGGCTTG
>ENA-OYYX01000385-OYYX01000385.1-human-gut-metagenome-genome-assembly--contig:-NODE-385-length-13691-cov-26.221179_pt1 | contig 13691 bp, 6 predicted proteins | sample MGYA00244070_ERZ653464 | MGnify/ENA primary metagenome ERZ653464 (study PRJEB26926, sample SAMN06165152) | human gut metagenome | biome: ENVO:00009003; feature: ENVO:2100002; material: ENVO:00002003...
CACCGTCTAATTCGTCGGCAGCGTCAGATGTGTATAAGAGACAGTACCATAGTAGCACCTGTAATGGTTTTACCGTCAATAGCCCCGTCAACTATCATATCTCCACTTACTTTTAACTGCTTAGCTATAACAGTTAATGCCTCATCTGTTAATGTCATTGAACTTGAACTGGATCCGCTTATAAACCATCCAATTTTATTCGCAGTTTGTTCTACTCTAGATACATCATTTCGAATAGTTCCTAAATCATCATTAGTTGCATAAGTATTACTTACAGTTTGTTTAAATCCATCTAACGACTGCTCAAGTGATGTTGTTTTCGTATATACTTGCTCCATAGTAGGTGCAGTATATTTAGTCTCTGTTGGATTTTCAAAGTCTAATTTAAATCTTAGCCAATACCAATATCCCTTCTCAGCAACTGGCATTGTTCCTGTCCATTCTCCTCCAGTTTGCGTTGTACTACTAGTTGATTTATACCATTGAGGTGTACTATTTACTAAAGATTGACCTTTTTCACCTGGGTTACCAGGGTCTCCTTTTCCACCTTGTTCTCCTTGTGGACCTTGAGGACCTTGCTCACCTTGTGGCCCTTGTATACCTTGAATACCTTGGTCACCTTTTTCACCTTTAATATTACCACAATCTACCCAGTCATTTTTACTAGTTGACCAAGTATATAAAGTACCATTAACAGTATAACAATCTCCAGGATTTCCTGTTGGATGAGCTTGTTTTAATGCTTCTAATGAAGGATATTTGTCTAGTATATTTACTCCCGTACCATCTTCACCTTTAGCACCTTGAATACAGACTGGAGTGCTATATGTTGTTGTTCCATTTACCTTACCATAGTTGATACGTTGCCAAATATATTTTCCTTCTTGCCATTGTGGAGTTGTTGTTGACCAACTACCCCCTTGTAGTGCAACTGCACTAGTTGATACATAATATTCAATGGAAACACTATTAAGAGTTGAACCCATTGAACTAATAGTTTGCTCATGTTTATCTACTGTATCTTTTACACTATTGAAGGCATTTTTTAGAGTAGTAGTTGTACCATCTTCCTCAATAGTAGTATCAGCTATTAATGTTTCTATTTTTCCATTAGCTACTCCTATATTAGTTGTATTAGTAGTTACTTGTGTTTGTAATTTACTCATATCTCCATTGGCAGTATCTACCTTAGTAGATAGGCTGTTAAATAATACATCTAAAGTTTGATTTTTATCATCAAATTTTATTTTACTAGATTTAAGAGTATAGCCGCTCTCATTCATAGTACTGAATAAACTTGCTATATCAAGTTTACCTGCACTAATATTGGCATTGTCTGCTACTTTAGCATTTACTATTAGTCCATCTTTTATAGCATCACTTGACTGAATGCCATTCTGATTAATAAGTTGACCTTTTCCGTCTGCTCCATATAATGTAAATGTAAAATCTCCTTTGGCATCTTTTCCTATTTGAATACGTACATTGCCTGCCTTGTCTTTAAATTGTTGAAGATTACCTTGCAATAACATTGAGCCATCATCACTCTGAATACTTACATTATTAGTATTAATTGTTCCAGTATTAATTTTGTTTGCACTTACAGTATCAATCATAGCGTCCTTTATTAGAGCATTCTCAATAGTTGTATTTTTAGATGTTAATAACAAGTTTTGTATATCTTTTATAGTTGCACTATTGCCAATTAATACTCCTATATGTGCTAAATCTGATTGTAAGTTTTTTATAGTTGCATTAACTGCACTTAAATCTCCGACATTTAAATTATCAATTTTAGCATTTACAGCTGTAAAATTATTTGTTGTAAGGTCTTTGAACTCACCTAAATCAGCTTTTACCTTTTGTGCTTCCAATTCTACTACTTTTAATTTAGGTACGCTCTCTCCATCTAATAATAAATTACCTTCATCATCTATATATAGCCATGGAGCCTTTCCATCTTTTGTAAGTGTTTCCAACAGTTCTTGTAGGTTTTGTGGAATTTTAGTATCAGGGTCAGTTTGTAATACTTTAGTATCAGGGTCACCACATAAATCTGTTATTGTTTGTTTTGCAGTTTCCATGTCGTTAGTTGCATCTTGAAGTTCTGCACTCATTTCCTCTGTCATTTCCTCAGTACTTAAGGCTTGAGTTAATATACTAACAATTCTATCCATAGCCTCGTCATAACTTTCACTGGCCTGTTGAATATCACCTATTTTGGAATCTTCACATTCTTCATCTTCGATACTCTCCACTTGTACATCAATTCTATCCTGGTCATCTTCTACAGTGTCAGGTACTTCATAGTATGTGTCATCTTCTGTAGTATCATCGGAAGTAGCTACTGTGGCTACTTCCGCTTCCTCTGCAAATTCCTCCATTTCCTCGTCCTCTGTTGGCCATATAATTATCTCACCATCATCATCATATACGGGTCTGTCTACACGCTCTTGTCCATCACCTATCATATATTCACCTCCTATCCTATCATAAATCTGCCTACAAATAATATATTTTTACTCGCAAGGTTTTTTACTTTCACTTTCCTAAATACGCCACTTGATAATCCATTAGTACATTCAAGTGCTACATAGTCCCCGTCTTTGTCTTTTTCTACTACTATAGCAGTATGTGATATTGCCATAAATTCACCATTATTTTTACTGTCAGCGTCCATGAATATAATATCTCCAACAGCTAAATTCTTAAAAGTTTGTAAGTCAGCTACATCTACAACCCAATTCTTTTGTACAAAGTATTTACCTATATTAGCTTCATTTCTAGTGGATGGTATTGCCCAACTAACACTATTATTTCTATTATTATCAGTTTTCTTTTCATTGCCATATGGTGATTTATCATAAGTCCAACCTGTTAATACATAATTAAGGAAACAACTATCATCTATTTGATACTTACCATTTACTTTCCATTTACTAATATTTTCGGCTGGATTTTCGAAGTCACACGCAGTTGTATTATTATAACTAAACTTACTATTATTTTTATAATAACTATCAGCTATTTTAACTAGGTCTTTAGAATATTTAAATTGTGGTTGTGCATAATTACTACCTTTTTTCTTAGCACCAACACTTCCCAAATATGCCTTATCACTGATTGTAGTATCCGGGTTATAATAAACTGATACAATATAAGTGGTGTTTGCTTTTGGTATTAATACACCATTCTTACAGTCCACTCCTTCTAGATACACTGTATCCGGTTGTATAAGTTTAAAATCTTTTGCAGCAGTAAAAACAATACGTGCATAGTAACTATCATTATAGTTTGTTGATGAAGTTGCTGGTACCCTAAATTGTAATTTCTTTAGTGGTTTATTATAAGTGTACACTCTTTGACTGTCTAACATTTTATTACTTGTGGCACTGTCGCTTTCCCATTCTGCTCCATCACCAAAGTATAATATTTTCTTTTTATATTCCTTATAGTATGTTTGTGTACTTGCTTTGTCCTTCATTCTATACCCGTCAGTAGTTAAGCTACTTAGCCAGTAATATTTATCAGTGGCATCACACATATCTTTTGGTTTTCTAAGGAATATTACGTATCTTGTTTTATTGCAGTAGTCTAACATCATATTATTAAGTGAGTCTATTGCCTCGTTCATTTGTTTGTAGTTGCCGGACTGTGAACTTCTTAAACGAGCTTCTTCACATACAAATATAGGTTTTTTAGGGTATTTCTTTAGTAAGGCTTTTATTAGTGATTGATAGTCCTCCACAACATTATCCACATTGTCACCTAGTGCAGGAACCCCAAACGCCAACATAACATGGCTTACAGTTTTAGGATATGGTGTTTTGTCGGTAACTCCATTTACTGTAATATCAGTAATAAGTTTGCCACCCTCTACAAAGTCTTTAGGAGCTGCACTGTTAAGTCCTTTAAATGTAACTTCATAAGTTGTACCGTCATCGTCGTCTACTATGTCTTTTGGTGGTGTTGGTTTTGTAGCGGATTGGTTTTTAACTTTAGCTTCTTTGTCCGCCCTTGCTAAATCCCAAGGTCTAAGTATTATGCCGTGTGTATACCAGTGTGTCATACTGCCACGTGAACTATATGTAATACTCATATCTTCATATCTAATAGCTCTCGGCCACTTATGTCCACCGCTGGCGTGTGCTATCATACGTTTACCCTTAACTTTTCCACAATACACAACTACGTGGTGAGTACCGGCTTTGGCATACTTACTATCTCCACCTGATTTTGATGCCCAGGCAACAGTCACATTTGAAGGCACTGTGGCATTACTTAACATAATTAAGTCTCCAGGTAATAATTCATCAATTGTTTTACTTGTTAATTTCTTTAATGTATATCCACTATATTTTGTGGCATATCTTACTAGAGAACCATAAGCACAGTTAGCTCCACCGTATTTTGCAGTTACACTTCTAAGTCCTGCATATAAGTAAGCACAACTACTAAGAGAACTACATACGTAGCAGTATGGGTTTTTAATACCGTGTATAGTACCACTTACTCTAAATCTTTTACTGTCATCGTAAATACATGCTCCACCATAATAAGTAGCTTTTTTATATTTTTGATGTAGGTCACAAATTTCCCTAGCTTTATTTACTATTTTTTTACGTACGTTCTCAGCAACGCCCTTTTTAGTTGTAGTGTTACCATCTATTTTCCATGTAGGAGCATTTTTAACACTTGCTGCTCTAGTTGTTGAATCCTCTGTAGATACGGCAGTAGCTTCTGCACTTTTATTTGTTGTACCTGGTTTTATTGCTCCATAGCCTCTTTTTTTACCTTTTTCGTCAATACAATATGGTAATTGTCCGTCTATTACCTTATACCATCTTAAATAGTATTCTATATTTTTTGCAGTACCCGCGTGTTTTGTAGATACATACCATTCTCTACCACCAGCCCATGCGGCAGTACCTTTCTCCAATTCTTTGAAGTATAAAGATTGTACTTTTGAACTTTGTACTGTATATCCATATTTATTAACCCATGATAAACCATTTTTCATTGCAACATATCTACATATTAATAAATCACATCCATATAAACCAAAGTTATAACCAACTAATGCTGCGAATATATTCCATTTAAAACGTTTTAGGGATTTTCTAAGTTCGTTACAACCAAACATTACTTGATTAGCTACACCCTTATCCACTTTTATACCGTTAATAGTACGTGTACCACAACTTTTAGGTTTCATATTACTATAGCTTGGGGTAAAGTAGTCTTTACTGCCATCCTTAAATTCTATAGTTTGCTTTTTATTAAAATATGCAGCTCTTTCACATTGCATAAGTCCATATCCACCAGCACTTGATTTAGTAGCGTCATATGGATTACCACTGGATTCTGCATATATTATTGCATAAACTAGTTGTGGGTCAAGTCCAAATTTTTTACTATAATGTTCTACCATAACATATATTTTCCATGTATTGGATTTGCTTCTTAGATTTTTTAAATCACTATACTTATCACTCCATTTACCTAAATCAAATTTAGCATAATAATCTACGGCTGCTTTGTACTGTTTTGCAGTTTTACTGCTATCTTCTTTTTTATCAGGTTGTGGTTGTGTAGTAGGAGTTTTACCTTTTATCTCACCACATTTATATTTTATACAGTCATGTATTCTACTATCTCCTATCCATAGTCCATTATCTATTTTCTTTATGTTAATACTTCTATAATCCTCTGTATCTTCACTTATTTTGTCTGTATCATCTCCAGGTTTTACTGGGTCAGGTACTACTTTATCTGTATATTGCTTAATAAGTTTGTCTATTAATTTTTTATCAATACCTAGTTGGTTTAGATAATTTCTAATAGCAAGTAAATCACTAGCGGTTAATTTACCATGTTTCTTTATAATGTCTACAACATCATTAACTATGTCATCTTTATTTAAAGATTTCATTTTGCTACGTATTTCCTTGTAGTTACCTAGTGTTACACTGTTCTTAGTTCTATCTGTAAAACTAATTTCAAACTTTGTAATACGTGCCTCTAATTGAATTGGTGGGTTGAATTTTCTACTCACAACATAGTTAGTATCACCGACATCAATCTCCTCATAATCTCTTTCATTCATATATATAGGAATTTCATAACTAAATTTAGTCTTGTTTAATTCCTTTAATTTGACATACCCTTCGTGTATTAATGTGTATATATCATCAGCATCACTTTTGTATTTCATTAATACGTATTTGCCACCATTATTAAGCATTTCATGTGCTTTCTCATCGAAAATGTAGTTCTGACCAAGGGGTTTATCCGTTGGATCTCCTTGTTCTTTTTCCCATTTTACATTACTAATAGTAAGTCCATTTTTTCCTATTGGTATAATACCACTGCAAAAGTTTGTAATATCTCCAGTACGTTTCATGCCATAACTATTTCTATCACTTTCAAAACGTTTATATCTTTTAGTGCCACGCTCTCCACTTGCAAAACAGTCTACATAAAAATTAAATTTACCTCTTTTTATATCTACTGGAACTGTTCTAAATTGCCATTCACATTCGTATAATATTGAAGTAGCATTTTGTATAACTGAATATACACTAGTAACTTCTGTAGTCTCTACCCTAAAGGCTTCCTCATCTAATGAAGGACTTACATATCCTACTTTGTAATTAGTGTCCATCAATATTGTTTCTAGTAGTTTTGTAGCGTTCCCATCTGCCACAAATTTTTCTACATAGCTATTATATAATTCAATTCCTATAAACTCCGCATAAACTGTAATAGTTACGTCGTCTATATGTTCAATACTAGTTGTTTTCTTAATTTGCATCAATTTGAAATTATCTTGCCAATAAAATCCAATGTAATTACCTTCTAAAAATATTGGTTGGTCTTGATAACTTACTTTAAAAGAGGCAGTGTAAGTTTCTGCCCCCGTTAAAAGTTCACTGGTATATGTATCATCGTATACTTTTATACTAATTGTGTTTATGGTATTTATAATTTTTATCAGTTTTTTCGTGTTGTCTAAAATATATAAGTTTTTATTCATACATATACCTCCTTACTCACTAGTTAAATTTAAATTCTCTGGAGGAGTACTTCTATCCTCATCTACTACTCCTAACCATTTTTCTCTTATTAATACGCCTAGACTTGCAGATGTATCATCACTGACTACCTGTAATGTTGTTTCACCTTCATTGACCCTAAAGTATGAACTACCAATATCTACTAAATCATTTCTTAATTCATTATTAACATAACAATCACCATTTTCAAAATCTAAATCCACTTTATCGCCTGCTTTAAAGTATTTTATATTAGAAATTTCTTCGCTCTCAGGATTAAGTTCATATACTTTTATATCACTAATACCAACTCCGCAAGCATTTTCTAATTTATCGGCCATTGTTCCTATATATATTGCTAAGTAACTTAATGGTTCGGTAGAGTATTCGCTACTACGTTTGTTATTAGCTGATACAGATTGTGTAAATGTCCCATCATCATTCTTTTGTACTTGAGCACTATATACATAATATTGTCCTGTCTTTTTTCGTGTTAATGTAAAATATGCATTGGCATCATTCCAACTACCATACTGACCACTCATATAATGATTAGTAACAGTTTTACCGTCTGCATCAACTGTTTTGTCTGTCTTTTCCTTTGGATTATCATTACTTGTGATTAATATGGATTTTTTACTTACACTTACCTCAGCTTGGTTATATTCAAAATATGGGTTAATGTCACCTAAATATAATCTAAATATTTGAGTACCATTTATATCGAAGCCATATACCTCAGCTATTCCTGTCTTATGGTCTGCGTATGCAGGGTCATTTGTGTAATCTACACTCGTATCCATACCTGCTGCTCCTTTAAGGTTATCTACATTTATATATCCATAATGATTTTTACCATTTTTATCTTTCCAAGGTTTATAAATTCTATAAAATTTTACTGTTTGTTTACTGTTATTAGAATCTGTATATGTGTATGTATACGTTCTTTGTATTATTCTAAGTACAGTACCATAAGGTATAGTACATTCCACTTTACTACCTAGGTCAGGCTTTGTATATACAACACAACTAGCTCCTGTTAGTGTTTTACTTGGTGTAAGCCACATATTAGCTACTGTAAATTCTTGCACAGTACTCTTTGAATTATCTTTTATTTTCTGAGTTAGGTATTTAGCGTATACATAATATGTCTTTGTTTTGTATTTTATCTTTGCCCATCCATTTTGTATAGTAACCTCTGTTAATTTTGTTCCCTTTGGGATAATCCCCTTAGATGTGTAATTAGTTCCCGGTCCGGTTCTGTAATTAAGTCCATTGGCATTTACTTCGTAATATTTAGTCTTAGTACCAGAAACTACAGTTTCTTTTACTTTTTCTTGTTCACTAAGAAAGTTATTTGGATCACCATTTTTACCACTTGACCTACACTGCATTCTCACCATTACTTTAAAGTCATCTATGTTCTTACTTAATGCGATACGGGCACAGGCACCCTTTATTTTTTCTGAGCTATTACCTAATTCACTAAGTATAAAACTTTCACCTCCAGATGATATAGTAAAAGAACCATCTGTGCCACGACCTGCATTAATATTAGCTCCGCTCTGAATTAAAGTTCCTACACTTGTACATGGGTCATGTAGTATTAATGTTTGTTCACTCTTTGTTGTGCTTAATTGTAGTTGTGGATAATCACCTACTAATATTTTTTCTCCAGTTTTATTATTTTGTACCTGTGCAAAATGTGCATCTGCTCCAAAGCCTATACTTACATATGGTAGAGTTGCTAATTCACCATTGTTCTCAACTACTACAGTCTGTTGTCCATCCTCAGCATTGTAGGCATGTACATTATCACTATAACTATATGGTGTATGACATATTAGTTCAATGTCAGCATACCCACTCATACTATTCTTTTTCTTTACTTTTAGTGCACCTTTCAGCATTCCATATATAGTGATATTCTCACAGAATTTTATTGGTACTTCTTGTTTAGTATTTAGTATATCATGTAAACATTGTACACGAGTTTTATAATCATCCTCAGTAGATCCTATTACTGCAAGTGATATAGGAATAGAGATGGAGTCATATTTTGCTCCATCAAATATTTCTCCATCTCTACTAGATACATTTATAGTATCAATAGACTTCTCTGGTATATATGGTTTTTCTATACTAGTTACTATTGCTAAATCATTTATCTGATTGCCATTAAAATTAAAATAATTATACATAATCTCTCTCGCCTCTAAATCTTTCTTTTTGGTCATTGTAGTAGTCATTGGTTTCTTGTACTGACTTAGCCACCTTTTGTCCCACCACTACTTTGTCCATAAGTATTGGAGTATTAGTATCTTGTAACGCCTTTTTATATTCTTTTCCCATTTCTTTATAGTCGAATTCTTGTTTACTATCTTGCATTGCTTGTGCCATACCTTTTATAGCATAAAGTAAATTACTATCAACTGTGTTTTCACTATTTATATTAATACCAGCTGTACTCATATTAACTTTACCCAAGAATTTATTTGTGTCTATAGTAGTTACTAAGTCTTTGGCATAATCCTTAATAGCTTGTATAGTTTTACCTGCATTCGCCTCAATACCGACAGTTACACCGGCAGGAATCATTTTCCCTACCATGTCTCTAAATACTGTTGATGGGGAATGTATACCCAAAGCATCTTTTGCAGCATTTAAGGCTCTACTTGCTATATTTTGCATTGTGCTAAATAAATTACCAGCCGCATTAGTAATACCAGTAATAATACCGTGTATGATATTACTTCCTATACTCACCATTCTTCCAGGTAAACTACTAATACCGTTTATAATATTATCTTTGAATCTTTGTGCAGCTTCTCTACCCTTTTGAGCAAAATTTGCGGCAAAAGATATTACTCTTGAAATTGTTGATACTAGGAATGACCATACGCGACCTGGTAATTGTTGAATGAATGTACTTACACCATTTAAGAATCTACTACCAGCTTGTTGAGCTCTACTTGCCATTCGAACTACCCAACTTCCAACCCTACTAATAGTAGTTGTTAACCATGTCCATATACGACCCGGTAATTGTTGGATGAATGTAATTACATTTTGTACAAATTTAGAACCTGCTTCATATGCCTTTTGTCCCATTTGTGCTACCCAAAGTACCGCATATGATACCGCAAAACATAACCAATACCATATAGTTGATGGTAAATTACTAAACCATGTTCCTATATTACTTATCATTTGTGGAACAGTTTGAGTGAAGAAGTTTTGTAGTCCTTGTAAGGCATTACTGGCCACAGTTTTTATGTTCTCCCATAGATTAATCCAAAATTCTTTAAAACCATCAATATTATTCCATGCCCATATAAATCCAGCTACAAGTGCTGCAATAGCTGCTATGACCAATACAATAGGATTAGCCATTAATACTGCCCATAAGGAACTTAATGCTCCACCAACAGTACTAACTACTCCTTGAATTATTCCAAATACTGAAGGTAAACCTGACAATACTCCACGTAGTAGACCAAATCCAGATCTTAGTATCCCAATAGTTTCTTTCATTTTAACCCATGCTTGTATCATTTTCCCTATGATTAATAATGTTGGACCGATTGTTGCTGCTAATAATGCTAAAGTTACTATTACTTGCTTAACTGGTGCAGGTAAATTTTTAATTGCTAGTAATAATTTAGTTAATAGACCTACTAATAATGAGAGTGGTCCAGTAGAGTCTCCTAAGCTAAGCTGCAATGCTTCCCAAGCACTGCTCAAAGTTTTTAAAGCTCCTGATAAATTTTGATTCATCATATTAGACATCTTTTCAGCTGTGCCATTGCTATTTTCTAATTTCTTTGTGAATTCTTCTATACTGTCTGCGCCTGTATTACATAAAATCCCCATACCTTTTATAGAGTCTGCCGTAAATGTTGTCATTAGTGCAGCAGTCTTTTGGGCATCTCCCATACCTTCTGTTGCTTTATCTACATCCGCTATAATATCAGTCATTTCTCTAAAGTTTCCATTAGCATCTTGTACTTGTACCTTTGTATTGCCTATTTGTATTGCACCATTTTTCATCTTTTGTGTCATATCTCTAATAATCGCATTCAGTGCAGTACCACCTTCACTACCCTTTAGACCAGCATCTGCAAATTTACTAAGTATTGCAGTAGTTTCTTCCAAACTCATACCCGCATTATGTGCATTGACTGCACAATTCTTAAATGCTTCTCCTAGCATTTCAGTTGTTGTATTCGAGTTAGCTTGTGCATAAGATAGTACGTCTGCCATACGACCCGCTTGGTCAGCCTCTAACCCAAATGCTGTTAAGTAATCCATTTGTTATTAACGTGGAGCTTTTTATCTATTAATAGTAGGTCAATTCCTACATCCACCTCTGGGAGTTTCCTCCATTTTCATCAACTAGTCAATTCTAGTTCAGTTTGGCATATATTTTCACCCTCGTTTAACGTTAGGTTTTCAGATTATCCTATATATAATCGTGTTAAGGGCTCTTGGGAACATTATATTCTATACTTTTCCATAAGAAAAAGCATAGGTTCAGTTCCTATGCTCTACAATGATTAAGGCATTTTAACTCCTTAATTTATCACGGTATTAGTTTATTATTTAAAAATATATCAATTTGTTTTTTATTATTATTTTTGTTTCCAAATTCCTTATGAAATTCTTTATGACATTCAACACAAAGTGTTATTCCGTTATTTATATCCGTTCTAAGTTCTTCTTTTTCTGAATAATTTTCTATATGATGTGCTGCTAAATGTTCCTTTTTATTACACTTTTGGCAAGTATAATTATCTCTTTCTAATACTTTTCTTTTCCATGTATTATAGCCTTCTATTATTCTATGTTCTATTCTGTACTCTTCAGAAAGATCAGGTTTATAATTAGGATTATTTTCTTTTAAAAGAATATATTTTTGATGTTCAGCTTTACATTTTTGAGAACAATATTGATGAATATTATTTTTTATATCCCATTCTGCTCTATTAAACTCTTTCCCACAATATTCACATTTAATCTTAAATGTTTTCCCTTTGAAGTTTGGATTAGATATTCCTTTTAATAGTTGTTTTTGATGTAAACTTTTACAAGTAGTATTGCAATAAAAATTTTTTTTAATGGAACCATCACTATTTTTTAAGTTACAATCTAAAACTTTTATTTTCTCCCCACAATAACTACATGATATTATACTGTTTGCACCTTTATAATTAGGGTTATTTCCCCCTGTATTGAAAATTCTCATTCCTTTAGCTTTACATTTGTCTGAACAATAGTTATGTTTGTTTCTATTTATTTCTGATTTTGTTCTTTCTAATTCTTTCCCGCAAATTTCACACTTTACGGATATTTTTTTATATATTCTTTTATTAGAACACTCTCTTGAACAGCATATTTGTGACTTTTTGCCTTTAAATTTTTTATTACAAACTGGACATATTTTTTCCAATAATATCACCTCTTAATATACTATATAGTTATATTATATCATAATAATATAGCATTTTCAAAGGTTACGATATCACATAACTTAACCTTTACCGTTTTCCCTTAATGCTTTATGCTATGAATTTCTTCATAACCGACCAATTACTTTTAGTCACCAAATCAGATGCTTGTGCTAAATCCATTCCAGATGCTGCCGCTAGATTTAATACCCCTGGTAAACCCGCTGCAGATTGTTGCGCATCCCAACCAGCTACTTTTTTTCATTGTCTAGGCTCTTTATCCTAGAACTAGGCTTTCACCTAGAGTTGGACTATATCATTACCCTCGACTTTTTACGTTAGGGTAGAATGCGCTCGTGGATATTTCTGCATATAAAAAGACACCCTTTTGAGTGTCTATTACTTAGCTTACTTTATCTAGTCTCTACACCTTCTTGAGATTTCTCATCAAGCTTGGTACGGTGTTAGCATGTTTATATAAATAATTATAGATTTTTTGTTTCCTTTTTTCAGAGTAAAAAATTTTAGTTTTATACCATTCTTCAAAATCTTTATCACATTTACTTGAATTACAGCTTATACAAACTGGTATTATATTATCTTTCGTATAGTTTCCACCTTTTGATAAAGGTATAAAATGGTCTTGTGTTGCTCTTTTTAAGATTTTACCACAATAAGCACATTCTAAATCTCCATTATCATTTTTAAAGAAGTTTTTGCAATCTTCCCAGTCTTTTTTAGAAAAATCAGAAATTACATTTTTTTCTCTTGCTGCTCTTACCTGTGACATTCTAACACTTAGATTTTTATATTTTTCAGGGTTGTCATTTTTCCATTTTTTAACCCTTAATTTTATATCATCGTTGTTTTCAATATAATATTTTTTATTGTAATTATCTATTTTTTCTTTGTTTTTTCTGTTGTATTCTTTTTTTCTTAGCAATATTTTATCTCTATTTTCATTGTGATACTCTCTTTGTTTTTCTAAAGTACACGCTTTGCATTCTCCATGGAAACCACCGTTTGCTCTTTCGTAAAATTCATCTATATTTTTTTCTATTTTACATTTACTACAAACTTTACTTTTTTTATTTAGTTCTTTTTGAGTTCTTTCTTCCTTTTTATTTTTAGTATTTCTATACCTGTCTCTTATACACATCTGACGCTGCCGACGAATTAGACGGTGTAG
>ENA-OYYX01000390-OYYX01000390.1-human-gut-metagenome-genome-assembly--contig:-NODE-390-length-13432-cov-5.932421_pt1 | contig 13432 bp, 7 predicted proteins | sample MGYA00244070_ERZ653464 | MGnify/ENA primary metagenome ERZ653464 (study PRJEB26926, sample SAMN06165152) | human gut metagenome | biome: ENVO:00009003; feature: ENVO:2100002; material: ENVO:00002003...
AGATTCATGAGCGTCTCGTGGGCTCGGAGATGTGTATAAGAGACAGGTGGAAAACGATGCGGTCGCCATCCGCCTCCCAAGTGAAGTAGGTGCTTCGCAAGGAAAGCGCTTTGCGGAAATCAGCGCCGCGGACGGTCTGACTGCCGACCAGCAGCGTCGCGACGCGCCCGGAAGCGGTCGTGGATTGCAGACGAATCGCGCTGGGCAGCGTGTCCGCCGTCACGCCGCAGCCGGGAAAAGCGCGCAGGAGCAGATCTGCCGCTTCCTTGCAGGAGAAGGACGCGTCGGCGCGGAAGCCGGCGTACCCCTCTTCGCCGGGACTGTCTACGCTGACCAGATATGGCTTAGCGGATGCGAACACGGCGGCGGCATCTTCAGTTTTTCCGCCGGAACAGGCGTGGTACAGCACTTCGATGGGCAAGCCGCCGCTGGTGAGCAGCAAGCCGTCTGTTGCGCGGACGGCGCGGTCAATGCGCGCGCGGAGGACGACGTACTCGCTGCCCCAGCGGGCGTGCAGCTGCGCATCCGTCTGGTATGCCTGACAGCACGCGCTGTCCGTGCAGATATCGCAGTCCGGGTGGCGGACGCACCCGTTTCCGCCGAACGCGCGGCTCTGCGCGACGGCACGCGTCCGGGCGGCTACTGCTTGGCATTTGAGCGCTTCTGGCGCGTAATTCGCGGGCATCTCTGCCGCTAATGCGCCGAAAACGTAGTCTTCCAGCGGCAGCAGACGGATTTCCTCCGCATCGGCGAAGTAGACCCGAAGTGTTAAGCCGCTGTCATGCGCGGAATCGGTCGGCGCGGCACAGGAAGAAAGCATCAGGATACACACAAGAAACGACAACAGCTGTTTTTGTTTCATGGGCACACAACCTTTTCGCAGAAATTTCGGGAAATGTTCGGATTGCACAAATCGCCGCACGGGGGAAACAGTTTTTGCTCCGACGGCGCAAAACCAGTTTATGCGCGGAAAATTTCGTGCATGAGCAGGAATTTATGTCGGCAATGGCGAAATACTTACCGCATCGTCTACGGTCAAAATGAACGCACTTTCCGAAAATCACAAAAAATGCAGGAGAAAATGCTGAATATGACTTGACGAAAATGCATAAAAGTGATTCAATAGTAAGTGAAAAGAGTGAAGAAAGCAAACGCGGCTCTCCGTGATTGCAGGCGGAGGAACGCAACGCAAGCAAAGGCAGGTGTAACTATGCGCTACAACGGCCCGACCGCCGCGGTGCGGGACCAGTTCCATCAGGGAACGAACCGCAGAGCCTATGAGATGCTCGGCGCGCACCCGGTGACGCAGGACGGACAGGAAATGTGGCATTTCGCTGTCTGGGCGCCGAATGCGCGGGCAGTTTCTCTCATTGGCGAATTCAACCAGTGGGACAGGGAAAAAACGCCCATGCAGAAGGTCTACGACGGTACATGGGAAGTGCGGCTGCCCGCGAAAACCTTCGATGTGAAGAGTGACCCGAAACGCTATGATTACCCCGACGCGGCAAAGAAACTGACAACCTACAAATATTGCATTCAGGCGCAGGACGGAACGTGGCAGGACAAGGCTGACCCCTATGGGTTCGCCATGCAGATGCGCCCCGACACTGCCAGCCGCATTTACGACCTGAGCGGCTACCGCTGGGGCGACGCGGACTGGATGGAGGCACGCAAGGCCTACGACCCGTACCACAGTCCGGTGAACATCTACGAGATGCACCTTGGCTCGTGGCGGCGGCACAAGGATGGCACGTTCCTGACGTACACGGAGATTGCCGAACAGCTCGTGCCGTACCTCAAAGAAATGGGCTACACGCATGTGGAGTTCATGCCGGTGATGGAGCATCCGCTGGATATGTCGTGGGGCTATCAGGTGTCCGGCTACTATGCGGCGACGGCGCGCTTCGGCGAACCGAAGGAGCTGATGGCGCTCATTGACGCGCTGCATCAGGCGGGCATCGGCGTGCTGCTGGACTGGGTTCCCGCGCATTTCCCGCGCGACGCAATGGGACTGCGCCGCTTCGACGGTACGCCCTGCTATGAGCATCCCGATCCCCGGCGCGGCGATATGCCACAGTGGGGGACGCACATGTTCGACTATGCGCGCGGCGAGGTCAACTCGTTCATGCTCTCCAACGCCTGCTTCTGGCTGGAGTGGTATCACGCCGACGGGCTGCGCGTGGATGCGGTCACGTCTATGCTGATGTACGACTTCTGCCGTGAGCCGGGGCAATGGCTGCCCAACAAGTACGGCGGACACGAGAATCTCGATGCCATCGCCTTCCTGCGCCGGATGAATGAAACCGTCTACCGTGATTTTCCCGGTGTGATGATGGTGGCGGAGGAATCCAGCGCCTATCCGATGGTCACGCGCCCGATTTATCTGGGCGGGCTGGGCTTCGGGTTCAAGTGGAACATGGGCTGGATGAATGATATGCTGGCGTATATCAAGCTCGACCCGGTCTACCGCAAGTATCACCACGACAAGCTGACGTTCTCACTGATGTACGCCTTCTCGGAGAACTACATCCTGCCGTTTAGCCACGACGAGGTGGTGCACGGCAAGCACTCGATGCTGGACAAGCAGCCGGGCGACTTGTGGAAGAAGTTCGCGGGACTTCGCGCACTGTATGGCTACACGATGGCGCATCCGGGCAAGAAGCTGCTGTTCATGGGCGGCGAGTTTGGGCACTTCATCGAGTGGAAGTACGACGACCAGCTGGACTGGTTCCTGCTGCTGTACGAGAATCATCCGCAGGTGCAGCAGTGTTGCAAGCGCCTGAACGAAATCTACCGCACGACGCCCGCACTCTACCAGATTGATGACAGCTGGGACGGCTTCCAGTGGATTCAGGCGAACGACAGCGATAACTCCATCGTTGCGTTCCTGCGCACGGATAAGCGGGGCAACTCGATCCTGTGCGTGACGAACTTCACGCCTGTGTTTCATCCGCAGTACCGCATCGGGCTGCCGCAGATGGGTACGCTGACGGAGTGCTTCAACACCGACCGCAAGGAATACGGCGGCTCGAATCAGTACAACAACTGGGCGATTCGCACGGAAGAAGAGCAGCTTCAGGATTTCCAATACAGCTGCGATATCTGCGTGCCGCCGCTCGCGACGGTGTACTTCACCTATCAGCGCGACCCGCTGCCGGAGAAGGCGAAGAAAGCGCGCGTTATCCCGGAAATCGCGGATGTGCCGCCAAAGAAAGCATCCCAAACGGCAAAGAAACCGCAGCCCCTGCCGGAAAAGTCCGCCGGCAAAGCCAATTCCATTTCCATCGGCTGAATCGGCGCTCGCCGCAATCAGGGGAGGAGCGAAAGCGCTGTTTCACATACATCACCGTGCCACCTGATGCACCGAGGGCGGCGCGAATCCTGCACGGTCGGTGCGCTTCGCAAGAAACAAGGATGAAGGAGCGTGTTCTCATCATGAAAAAGAAGACCTGTGTTGCCATGCTGCTGGCAGGCGGACAGGGCAGCCGTCTGGGTGTCCTGACTAAGAAGGTGGCAAAGCCGGCTGTTCCCTACGGCGGCAAGTACCGCATCATTGACTTCCCGCTGTCCAACTGCACCAACAGCGGCATTGACACCGTGGGCGTGCTGACGCAGTATATGCCGCTGGAACTGAATTCCTACATTGGCTCCGGCGCACCGTGGGATTTGGACTTGTCCACCGGCGGCGTGTTCGTCCTGCCGCCCTATCAGACGGGCAAGACGGGCGACTGGTACCGCGGCACGGCAAACGCCATCTATCAGAATATGGCGTTTATCGAGCAGTATGACCCGGATTACGTCCTGATTCTCTCTGGCGACCATATTTATAAGATGGACTACAACGCCATGCTGCAGTACCACATCCGCAAAGGCGCGGATGCGACGATTGCTGTGCGCCCTGTGCCGTGGGAAGAAGCGAGCCGCTTCGGCATCATGAATACGGACGCGGACGACAACATTGTTGAATTTGAAGAAAAGCCCAAGCAGCCCAAGTCCAACAAGGCGTCCATGGGTATTTACATCTTCTCGTGGGCGAAGCTCCGCGCGTACCTGACCGCGGACGAGGCAGACAAGACATCCGCCAACGACTTCGGCAAGAACATCATCCCCGCGATGCTGAACGACAAGCAGGTCATGGTGGCATACAACTTCGAGGGCTACTGGAAGGACGTCGGCACGATTGAGTCCCTGTGGGAAGCGAACATGGACTTGCTCAGCGTGCCCATGCCGATTGACCTGCATGACAAGAAGTGGCGCATCTATGCCAAGAATCCGGGCCTTGCGCCGCACTACATCGCCAAGGGCGCTGTCGTGAGCGATTCGCTGGTTACGGAAGGCTCGGAAGTCTACGGCTCTGTGCAGCACTCCGTGATTTTCGCAGGCGTGACCATTGAAGAGGGCGCAAGCGTCATTGACTCGGTTGTCATGCCCTATGCGGTCATCAAGCGCGGCGCGGTTGTCCGTCGGGCGATTGTGGCGGAGAACGCCGTGATCGGTGCGGGCTGCGTGGTCGGCGAAGAGACGGGCAATATCGCCGTCGTCGGTCAGGGCGTCACCCTTCCCGCCGGTGTCAGCGTGACCGCGGGTCAGCAGGTGGACGAAAACACCAAATTCTGATAATCACAGCAGCGGAAAGGATGTAAGAAAATGAAAAACGTAATGGGTGTTATCTACACCGGCGAAAATGACGCCAATCTGCGCGAGCTGACCCTGACCCGCGCCATCGCGGCGCTGCCTGTGGGCGGCCGCTACCGCGTCATTGACTTCCTGCTGTCCTCGATGGTCAACGGCGGCATCAAGAACGTCGGCGTCATCATGCAGAAGAATTATCACTCCCTGATGGATCACATCGGCTCCGGCAAGGAGTGGGATTTGCACGGGAAGAATGACGGTCTCAAGGTGCTGCCGCCGTTCCTGACGCGCGAAAATGTTGGCGTGTACTCTGGTATGCTGGATGCGCTGCGCTCCAACACCAACTATCTCTCCCGCTCCAAGCAGGAATATCTGGTGCTGAGCAACTCCACCATCATCTACAACGCGAATATCGCGGAGTTTGTGGCGTATCATCAGAACAGCGGCGCGGACATCACCATCATGTACACTGCTGATCCGAACATGCAGCGCGACGAACTGGGCTGCTATCTGGCGGTGGACGAAAGCGGCATGGTGACGGACATGGAAGTTGATCCGACGCATCCGAACCTGCCGCTGACGAGCATGGAGGTCGTCGTGATGAAGCGTGAGCTGCTGCGCACGCTGGTGGACAAGGGCGTGGCGCACGGCTATCATGACTTCAACCGTGATGTGCTGCTCCGTCTGGTGACGGAAGGCACGGCGCGCGTGAATGCGTGGGCGTACACTGGTCTGTGCTGGCGCATGGACTCCGTGCAGAGCTACTTCAAGTTCAATATGGATATGCTGGATACCCAGATTCGCCATCGTCTGTTCACGGCGGAGCTGCCTGTGTACACCAAGGTTCGCGACGAGATGCCCGCCCGCTATGGCGACAATGTGACCGTCGTCAACTCGCTGGTGGCGGATGGCTGCATCATTGAAGGCACGGTGGAGAACTCTGTGCTGGCGCGCGGCGTGCGCATTGCCCCCGGTGCGCATGTGAAGAACTGCATCATCATGCAGGATGGTCAGGTGCACAACGACGCTTCCATCGAAAACTGCATTCTGGACAAGCAGACGGTCATCAAGCGCAGCGCGCGGCTCATCGGCCCGGCGGCGTACCCGATTGTTATCGCGAAGAATGTCGTCATCTAACAAACGAATCGCCTGAATCACTGACGCGGTTCGGATTTGCAAACCGCGCCAATATGTGCTATACTATTGGTGCGGTTTGTTATTTCCCGTAATTTTTTCCCTTGCCCCCGGCAGGAAATATTTCTGATGGAGGATAGAAACGATGAAAATTCTCTTTACGGCGAGCGAGTGCGTCCCGTTTATCAAGACCGGCGGTCTGGCGGATGTTGTCGGCGCGCTGGCGCCTGTTCTGGCGAAGCAGGGTCACGACGTGCGCGTGATGCTGCCCCTGTATGCGGCGGTGCCGAAGCAGTATGTTGACCAGATGACCCATGTGACTGATTTCGAGGTCGCGCTGGGCTGGCGCCGTCAGTACTGCGGCATTGAACTGCTGGAAAAGGACGGCGTGAAGTTCTACTTTGTGGACAACAAGTTCTATTTTGGCCGTCCGTATATCTACGGCATGGGCGGCGACGAGTACGAACGCTTTGGTTTCTTCTGCCGCGCGGCGCTGAACGCCCTGCCGCTGCTGGACTTCCAGCCCGACGTGATTCATGCGCATGACTGGCAGTCCGGCATGGTGCCCGCACTGCTGAAAATTCAGTATGCGCACCTGCCGTTCTTCGCGAACATCAAGACCATGTTCACCATCCACAATCTGCAGTATCAGGGCGTGTTCGGCATCCGCGAAGTGCAGGACGTGCTGGGTCTGGGCGACAGCCTGTGGACGGACGACAAGCTGGAATGCTACGGCTGCGCGAACTTCATGAAGGCTGCGCTGGTGTATTCCGACATCATCACCACCGTCAGCCCGTCCTATGCCGAGGAAATTCAGACGGCATACTACGGTGAGCGGCTGGATGGTCTGCTCCGCGCGCGCAAGCATGAAGTGTTCGGCGTGCTCAATGGCATCGACATGGCGGACTACAATCCCGCGACGGACGCGCGCATTCCGGCGGAATATACCGCGGATGACCTGTCCGGCAAGGCAAAGTGCAAGGCGGAACTGCAGGAAAAGCTCGGTCTGACCGTTGACCCGAATGTGCCGATTATCGGCATGGTCGGCCGCCTGAGCAGCCAGAAGGGGCTTGACCTCGTGGACTACATCATCGGCGACCTGATGAGCGAGAACGTGCAGCTGGTTGTGCTGGGCATGGGCGAGAGCCGCTATGTCAATCTGTTCTCGTGGGCAGAGGGCGAGTTCAAGGGCAAGGTCGCGGCGCGGTTTGCGATGGACCACGCGCTGGCGCATCAAATCTACGCGGGCTGCGACATGTTCCTTATGCCCAGCCAGTTCGAGCCGTGCGGCTTGAGCCAGCTGATTGCCCTGCGCTACGGCACAGTGCCGATTGTCCGCGAAACGGGCGGTCTGCGCGACACGGTGCTGTCCTACAACGAGTACACCGGCGACGGCAATGGCTTCACGTTCTTCAACTACAACGCCAATGACATGCTCAATGTCATCAACCGTGCCATCGACTACTACGAGAACCACAAGGATGTGTGGCACACGCTCCAGCAGCGCGGCATGACTGGCGATTACAGCTGGACGAACTCCTCTAAGAAATATATGGAACTGTACGAAGGCTTGGTGAGCGGGCGTTTCGACCATGACTCCGCATCGAATCAGGAGAAGACATCTTCTGACGACGACGCGGAGGCGAACCCAGTGGTCGTCCCGTATCCGTATGAGAAGGAAGAACCTGAAGCGCTCGTGAAGCCCAAGCGCGTCCGCCGCACGAAGGAGCAGATTGCGGCTGACAAGGCGGCGAAGGAAGCGGAGAAGGCGGCGAAGGAAGCCGCGAAAGCCGCCGAAGCGCCTGCAAAGCCCGCCCGCAAGCGCCGCACAAAGGCGGAAATTGAAGCTGACAAGGCGGCAAAAGCCGCTGTGGCGGAAGTGACCGCGGAAGCTCCCGTGAAGCCCGCCCGCAAGCGCCGCACGAAGGCGGAAATCGAGGCGGACAAGGCAGCGAAGGAAGCGGCAACGGCAGACAAACCTGCCCGCAAGCCGCGCGCGAAGAAAGCGGAAACGCAGGAATAATCCGCATCATCCGACAGGCGTTCTGACCTGAACCCAACAGGTCGGAGCGCCTGCCTTTTTGTGCGTGACGGAAATTTCCAGCGCGGTTTGTTACAATCTGCATGACACGCCGGGCGCTTTCTGCTACAATGGAGGAGAAGTACCACCACAAGGAGGATTTTCCCGTGCAATTCCGATTTCGACGGGCGCTGTGCCTGCTTCTGATGCTTTTCCTGATGCTCTCCGCAATGCCCACAACATTCGCCGAGGATACGGCGGATGTTGCCGTGCACTCCGCGCCGCTGGAGCGGAGCGCTGCCACACGCAACGGCATGGTGCGTGTGCGCCTGCTGTCCATTGGCAGCAATCCCTCGTCACTCACAGTGACGGTAGTCGGCGCAATGGCGGTCAGCGGCGGGCAGACGATGGCGCTGTCCGGCGGCGAGCAAATCAGCATCAGCCACAGCAGCGCGACGGGCGAAATCCGCCTGACGCGGGGCGGCGAGACGGTCAGCATGGGGCGGGAGATGGCGCTCAGGCGGCGGCAGACGGACGGCGGGTTCCGCATTGCACAGGCAAGAAGACCGCAAAACGTCTACCCCGGTGACCTGCACCTTGTGTCGAAGCTGGAAAGCGGGACGTACCGGCTGTACGTCGTGGCGAATGTGTACATCGAATCGTACCTCTACGGCGTCGTGCCGTATGAAATGGGGTCATCATCGGCGCTGGAAGCATTGAAAGCACAGGCAGTTGCGGCGCGGACGTACACCCTGCGCGCCATGAATGCGAACGCATCGAAGATCTACGACGTTGTGGACACGACCGCTGACCAGGTGTACAACGGCAGTCCGGCGGAGCGCGACCGGGCGGCGGAGGCGGTGGACGCAACGCGCGGCATCGTCGCCATGAACGACGGCAAGCTGACCGGGACGTACTACACCGCGTCCAACGGCGGACAGACCGAATCCGCCCGCAACGCGTGGGGCTCATCCGGCGTGAATTACCTGACGGTTAAGGACGACCCGTTCGACCGCATGAACCCGTACAGCAGCACGCGCAAGATGACGATTTACGCTGCATTTTCCCACGCGAGTCAGAATCAGACCCTGACGCGCCTGTTGCAGGCGAAAGCGCCGAATGCGACGATTCTGCGCATCGAGGCTGTTACGCCGCACACACCGAAGTATGCCGCACCCAGCCGCTTATATACGAAGCTGGATTTTGAAGTGACGGCGCTTGTGGATGGCGAAACGCGCCGCCTGACGCTGACGTTCGACATTTTCAGCGAGCTGGAAAGCGCACTCAATCTGTCCATTAACAAGACGAAAAACGAACTCTGGTCGGTCAAGGCGGATGGGGAGACGTTCGTGCTGACCGTCAGGCGCTACGGACACGGCATCGGCATGAGCCAACGCGGGGCACAGCAGATGGCGAATTTAGGATATACATACGACCAGATTCTCGGATTCTACTACGAGAACTGCGTGCGGATGCAGTACACCTTCACGCACACGATTCTGCCGCCCGTGGGCGACGCGCCCGTGACGGCGACTGAAGCCCCCGCGACGATTTCGCCCGCCGCGCCTAATCAGGCCATGGTGACGCTGGTGAATGTGGAGGATGTCCTGAACGTGCGCCTGACCGCCTCGGACAACGGCACACTGCTGACGACGCTGCCCGCCGGAACAGCCGTGACTGTACTGGCGAAGGGCGATAATTGGACGCTCATCCGCTTCGGGCGGATTGTCGGCTACGTCCGCACGGAAAACCTGACGTTCACCGGCACGCCGCCGACGCAGAGCGACGAAAACCCGACACCCATCACCCGCTGGGCGACCGTGACAGGCACGAATTCACTGAATCTGCGCGCGTCCGGCAGCTACGATGCGGCGGTGCAGTCCACCATCCCCGGCGGCGCGGTGCTGTGCGTGTTCGCGGTGGAGAACGGCTGGGCGAGCATACAGTATGGCGCGAAAACAGGCTACTGCGCGGCGGGGTATCTCACGTTCAGCGATACTTATCCGGGCAAAACGAGCCAGACCGGGCGTTCTGCGATGGTCAGGACGGCGACAGCGCTTCGGGCGACCCCGTCCACTGCTGCGGTGGTGCTGATGAACCTGCCGCAGGGCGTTCAAATTGCCGTGCAGAGCAGCGACGGTAGCTGGTGCCGCGTGACGGCGGGCGGCATTGACGGCTATGTGCTGGCAAGCAGCCTTGATTTCAGCGCCGTCGGCATCGAATTGACGCCTGTGCCGACGACAAGCGGCGAACAGACCGCGATTGTCAATTCCACCGCCTCGACGCTCAACCTCCGGCAGGGTGCGGGCACAGAATACCCCGTGCTGGCGGAAATCCCGAAGGGAACGAGCATCATCGTCACGGCATACGGCGAAACGTGGTGTGCCGTTCGCTGGGGCAGCCTGACCGGGTACGTCATGACGCAGTACCTGCGCTTTGATGTGCCGAGTGGGACGCCCGCGCCGAGTGGGACGCCCACACCGACGGCATCCCCCGAACCAAGCGAAGCGCCAACGCCTGTCCCAGCTGCGTCCGAACCGCCTGCAAAGGTGGAGGATGACGTGTCAGCTGGCAGCTACGTTGCGTGGGTGAGTGCGGACAATGCGCCGCTTCGTCAGGCGATGGCTGCGGATGCGGCAGTGCTGGCGACAATCCCGCGCGGAACGCAGGTGACGGTGCTTGCACAGAGCGGCAATTGGTGCTATGCCTCGGTCGGGCAGATGACGGGCTATTTCACGGCGGATACGCTCTCCTGCGAGCAGCCGGACGCGCCGCTGGGGCAGAAATACGTCAGCACAAAGTCGGATTCGCTGGCGATGCGGCAGTCGCCCAATGCGGGCGCGGCGATTGTGCAATGGCTTCCGCGCGGCGCACTGGTGACATTCATTTCGCAGGAAAACGGCTGGAGTTACATCCGCTACGGCGGCAAAGAGGGCTACTGCGCGTCGCAGTATTTGAGCGACAGCGCGCCCGGCGCGGTCGTCATCAGCGATACGCCGATTCTGGATGTGACGCTGGAAAAAGTGACTGGGTGGACGGCGAGCATCCGCCAGGCAGAAACGCTCTACCAGTGGTGCAGCGCCGATGCGCCCGAAACGGCGAAAGTCGAAGCGGATTTGGTGCTGACCGTGCTGGAAAAGGGCGAAATCTGGTGCCGTGTGCGGACAGAAGAAGGGGAGGAAGGCTATTGTCTGACAAGCCGATTGACGCTAATTGCGCCGGAAAACTGACCATCCTGCCCGGCGAACGGGTGGACGAATTGCAGCAGGCGGGGCTGCACATCCTGCAAAAGGAGCAGGGTTTCCGCTTCGGCATGGATGCCGTGCTGCTGTCGAGCTTCGTGCGGGCGGAAAGCCGCGACCGCTGTGCTGATTTTGGCACGGGGACGGGTATCCTGCCGCTGCTGCTGGCAGGCATGGGGCGCGCGAAAAGCGTCGATGCGTTTGAAATTCAGCCGGATATGGCGGATATGGCGCGGCGGAGCGTGCGGCTCAACGGGCTGGAACATATCATCCGCATCCACGCTCTGCCGGTGGAGAGCGCAGACGAGGTGCTTGCGCCCGGAAGCATCGACGTAATTGTGTGCAATCCGCCGTATGGGCATCATGGCACGACACTGCCGAATCCGGCGCAGACGCTGTCCTTGGCGCGCCATCAGCAGAAAAGTGGGCTGACGGCGTGGTTCAAGATGGCGTATCATCTGCTGCGTGGCAAGGGGCGGATGGCGGTCATCTACCCGGCAGCGCGGATGCTGGAAGTGATGAAGGACATGGAGAAAGCTGGGCTTGCGCCGAAGCGGTTTCAGCTGATTTACCCCTCGGCGCAAAAGGCGGCGAATCTGGTGATGATTGAGGCGCTCAAGGATGCGCGCCCGATGCTGCACCCCGAACCGCCGCTGATGATTTACGAGCCGGACGGCACACTGACCGCGCCGCTGCGGAAGATTTACGCCATGGAGCGTGCATCAGGGGTTCATGCGGGCGACGGCGAAATTCAGCACGCCCGCGAACGTCACCCACAGCAGGTACGGCACGAGCAGCCAGCCGGCAAGGGGCTTCTGCTGCCCGAACTGCACCGCCATGATGAAAATCAGGCAGAGCAGCAGAATCAGCCAAAAGAAGGAAAGCCCAAGCGCTTTCAGGATAAAGAACAGCACGGGCCACATCAGGTTGACGGCTAACTGGGCGATATACAGCCCCAGCAGCAGGAAACGGTCGCGCCCCTGTGCGCGCAGGACGAGCCACATGCAGTACGCCATCAACGCATAGAGGATGCTCCAAACGATGGGAAAGAGCCAGCCCGGCGGCGCAAAGCTGGGTTTGTTCAGAGCGTGGAAGAAGTCCATGCCGTCGCGGGTGAGGTAGCCGACGAGCGCCCCTGCGCCAAGCGTGGCGGCTTCCAGCGCGATGAGTGAGCGCCAAGTGGTCTTTTTGCCTTGCTGCGTCAAAGTTATCGCCTCCTATGACACGGATAGCCTATGTCATCAGGCAGCGCGGCATACAGGAAAGAAGCGGAGGAAACACAGATTATGGGAAGCGTTTTGGTCATCGGCGGCGGTGCAGCGGGATTGGCGGCGGCGATTGCGGCGGCGGAATGCGGCGATACGGTCACGGTGGCGGAAAAAATGGATCGCGTTGGCAAAAAAATCCTCGCGACGGGCAACGGCCGCTGCAACCTGATGAACACGGGTGCACCGCGCTATCCGGGAAATGCGGCGTTCGCAGCGGATGTGCTGTCTCACTGCGGCGCAGAGGCACAGAAAGCCTTCTGGGAGCATCTTGGACTGCGGCTTCGGCAGGAAGAGGCAGGGCGCGTGTACCCCGTCAGTTCGCAGGCCTCAAGCGTGCTGGATGCGCTCCGCCTGCAATTGACCGCCCTGCATGTGCGGGTGGTGACGGGCGTATCCATCACGGCACTGCAACGTGAAAATGATGGCTGGACGGCGCTCTCGGCGGACGGGCAGCAATTTCGGGCGAACCGCGTCATCATCAGCGGCGGCGGATGCGCCCAGCCCAAGCTCGGCAGCGACGGCAGCGCCCTGCGTCTGCTGACGAATCTCGGCTGCCCCGCGACGCCCTTCGCGCCCGCGCTGACGCAGATTATCACAGATAGCACGTCAATCAAGGGGCTGAGCGGCATACGCGTCAAGGCACAGGTGGCGGTTATCGACCGGAAAAGCGTCCTGCATGAGGAGGATGGCGAGCTGCTGTTCGCGGATTACGGCGTCAGCGGCGTGTGCGTGATGCAGTGCGCGCGGTATGCAAAGGACGGGCGGGTGCTTCGCGTGTCGCTGGTGAAGGGCATGGGCTTTGCGGATGCGGGCGATTTCCGCCGCGAACTGCACCGCCGCCGGAAAAACTGGGCGCAGCGCCCGATGGCGGAGCTGCTGACGGGGCTGTGCGTGCCGCGACTGTCGGCGGCGCTGATGCGGCAGGCAGATTGGGGAGGGCGCGAAAGCAGCCTATGCGGGCAGATGACAGCGGACATGGCGGAGCGCCTGACGAAAACGGCGGATGCGTGGCTGCTGCCGATTCGCGGCGTGAAGGGCTTCGAGAGCGCACAGGTGGCATCGGGCGGGGCGGCGGTCGCGGATTTTGACCCGGCGACATTGCAAAATCGCCGCCTGCCGGGACTGTACGCGGCGGG
>ENA-OYYX01000394-OYYX01000394.1-human-gut-metagenome-genome-assembly--contig:-NODE-394-length-13265-cov-5.819152_pt1 | contig 13265 bp, 3 predicted proteins | sample MGYA00244070_ERZ653464 | MGnify/ENA primary metagenome ERZ653464 (study PRJEB26926, sample SAMN06165152) | human gut metagenome | biome: ENVO:00009003; feature: ENVO:2100002; material: ENVO:00002003...
TCTAATTCGTCGGCAGCGTCAGATGTGTATAAGAGACAGTTATAATACAGTGCACTCTAATTTTCAAGCAGTTACTTTCAGATGAGCTGTGTTGCTTCTTGTGCCCCAGTAATCAATTTGTGCGTACTTGTGGCTGGGCATTGGTCTGTACCTGGAAAAGCAGAAGGACGGCAGCTGCATCAGGAATATGGTGTTTGCATTCCCTGTTCCAGTGAGCGGTCAGAAAGTGAAAGAACTTTCCTTGGAAAATGAAGCAACAGTCGAAATGGTATGCCTCTTAGTTCTGAGAAATCCAACGGCACATATCAACATGGATGTGGATGTGGACGAAATGGTGCAAAAAAGGCTCTTCACGGAATCTTGTTGGTTGCCCCAAGATTCCGCGAAGAACCAAGTGATGTGAGAATCACTCCGTAATGTAGGTGTACTGCATATTGTAATCCTTTGCGTACTGCTCAGCGGCGGAGTCCGGCAGGACTTCCAGGACAAGGTTCGGACAGTTATGGAAAGGACTGTTAACGAAAGGCGAGTAGCCAAAACTCGTTAGCTTGCGAAGATTGCCCAGCAATGCAAGCGACTCGCATCCGGAGAAGGCAAATTGATTGACGCTTTCCAAACTGCCCAGATTCGGAATTGAGGTCAACTTTTTGCATTGGTTGAACCCGTATGATCCGATAATGGTTACGTTGCTCAAATCGCCGATGCTTACCAAAGAGGTGCAGCCATCAAACGTCTCAGAGGGAATCTCTTTCAGGCTGCTTAAATCACCGACGGTTTCCAGCGCAGTGCATCCCATGAAACACTGCATCCCAATTGATTCCAATTTAGGCATATTGCCGATTGATTTCAGCGCGATGCAGCCCCTAAAGACAGAACTTTCAATGCTTGTAACATTGCTTAAATCACCAATGCTGACAAGCGCTTTGCAGCCAAAGAATGCACTACTCCCAATGGCGGTTAGTTTGTCAGAACAGTCAACGCTGATTAACGATACACAGTGTGAGAAAACATCGTATTCCAAGCGCGTCAAGCTGTACAAATCATCAACATGCTCCAGTGCACTGCAGCCGTTAAAAGCACCTTTCCCGATAGTTTCCAAGTTGTGCAGGGAACCGATACTCTTCAGTGCAGTACAGCCCATAAATGCATACTGACCGATGCTGGTAATCTTGTCAAGTTCATCAACGTGTTCCAAGGCGCTGCAATTCACAAAACCGTTAGAATCAATGGATTCGACATTACTCATGTTGCCGACACGCACAAGCGAAGAGCAGCCTTCAAATGCGTAAGAATCAATCGAAGTTACGCTGCTCATGTTGCCTACGCTCTCTAATGCGGTGCAGAAGCCAAAGGTGGAATATCCGATGGATGTGACTTTGCTTAAATCGCCAATGGTTTTCAGCGCTTTGCAGCTATTGAAGGCACAAGTGCCGAGTGTTGTGACATTGGTCAGATTCCCGACGCTGGTTAAAGCGGTGCAGTCAGCGAATGCACTGCTGCCGATGCTATTCAGCCGGGGCAGTTCAGGAAGGCTGGTCAATGCTTTGCAATTAGAAAACGCATATTCGCCGATGGTGCGGACGTTGGATATGTCCCCGATACTCGCCAGCTTGCTGCAGCCATAGAATGCATCTTTCCCAATGCTGGTAGCGCTGCTTAAATCGCCGACTGAAAGAAGATCCTTCAAACAGTAGAACAGCTTGTCAGGAACAGCCTTCAAGCTGCGTAAATCGCCAACCGTGGTTAGCGCAGTGCAGCCATCAAAAACTTTCTCGCTGATGCTTGTCACACTGCTTAAATCACCAACGGTTTTCAGCGATTTGCAATTGCGGAATGTCTCTCGATTCAAGACGGTCAGCTTTTCCAAGCCGCTAATGCTGGTCAGTGATTCACAGCCGTAGAAAGCGCCATACGCGATGCGCGTAACATTGCCGAGTTCCCCGATGCTTTGCAGGGAAGTACACTGCTTGAACGCATTTGCGCCGATGAAAGTAACGCTGCTGAGACTGCCGACGGTTTTCAGCGAAGTGCACTGATAGAAGGCGTTTTCGCCGATGGAAGTAACGCTGCTGAGATCTCCGATGCTTTCCAGTGACGCACAGGCATAGTCTTTTGACATGCCTTCGTCCGGAATCCAACGGCTGGAAACCCCAAAGGCAGAGTCGCCGATGCTTTCCAAATGGGGCATATCACCAACCCGAACCAAGGAGGTGCAGCCTACAAAAGCACTATCGCCAATACTTGTTACATTGCTCAAATGCTCCATGGATGTGAGCAACTCGCAATCTCTGAAAGCGTAAGCACCAATAGTGGTTACATTATCGGTGATATCAAGTGTTTCCAACGCATAGCATCTGGAGAATGCGTATGCGCCAATGCTCGTCACATTCTCCAAACCTTCTACGCTTTGCAGATTGAAACAGCTGGCAAATGCGCTATCCGGAATGGCAGAAATGTTCGTTAGACCGCTAATGGTGGTCATGGCGCAGGACTCGAAAGCACCGCTGCCGATGCTTGTTACGTTGCTTAAGCCCTCGATGCTTGCAAGAGAATTGCAACTGAAAAATGCTTCCGCCCCAATGTGGACGTCATTTCCTCCGATTTCAAGCGTATTCAACTGACAATCGTAGAAAGCCCATCTTCCAATCTTTTTAATATTGTCTAAGCTGCTGATTTCTTTGAGTGAAGTGCAATACCCAAAAGCCCAATCCCCAATTGTTGTGACATGCTGCAAATTTCCGATTTCTGCTAAAGACGCGCAGCTGAAAAAGGCTGAATCACCGATTTGTTCGACATTAGAAATGTCGCCAATACGCTTCAGTGAATCGCAATATTGTTCTGTTCCATCGTCCCAACTGATACTGTATGAAAAAGCAGACGCGCCGATACTTTTCAGATGGGGCATATCACCGAGCTGCGTCAGTGATTTGCAGCCTGCAAAAGCAGATTCGCCAATGCTCGTCAAAGAAGTCAAATCCCCAACATCTTGCAGTGAAATGCAGTTATAGAACGTGAAGTCGCTGAGATTTGTCACATTCTCCAGCCCCTGCAACTTTACCAGCGCCGTGCATCCATCGAATGCGTGCGCGCCAATCTCTGTCACGCTGCTGGGAATCGTGATCTCTTTCAGGCTCGTGCAGCCCGAGAAGGCGTAATCCCCGATGGCAGTTACAGAATCAGGAATTTTCACGCTGACAAGGCTCGTGCTGTTTGCAAACGCATATTCATCAATGCGTTTTACGTTTGCGGAAATTTCGTAAGTCGCGACATTTCCGCCGCTTGGAGCGTCCGCGCTGTCCGCCAGTGCGGGTAGGACCAGACAGCTTCCGATCAGCAGACTGGTCAGCGTAATCGTCAAAAGTTTCTTGGATTTCATGCGTATCAACCCCTTTCTCGATTTCCAGCATACAGCAATTTCAAGAAAAAGTCAATAGCAGAATCAAGAAAATTAAGGGAAAATACAGAAACTAAATCGAATGCTATGTCATGCACCGTCAAATCAATAAGGTGCTAATGCTATATTCAGAAGAAATTGTCAAGAAACGATTACCAATCATGTTGACAAGCTGGGAAAACCTGCGTATAATAAATATGGAAAACTGGCAGTTTGCAACAGGGAAAAAGCGGATGGAGGAGAATTGCACATGAAACGTTGGAAGGTCACATTCGGACTGTTCTTGCTTCTTTTTGCGCTGGCAACGACAGTTGCTTGCGCAGAAACGCGCGAAGAGAAAGTGGATTTGGAAGGGAAGCGTGTTATTTTTGCCCAGCCGGGGGAAACAATTCACTTTACTTATGATGTTCCGGAAGGCTTCATTGTGGATAAAGAGGGATGGTCATGGTGTTTTGCCTATACGGATGGTCGTGGCTGTACTTACTATGATGGCGAATACGGTGATAGCTACTCGGAAAGCTATACCTATGAGCCAACGGGAACCCATGTCGAATTTGATGGAAAAGGTAGCATTACTCTTTCCAACAATGAAATGGTTCGTGTAGAACTACGCATAAAAAAACCGAATGTCGATTATTGGATTTACATGCACGCATATGTGCTTGTTGCTGACCCGGCAGAGTACTATACCTATGAGATTCAGAATGGGGAAGCGACGATTACAGGATATAATAAAGACCTTCTGCGCCGCAAAGTGCTTATTCCCCAGGAAATTGAAGGGTATCCGGTCACGACGATCGGCGACCGCGCGTTTTCTGATATGCCGTCGGGCATCGGCAAGGAATTTTACATTCCGGACAATGTAACCACCTTTGGTAAGGAAGCCTTTGCAGGCAGCGCCTATCTTGATGCGGTTCGGATGCCGCAGAAGCTGACGAAAATGGGCGAGGGCGTATTTGCGGCATGTTTACAAATGCACTTTTTGGAAATCCCTGATTCACTGACAGAAATTCCGGACGAAGCCTTTGTGAACTGCTGGGGCTATGGCGCTGGGAGAGGAGATTATAGTGTTGAGCAATGCATCGGCAAAAACGTGACCAAAATCGGTAAAAGCGCGTTCGCTGGATGCTGGAATATGGGGAGAGCTTGGGGAGATGCTCGTCTGCCTGAGAAACTCGAATCCATCGGGGAAGGCGCATTTCAGTATTGTTATAAAATTAAATCATTGGAAATTCCGGCTGGTGTGACAGTCATTCCGGACCGCACATTTCAGGGCTGCGAAAGACTGGAATCAATCCAGATTGATGGCGATATTACGATGATTGGCGCGGAAGCCTTTGACGGCTGTGTTGCGCTGACGTCGATGCCGCTGTCGAAATCGCTGTCCCTGATTGGAGCGGATGCATTCCGTGACTGCACGGCGCTGACGGATTTCCAGCTGGCAGAGGGAAACACGCATTTTCAGGTGCAGCAAGGTGCACTGATGACGGCAGATGCCACGCGGCTGCTGACTTATGCTGCCAGCGCACCGCAGCAAAGCTTTGTCATGCCGGAAACGCTGACACAGATTGATGATGGCGCACTCAAAAACCTGCGCTATCTGGAAACGCTGACTTTCTCGCCGATTTTCAGCGATTATCAGGCGGGCATGTTTGAAAATGCAACGGGCTTGAAGACGGTGAATTTCGGCGAAGGTACGCTGACGGCGATTCCTGACCGATTCTTCAAGGGCTGCACGTCGCTTGTTTCGCCCAATGCGTTCACGGGCGTGACGTCTGTTGGCGAATCGGCATTTGAAGGCTGCACGGCGGTGCAATCGCTGTCGTTTGATGATTCGCTGTCGAACATCGGCACAAAGGCGTTCCAGAACTGCACGGCACTGGAAAGCGTGCATATTCCGGACAGCGTAACGAGCCTGAGTGCAGCGGCGTTCCGGAATGACGTTTCCTTGACGGAATTCCAGATGCCGGAGCGCCTCCATACCGTCTCTGCGTCGGCGTTCAGCGGCTGCACGTCGCTGAAAACGGTGACATGGAGCAAGTATCTGCAAACCATAGAAGCAAATGCGTTTGAAAATACGGCCCTGACGGAAATCATCTTCCCGGAGAGCCTGACCAGAATCGGTGCGTATGCGTTTGCGGGCATTGGCACGCTGGAAAGCATTGTCCTGCCGGAAAATGTGAACACGATTGGTTCGTCTGCTTTTTCTGGCACTGGGATTCAGACGCTGAAGCTGCCCAAGAGCGTCACGACGCTGGGCAACGGCGCATGGATGAACTGTGCCGCCCTGCGGGAAGTTCAGTGGGACGCCGCGTTGGCGAAAATCCCGGCGAACACGTTTGAACACTGCACTGCGCTGACCCAAATCGAGCTGCCGGACGGCATTGTGGAAATTGGCGCAAGGGCATTCAGCGGCAATGAAAGCCTAACCAATGTGACTTTGCCGCGCACGGTGCGGCGCATTGAAAGTGCCGCTTTTGAGGGATGCAGTGCGCTGACGGACATCCTGCTCTGGCCGGACGTGGAGGAAATCGCGGCGGATGCTTTTGCGAACTGCGAGAATCTGACCATCCGCGGCTGGAAGGGGTCTGCCGCTGAAAAAGCAGCCACGTCACAGGGCGTGAATTTTGCCGCGGCGGATCAGGAAATTTCCTACACGCTCAATGCCGCGCAGGATGGCTATCTTGTCAGCGGCTGCGATGAAAACGCGGTACTGCTGGTGCTTCCGGCTGTGCATAACGGGTTGCCCGTGGTCGGTACTGCGGAAAACGCCTTTGCAAACTGCAAGTACCTGCAAGAAGTGCGCGTGGAAGCGGAAAGCGTGTATTTGCAGGTTTGTGACGGCATCCTGATGGACGCGACAGGTAAAACGCTGCTGCTCTATCCGGCACGGCGCGCAGGAGCGGATTTGGTGATTGACGAAAACGTGACTGCCATTGCCGACTATGCGTTTGCCTATTGCCAACATCTGCGCAGCATCACCATTGGTACGCAGGTGGAGACGATTGGTGACCATGCGTTTGACGCGGTGAACGATGCCCTGTGCCTTGTGGTGCAGGATGGTAGCCCGGCGCAGCTGTGGGCGAGTGCGCACGGGGTGCGCTATGCCAGCGAAAGCACGTCGTTCTCCTACCGCCTTGAAGGGGACAAAGCTTACATCACGGGCTACACGGGTACACTGCCGGACGTGGTTGTGCCTGCGGTGATTGACGGCTATCCGGTCTATGCGATTGAAAACCTCCGCAGTCCGATTCTGACGCACGTTGTTGTCAGCGAAGGGATTGAGGAGATTGGGGAATTTGCCTTCATGCACTATTTAAATCGCGATGAAGAGTACTATGTTAACAATCTGGTGAGTGTGAGTCTGCCGCAGAGCTTGAAGGTTATTTCTGACTGGGGATTTAGTGGACAGGAAAACTTACAAGAAATCACGTTTGGTGGTGTGGAGCAAATTGGCCGAGGCGCTTTTAGTGGCTGTTCCAAGCTGACACAAATTACATTGCCAGATACACTGACAACGATTGAGTGGAAAGCATTTGAATATTCCGGTCTAACGTCGCTGACGATACCGGTCAATGTCTCGTTTATTAGGGACACGTCCTTTATTGAAAACTGTTCGTCACTGACAACGCTTCGTGTGGCGGAAGGAAATCCTTACTACGAGATGGAAGATGGCATCCTATACCAAACCGCTTCCAAGTCTGTGTTTTATACAATGCCTAATATTGAAGGCGTAATCACAGTACGAGATGGAACAGAACGTATTGGCAATGATGCTTTCAGCGGAAGAAATATCACGGGCATACAGCTTCCGGATACGTTGATAGAGATTGGCGAGAAGGCGTTTGCAGACTGTAAAAAATTAACAGCAATTGAACTTCCTGAAGAACTGCAAACAATCAAATGGTATGCATTTGGTGGATGCACTAATTTGGAAAAAGTAACGCTGCCAGAAGGATTAACAACCTTAGGATCGGCTGCATTTGCACACTGCACGTCACTGACTGAAATGACGATTCCTAATGGCGTTACTGAACTTTCTGCGACTTTCGTGGATTGCGTTTCGCTGTCGAAACTTACGTTGCCTGATGACTTAAAGACAATGAAGAATGGCGTTATCGAGGGTTGTAATTCCTTGGAGACGCTGAACTTGCCTGCAACACTGCAAAGTATTAGTGGCACTTGGCCCGGTCATTTAAAAACTATTACAACTGCGCCTGCTTCTGTGCGTTATATGTCGGAAGATGGTATTTTGTATGACAAACAGGAAAATGGCATCTTATTCGTCAACGCCTCCATTACAGGTCATGTTACAGTTCGTGAAGGTATTGCAACGATTGGTGAAACAGCGTTTAGCGGTAGAAAAGGATTGACAAGCATAACGTTGCCAGAAAGCTGCATTAGTATTGGCGATGCTGCATTTAAGGACTGCACAGCGCTCAGCAGCGTTGAGTTTCCTGATAAGCTGGAAAGCATCGGCAAGGAAGCGTTCTGCAATACAGGATTGCAGTCAATAGAGTTTACTCAGCAAAAGCTGCAAATTGCATCTCGCACATTTGCTGATTGCGAAGCGCTTACAAATGTGGTACTGCCTGATGGAGTAGAATGTATTGAAGAGGAAACGTTTAAGAATTGCAGTGCATTGGTCAAAGTTGAATTGCCGGAAAGTTGCACGTCTATTGAAAAATCTGCTTTTGCAAACTGTACAGCACTGAACGATATAGAATTCCCGGAAAAATTGGAGTCAATCGGCTACCACGCATTCCGTAATACCGGCATTACATCGCTGAAACTTTCGCAGCCGGGGATTCACGTTGGAGGCTTTGCATTTGCATATTGCCATCAGCTGAAGTCTGTGGAAATCACATCGACGGACTTTGACTTGATGGAGTGGGCATTTGCAAGATGTGAAAATTTGGAGACAGTAATTCTGTCGCCGCAGGTTTTCCGCATGGAAGGCGGATGCTTCACGGAATGCACGTCCCTGACTACGGTCGTTTTGCCGAAGAACATTACGTTCGTGCATGGCTTTAAGGGCTGTACGTCCCTGAAAACTATTGAAATTCCGGACAGTGTGACGAGCATCGGCTATGAAGCATTTGCAAACTGCAAGTCGCTGGAAAGCATTCATCTGCCGGATGGGGTAACGAACATAGGAGACCTTGCGTTTGCACGCTGCTTTGCCTTGAAGGATGTTAACTTCCCGGCTGCGTTGACCACGATCGGAAAAGAAGCATTCCGAAGTGTTCCGATTGCTGAAGTTGTTATCCCGGCGAATGTGACCGAAATCGCGGACATGGCATTCTATTATAATGAAGAACTCCGTTCGCTGACGCTCCCCAATGGCTTGAAGAAGATTGGGGAGAGTGCCTTCTGGAACGCGAGCAAGCTCCAAACTGTGGAATTGCCTGAAAGCCTAACGGAAATTGGAGAAACAGCATTCCGTCAAAGCGGTTTGACCTCGATTACCATTCCCGGAGATGTAAAGCGTATTGGTACCGGGGCATTCGCTGCTTGCGAAAATCTGGAAAAGGTATCAGTTGCACCCGGTGTCGAAACGATTGGCAGTGAAGCGTTCACTGGCTGCACAAAGCTGACGGAAGCAACGCTTACCAGTTCTGTTACGACTATCGAAGGCGGCGCGTTCTACGGCTGCAAGGCGCTTCAAACCATTAGCGGCGGTGCGCTCATTCAGTTCATTGGCGAAAACGCCTTCATGAACTGCGAAAACCTTGAGGAACTCAATATTTCGCCGAATTTGACAGAAATTCAAGGCCATGCGTTTGATGGCTGCAAGACGCTGAAGCGCGTTTCGCCGTCGGCGGAGCAGAAGGGCGTTTCGCTGCCGCATGTGAAGTACATCGGCGAGCGGGCATTCAACGTCTGCAAAGCAATTCCGTCCTTCTCTCTGGGCGATTCGCTGGAAACGGTCGGGGATTATGCGTTTGCTTCCACGTCCGTTACGTCCATGTATTTCCCGGATACCGTGAAGCAAATCGGCATCAATCCGATGTGGATGAATTATGCCATTCTGTCCGTGCATTTGCCGAAATCACTGACGGAAATCCCGCAGGGGATGTTTGCGCAGGCCGCGCGGATACAGACGCTTACCATCCCGCAGGGTGTGCGCAGCATTGGCACACAGGCATTCCACGGCAATGTTGCTTTGGCAGCGCTGAAACTGCCGGATGGCTTGGAGCGCATCGGCGCAAATGCATTTGGAAACGCGATGCTGCTGCTGGAAATTCCGGCATCGGTTACGGAAATTGCGGATGATGCGTTCAGCGAAGCGGTTGTGGAATTCTACACGCCGTCGGGCAGCGCGGCGCATCAATACGCGCTGGCGCATCAGATTCCCGTGCATTTGGATGAGTCGATTCCGGCAGAATACCTCGGCACGGCTGACCAGCTGGCAGCAAAAATTGTCGCGCAGGTGATTACGGATGACATGACCGACTATCAGAAGGCAGAAGCGCTGGTAGACTGGATGCTCAGCGAAACGAAGCTGTCAGACATGCTGCCGCACACATATAGCGGCAAAATGGTGCTTGTCCAGCGTAAAGGTACGCGCTGGGGCTGGGCATTTGCATACAAAGCACTGCTGAATGCGGCAAATGTTACCAATGGCATATACTTCAACGCGAAAGGCATCATCGAAGGTGTTGGCATTGGTGATCAAAGCTCGGTGTTTGTTTCGTATTTTGACGGTGATGCCGTGAACATGATTCAAATTGACGGGCAATGGTACTTTACGCACCCGGCATTTGTGGAACATTTCGGAAAAGCACGCTACTTCATGCTCAATCGAGAAACGTATCGCTTGTCGTTTGGGGATGATCCGAAGGTGGAAGACTGCGACGACTACAACCAGACCTTCTTGTATCAGGCGTACTCCAAGGATATTGAGGCGGAGGTTGTTGAGCAGGCATCTGCGTCCTTCACGGAGGGCAAAAAGCTGGTGTATGCGGAAGTTCAGCCGATTGAGGAACTGATGGATGCGCACTATGCGTATGTGCTGGACTTCGCAGGGCGGCACATGGATACGCTGGACTGGCAGAACGCGCAGGGCGAATTTGAGCCGACCATCATCGGCACAAACAACGGCTACTGGCTCAGCGACGACCTGACGGGCGAGTATGCGCAAGTGACGGTGAATACGCAGACGCTCTATCCGTATGGCGCGGAAGTGCGGCTGGATGATCCGGAATACACGGCGATGCTGTGCGACTGGAATGTCGATGGCACGCTGACGCTGACGGAAGGCACCGAAGAAGCAAACGTGGCGCTGTTCACCATAGAAAGGGGAGAAGATATAGAAAAGAAACAAACCATTACTGGCAGAAAGGTCTATCATGCGACCTTCACCCCGACCCTGAGCCAGTACATTAACACACTGGCACCGACGGAATTTGACTTGGTGCTGGAATGCCAGCTGCCGCCCATTCGTGATGCTGCACAGCTGGTGGACAACAAGCTGACGCTGACGCTTTCGGATTCGCACATTTTCCCGGAGAATGCGCAGCTGGATTTGATTTTCTGGCCGCAAGACGGCATATCGAGTGCTCCTATAACGCACTTCTATGTGGAGGATCGTGCAGAACTTTACCCGGACGGCAAGCGCGAAATTACGCTTGACCTCTCGGCGCTTCGCTGCGACCTGGGATATGCTCTCTACATTGCGCAGACAGCGGACAACTATGTGGAATCGGAACAAAGCTATGTTACGAGCCGCATCGACATACCGCATACGCCGTACATTGAGACGGTACGGCCTGCAACACCGACGGAAGACGGTCTGGTGAGTGCAACAGTCTGCCGGATTTGCGATACATGGCTGGGCAATGGGTATGCAATTGCGTCGGATCACATTCTGCAGCTGCCTGCGAATTTGAAGGCAATCGAGGAAGAAGCCTTTGCCGGCATGTGGCAGGTGCAGCAGGTGAATATTCCGGAGGGCGTTACTGCGATTGGAAAGCGCGCCTTTGCAGACTGCTCGCTGCTGCGGCTGGTCATTATCCCAAACAGTGTGCAAACGTTGGCGGATGATGCCTTCAGCGGCTGCCATCCGGTGATTCTCTGCGATGCGGAAAATCAGCAGGTGATTGACTGGGCAAATGCACAGGGATTGATGGTCGTTTTCAAAGAAAGTAAATAATACATTCCTTTGGCTGCTTCGGGGACACAGCTTCTCCGAAGCAGCCCCTTTTCTTTTCAAAAAAATCTCGAAACGGGATTGACAAAATGGGCTTGATACACTATAATAGAGACAAGGTTGAGCGTTAAACCTAACGAAAATACGCCACGAACTCGTGAAGGAGGTTTTCCCATGAGAGGGTCGATGAAATTGGTTTCCATGCTGCTGGTGCTGTGCCTGACGCTGGGTGCGCTGCCGCTGGCGATGGCGGAAGAGGTCGTTGATGCGGACTTGACCTGCACGATTACGCTGGGCAACTGGCCCGCGGATACGGCGGCGGAGGCGGAAAAGGCGCTCTTTGAGAGCTACCGCGAGACGATGAAGAAGCAGTACCCGAACGTGACGCTGGTGCCGGATTACTACTCCTACACCCTGAGCAGCTACGTTCCGATGGCGAAGGGCGGCACGGCGCCGAGCATCTTCCAGCCGCCGTTTACCGACCCGCAGCTGCTGATCAGCCAGCATCTTGTCGGCGACGTGACCGATGCGCTGGAGCGCGCGGGCGTGCTGAATGAGTTCAGCCCGTCGTACCTCGAAATGCTGTCCGACGAGAACGGCCGCATCTACGGTCTGCCGCGCGACGGCTATGTGCTGGGTATGCACATCAATGTCGCCCTGTTCCGCGAGGCGGGGCTGGTGGACGAGGAAGGTCTGCCGATTTACCCCAAGACCTTGCAGGAAGTGGCGGAATACGGTCAGATTATCCGCGAAAAGACGGGCAAGGCGGGGCTTGTGTTCCCGGCGAGCGAGACGTATGGCGGCTGGCTGTTCACCAATATCGCGTGGAATTTCGGCTGCGTGGGCGAAAACGCGCTGGAATATCAGGATGAAGACGGCCGCTGGGTGTGCAACTTCACATCCGACGAGTGCGTGGCGGCGATGGAGTACATCCGCGACCTGCGCTGGAAGTACAACATCCTCAATGCCGACGCGACCACGACCGACTGGGCGGGCGCGCATTCTCTGCTGGGCACGGGCGAAGCGGCGATGAACTTCGCGGCGGATGACTCGGTTGACCAGCCGACCTCCAACAAGGGTTTACCGGTGGAGGACTTCGCGCTGATTCCGTTCCCGGCGGGCGACGCGGGACGCTATGCGCTGGCGGGCGGCACCTGCTACATGTTCGCACCGAACATCACCGAGGATCAGGCGACGGCGCTGATGGCATACCTGACCGTGCTGGGCAAGATGCCGTACCTGAATGACCAGATTATCGAGGGGATGCGCGCGGACTATGCTGCCAAGCGCGACCGCGGCGCACCAGTTCTGCCTGCCATCAGCGCGTGGAACGATGCGGACTACAACGCGGCGAAGCAGGCGATTATTGACGAATACTGCAACGTGGATATGCGCCTGTACAACGACTTCTTCGATTCCATCACGCAGGGCACGATTACGCTGCGCTCGGAAGAACCCGTCTTTGCGCAGCAGCTGTATCGCGAGCTGACCGCAGTCATTCAGCGCGTCATCACCCGCGAGGGCGCGGATGTGCGCAAGGCGCTGCAAAAGGCGCAGGATTCCTTCCAGGAGTATCTGGATGATGAAATCAATGATTATTAATTTCTGATTCTGCATGGCATTGCACTGTTTGTTGCAGAGGGTTTCGCCTCTGCGGAGGCGACCAAAGGGCTTTCCGATCTGTCTCTTATACACATCTGACGCTGTCGACGAATTAGA